>Ga0070695_100000771_pt1 | contig 17244 bp, 21 predicted proteins | sample KBSK1252metaG_FD_65471 | JGI IMG/M metagenome (GOLD analysis project Ga0070695, IMG submission 65471) | Corn, switchgrass and miscanthus rhizosphere microbial communities from Kellogg Biological Station, Michigan, USA - KBS K1-25-2 metaG | ecosystem: Host-associated > Plants > Roots >...
TTCATCTGGTGGCCGGCGGTGAGCGGCGATGGCTCCAAGGTCGTCTACGCCACCGAGACCGGCGATGCCAGCGGCCGCAACCCCGACGACTACTGGGAGATCAATCTGGTGGACTACGCCATTCCCAACGCTCCCCTCCCCTCGCCCGGCCCCGCGCCTACCACGACCACGTTCGAGGAGGAGCCGGGTGCGCTGAACTTCGACGTGATCCGGGGCGAGGTGGGGAGCCTGTCGGCGGATGGGACCAACGTCTTCCTGGGGCCGGTGGTGTGCCTGGAGAACGACTCCGGGGACGCCAACACGGTCGGCTTCCCCGACCCGGACACTCCCAGCCCCGGTCAGGTGTTCTTCTACCTATTCCGTGGCTCCAAGGGCGTGGGGGCGGGAGCGGGATCTTTCGGCACGGGATCGCCGAACAAGCAGCGCCTGGCGGGAGCGGGAGACTGCGCCACGGCGCCGGTGGGCTTGGCGGTGAATCCTGCAAAGGAAGAGGTGAGCCCGGGCAAGCCTTCTCCGCAGCCCTTCGCCCCTCCGTGGAGGTCCTCCGCACCGGAATGACACGCGGCGCGCCTCTCCCCTGCCGCGGCGTGCTCAGCCTAGAGGTCGCGATGGGGTAGCGACACGTTTTTCATGGTGCGATCACTCCCTGCAGAGCGAGCCGGGGGGGACGCACGATGACGCGCTGGGGGAGAGGGCTTCGGGGGTCGGTGGCGCTCCTGCTCCTCTCCGCCCTTCCCGTCGCGGCCGAAAATACCGACCCTGCCAACGACGGCTCCCAGTACGCCTGGAGTGAGAACGGGGGCTGGGTGAACGCGGAGCCTCTGGGAAACGGCGGCCCCGGCGTCCAGGTCGGGGACATCGCCCTGACCGGGTACCTGTGGAGTGAGAACGCCGGCTGGATCAGCCTCTCCTGCCAGAACACCGCGTCCTGCCTGACCCAGAGCTTCGGCGTCACCAACAACGGGTGCGGGGTCCTGGCGGGCTACGCCTGGGCGGAGAACGCGGGCTGGATCAGCTTCTCCTGCAGCAACACGGGGACCTGCGGCACCGCGGCGTACGGCGTGACGATCGATTCCGTGACGGGAAACTTCACCGGCAAGGCCTGGTCGGAAAACCTGGGCTGGATCTCGTTCGCGTCCTCGGGGGCGAACCCGCACAAGGTGCGGACGTCCTGGACGGCGCATGCGCCGGCGGGAACGCCTGCGGGACTGACCGCGGGCAAGGCCTCGGGAAACGTGGTCCTGCAATGGGGGGCACTCGGCGCTTCCACGAGCTACCAGGTCCTCCGCGGCTCCCTGAGCACCCTGCGCAGCTCCGGCGGCAACTTCTCCACCGCGACGGCCAGCTGCCAGGCCGGCCTCACCACGACCACCACCAGCTACCCACTGAGCAGCGGTACGACGACGGAGTTCTATCTGGTGCGCGGCGCGAACTGCGCCGGCAAGGGGACGACGGACGAGGGCGGAGGCGCCCAGATCGGAAGCCGCGACGCCGAGATCGCGGCCTCGGGACACGACTGTCCATGAAGGAGAGAGCGATGCGCGCAGGAGCTGCCTTGGTCGTGATGGGGATCGCCGCCGTGGTGCTGACCGGGTCGCCGGCGCGCGCGGGAAGCCTGGAGCCGCCTGGGCCGCCCGCCCCCACCATGAAGACGATGGACCAGGTCGAGCCCCGCATCCCCGTGGAGAGCCTGCCCAGCAGCGGCCTGGCCTACAAGGTGATCAACAGCCCGGGCTCGTACTACCTGAGCGCGACCATGTACGTCCCCTCCGGCCTGCACGGGATCCACATCGTCAATCCTGGGGGGCCGGTCACGCTCGACCTCCGCGGGTTCGCCGTGGTGGGCTTGGGCGCCGACGGTCTGGGGAAGAGCGGGATCTACGTGTCGAACGCGACCACGCTGGTCATCAAGAACGGCGCGGTGCACAAATGGGACAGCTACGCCGTTCAGGCCGCTGTTCCCAACGTCACCGTGGAGGACCTGCGGGTGTCCCAGTCCAACCTGGGCATCATCGTCGGGTCCCACGGCATCATCCGGCGTGCCATGGTCAGCAACTGCAACTACGCGATCGCGGGTGCACTTGGAACCACCGTCCTGGATTCGGTCATCGATCAGACCGGGATCGGGATCCAGATCGACTACAGCGGCCACGTCGAGGGGTGCACGATCACCAACGCGCAGGAATCCGCCATCCAGCTGTACATGGACGGGCTGGCGCGAGGCAACACCTTCAGGGATGGGAACGCCATCGTCGTCACCGGGAATCACAACACGGTCGACGGGAACACCTGCAGGAACACGGGGCCCTGCGTCACCGCGCAATCCGGCACCGGCAACCTGGTCATCCGGAACCTCTCGGTCGGCAATCCCACCGCCAATGATTTCTGGATCATTCCCGGAAACACGGTGGGTCCGGTCACCAGTGATGTCACCACCGCCAATCCCTGGGCGAACCTCGTGGTGGATTGAGGACCGGGAGCCTGTCACGCTTTCCCCGCCCGCGTCTATCCCTGTCGAGGAGGACGCGATGACGACGACCTGGAAGAGGCTCCTGCTGGCGACCGCGACCCTGATGCTGACCGCGCTCACGCTGGTGGGCGCCTCCGCGACCGCGCATCAGGATGGCGCCTCCGCTTGCCCCAAGGCGAGCGCCTGCGACCGGCCCTGCGAGCCCTGCCCCCACTGCCCGCTGTCGGGCTGCCCCAAGCGAGCCCACTGACCCCGCCGTACGATCGCAAGGGATGGAGGCGGCGGACCGGAGAGCGCTGAACGCGGCGATGGCGCGCCTCGCCGAGGGAGACCGCTCCGCCTTCTCCCCCGTCTTCGAGATCCTCTGGCCCCTGCTGCACTCCTTCGCCCGCGGTCTCGTGCGCGATGCGGCGGAGGCGGAGGACGCGGCGCAGCATGCGCTGCTCAAGGTGTTCGAGCACGCCCCCCGCTTCGATCCCGAGCGGGACGCGGCGGCCTGGGCCGTCGCCATCGCCGCCAACGAGTGCCGAGCCGCCCAGCGCCGGCTGCGCAGGCGCCGAGAGCGCACGGTTCCGCTTCCCGGCGAGGCCGATCCCGCCGCCCTGGATCCCCATCCCGACCCGGAGAGCGAGGCCATCGAGCGGGACCTTCTCGCCGCCGCCGCCGAGGCCCTGGGCGCGCTGCGGCCCGAGGACGCGGAGACCCTGAAGGCCGCCTGGCGCGGGGATCGCTCCGCCCTGGCGCCCGCCACGTTCCGCAAGCGGGTGCAGCGCGCGACCGAGCGCCTGCGCGCCGCGTGGAGGTCACGGCATGGCACGCCCTGACACCGCCGTCCTTCCCCTCCCGCTGCTGCGCAGGCGGGCGAGGCGCACCTACGAGGGCGCGCGCCTTCGCTGCGCGCTCGTCGACGCCTGGCCGGTGCCGCTGGCGGCGCTCCTCGCCCTCCGCCTGGGCGGCTCCGGCACGCACGTCCTGGCGCTGACGGCCCCGCTGCTGGGGGCGAGCGTCCTCCTCCTGTGGGTGGGACGCGACTACGGGCGCGGCGTGTGGCCGGGCCTGGCGGCCGGCATGGCGCCCCTCGTGCTCCCCGGCCTGATGCTGGACTGCAGCGGCGGCTGCTCGCCCGGGGCCCAGCTCTGGTGCCAGAGCTCTTGCGTGGTCGGGGGCGTGCTGGCAGGCGTCGTCGTGGGCTGGCGGGCGGCGCGGCTTACGACCGGCTCGGTCCGGTTCGGTCTGGTGGCCGCGGCCGTCGCCCTCTCGACGGGAGCGATCGGCTGCTTGCTCGGCGGTGTCCTGGGCGTGGCAGGGATGGTGGTGGGGTTCGGGCTGGGCGCGGTTCCCGCGATCGTTTTCGCCTCGAGCCGGACTCCCGCCGCGCCGGCTCCATGACCCGGTTTCCTCAGCGGGCTCGCGGCGCCTTGCTCTTGAACGGCACGACGGGCCCTCCTCAGCCGGTGCGCGATGCACAGCCTTCTGGCTTGAACACGCGCCTGGTCGAAGCCGGGTGCTGGGCGAGGCGCGCCGCCGGGCGCACCGGCCGTCGCACCAGCTCACCTCCGCAGTTGGGACATCGGAAGGCGAGCTTCGATGAAGCACAGGTCTCACAGAAGGTGCACTCGAAGGTGCAGATGTAGGCCTCGGTGGAGCTGGGTGGCAGGTCCCTGTCGCAGCACTCGCAGCCCGGCCGGAGCTCTAGCTGTGGAGTCTCAGGACGTTGTTCACTAGTTCCGGGTGATTGTCCATCCGGACCCCTTTCGGAGAAGCTGATGGTGACCAAACCGCAGCTAACCCGAGGGGGACCGGATGAACGTGCACAGTTTGGCCCGGCACACGCCTTTTGGTCGAGAGACCCTCGTCAATCGGGTCCTGAGAGAGGGATGGTCGGTCTCGCAGGCCGTCGCCCAGCTCGGGATCAGCACCAGGACTGGATACAAGTGGCTGGCTCGCTATCGGTTGGAAGGGGCGGCGGGCCTGCGAGACCGATCGTCCAGGCCTCACAGAAGCCCAGCTCGCACCGATGCCGTCCGGGAAGAGTTGATTCTGACCCTTCGCCGATCCCGGCAGAGCGGACCCCAGATCTCCCGAAGGCTTCGGATGCCCAAGGCCACGGTGGCCCGGGTGCTCAAGCGCGCGGGTCTTCACCGCCTCCGGTACCTGGATCCACCCGAGCCTGTGAAGCGATACGAGCGGGAGCGGCCTGGCGAGCTGCTGCACTTGGACGTGAAAAAGCTCGCTCGCATTGCTGGTCGGGTCGGACATCGGATCCACGGCGATCGCTCGAAAAGCATCGATGGGGCCGGCTGGGAATTCGTGCACGTCTGCATCGACGACACTTCCCGTCTGGCCTACGCAGAGATCCTGCCGGACGAGCAAGGCCCCACAGCCACGAGCTTCCTCCGGCGTGCCTTGGCCTTCTTTCGGCAGCACGGGATCAGGGTGGAGCGGGTGCTCACAGACAACGGTGCTTGCTATCGATCCCACGTCTTCAGGGCTCTTTGCCTTGGCCGCTCCATCCGAGTACTCAAGACGCGCCCCTATCGCCCGCAGACCAACGGCAAAGCGGAGCGCTTGATCCAGACACTGCTCAGAGAATGGGCCTATGCAAGGCCCTACACCCACTCGCGCTTCCGAGCTCGAGCCCTGAAACCGTGGCTTCGCTACTACAATCATAGCCGTCCACATGGAAGCCTTGATGGAAAACCGCCAGTCAGCCGACTCCGTCAGGCCCGTGAACAACGTGCCTAGAAACCACATCTAGCACGGTGTACTCCCTCCGTCGGCGAACGTCAGCCTGCTACACGATCCAGCCGGGGATGGCGGCCGCCTGCCGGAGCCACGCCGCCATCTGTGCCTCGTCGAGCCGGTCGCCCTCGTGGATGTCGAGGTAGCGCGTGTCCTTCATGTTGGATCCCCCGGGCGGAAGGGGGCGCAGGGCAGTGCCACGGAAGAAGGCGACCTTGACGTACTTGGTGAAGACATGGAAGGAAAGGAACCAGCCCTGGCCCTCGACGCCGTAGAAGGGGGAGTTCCACTTGACCGCCTTGCGCACGCCAGGAACGGAGCGCTCGATGAGCGCGTCCAGGCGGCGCCCCATGTCCCGCTTCCAGCCCGGCATGGCCGCGATGTACGCCTGCACCGGCTCGTCACCGTCGGCCTTTGCGATGCGGGGGTTCCCGCCGGACAGGAGCTCCACGCTGCCCCTCGCTGCCGCGGGGCGCGCGCGCTTGCGCGTTGGCTTCTTCGGTGTGGTCATGGCACTGGCCTCAGAGCCTACTTCTTCTTCGCCGAGGCATTCTGCCTCACCGCGGCCTTCACCAGCGTCTTGAACGCGCGCCCCTCCACCGTCTCCCCCTCCGGGATGTCGATCGCCCTTCGGGTGTTCCCTTCCAGGCTGGAATTGAAGAGGTGCGACGGGTCCGGAATCGCGGCCCCCCGGGCGAAGGTGAGCTTCACCACCTTCTTGTAGGCCTCCCCGGTGCAGACGATCCCGTGGTGGGACCAGACCGGGTTCGCCCACTTCCATTCCTCGGTGATCTCGGGGTCGGCCTCCAGGATGAGGGCGCGCATCCGGGCCAGGGTCTCGCCGCGCCATCCCCCAAGATCCAGGATCCGCTGGTCGATGAGCCGGGAAGCGGCGCTCCCGGTCGCCTGGTCGCTCGCCTTCGCCTTGGTTGCCATGGTCAGCCTCCCATCACTGCGCGCGGCCGCTGCGCCGCTTGCTGGCATAGGGCAGGACGAACAAGTAGAGACCGGTGAGGAGAAGGAAGGCAAGTGGGAGCAGCGGCGCGTAGGTGATCCAGGGCGGGGGCATGCCACCGCCCCTGGCCAGGGCGGCGATGTTGGCCAGCACCGTGACCGTGAAGGCGATGGACACCCAGCGGTGGGTCTGCCGAATTCCGTTGCTCCAGCTCATGACATCCTCCCCAGCAGGTCGACCAGCTTTCCGCCCATCATCTTCCAGCCGTAGCGCGCGCCGCCGAATTCCCTCTTCTGATCCGTCTTGAAGCCCGACTGCTCGAGGGACAGCCGCGTGCCCGACGCCGTGGGCGTGAGCGTGAAGGTCACGACGGTATCCAGGAAGGGGACGCTCCACGTGTAGCGGAGCTTGCGCTGGGGCTCGATCTCGACGCATCGGCACTGCACGGTGCCGTCCCACCCTGGATAAGGCTGCGTCTTCAGCGTGAACGCCGTCCCCGGCGCGAGCACGAGGTCGCGATCGACGACCGGCAGGAGCCACTGGGCGAGCAGCTCGGGGTCGGTGAGCGCCCGCCACACCTTCTCCGGCGCATGCTCGAGGTCGAACTCGAAGGAGAGGGAGTCCGTCTGCGCGGGCGCGGTCTTGTCGGTGACGCTCATTTGTCCATCCTGTCCAGCAGCTTTCCCAGGCGATCGACGTGCTCCGTCCAGAAGGCGCGGTAGTGGGAGATCCAGTCGATGAGAGGCTTCATCCCCTGCGGCCTCACGCGGTAGTAGACGCAGCGCCCCTGGCGCCGGCCGTGGACCAGCCCGGCGTCCTTCAAGGTGGCGAGGTGCTGGGAAACCGCGGGCTGCGAGATGTCGAAGCGGGCGGTGAGGTCCTTCACCGCCGCTTCGCCCCGGGTCAGGGACTGGAAGATGGCCCGGCGACTGGGGTCCGCCAGCGCCTGGAAGATCCTGTCCTCTGCCGCCGCCGCGCCCATGCCTGATATATAAGCATCTACTTATTTGTTGTCAAGTCTCATCCTTGATCTGGGCGAGGACGGCGAGAGGCGCAACGTGCGCGACCTTCTTGATGGGGATCCTGAAGCCACGACCTTCGGCGTAGCGAGGTGCCGATTCGATCGCGGACTGGATCACCTTGGGGAGCTTCGCCGCCTGGGCCCGTGTGACGGCCTTCTCGCCCAGGACGAAGGACACGAGGAAGTAGCCCTGGCAAGGTGTCATGTACAGGATCACCCGCTCCTTGTGACGCAGGCGGAGACCCCACCCGGTGCTCTTGCTCGTGAAGCCCCAGAGCGGCCGGATGGCAGGGATCCTCGACGAGACCTCGGTCAGGAGCTTCGACCACGCGGAAAAGGCCGCGCCAAGGGTGCCGCGGAGGTCCTCCTCCGTGGGCGCATGCGCCTTGTCGGGAAAGGCACTCAAGGTCACAGCCGGCTCCTTCCCTGCACGAGGACAGGCGCCACCTCCGCGAGGTTGTCGCGGGTGTCCACGTCGATGAGCAGGTTCCGCGGGTCGATCCGCAGCGGACGTCGTCAGGAAACCAAGGTCTCCTTGGCGGCCCGCACCGTCGCCTCCACGTCCTCCTCCGTGTGCGCCAGCGACACGAAGCCAGCCTCGTACTGGGAGGGCGCCAGGTAGACACCCCGCTCCAGCATGCCGTGGAAGAAGCTCGCGTAGCGCTTGGCGTCGGAGGTCGCCGCGGTGGCGTAGTCAATGACGGGGAACTCCGTGAAGAACGTGGTCATCATGGAGCCGACGCGGTTCAGCGTCGTCTTCAAGCCGGCGTCCTTCATGACCTTTCTCAGGCCCTCTGCGAGCTTGGCGGAGGTGGACTCCAGGCGCTCGTAGGCGCCGGGCTCGTCGAGGAGCTCGAGGGTGGCGATGCCGGCGCGCATAGCCAGCGGGTTCCCGGAGAGCGTCCCCGCCTGGTAGATCGGACCGGCGGGGGCAATGAGCTCCATCAGGTCCTTGCGGCCCCCGTAGGCGCCCACGGGGAGGCCGCCGCCGATCACCTTGCCGAAGGTGGAGAGGTCGGGCTCGATGCCGTAGAGGGCCTGAGCCCCGCCGCGGTGGACGCGGAAGCCGGTCATGACCTCGTCGCAGATGAAGAGCACGCCGTGCTTCTTGGTGAGGTCGCGCACCGCCTGCAGGTAACCCTTCGCGGGCGGGACCACGCCCATGTTGCCGGCGATGGGCTCCAGGATGACGCAGGCCACGTCGTTCCCTTCCTTGTCCAGGAGCTGCTCCAGGGTGGGCACGTCGTTGTAGGGGACGACGCGGGTGAGGGCGGCCAGCGGGTCGGGGATGCCGGGCGTGCCGGGGATCCCCAGGGTGAGCACGCCCGAGCCCGCGCGCACGAGCAGGCTGTCCACGTGGCCGTGGTAGCAACCGTCCATCTTCACGACCAGGGGGCGCTTGGTGGCGCCGCGGGCCAGGCGGATGGCGGACATCGTGGCCTCGGTTCCCGAGGAGACGAAGCGCACCCTCTCGCAGGCGGGGACGCGGTCCACCACCATCCTCGCGAGCTGCGTCTCCAGCTCGCAGGGGGCGCCGAAGGACACAGCCTTGCTCGCCTGGTCCTGGATGGCCGCCACCACCCTGGGGTGGCTGTGGCCGACGATCAGGGGTCCCCAGGAGCCGAGGTAGTCGATGTACTCCTTGCCGTCCGCGTCGAAGACCCTCGACCCCAGGCCGCGCTCGAGGAAGACGGGGGTGCCGCCCACACCGCCGAAGGCGCGCACGGGACTGTTGACCCCTCCGGGAATGAGGGCCTTCGCCTCCTGGAAGCGCTGCTCCATCGCGGCCCGGACCGTGGCCCGGACATCCTCGAGGCTGCTCACGTCGTTCTCCCTCTGGCCTTCTTCGCCACGGCGCGCACCGGCCTGCGCTGTGTGCCGCACCCGGTCCCATCGAACAGCGAGCCCTGGATGGGGCCCTTGATCTCCGCCGGCCCGGGCTTGTACCAGCCGCGCTCGCGCGCCTCGTCCAGGATCTTCAGGTAGAAGCGGCGGAAGCGGAGCGAGTGATCGAACACCTTGAGATGCGCGAGCTCGTGGCACAAGGTGTCGACGAGGCTCGACTCCTTGAGGACCTTCCCCGTGGTGGCGTGGCGGAGGCGGATGCGGATGAGCCCGTCCCGGTAGCAGATGCCGTAGTGCTCCACCACGCCGTCGGCCTCCGCCTCCAGCGCCGCGTACTGCAGGCCGAAGTGGGCGGCGAGGATGGCGCCGCGGCTCCGGAGGAGGCCCATCGTCTGGCGGTCCTCCTCCTCCCGCTTGGCGCGCTCGGTGGGCGGGCGGTAGCTGGGGAGGCGCGCCAGATCGATGAGGCGGGCCTCGCCGGATCGGCGGAGCTTGAGTTCCTCGGGCTCGAACAGGCGCGGCGGAGCCGGCCGATCTCTCCGCGAATCAGCCACGCTTCAGCAGCCTCGCCGCTTCCCGGGCGTGGTAGGTCAGGATCAGGTCGGCACCGGCGCGGCGGATCGAGGTGAGGACCTCGAGGATGGTGCGCTCGCGCTCCATCCAGCCGCGCTCGGCCACGGCGTGCACCATGGAGAACTCGCCGGACACGTTGTACGCCGCCAGGGGCACGCCGTAGGTGTCCTTCACCCGCCGGATGATGTCCAGGTAGGCGAGGGCCGGCTTCACCATCACGATGTCCGCGCCCTCGTCCAGGTCGAGGCCCACCTCGCGCAGGGCCTCGTCGGAGTTGGCGGGATCCATCTGGTAGGCCCGCCGGTCGCCGAACTGGGGCGCGGAGTCGGCGGCCTCGCGGAAGGGGCCGTAGAAGGCGGACGCGTACTTGGCGGCGTAGGACATCAGCGTGACCTGGTCGAAGCCGTTCTCGTCCAGCGCCTCGCGGATGGCGCCCACCCGCCCGTCCATCATGTCCGAGGGCGCCACCACGTCGGCCCCCGCGCGGGCGTGCGACACCGCGGCCCTGGCCAGCAGCTCCAGGGTGGGGTCGTTCAGGACCTCCTGGTGCTCCACCACACCGCAGTGACCGTGGCTCGTGTACTCGCACAGGCAGATGTCGGTGATCACCACTAGCTCGGGGTAGCTCCGCTTGAGGGCGCGCACCGCCATCTGTACGGCGGCCTCGTCGTCCCAGGCCTCGCTCCCCTGCGCGTCCTTCTTGGCGGGAAGGCCGAAGAGGATGACGGACTTGACCCCCTCCTCCCGCGCCGCCCCCACCTCCTCCACCAGCCGGTCCACCGACCAGCGGTAGTTTCCGGGCATGGCGCCGATCTCCTGCTTGAGCCCCTGCCCGGGCTGCACGAACAGCGGATAGATGAAGTCCGAGGGCTGGAGCACCGTCTCCCGCACCATCTCCCGCAGGGTGGCGGTGCGCCGCAGGCGTCGGGGGCGGTGGGTCTGGTGGGTGCGAAGGAGGTTGGCCACGGGGTTCATGGGACGCTCCTAGTCTTCCTCCTCGAAGAAGAAGTACTCGCCGCAGCCGCGGCTGCAGAACTGCCGTCCATTGATGGAGTAAGCGTGCTCGTCGCAGAAGCCCTTGTGGCAAACCGAGCACTTGGAGATCCGGATCTCGTCCTCGCTCCGCTCACAGGTCCGACACTGCATCTGCAATTGCATCGAGCAACTCCCTCCTCGGGGCAAGGGCGGCATTATAGAGGTTCTTGACTGGCTGTCCGCCCCCTGCCTAGAATGCCTGGCCTTCCCAAGCGGTTGAAAAGAGAGCGATTCGGGTCCGGAGGGTGGATCGCGCCGGCGGCGTAGCTCAGCGGTTAGAGCGAGGGTCTCATAATCCCTAGGTCGGTGGTTCGATTCCACCCGCCGCCACCAAGCCAGGCCCTGCAACTTCCAGCGGCTTGGGACACTAAATAAGAGGAACGGGCTTGTCCGCCCCAAGGAGGTGCGTCGTGCCGAGCATCGTCCTCTCCCTCGTCTTCACCTTCGCCGTGTCCGGTGCCTTCGTCGCCGAGCCGCCGACCTGCCCCGTCGTGCTGGACCTGGGCACGGCCGATGCGAGCCGGCTCATATCGCCGGAGATCATCCCCGTGGCCGGAGGCACCTCGTGCTGCGATCCCGCGCTGGAGCCGGGGACCAACGGGATCCCCTTCTGCTTCGAGGGGCACACCTGCTGCGCGGACGGTCAGTGGCGCTGCAACAACAGCGACGGGACACCGGGCTGCACCGCCTGCGGGGCGACCTGTGGCCTGAGCGGCGCATCCTGCACCGCCGGGTCGGACTGCTGCTCCGGCGTGTGCAAGGGGAATCACAGGTGCAGGTGACGGGCTGACGCGGGCCCAAACAACCTCTTTGCAACGCCTTGAGGCGGTCCCATAATCCTCCCGCCGCCAACATGGGAGGATCGTCGATGACCGCCTCGCGTGCCGTCCCTGCGCTCCGGATCGACCCGCCCGGCCCCGGCTTCTGGGAGCTCGATCCCGTCCACTTCCCCCGCCCCGCCACCCGGTACTGGGCCGAGGTGCATCCCGAGCCGTTCAAGCGCGGGACGAGCGAGTTCGCGCGCGGCTACGGGATGCTCATCGACGGCATCGAGATGGCCTACGTCCAGGGCTTCGCCTACAAGACCGTGCGGCCCGCCCCGGCGGGCGAGATCCCCCAGCGCTTCGCGCGCGCGGCCGAGGTCCTGGAGAAGAAGTACTGGCAGGAGCAGCTCCGCGACTGGGACCAGACCTTCAAGCCGGCGGCGGTAAAGGCGCATCGCGCCATCCAGGCCGTGGACCCGGACACGCTCTCCGACGCCGACCTGGCCGCGCACCTGGCACGGTGCCGGGACCACCACGCGCAGATGCTCTACCAGCACATGCGCTTCACGGCGGCGGCCATCGTCCCCGTGGGCGATTTCCTGGCGCACGTGGGGGACTGGACGGGCCTGCCGCCCTCCGAGCTGCTCGGCCTGATGCGCGGCACGTCGGCGGTATCGGCCGGTGCCTCGGCCGAGCTGGAGCGGATGATCGCCGCCATCTCGAGGGACCCCCGCGCCCAGAAGCTGCTGGCCTCGGAGGAAGATGCGGCAGGCAGGCTGGAGGCCCTGCGGGCGCTCGACGGGGGCACGGGAGAAGCAGTCTCCGGGTATCTCGACCTGGTCGGCTATCGCCTCCTCGACGGCTTCGACATCTCGAACCCCTGCGCGCTGGAGATGCCCGACGCGCTGCTGCGCGCGATCCGCGGCGCCATGGAGAAGAAGGGTGGCGACGCCTCCGATGTGGACGCGCACATCGCCGAGGTGCGCGCCAAGGTTCCGGAAGCGCATCGCGCCGCCTTCGACGGGCTGGTCGAGGAAGCGCGGGGGATGTACCGGATCCGGGACGAGCGGGGGGTGTTCAGCGACATCTGGGCTTCCGGGCTCATGCGCCGGGCCGCGCTCGCCGCCGGGCGCCGGCTGGCCAAGAAGGGCCGTATCCAGGAGCCCATCCACATCGTGGACGCCGGCCTGGACGAGATGCGCGCGTTGCTCCTGGGCACGGACGGACCTTCCGGCCACGAGTTGGCGGAGCGCGCCGCGTTCCGCGCCGCCTACACGGCCAAGGACGTCCCCCAGACGCTGGGCCCGCCACCTCCGCCGCCCCCCGACCTCGCCGGGCTGCCGCCGCCGGTGGCGCGCCTGATGCGGGCGACCATGGTGGCCCTGACCGCGCTCTTCGGCAGCTCCGACGCCCCGCACGAGGCGGACAAGCTGCGCGGCCTCGCCGCCAGCCGGGGCGTCTACGAGGGACCGGCCCGCCGCGTGAACGGCCCCACCGAGTTCGGGCGCATCGCCAAGGGAGACGTGCTGGTCACCCAGTCCACCACCGAGGCGTTCAACATCCTGCTGCCGCTGCTGGGCGGGATCGTCACCGACAGCGGGGGCCTTCTCTCCCATGCCGCCATCGTGGCCCGCGAGTACGGCATCCCGGGCGTGGTGGGCACCCGGTCGGCGACCGATCGCATCCCCGACGGGGCGCGCGTGCGGGTGGATGGGAACGCCGGCGAGGTCACGGTGCTGGGGTGAAGCAGGTCGTCCCCCTGGAGGAGGCGCGCGAGACCGCCCTCTTCGGCTCCAAGGCCGTCGGCCTGGGCCAGGCCCTCCGCGACGGGCTCCCCGTGCCTCCCGGGGTCGCGCTCTCCGGGGACCTGGTGGAGGCCGTCGCCGCCGGGGAGACGAGCGCGATCCGGGAAGTCGTGAAGTGGGTGCGGCCGCTGGGCGGCCCCTTGGCGGTGCGCTCGTCCGCGGTGGACGAGGACGGTGCCGATGCCAGCTTCGCCGGCCAGCACCTGACGCTCTTGAACGTCCGCGGAGCGGACGACCTGCGCTCGGCCGTGAACGAGGTCTGGTGGTCGGCCAACTCGGACGCCGCCATCACCTACCGCCAGCGCATCGGCAAGTTCACGCGCCCCAGCGTGGGCGTCGTGGTGCAGGTTCTGCTCGACCCCGTGGCCGCCGGTGTGATGTTCACGCGCTGCCCGGTGACGGGGAGGGATGAGCGGGTGATCGAGGCCAGCTGGGGGCTGGGAGAAGCGGTGGTGGCGGGCCTCGTCATCCCCGACAACTTCCGTCTCGACCGGGAGGGACGGATCCTCGAGCGCACGCCGGGCTGGAAGAAGGTGGCGGTGCGGAAGCTGCCGGACGGCGGCACCGTCGAGGAGACGCTGCCCCCCGAGCTCTTCGAGAAGCCGTGCCTGGAGGAGGCGCACCTGCAGCAGCTCCAGGCGCTGGCGAGCGCATGCGAGCGCGTGTACGGCCCGGCCCGGGACATCGAGTGGGCCCTGGCGGACGAGAAGGTTTTCCTCCTGCAGTGCCGGGCCATCACGAAAGCGGGAGCCTGAGCCGCCCATGCGCGGGGCCCCCGTGGACGTCCTCCAGCGCATCCCCCTCTTCGCCGATCTGACGAAGGCCGAGGTGCAGCAGATCGCGCGCCTGTTCAAGGAGCGCCGCTTCGCCGCCGGCGCCGTCGTGATCCAGGAGGGCTCGGGGGGAGCGGCCTTCTTCGTGATCGAGTCCGGGGAAGCGAAGGTGTTCCTCTCCGGCAAGGAGCACACCACGCTCCGGCCTGGCGCCTACTTCGGCGAGATCGCCATGTTCGACGAGGGGGCGCGCATGGCGACCATCACCGCCGCCACCGACCTCGCCTGCTGGGGCCTCACCTACTGGGACTTCCGCCCCGTGGTGGAGGCCAACGGCGTCATCGGCTGGAAGCTCCTCCAGCAGATGGCGAAGATGCTGCGGGACGCCCGGGCGCGATAGGGACGCAATCCGTCCCATTGGTCCCGGACCCGGAGATCTCCGCGGAGCAGCACAGGGGTGTAGGCTCGGCCCGTTCCGGAAAGGGGCGCTCCATGCAGCTCCGCCCTCCCACCGCCTGCCTCGCTCTCCTCGCCCTTCTGGTCGGCGGGAACGCCTGGGCCAAGTCCAAGAAGGACCCGCCGCCCGAGGACCTGGCCCGCATCTACGTCCTCTACTCCGAGCCGCCTTTCGCGCACGAGAAGGGGGAGCTGGTCCGCATCCGGCTCCTCACGCTCTGGGACCGGGACCGCAAGGAGCGGGAGATCCGGAAAGAGGTGGCGCGGCTCGGTGCGGACGCCGTCATCCTCGAGCGGTCGTTCATGGAGTGGGACAGCGTCATGAACACCGCCACCGAGCCGGGACCGCGGGGAGGGCGGACGATGCTGAAGATCCCGACGCGCACGGCGTACGTCGAGGGGCACCTGGTGCACAGGACCGACGGGACACCCTGCGCTTGCGAGCGCCCCTACGCCGTCGCCTTCGACGTGGCGTGGCAGGGCGCGCACGACACCGCCTCGGCTCTGGGCTGGCGCTGGGACAAGGTGGACACGGACTCCCGCTCCCTGACTACGCATCCCGTGGCGGCAGCGGACGCCCTCCTCTGCGAGGGCGAGCGCCCGCCGCCGCCCGCGGTCTTGACGGTCTGGGTGCGCACCTACGGCAAGGCGTCGATCGTGCGGCTCGACGTCAGGGCACCGGGGTCCGGCTGCCGGTCCTCCGGAGCAGTCGAGAAAGTGTTCTTCGACCAGCTCGAGCGCCGCCTGGGGCTGACCGGCCTCACCAGCGGAGCGCAGTGACGGGATTGCCCCCCGCCCCTCCCGGGTGTATCTAGGAGCCAATCTCCTGGGGCGAAGCATGAGATCCGTTCGGGCGCGACGGGCAGTCCCTCTCTTCGTCCTGGCCATGGCCATCCCTGCCGCTCGGGCGCAGACGCTCGACGTGGTCGTCAACGAGATCGCCTGGATGGGCACCACGACCGACGCCAACGACGAGTGGATCGAGCTCTACAACAACACCGCCACGCCCGTCGCTCTCACGGGATGGACCCTGAGGGCCACGGACGGGACGCCCAGCATCAACCTCGCGGGAACCATCCCCGCCCACGGCTACTTCCTCCTGGAACGGACCGACGACGGCTCGGTTCCCGGCGTCGCTGCCGACCTCATCTACACCGGCGCGCTGGGGAACGCCGGCGAGATCCTCGAGCTCCGGGACGGGGGGCTGACCCTGCACGATCGCGTGGATGCCTGGTACGCCGGCAACAACGCGACGAAGGCCACGATGACCCGGTTGGACCCCACGGTCGCGGGAACGCTCGCCTCGAACTGGACCAACGGACCCGTGAACGGCACGCCCATGAACTCGGGCGCCACCTCGGGGTGCGCCCCGCCCCTGCACGTCACCGACTGTCCGCTGGGCCCGCCCTTCCAGTTCCGCACGGGCGGGCCGATCGTGATCAACGAGGTCATGGTCAACCCGGCCGCGGTCAGCGACGCCAACGGGGAGTACGTCGAGCTCTACAACGCGGGGGCGACGACGGTAGATCTCCAGGGGTGGACCCTGCGCGACGACGGCACCGACCACTTCACCCTGCCCTTGGGAGCTCCCCTGCTCATTCCTCCAGGGGGAACGTTCGTGATCGCGGCTCAAGCCGACCCCTCGCTGAACGGCGGGTTCCTTCCTGACCTCGTATGGTCCGGCTTCTTCCTCTCCAACGCGGGCGACGAGGTCGTCCTCCTCGACCAGGTGGCCGTGGAGCAGGACCGGCTCGTCTACGGTGCCTCCCCCTTCACGGACAGCGTCGGGGAGTCGGTGGAGCGGGTGAGTCCCAGGCTCCCCACCGCCGACCCCCTCTCCTGGGTCCAGGCCCGTGCGCCCTTCGGTGCCGGCGATCGCGGCACGCCGGGAGCGGTGAATACGCTGCAGGCCCGGCGCTACGTGCTGCAGGGGACGCTCGTCACCATGGACGACGGCCTGCCCCAGGGCGACCAGGTCTTCGCGGGCAAGCTGTACGTCCAGGGCGACCGGATCCTCGACGTCCTGCACGCGGCCGATCCCCTCCCCGCCGATGCGGCCGGAGCCGCCATCCTGGACACCCAGGCCCTGATCTTCCCGGGCCTCATGAACATCCACGACCACCTCGCCTTCGACACGATCCCGGCCTGGAACGTGCCCGCCCTGATGCAGGACGTCTCCGACTGGACGGGGCTGAACGCGTACCAGCGGAACATCCGCTATCCCCACGAGATCCTGACCAACGCCGACTACTACGACCTCCTGCCCGAGGTGGGGAAGTACGCGGAGGTCAAGGCGCTGATGGCGGGCACCACCTCGGTCCAGGGGAGCTTCCCCACCTCGCCCGGGTTCACCAACCACCTGGCCCGCAACGTGGACCTCGCCAACTTCGGATCGGACCGCGTGCGCCAGCGCTCGCTCTCCGTACTGGACTCGACCTTCCAGAGCACGGAGGCTCCGGGCCTGGTCTCGGCCATGGACGGGAACCAGGTGGACGCCTGGCTCGTCCATCTCGGAGAAGGGACGGCGGAGGATGCGCCGCTCGAGTTCGAGGTCCTGCGGGACGTGTGCCTTCTGCGGTCCGAGACGGTGATCATCCACGGGACGGCGCTCACCCCCGGCGAGCTCGACGACTTCGCCGCGGCGGGGGGCAAGCTCGTGATCGCTCCCACCAGCAACTACCTCTACTACGGAGCGACCGCCGACGTGCCCGGGGCGGTCCAGCGCGGCATCCCGGTGGCCCTGAGCACCGACTGGAGCCCGGCCGGGGACAAGAACCTCCTGGCCTCGCTGAAGACCGTGGCGCT
>Ga0070695_100000772_pt1 | contig 17238 bp, 13 predicted proteins | sample KBSK1252metaG_FD_65471 | JGI IMG/M metagenome (GOLD analysis project Ga0070695, IMG submission 65471) | Corn, switchgrass and miscanthus rhizosphere microbial communities from Kellogg Biological Station, Michigan, USA - KBS K1-25-2 metaG | ecosystem: Host-associated > Plants > Roots >...
AGGCGTACTACGACGCCCACCTCACCGACTACCGGCTCTCGCCGACCGTGACGATGAGCCACATCCTGCTCAAGTCCGAGGCCGAGGCGAAGCGCATCCGGCAGTGGGCGCAGGGCGGACAGGACTGGAAGAAGCTGGTCTCCCGCTACTCCGTCGACAGTCTGACCCGCGCCAACGGCGGGACCCTCGGCGTCGTCACGCGCGAGGGCATCTTCGCCGGGATCGGGGCACAGCCGGCGCTCGCCGAGTCGGCGTTCGCGCTCGCGAACCGCACCGGCCCGAACGCCGGCGTGGGCGCGGTCGGCGGCCCGGTCAAGACCGGGCGCGGCTGGCACGTCTTCAAGATCGACGACGCCCGGCCCGAGAGCACGCGGCCGTTCGAGCAGGTGCGCACGATCATCCTGCGCCAGATGGGGCAGTCCCGCAGCCAGGAGCTGTACCGGCAGCGCCTCGCCGCCGAGAAGACGTCGCTCGGCTTCTCGGCCGACTCGGCCGTCATCAAGAACTTCATCAGCCAGAGGAAGACCGCGCAGGAGCTGTTCCGCCAGGGCCAGGAGGCGGGTGTGCCCACCGCGCGCATCGCCGCCTACCGGCAGCTGCTCGAGGACTACCCGCACAGCGAGGTGAGCGCCCAGGCGCAGTTCATGATCGGGTTCATCTACTCGGAGGAGCTCAAGAACTACGACGAGGCGGGGAAGGCCTTTCATGCCCTCCTCGACAACTATCCCAAGTCGGAGCTGGCCGACTCAGCGCGCTGGATGGTCGAGCACATGCGCACCGAGGAGGCGCCGCCGTTCATCACCAACCCGGACTCCGCGCGCGCGGCCCGTCCGGGTCAGTCGCCGCGTCCGTCGGGCAAGCCGTGAGAGTCGTCGAGACCAGGGTCAACGGGCTCATCGTCGAGCACAAGACCCAGCAGAACATCGTCATCCTGCGCGAGTCGGAGGGGCAGCGCATCCTGCCCATCTGGATCGGGCCCGGGGAGGCGCAGGCCATCCGGCGCATCCTGTCCGACGAGGCGTTCCCGCGCCCGCTCACCCACGACCTGGTGCACACCATGCTCGAGGGGCTCAAGGCCAAGATCACGCGCGTCATCATCGCCGACCTGCGCGAGAACACGTTCTTCGCCAGCGTCATCGTCGAGCGTGAGGGCGACGTGCTCTCGGTGGACGCCCGGCCCTCGGACTCGATCGCGCTCGCGCTGCGCGCCAAGGCGCCGATCTACGTGAACGAGAAGCTGCTCCAGCCCGCGCCGGCGGAAGAGGCGCCCCCCGAGGAGGGCGGCGAGCCCCGCCCGCTCACCGACGAGGAGAAGGCCGAGCAGCTGCGCCGCTACCTCGAAAAGCTCAATCCCGAGGACTTCGGAAAATTCCAGTTCTGATGCCGCCGGCCGGCCCGTCGACGAAGGGCGGGGGCGCCGGGTTGCGCGCGGCGCACGCCGGCGCGACCGCCGCCCTCGCCCTCGTGCTCGTGGCGCCCGCCGCGCCACGCGCCGCCCCACCCGTGCCGAGCGCCGTCGCCGCCGCCGACTCGCTGGCGGGCGCCGGCCCAAGCCGCGACCGCGACCGCCTGCTCGAGCGCTGGGCCTCGCGCGCCTCGCTCGCCGAGCTCATGTTCGTGCTGCGGCGGCCGCCCACGGATCTGCGCGCAGCCGAAACGCCGCTGGTCGAGGCCGCGCTCAAGCGCACGCCCGTCGAGCGCGGCGATCTGCGCCGGCGCCTGCAGCTGCGCCTCGCCACGCTCGATCCCGGCGGCGAGGCATGGCGCGCCCTGGCGCCGTCCGCGGCGCGCCTGCCGTCGCGGCCGCGCGCCTCGGTGTTCCGGGTGGGCGTGGTCCTGCCCGACAGCGGGGACTACGAGGGCTTCGCCGCCTCGGTGCGGCTCGGCCTCGAGGTGGGCCTGGCGCAGCAGACGCGCGGCGGCGCCCTGCCGCTCGTGGTGTCGTTCGAGCCCAGCGGGGACGATGCGCCCGAGCGCGTCGCGGCCGCGTTCGATCGCGCCGCCGAGGGCTCGGGCGTGATCGTCGGCGGTCTCCTGAGCGGGCCCACGAGCACGCTCGCCACCGCCGCGCGCCTCACCGGGCTGCCCATGCTGTCGCCCGCGGCCACCGACGAGGGCATCGGCGCGATCGGCCCGCGCGTGTTCCAGGTCGGGCCGTCGGGCCTGCAGCGCGGCCGCGCCCTCGCCCGCTCGGTCCTCGCGGATGGGCCGCGGCGCATCGGCGTGCTCACCGCCGGACCGCTCGCCGGCAATCCGTTCGCGCGCGGCTTCGCGGCCGCGGCCGAGTCTCTGGGTGCGCACGTGGTCTGGACCGCGACCTACGCGGCCGGGAGCTCCGATTACCGCCCCGAGCTCAAGGCGCTCGCGGCGCAGTCGGTCGAGCTGCTGTTCTGGGATGGCGAGGCGCGCGACGCCGAGACTCTGATCCGCCAGATGGCGCGCGACGCGATGCACGTCGGGATCTGCGGCGGCGCCGAGCTCGATCCCGAGCGCCATCACGCGATGGCGCGCCCCCTTTTCGAGGGCGTGCGCTTCGCCGGCGAGGACTGGGTGCTGAGCGCGGGCTCGCAGGCCGTGCTCGACAGCGCCGTGCGCGCGGCGGGCGAGGAACGCGCCGGCCGGCTCCACGCGCGCGGCTACCTGGCCGCGCGCCTCGTGGCCTCGGCAGTCGAAGGCGGGGCGTTGTGTCCCGAGGAGCTGGGTGCAGCACTCGCGACGCGGGTGGGCGACGACCCGTACCTGCGCGCCCACGGCTTCCTGGCCTGGACCCCCGCCGAGGCGACGCTGCCGGTGTACGTCGTCACGCGCGGGCGCGCGGTCCTGCCCTAGCCACGCGCGACCGCCGTCAGTTCAGGCGGAACGAGAAGCGGAAGATCGCGTAGACCTCGCTCGCCACACCGCCCGGCCGGTACGGCCGGAAGCGGTAGAGCCAGACCGCTTCGGCGGCCGAGCGCTCGAAGGCGTCCACGCCGGTGCTCGCGAGCAGCTGGACGTCCACGACCCTGCCCGTGGTGTCGACGAGCGCCTGGACCATGACCTTGCCCTCGATGCCGCGCTCGGATTCGTAGGCCGGGTACAGGGGCTTGAACGCGAACAGGATGACGAGGTCCTCGGACCGCACCACCGGCACGTCGGCGAGGCGCGAGACGGATCGGGCGGTCATGTCCTCGTCGCCGACACCGGGCCCGAACGTCAGCGCCTGCATTTCGGGCGCGGCGCGCGGATCCTTGACGCGGCGCGCTTTCACCGCGCCGCCTGCCTGCTGCTGACGCGTGTCGACGGCGCCCACCTCGCGGATGGTCGGAGTGACGCCCGACATCTGCTGCAGGTTGATGCGGCGGACGAACTGATCCTGCCCCTCGTAGCCGAAGCGGATGGTGCGCCGCGCGAGGTCGCGCACGGGCCGGCGGAACGCCGGGAGCGTGAGGGCGAGGATCGGACCCAGCGTCAGCGCGGCGACCCCGAAGGACAGCATCGAGACGCGGCGCGCGCAGCGCGCGCGCTCGGCGAAATAGGCCTGCACGCCGTGCGTCATCATGGGTGGCCCCCGGGGGGCGCGGCGGAAGGGTTCAGTCTCCGCGCCCGGTCAGCACGGCGCCCCGCATCGAGTCTAACAAAACCGCCCGCGCCCGCACGCGCGGCTCGTCGACGACCGCCTCGAGCGGACCGGGCTCGGTACGCGCGAACCGGAGGCGGCCGAACGCGTCGGTTTCGAGCACGAGCGCGTCGCCGAGGGTGACGTGCGCGCCCGGGACCGGGGCGCCATGCGCGTCCCGAACCTCGAGGGAATCGATCGGCGGCGCCTGCGGCGCCCACTCGCGGACCAGCCCGAGGTACAGCGCGTAGGCCTCGGCCCGCGCCCCGCCCGGAGCCAGCAGCATGGCCTCGTCGCCCGCCGAGTCGACCCGTGCGGCGCTGACGTATAGCGACGGGCAGGAGGTCTGCTGCAGCGCGTAGAGCGCGTCCTCGGCGGCCGGAGGGGAGGCCAGCCCGAGGGCTCCGAACGTCGCGGAGGTGCGCTCCGCCCAGCGCCGTCCGGGAGCGCTCGAATAGTAGTAGCCGCACCGGCGCACGCGGTGGCCGATGCGCAGGTAGCGGTCGGCGCGGAAGTCCTCGCTGCCCTGGACGCGCTCGGACTCCGAGACCGCCTGGTCGCCGGCGCGGGTGAGGTGCACCTCGGCGCCGGCCGCGGCGAGGAAGCCCGTGAGCACACGCGCGACCTCGAGGTTGAGGTGGGCGGCGCGCGTGCCGGAGACCCCCACGCCTGCCGGATCCTCGCCGCCGCCCTCCGGATCGAGCGTGATGCGGCGGCCCTGGAGCGCCCCGCCCGCGAGGGCCACGAGTGCCAGGGCACCGGCGCTGTCGCTGCCCCAGCGGCGGAAGCCCTCGAGCCTCGGCACGATCGGAGCGCCGGCGCTGTCGCGCTCCAGCACCGCGAAGCCGTCCCGGTTGAGCCAGCGCAAGACCGGCCGGGGCTCGCGCGCATCGGCGACGTCGCGCAGCGGCTCGCCCCCGGGCATGCGGGCCACGACGCCCCGCCACGCTACCGGGCGCCGGCGCGACGGCACGACCGTGAACGTGTCGGCGAGCACGCGCCGCCGGCCGGCGACGACGACGGTGTCGGTCACGCGGAAGCGCGCGGGGCCCGTGAACGGCTCGACCCGCCGGAAGTAGCCCCACGCGACGCCGTCGCGCGCGACCACGACGGTATCGGCCGGCAGCACGCCGCCGCCCGCCACGCGCCGGATGCGGATCCGGTCCGGGGGCGAGAGCGTATCGACGTGCGCGGCGCCGCCGCGCTCGAACAGCGCGACGCGCACGGCCGCGAGCGGCGCGGCGCGCGACAGCTCGAGCCCGCCGAAGCCACGGGCGGTGAGCGAGGCCGCCGCGCGCGGCGTGGCGAAGCGGACGCGCCGGGTGCGCGAGGCGCCGACGCCGCCCAGCCGCACCTGGAGCGACGCCTCGTGCACGCCGCTGGTCCACGGCGCGTCGGGGGACCACGTGATGTCGTGCGTCGTGCGCGCGGGGGTGACGGACCGGCCGTCGACCCGCAGGTCGATCAGGTCGAAGTCGCCCGCGACCCGCGCCGTGATCGCGGGGTCCGCGGCCGTGAACACCGAGTCCGCCGGGGCGCCGTTGGGATCGACGGCGCGCAGGCCCGCGATCACCGGCACCGGGCGCACGAAGTAGCGGGCCAGCCCGATGAACAGCGCCTCGGCCTCGATCTCGCGCTTCTCCGGCAGCTGCAGCAGCGCTTCCACGTCCGGATTGGTGATGTAGCTGGACTCGGTGAGCAGGGCCGGTCCCTCGCTCTGGCGCAGCACGAAGTAATTGCCCGGCACGACCTTGTGCGGCCGGATGCCGAGGTTGCGCACCAGGCTGCGGTGCACGTCCTGCGCGACGTCGAGCGACACGCCTTCGTCGCCCAGCTTGTAGTAGGTCTGCGTCTCGTTCACGTCGTGCGATCCCCCGGCATCCGCGTTGTGATGGATCGACAGGAACAGGTCGGGCGCGAACGCGTTGGCGATCCGCACGCGCTCGGCGAGGTCGGCCCGCAGCGAGCTGTCGGCCGGGGTCAGGAAGTCGCGGTCGCGGTCGCGCGTGAGGAACACCTCGGCGCCGTGGGCCACGAGCAGGTCGCGCAGGCGGAGCGCCACCGCCAGGTTCACCTCGGCCTCGGTCAGGCCGTGCACGCCGAGCGCGCCGGCGAAGTGTCCGCCGTGCCCGGGATCGAGCGCGATCCGGCGCCCGGCGAGGCGGCTCGCATCGACGGCGCCGAGGCTGTCGGCGAGGCCGGCGTAGCCCGGGAACGGGCGCATCGGAGCGGGGGGCGGAGGCGGGGGCGCGGCGGCGCGATGGGCGCATCCCGGGGCCACCAGGAGCGCCGCGGCGACCAGCGGGAGCGCCACGGCGCGGCGCATCCGTGCGCGCGGGGCGACCCTCATGCCGGGCACTCTATCAGCGCGCGCGCCGGCGCGGCAACCGGCGATGCCGGACGCATTTGCCTTGCCTCGGCGCGCACGCGCGTGCTACCTGTTCCCGGCTCACCGTCACACTCCGTCCGCACGGGCCCGGGCTCCCGCGAGGCTCGTCGCGACCGATCGATACGCGGCCGTCCCTCGGTTCGGCCGGGGTTCTCCAAGGAGACCGACATGACGTCACGATGGGGTCAGCGCCTCACGCTCGCGGGAAGTCTGATCGTCGCCCTGGCGCTCGCCGGCTGCGGCGGAGGCGGCTCGTCCTCGGGCAAGGACGAGATCGTGATCGGCGAGTACGGTTCGCTGACCGGCGGCGACGCGACCTTCGGTCAGTCGACCAAGTCCGGCGTCGAGGTGGCCCTCGACGAGCTGACCGCGAAGTCGCAGGGCAAGATCGGCGGCTTGACGGTGCGCGCGGTGGTCGAGGACGACCAGGGCAAGCCGGAAGAGGCGGCGAGCGTGGTCCAGAAGCTGATCAATCAGGATCGCGTGGTGGCGGTGGTCGGTGAAGTCGCGTCCTCGCGCAGTCTCGCGGGGGCGCCGATCTGCCAGCAGAATGGCATTCCGATGATCTCACCGTCCTCGACCAACCCCGACGTGACCCGGAAGGGCGACTACATCTTCCGGATGTGCTACCTCGACGACTTCCAGGGGCAGGTCATGGCCCGCTTTGCGATCCAGAACCTCGGCCTGAAGCGCGTGGCCATGCTGAAGGACGTGAAGAACGACTACAGCGTGGCGCTCTCCAAGTTCTGCACCGAGGAGTTCGTGAAGGACGGCGGCACGGTCGTGGTCGAGCAGTCGTATTCGTCCGGGGACCAGGATTTCCGCGCCCAGCTGACCGCGATCAAGGCGAAGAACCCGCAGGCGATCATCCTGCCCGGCTACTACACGGAAGCGGGACTGATCGGACGCCAGGCGCGCGAGCTCGGCCTCACGATGCCGATCATCGGCGGAGACGGCTGGGAAAGCTCCAAGCTGCTTGAGATCGGCGGCGACGCCATGAACGGCTGCTACTACGCGAACCACTGGTCGCTGGACGAGCAGAATCCGCAGCTGCAGGCGTTCCTGACGGCCTATCGCGCCAAGTTCAAGAGCGATCCCGACGCGATCGGCGGGCTCGCGTACGATGCCGCCACCGTGCTCTTCGGTTGCATGGAGAAGCTCGCCGCGGAGGATCCCGCGACGTTTGCCGGTCTCGGGTCGTCGAAGGCCGGCACCGAGGCGCGCAAGGCGGCCACCAAGAAGCTGCGGGACCTGATCGCCGCCACCGCCAATTACCAGGGCGCGACCGGCCTCATCACCCTGGACGAGAACCGCAATCCCAAGAAGCCGATCGTCATGATCGCGGTCAAGGGCGGCAAGAAGGTGTTCGAGACGCGCATCGCTCCGTAGCCGAAGCGTGGCCGAGTTCCTCCAGCAGCTCATCAACGGGATCACCCAGGGCAGCGTGTATGCCCTGATCGCGCTCGGCTACACGATGGTGTACGGCATCCTGCGCCTCATCAACTTCGCGCACGGTGATGTCTACATGCTCGGGGCGTTCTTCGGGCTCTTCATCGCGCGACTCACGCGGGCCCAGGCGGACCCGAATCCGCTCAAGGCCGCCGCGGTCCTGCTGTTCGCGATGATCGGTTGCGGCCTGGTCGGCTTCGTGATCGAGCGGTTCGCCTACAAGCCGGTCCGCAAGTCCTCGCGGCTCGCCGCCCTCATCACCGCGATCGGCGTGTCGCTGCTGCTCGAGAACGGCGGCATGCTGCTGTTCGGGGCCGATCCCAAGTTCTTCCCCCAGTTCATCCCTGCGCGCCAGTTCGCGCTCGGCATGGGCGTGACGATCTCCAACCAGCAGCTCATCATCCTGGTGGTCTCGATCAGCCTGATGCTCGGGCTGCGCTTCATCGTGCTCCACACCCGCGCCGGCAAGGCGATGCGGGCCGTTTCCTACAGCCACACCGCGGCCGCTCTCATGGGCATCTCGGTGGACCGGATCATCACCTTCACCTTCGTGCTGGGCTCCATGCTGGCGGCCGCCGCCGGGGTGCTGGTGGCCCTGCAGAATCCCAAGATCGAGCCGTACATGGGCATCATGCCCGGGCTGAAGGCGTTCGTGGCCGCCGTGCTCGGCGGCATCGGCAACATCCCCGGAGCCGTGCTCGGCGGGCTCGTGATGGGCATCGCCGAGGTCATGGTGGTGGGCTACCTGTCGCCCACCTGGCGCGACGCGATCGCCTTCGTGCTGCTCATCCTCATCCTGCTGGTGCGTCCCTCCGGGCTGCTGGGCCAGCCGCCCGCGGAGAAGGTGTGAGATGAGGCAGCTCCTCTGGCTGCTCGGCGCGACCGCGGTGCTGGCCGCGATCAACGTGGTCCTGCCGCGGGCGGTGAACCCGTACATCATCCAGATCATCGTGCTGTGCGGGATCAACATCATCCTCGCGGTCTCGCTCAACCTCATCAACGGTTTCACGGGCCAATTCTCGATCGGCCACGCCGGCTTCATGGCCATCGGCGGCTATGGCTCGGCCATGTTCACCCTGTACGTGGGGGTCGGCTGGGTTTCGGTGTTCACGGCGGCGCACGTGCCCGTCCCGGTGGCCCAGGGGGTTGCGCTGCTCGCGGCGCTGATCGTGGGCGGGCTGCTCTCGGCGCTCGCCGGATATCTGGTGGGTCTGCCCTCGTTGCGCCTGCGCGGTGACTATCTCGCGATCGTCACGCTGGGCTTCGGCGAGATCATCCGCGTGCTCATCCTCAACGTCGACGCCGTCGGCGGCGCGCGCGGCCTGCCGGGCATTCCCGGGTGGGCCAACTTCTTCTGGGTCGGCCTCGGCGTGACCGCGGTCATCCTCGTCTCGCGCCATCTGGCCATGAGCACCCACGGCCGCGCCTTGTTCGCCATCCGCGACGACGAAATCGCGGCCGAGGCGCTGGGCGTGGACACCACCTCCTACAAGGTGCTCGCGTTCGTCATGGGGTCGTTCTTCGCCGGCGTCGCGGGCGGGCTGTTCGCCCACTTCCTGTCGTACCTCAACCCCAACTCCTTCACGTTCATCAAGAGCATCGAGGTGATCGCGATGGTGGTGCTGGGCGGCATGGGCAGCATCTCGGGCTCGGTGATGGCGGCGATCGTGCTCACGCTGTTGCCGGAGGTGCTGCGCCCGGTGAAGGAGTACCGCATGGTGCTCTACTCGCTCATGCTCATCGTGCTCATGATCACGCGCCCCGGCGGGCTGCTCGGCAGCCGGGAGATCTCGCTCTCGGGCCTGCTCCGGCGGTTCCGGCCCGCGCGGGAGCGCGCATGAGCGCGGTGCTCGAGCTGCAGAAGGTCACCATGCAGTTCGGGGGCCTCAAGGCCGTGGCCGATCTCGACCTCGAGGTGGGGGAAGGCGAGCTGGTCGGGCTGATCGGCCCCAACGGCGCGGGCAAGACCACGGTCTTCAACGTCATCACCGGCGTCTACAACGCCACCCACGGAGACGTGCGCTTCGCCGGCCACTCGATCCGAGCGCTGCGGCCGCACGCGATCGCCCACCGCGGGATCACCCGCACCTTTCAGAACATCCGGCTCTTCGGATCGCGCTCCTGCCGCGACAACGTGTGCATCGCCGCCCACCAGCACCGGCACGCGACCCTGGTCGACGCGCTGCTGCGCAACCGCCGCTTCCTGCAGGACGAGCGAGCGTGCCGCGAGCAGGCCGACTCGCTGCTCGCCTTCTTCGGCCTCTCGGCCTGGACCGACACGCTCGCGGCCGAGCTGCCCTACGGACAGCAGCGCCGGCTCGAGATCGCACGCGCGCTCGCGGGCCGGCCCAAGCTGCTGCTCCTCGACGAGCCCGCGGCCGGCCTCAACCCGCAGGAGAGCGATCAGCTCATGCACCTGATCGAGGAGATCCGCCGCAAGTTCGAGGTGACGATCCTGCTCATCGAGCACGACATGCGCGTCGTGATGGGCATCTGCCAGCGCATCGTGGTGCTCGACTACGGCGTCAAGATCGCCGCCGGGACCCCGGCCCAGATCCGCACCGATCCCAAGGTGATCGAGGCGTACCTGGGCGAGGAGGTCCACGCCGATCTCGGGGCCGGAGCCTGACCGTGCTCAAGATCGAGGGCCTCGACGTCTACTACGGGGCCGTGCACGCTCTGAAGCAGGTGACGCTGCGCGCTGACGCGGGCGAGGTGGTCACGCTCATCGGCGCCAACGGCGCGGGCAAGACCACGCTGCTGCGCTCGATCTCGGGTCTGATCCCGTCACGCGCGGGCACGGTCACCTTCGAGGGCCGCGACATCACCCGCATGCGGCCCCACGACATCGTCGGGCTCGGGGTGTCCCAGTCGCCCGAGGGCCGGCTCGTGTTCGCGAATCTCTCGGTCGAGGACAACCTCGAGCTGGGGGCCTACCGGCGCAAGGACCGTGCGGGCATCAAGGAGGACTACGAGAAGGTCTTCCGCCTGTTTCCGCGCCTGCTCGAGCGGCGCCGCCAGACCGCGGGCACGCTCTCGGGCGGCGAGCAGCAGATGCTCGCGATCGGGCGCGCGATGATGTCTCGGCCGCGGCTGCTGCTGCTCGACGAGCCCTCGCTGGGCCTGGCCCCGCTGCTCGTGCGCGAGATCTTCCGCACCATCCTCGAGATCAACCGGTCCGGCGTGACGGTGCTGCTCGTCGAGCAGAACGCGCACATGGCGCTCTCGATCGCCGGCCGCGGCTACGTGCTGGAGACGGGCAGCGTGAAGCTCGAGGATCAGGCGTCGCGCCTGCTGCAGAACGAAGAAGTGAAGCGGGCCTACCTGGGCGGCTGAGCCGCGTCGGCGTCAGGCGGCGCGCCGGCGCGTCCGGTCGGCGGCCATCTGGGCCACGCGCGCGAGGTCCTCGAGTCCGAACGGCTTCGCCACCACCGTGTCGGCGCCCGCGTCCTGCACCTGGGCGCTCTCCACGTCCTCGCCCCACCCGGTCACGAAGACGATGGTCACGTGGGGGTCCCTGGCGCGCAGCGCCTGGCACAACTGCCAGCCGTTCATGCCCGGCATCCCGAGATCGGTGAGCACGAGATCGAAGCGCCCCGGCTCGAACTCGGCGAGTGCCGACTCGCCGCCGCCGTGGCCCACGACCTGGTGTCCGAGTGCCTTGAGGATGTCGACGAGGAGCGCCCGCACGGCGGGCTCGTCGTCCACGACCATCACCGAGAGCCCCTGCGACACCGATGGCGCCTCGGGCTCGGCGGAGGGCAGCGCGGGCGCGCACGAGGGGAACGCCACCTCGATGCGCGTGCCGCGCCCGGGCGCGCTGTAGACGTTCAGCTTGCCGCCGTGGCGCTGGACGATGCCGTACACCATCGAGAGCCCGAGCCCGGTGCCCTGGACCCCCTTGGTGGTGAAGAAAGGCTCGAAGACGCGCTGCACGGTCTCGGGCGTCATGCCGGTGCCGTCGTCCTCGACCATCGCGGTCACGGTCGCGTTGCGCTCCACCGAGGCGAGCCGGATCGTGCCGCCGTTCGGCATGGCGTCGACGGCGTTCAGGATCAGGTTCGTGAACACCTCGCGCAGCTGGGAGGCGTTGCCGCGCACCCACGCGCCGGCCGCCAGGTCGAGCTTCATCTCGATGTGCACGCCGCCGCCCTGCGCGGTGTTCTTCCAGCGCGGGCGCGTGAACTCGGCCGCCTCGCGCATCACGTTGTCCAGGTCGACCGGCTCCGCGGAGTCGGTCCCTTCGCCCTTGCCGAACTGACGCAGGCGGCGCACGGTCTCGGCGCCGTCGCGGGCCGCGAGCTCCATCACCCCGAACGCCTGCTCCAGCTCCGGCGGGCTCAGTGTGCCGTCCTTCGACCGCAGGCGCAGGAGCTGGACGCGCCCCAGGATCGCGGCGAGCACGTTGTTGAACTCGTGGGCGATTCCCGACGCCATGTCGCCGGCGACCCGCAGCCGCTCCGAGCGCACCAGCTGCTCGCGCGTGTGGTGCAGCTCGTCAAAGGCCGTCTCGAGCTTGCTGTGCAGCTGGCCCGCGTGCAGCGCCGCCGCGAGGTGGCTGGCGAGCCCGCCGGCGATGCGGAGCTCCGCCGGCCGGAACGCCGAGGCGTCGCGCGCGACCAGCATGAGGGCCGCCGGCGGTCCGCCCTCGAGCGCGAGCGGCACGAACAGCGCGGCGCCGAACCCGCGGTCGGCGAGCGCGGTGGCCAGCGGGATGTGATGCGCCGCGGTCTGCAGGCGCAGTGGCGGCGGATCGACGCCCGACAGCGCTCCGGCGAGCGAAGCGTCGAGCTCGGCACCGCGGAACACGCCGCCCCACGGCGGCGGCGGATCGAAGTGCGAGAACAGGAGTCGCCGGCCCTGCGGCTCGGGAACCGCCAGCGCCACGCACTCGCACTTCGTGATCCGGCGCAGCTGCTGGGCGACGACCTGGAACACGCTTGCGGGATCCCGCGCCGCGCGCGCCCCCTGCGCGATCGCGACCACCGCCTCGGCGGTCTCACGCAGGGCCGCGGCTTCGGCGTGCTCGCGCTCGCGCGACTCGACCAGGGTGGTGGCCATGCTGTTCATCGATTCCGCGAGCGCACCCAGCTCGTCCCCGGCGCGCACGGGCAGGCGCCGCGCGAGGTTGCCGTCGGCGATCTCCCGGGCGAGGTCGCTGGCCTCGCGGAGCGGCTGGACCACGAGGCGCAGCATCAACAGCGACGCGACCAGGCCGATCCCGATCACGACGAGCAGGAACACCAGCCCGATCTGCCGCGCGGTGGCCAGGTCGCCCTCGAGCCGGGCGGTGGAGTAGGCGATCCGCACCCAGCCGACGAGCTCGGTGCGCGCCGCACCGCCCTCGGGGGTGGTGGGCAGGCCCAGCATCTCGTCGACCAGCGGAGCCGGACCGCCGGCGCGCCGCTGCACCGGGGCGAGCATCGTGTACACGTCGATGCCCATGCGGTGCTCGTGCGTGGTCGTGGTGCGGCGCCGGTGCAGGCCCTGGGCGCCGGCCGGGAGCGCCGACCAGAGCCGCGAGTCGTTGATCCGCGACACCATCTCGCTGCCGTCGGGGCGCAGGATGGACGAGCCGACGACATCGGCGTCGCCCGACTCGCGCGCGACCAGCTCCTCGAGGTCGCCCGTGTCGCCGAGCAGCAGCGGCGTGGTGGCGTCCTTGGCGAGGCGCTCGACCATCGCCAGGCTCTGGTCGGTCAGCTCGCGCCGCGCCCAGTCGCGCGCCAGGAAGTCGAGCAGGCCGTAGAACCCGAACGCACTCAGCAGGAGGCTGCCCACCACCAGCACCGTGATGCGGACCCGCAGGCCCGCCAGCCAGCGCACGATCCCGGCGGTCACTTCAGCACCTCGCCGTCGCGCCGCACCGCCAGGGGCAGCTCGCGCCCCAGCGCGCGCGCCGTCGCCTCGTTGACGACCAGACGCGTGCGCCGCGTGGCGGCGACCGGGATGTCCCCGGCGCGCTCGCCCGACTGGATGCGGCGCACGGCCTCGGCCGCCTGGGCGCCGGCGGCGGCGTAGTCGGGCACCACCGCGGCGAGCGCGCCGGCCTTGACCAGCGCGTCCGAGAACACGAACAGCGGCTTGCGCTGATCGAGCGACAGCTTGAGGAGGAACTTGAACGGCTCGGACGCGGCGACCGTGGGATCCGCCGGCATCCAGAGGGCGTCGGCGTGCGCCACGGCCTCGCGTGCGCGGCCGGCCAACTCCGAGAGGTTGGCGATCGGCACCTCGACCAGCTCGAATCCCACGGCCGCGGCCGCGGTGCGCGCCCCACGTGCGAACTCGGCCCCCGTGTCCCGGCCGTAGAAGACCGCCACCCGCCGCACGTCGGGCGCGGCGGTGCGCAGCGAAGCCAGCTCCACCTGCTGCGGGATGGCGGTCGACACGCCGGTGATCCAGGCGCCTCCGAGGTCGCTGTGCTCCGGATCCTGCACCACGCAGAACACGATCGGCGTGCGCGGGAAGTGGTCACGCGCGTAGAGCGCCGCGCGCAGCCCGATCGCCACCAGCGCGTCGGGACGCAGTGTCCCCACGCGCTCGGCCAGCCGGGCGGCGCCGGTGTCCTCGATCGTGAAACGGGTGACCTGGCCGCGAAAGGCGGCGTCGAAACCGGCGATCGCCTCGTCGTAGGGGCCTGCCGCGCGGGAGCGCAGCACGACGACGTTGCCGGCCCAGGCCGGCGCGGAGAGGGTCAGCAGCGACGCGACGATGACGGCGAGCCGAGCGAGACCGCGAATGCTCAGCCCGACGCGGGAGGGATGCGCGGGGCTGCGGTTCACGGGCGGAGCACGGGGCGGTAGGTGAGCGTGGCGAAGAGCGCCCGGCCGTCCTGCACGATCTGGTCTTCCAGATGCTCTTCCGACCCCGGATCGCCGTACCGGTCGTCGAACAGGTTGCGTCCCTCGAGGCCCGCCACCACGTCGCGGCCGATGCGCAGCCCGATCCGGGCGTCGGCGATGTCCGCGGCGGCGGTGCGGTTTCCCGCGAGCGTGATGCGCGAGGACAGGTGCCGCAGTCCCAACCCGAGCGTCACGCGCCCCTCCGACGGCGCGTGCGTCCACGCGAGTTGGGCGTTCCAGCGCGGCGAGTTCGTGAGCTCCGCCTCGGTCTCCTTGACCACACTGCGCTGACATGCGACGGCGAGGCGCACCCGTGTGCCGCCGCGCCGCACCCACGCGAGCTCGCCCTCGATGCCCTGGCTGCGCACCCGTTCACGGTTGGTGTACTGGAGGGTTCCGACCGTATCGATCTCGGCGAGATCGATCAGCCCGCGCACGAAGCTCTGGTACCCGGACACCAGCATGGTGAGGGGGCCCGCGACGCGCGCCACCTCGCTCTCGACCGTCGTGACGCGCTCGGGACCGAGGTTGGGATTGGGGATCTGGTCGGTGAACGAGTAGTCCGTCTCGTTGATGCTCGGAGCCCGGAACGCCGACCCCGCGAGCAGCTTCCACGTGAGCCGCGGCGTGGCGTGCACCACCAGGTCGAGACGGGGGCTGAAGACCGGATCGAAGCCGGAGTAGCGGTCGACCCGGCCGCCCGCGGTGAGGATGGCGCGCGACCCGAGGCGGCGCTCGTCCTCGGCGTAGCCGGCGACCACGCCCGAGTGCCCGCGCACGTTCGCGAGCATGTTGAACGGGTCGATGTCGTAGTTCTGGAGGATGAGCCGGGGGTGGAGCTCGCCCACCGCGCCGAAGGTGACCACGTGTCCGGCTCCGGGAGACCAGTGGGCGCGCCACTCGCTGCCGACGGCGTCCCCGTCGCCGCGGTCGTGGTTCACGACGGTGGCGGTGTCGGGGCCGTAGACGTAGTAGCCGCGGTAGCGCGACCCGTCCCAGTAAACGCGCCCGTTCAGCTCGAAGGCGGGGGAGAGCTCGCGTGATCCCGAGAGCTCGACGAAGTCGTGGCCGTCGTAGGTGCGGCTGCGGCGGTCGCCGAAGGTGGTGTTGAACGCCCCGGTCGGGATGCGCTTCATACGCTCGTTGAACTTGGCCGTGAGGTGGAGGCCGTGCCAGTCGGCGTTGCCGAGGAGCCCGTACGCCTGCTCGCCGTCCGCGTTCTCGGTCCGCCCGCGATGCGTGAGCGGATCGTCGTACTCGGGGAAGTAGAGGTCGGCGCCGCGGGACTGGAGCCACGAGCCGCTCAGCGACCACTCCGGGCGTCCCGGATGGGACGAGGCGATGGACCCGAACGCCCGCCCTTCGCGCTGGCCGCCGGTCCACCCGTCCACGGTGACGCCGCTCTCCCGGCTCGCCCGCCGGGTCACCACGTTCACCACCGCCAGCACCGCGTTGGATCCGTAGATCGCCGAGCCCGGGCCGCGCACGACCTCGATGCGCTCGACGGTCTCCATGTCGAGCCCCAGCTCGCTCCCGAAGAGACCGTCCTCGTAGACGCTGCCATTGAGGGAGTGCCCGTCGATGGCCAGCAGCACCTTGTTGTTGTAGTCGCCGGGGCGCTGCAGCCCGCGCACGCCCACGTAGCTGTAGTTGCGGTCGTAGGTCACGAACACGCCGCGCACCCACCGCAGGGCGTCCGCCAGAGTGTGGTAGCCGTGGGCGCGGATCTCGTCCGCGGTGATCACCGTCACGGCGGAAGGCGTCTCGGAGAGCGGCTGCGGCCGCTTGCTGGCCCCGGTAATGGTCTGCTCCTCGTGCAGCACGGAGAACGGATCCTCGTCGGCGCGCACGGAGGCCGCGACCAGCATCGCGGTCGTGGCGAGCACCGCGGCGCCTACAACGACGGCACGGGAAGCGTCGATCCGGATGACCATTTTCGACATCCTCAGTATCGGCGTGCGCGCCCGACGGTCCGCTTCTCGGCGATCGAGGCACGCACCCTGTCCGCATCCGTGATATCGGCGCGCCGTCGACGCGGCTTAATGCGTTGCGAATCCTGCCCGCGCGCGCTCCGAGACGGACCGCGACGCCGCGGCCTTCGCGACACGGCGGAACTCGCACATCTGGCCTCGCGCACGATCGCGTCGTGCCGTGTGCAATGGGCCCCGTGGGGCGTTTCACCCGTGCGGTCGGCGAAATCTCCGACGCTTTCCGCGATGCGATGGGGGTCGCGCGCGGATCGTTGACAGGTATCGACCTAGCGCCGCGGCTCCAGCCCGTTCGCACGTGGCGATTTGCGGACGCGCGGCGCAGGCGCGCGGCGATTTGGCAGCACTCTTGCAGAAGCAAGCCGGTACACCGCACGCCGCGGCCAGGGCGAGTAGGGATCGCTAAGAGGATCCCGTCGCTGGAGGAGCCCGGCCGCTGCTGTGAGGTTGGCGCGAGAGCGGCGACCGTTTTGTCCACTCCGGCAATGCGCCGGGATCGTCAGATTCCCCTGCAGAGGAGCTGAGTCCACCATGATGAACCTCGTCCGTAACTTCGTGCGCGATGAGAACGGCGAAGACCTGATCGAGTACGGCCTCCTTGCGGCGTTCGTTGCCGCGGTCGCCCTCGTCACGATCATCCTCGACCCGATCGGCATCAAGGGTTCCCTGGTTGGTGCGTTCCAGAAGGCCAAGGACGCGCTGGACGCGAACTAACCTTTCACTGAATGAACCTCCGTCCATGAACGCTCCGCTCTGGGTTGCCGTGCCGGTCATCGCACTGGTGGCCGCCGCCGCCCAGGCGGACGTTCGGACGAGGACCATTCCCAACGTCCTCACCTTCCCGGCGCTGCTGCTGGGGATCGCAGTTCACACCGCCCTCGCCGGCCCCGAGGGCTTTCGTTTGTCGCTCGCCGGCATGGCCATCGCCGGCGGCGTGTTGCTCCCGGGATGGCTGTTCCGCTGGATGGGGGCCGG
>Ga0070695_100000774_pt1 | contig 17193 bp, 15 predicted proteins | sample KBSK1252metaG_FD_65471 | JGI IMG/M metagenome (GOLD analysis project Ga0070695, IMG submission 65471) | Corn, switchgrass and miscanthus rhizosphere microbial communities from Kellogg Biological Station, Michigan, USA - KBS K1-25-2 metaG | ecosystem: Host-associated > Plants > Roots >...
CCGAAAAGGCAAGACCACACATGGCATAGACGGTTGGCGGCACGCGACGCCGCCCATACTGGCGGGACGAACCAGGACACTTGCCGGCGCAAGTCAAATCAGTCAGTCAGCCGGGCCGCCGTTCAGGCAAACCGAGGCTCTGCAGGATCTTTTTCTGGACCTCGTCGACCGGCAACGACCCATGGATGCGGTGCACGTTTCTGCCCATCTTTTCCAACATCGCGATGGCCGGTAGCGTCTTTTCCGCCCACCAACCAAAGCGATTTCGCGTCTGCTCTTCGGTCGCTTCATCGCTGCGGCGGCGTAGCGCCAGGCGTTTCCCAGCCGCCGCAACCGAAAGTTCAAGGACAATGATCGTGTAGTCGGGGCGATCGAAGAACACCATCAGCTCGTCAAACATCCGAGCTTGTAGATCGTAGCGCGCAACGCCATCAAAAATAAAATGGGCCTCACTCGAAAAATTGCGGCTCACGTATTCGGCCAGCAGGCTGGTGGCGACAAAATCTGGTACCAGCTTGCCGGCGGCCATGATTGCCGCGATGCGCCGAGCCAGCTCGTCGTCCTGCCCCGCGCGCGAGCGCAGCAACCCTCCCTGATCGACACGAAGGATTGGGCGTTCAGGATCTATCGCGGCGAGATGGCGGGCGAGCAGATCGGCCTGCGTACCCTTGCCGGCGCCGGAAATGCCAAAAAAAACAACGGTCGTCGCTGGCACCATGGGATCGTCCGCAAGCATGGCATTGTCCGGCATCATCGGCTCATGTTTGGCCGGCGTGGGCGGTCTTGCCTTCGATGTTTCTGGTTGGCACAGTTCGCGCGCCGCATCCAGTTGATTTTCAGGGCGCCAATCACTAGGTTGCCGCCATGCGCACGAGAATTGTGACCGCCAGCGCTCGAATGTTCCAGCCCGACCGTAGGAATACTGGCCGGAAGGGTTGACGCGCGTCCGCGCGATAGGTGTGCCGAACCCGAGCTCTTCCGTCCCGACGGAAGGGCTTTTTCATTTTTTTAGGTTCGGCGTCCGCGCAAAGGATGCAATCCATGACCCGCTATCTCGTGACCAGCGCCATTCCCTACGTCAACGGCGTCAAACATCTCGGCAACCTTGTCGGCTCGCTGCTGCCCGCTGACGTGCACGCCCGTTTTCGCCGTCAGACGGGTGCCGAAGTCCTGTTTATCTGCGCCACCGATGAGCACGGCACACCAACCGAGCTCAGCGCGGCGGCGGCCGGCCAGGACGTCGGCACCTATTGCGACCAACAGCATGCCATCCAGGCCGACATCTACCGCAGATTTGCCTTGTCCTTCGATCACTTCGGTCGTTCGTCAGCACCGCAGAACCATGCCCTGACCCAGCACTTCTATCGACGCCTCGATGCGGCTGGCCTGATCGAGGAGCGGCAGGTTGAGCAGGTGTGGTCGTCAGCGGACAAACGCTTCCTGCCCGACCGCTACATCCTCGGGACCTGCCCCCATTGCCGATTCGATGCCGCGCGCGGCGACCAGTGCGACGGCTGCGGAGCCCTGCTCGATCCACCCGAGTTGCTGGCGCCGAGATCGGCCATCTCCGGCAGCCGCGATCTAGCGATCCGGAGCAGCCCACACCTCTTCCTGCGCCAATCCTTGCTCGTCGAGCGGCTGCGCACCTGGGTCGATCAGCGCCGGGGCTGGCCCGCCTGGGTCACCTCACTGGCCCAGGGCTGGCTGACCTCGGACCTGCGTGACCGCTGCATCACGCGCGACCTTGCCTGGGGCGTTCCGGTGCCACGTCCCGGCTTTGAGACCAAAGTCTTCTACGTCTGGTTCGACGCGCCCATCACTTACCTTGCTGCTAGCAAAGAATGGTCGGACGCCAAGCCCTCGGAGCGGGACTGGCGCCGCTGGTGGTGGCAGCCGGAGGACGTCAACTACCTGCAATTTCTGGGCAAGGACAACGTACCCTTTCACGCCGTGAGCTTCCCAGCAACTTTGCTCGGCAGCGGTGAGCCGTGGAAGACCGTCGACGTGATCAAGGGCTTCCACTGGTTGACCTACGAGGGTGGCAAGTTCTCAACAAGCCAGCGCCGCGGCGTGTTCACGGACGCGGCGCTGCGGGTTCTGCCGGCCGACCTCTGGCGCTGGTGGTTGATCGCCAATGCGCCCGAAAGCGCCGACGTCGATTTCAACTTTCGGCGTTTCAGCGCCGATGTCGGCAAAGACCTCGCCGACGTGTTCGGCAATCTTGCGACCCGTGCAACCACCTTTGCCTGTCGTGCCTTCGACGGCCGCATTCCCGGCGAGGGGGAGCCCGGCTTGCCGGAGCAGGCGCTGGCGCACGAGATCGAGCGAAGGATCAGCCTTCTGCGCGACTGTCATGAACGCCTAGCGTTTCGTCGCGCCGCGGCCGAGACGCGTGCACTTTGGGGGCTCGCCAACGCCTACCTGCAGGAGCAAGCACCGTGGACCACGGTCAAATCGGATCCGGCACGGGCCGCCGTGACGACGCGCACGGCATTGAACCTTTTGGCCCTCTGCGCCAGCGTGAGTTGGAGCATCATACCGACGCTCGCAAGCCGGGTGTTGGCAGCATTCTCGGAGGCCGGCCAGCCACCCTGGCCCGCCGGGCCGGCCGCGCGGCAGCTCGCGAGCCGCAAGGGGCAACCAATCGCCAGGATCGACCCGCTGGTCAGCAAATTGACCGAGACTGACGTTGCGCGCTTGGAGCGCCGATTTTCGGGGCGACACGTGGGAGACGACGACAACTGAGGCGGGCTCGCTGGCCTCTCCTGCGCGCCTGTGCCTGGGCGACAGACGGACGCTCCGACTGGCACCATCGTCGATCCGCCGGTAGCGAAGCTTTTTCGACGAGGGGCCGGGCCGGCGAAGCGCGACGCGGATCGGTTTCGCAGGGGCCTCAGGGGGCCGCGCGCTTGCGGCCAACGACCAATTGCCATCTATGAACAAAATGCATGACACCATCGCGCAGCGACAGACCCAGCCCCGCATCCTGACCGGCCTCTGTCAGGGCGCGGACAACGGTTCGCAACGGCGCAACACGTTCCGGATTGGCGACGATGCCAACCCATTCCTCGAACTCGCGCGCCTTGTCCCAACATTCCTGGCGAACGACCGCAACGCCTGCGCGCGCGATCAAGTCCACGAGCTCGGAACCTGACAGCATGCGAACATGAGAGGGATCGCGCAGCACCTCGATGGCATTTTGCAGCGCGGCCTTGCCTGCATCTTCGGCGCTGACAACGTCGGCGACGGCGAGCGTCCCACCCACCTTTAGGACGCGCAGCATCTCGGCCAGCACATTCTCCGGCTCGAGAAAATGATGAAACGATAGGCGTGTGACAACGGCGTCGAAGCTGCCCGTCTCCAAAGCCATGTCGGTCGCGCAGCCTTGCTCGAATCGGACATTGGTGCGACCGGCCGCGGCACACCGTTCCCTCGCTTTCGCCAACATCTCGGGCGTCAAATCCAGGGCCACGACCTCGCGCGCGACAGCGGCCAGTGCCGATGTCACGATACCTGGACCACAGGCAACGTCGAGGATGCGGCCGCGCGCGGCGCTGCCAATGGCGTCGACGAGGCGGGCAACGTCTGCCGCATCCGTTGTTGCCAAGGACTGCGAGAACGGCGCGGCCTGCCGCTTGAACTCTTCGCGCGTGCGTTGCAGCTGGTCCATGTCTGCCTCCTTGGCTGACGCCCGATGTCTGTTGCTATACGATGGGCGTGGCTCGCTTGCTTTCGAGTGCGGGCCGAGATCGATCGTGAGTGGGCCATGGTCAGGCATGCAAGGGCCAGCCAGTTCGAGCACGTGCTGCGACCCGTCGTGGCCGTCGGCAACGATTATCCGGCCGGTCACGTCCACCCTGCCCACGCCCATCGTCGGGCGCAGCTGCTGCACGCGATCGCGGGCACCATGGTCGTGTCCACAGATCAAGGCGCGTGGATCGTACCCCCGCAGCAAGGGCTTTGGATTCCGGGCGGTGTCAGGCACGGCTTTCGCATGATTGGCAATGTCACGACGCGAAGCGTCTACATCGAAGGCGCTGCCATAGGTGGCATGCCAAAGGAATGTCGCGTGCTGGAGATCTCCTCGCTCCTGCGTCAACTCCTAGTCGAAGCCGTCGACCTTCCCGTCGAATACAAAGCCGGCAGCCGTGCCGAGGCCATCGTCAACCTCCTTCTGCTGGAGCTGCGCGCCGCGCCGCGCCACTTGCTGGTCGTGCCATTTCCGGCGGACGAGGCGCTGGCGACCCGATGCCGCTACTTTCTCGAAAGCCCCTCGGCGCCCAAGACCATCGATGCATGGGCACTGGCTCTGGCGCTGAGCCGACGCACGTTCACGCGCGCGTTCAGGCGCGAGACGGGCTTGAGTCTTGCCGATTGGCAAAGACGCGCCGTCGTGCTGCAAGCCATTCCTAGACTGGCACGCGGTGAGCCGATCACAACGATCGCCCTCGAGCTCGGCTACAGCAGCCCCGCCGCATTTACCAGCATGTTCAAGCGCGTGCTGGGAACGCCCCCTCGTCTTTACGCAGCCCGCGCCGCGGACGAGAGCAACCGCGCGACCTGAATACCTTTGGTTCGCCAGCCATCGAATGGGCTGGGCCTTTGGCCGTTCTGCCCTCTCAGCCGAGCAGAACCTCCCGTATCGATTGGGAGAAGTAGGGCTTGCGCAACCTCGGCGTGTTCGCAAAGGCTGGCGGAAACGCCAGATCATCGCCGTAGCCCGTGGCGAAGGCAAACCGAATGCCGAGTTCCTTCAGGCGCTCGGCGATCTTGAAGCTGGTCTCAGGACCCAGGTTCACGTCCAGCAGCGCGAAATCGGGTGGACGCTCGACGATTTCCTTGAGCGCTTGATTGACGTTGCTCGTCACCCGCACTGTCTCGACTCCGAGCTCGCGCATCATGTCCTCGGCGTCCAGCGCGATGATCATGGCGTCCTCGACCAATAGAACATCCCGGGGCAAAGCAACGACCCCACCCCTGCTGTCGGCGGCTGCCGTATCCGGGGCATGCGCGGGGCGCGAGGTGCGGAACTGCGTCGAGGGAATGCTAAAGCGCGCGTGTAGGCCCGTCACCGCGAAGTCGAGCGCGACGTCCCCTTTCAAGTCGTGACGGATCGAGGACTGGATCACCGTGCTGCCAAAACCCCGGCGCGTTGGCGGTTTCACCGCCGGACCGCCCCGTTCCATCCAATCAATGATGAGGCTCCCCTGTTGGTCGATGGTGGTCGTGACCGTCACGAGCCCGCGCCGATCGCTCAAAGCCCCGTATTTGGCCGAGTTCGTGATCATTTCGTGGATGACCAGGGCTACCGTCGTGAAGGCCTGGGGTTCAAGCAGAATATCGGGTCCGTTGAGGACCACGCGATCTGCGCCATTGGACAGATAGGCGCCCGCCTCCGCCTTGAGCATGCTGCTGAAGGACGCTGGCCCCCACTTGTCCGCCGTGATCTGGTCGTGCGCCCGCGCCAGCGCCTGGATGCGGCCACCGACCACCGCCGTAAAGCTATCGACCGTGTGCGCCGGATCCTTGCTCTGGGAGATGACGCCGCGGATCAGGCTTAGAATATTGCGCACGCGATGGTTGAGCTCGTCAATCAGCAACTCCTGACGCTGCTGCGCGCGGGCGCGCTCATCCTCGGCCAGCGCCGACAGTTGCAGAATGACTTCGAGCAAGCTGACGCGCAGACCTTCGGCAATTCGGCATTCAACGGACAGCCAGGGCTGCGATTGGCCGTGCACGGTCTCTTTCCACAGGTCGAAACTTTTGCGCGGCGTCAAGCGATCGCCGAGCGGACCAACCGTGACGGGTTTGGTCGGATCGCCGGCCCAATTGACGTCGCGTGCGACCTCCTTGCGAAAGAACACCAGGTAGTCGCGGGATGGACGCGACAGCGGCACCACAAGCATGCCTGCGGCCCGCTCGGCAAAAGCACGCGCCGGCGGAAACTCCTGACCGATGTCGTGTCGGGCATGGATCTGGCTACTGATGTCCTTCGCATTCAGATGGGTGACCAAGGCCGCAAATTCCGGTCCGGTGGGCGTGAGCCCCTTCAAGGTGGCTCGATCGTTGATCCACACTCCGATGCCATCGCAGGCCAAGAGGTCGGCAATCTCGTCGAGGTGGGAGACGATGCTTTCGAACTGCGTACCCTCGCTGGCCATGGCGGTGACGAGCTGCTGATGCAGTTTTTGGGCGCGCACCTCGTAAGCGGACTCGTGTTCGCGTTCGCGATTCTCCATCAGAAATGAAAACATCTGCCCGAACAGCTCCGCCGCCGTACGCCGACCAAAGGAGACCCGGTGCGGCGCGTAGTGATGGCAGGCAAACAGACCCCACAGCTTGCCGTCGCGCAGGATCGATACCGACATCGATGCCGATACCCCCATGTTGCGGAGATACTCGACATGGATCGGCGACACGCTGCGCAGCACGCTCCTTGACAGATCGAGGGGCTGACCGGCGGCATCGAGTGGCGGCTCGATCCGCGACGGGGCGGCATTGACGTCGGCGATCAGGCGTAGCCAGTTGCGCTCGTAAAGAATGCGCGCCTGCCGGGGGATATCGGAAGCGGGATAACGCAAGCCCAGGTAGGATTCCAAGTCGCCCCGTGCCGATTCGGCGATCACCTCGCCCGAGCCATCCTGATCAAAGCGATAGACCATGACGCGATCGAACTCAGTCATGGCCCGCAGTTCGCGCGCCGCCATCCGGTAGAAGGCGCGCAGGTCATGCGCCTGCTGCAGCCGCGCGATCATGCCGCGCACCATCAAGCCCGTATTATCCGAGCCGTCGCTGATCGAAGGCTCGCACTCGATGATGATGGAATTATCGGCCATGTGGACCGCCAAATCGCAGCGGGGCCCACCGTCGGTGATCTCAACGTCGAACAAACGTCCGACCATGTCGCCCATAATGGCACCGTGAAGCTGAGTACGCATCGCGTGGATCGCTTCGTCGGCGAAGATGGTGCGGAGGGGATGGCCGATCACATCTTGCGGCGGCCGACCAAGCCAGTCCATCGTGCTGCGGGATGCGCGCATTATCACCCACGCATCGCTCGACACGACCAGCAACAAACCAAAGGACTGCACGGAGCCGATCAGATGAATCGGCTCGCGATCGCAATTGCTGAGGTCGACCGTCTCGGCTGCGCTAGACACGCCCGGAAACGACTCCGTCGCAAAGGCCTGCGCCGCTAGCGGCTAGGAATTGCCGGAACACCACACGCGCGCCGGCCGCGGCCTGCTCGGGCTCGCGGCGCACCTGCCGCGATGCCTCCAGTCGTTGCAAAAATGTTGGCCAAAGGGACAAGCCCTGTCCGTGCGACAGATACCGCGTCGCGGCCCGACAGGCGGGACTGAGCGCGGCGACCTCGGCGAGCAGCAGCCGGCCACCCAAGCGTGATCCCTCCAGCACATAAAGCATGCCGAACTGGAACGCCTCGCCGCAAACCTTGGCAACTGCCGCCCCCGCGGGCTCCGCCAGCGCGAGCGCTGCCAGGTCACCGCGCAGGGCGCAGGACCGCGAACGTTGCGGCCAATCCGGAAGCAAAATGGCAACGCCGGCGTCGGTCAAGGCTTGTTCAACGGGCAGCAGCGCCATGGCGGACCGTAGCAAGAATTCCTGGTAGCCGGCGTCGCCCTGGGTCACCAGCGGGGCAAGCCGCGCGTCGAGGCGGGCATGCAAATCCCTGGTCGCGGTGCGCAGCTGGCCGCGCGCGGAGCGCGCCGTTAGCCGGTGCTGAGACGCCACCAATGCGAACCCTCCATGGCGAGGCTCAAGCTGCGACGGTCACGGCGAGCCTGCGGATCATCCCGGGACGCGCTGCCCCCCTCATAGAGCAAAAATTTCATACGCCAAAGCCCGAACGCCATGCGGGGGTCGCGGATCGGCTCCGCGTGTCGGCAGCGACGGTCTACGTGCGCCAAAGCGCCCCATCAAGGTCGCGCCAAAGGCCGGCGCTCGAGCACCGGACCTGCCGTTAGCCCGCCATCCCGCAACTGCGGCCGAGATTGCATCCTCGCCACGCTCCCCCACGTCCGCTTCCTCGCCGCTGGCGGCAGCGTGTGTGGTGGGCCTCAGAGCTGCTGGATGAGAGCACGCGACAAGCGGCGGCAAAGGGCAGCAGAATGCGGTTTGACTCCCGGAACATGAGGGCCGCTGAGGTTTTCGAATTTTCGACCGCCACCGGGGTCCCACGACCGATCACCTTGGTCACAACATTATCCGACAACGGTACGCCCAATGCTGCTCCCTATAGTTTATTCAACATCATGGGCATTGAGCCGCCAGTCTTGGCGCTGACGGTGCTGCCGGGCCGGGCGGAGGCCCGGGCGGAGGAATGAAGGACACCGGTCGCGATATCCAGGACACTCGGGAATTCGTGGTCAATCTTGCGTCCGAGGCAATTGCCGAGGCGATGAACATGACCTGTATCGACGCACCGGCCGAGGTCGATGAAATGCCCGTCGCGCGGCTGGCACCGGCCCCATTGGTCAAGGTTGCTCCCCCGCGTCGGGCTGCAAGCCCGTGGCATTGGAATGTCAACTCTTCCAGCGGGTTCCACTCAGCACCAACCAGCTCATTGCCATCGGCCGCATCGTCTGTGCCCACTTCGCCGATCGAATCGTGCTCAATGCCGACGCCTATCCGTTCGACACGCCCCGCCTAAACCTTATCGGCGGAATGCATGCCGCCAAATGGTACGCCCGGACCAACAATCTGTTGGCGATGGAACGGAGTTGAGACAACAACCGGGGCATTGAGCAAAACGGGACGCTTCCTCAAACCGAAGAAGCGTCCCTGACCCGTCCAGCCTCGTTGCGGGGACGAAACCGGATTAGGCTTGGCGAGGGAACGGCCGGCTAGGCGAGTTATTCCGTTCACGTGAGCCGGAATAGCGCGAGGTGAGTCAACCTGACGCATGCCGAGCCGCGCCGCGGAGCGCCCGCCAACGGCGATGCTTGCATGGTCTCAGCGCGAGGGCGCAAGCCGGCCAAAGGTGCGGGCCAGATCCTGGCGCACGTCACGATCCCACGCCCGCAGCACGATCGGCACGTAGGCGAGGCTCACAACGCCCAGGCTCGCAAACAGCGTCGAGAGCGCGACGCCGGCCGACTGCAGCACGGCGACCACCGCGCCCCCGGCCAGCATATAGGCGGCATTGAGAACGTTGACGGCAGCCACCACGCGGGCCCGGCGATCAACGGCTGCCCAGGCCTGCACGGCCGCGAAGGCCGGCACGACAAACAGGCCCCCCGCAATGGCAAGCCCGCACAGGGTGACCGTGACCAAGACGCCGTTGCGCGAGGCGACGAAGGCCCAAGGTCCGACGCTGCTGCCGTCCGGCACGACCACGGACGCAAGCCAGGCCGCGAGCAGGCCAAAGGCCCCGAGCAGCAGCGCACCGATCGGAACCAGCGCGAGGTTGGGTCGGTCGCGGCTGGCGCGCGCCGCCAGCAGCGAGCCCACCGCGATGCCGACGGTGAATACCGAAAGACAGTAGGTCACCACGCCTTCGCTGCCACCAATGCCCTCCTTGATGAGGGTCGGCAGCAAGGACAGGGAGACGAAGCCCACCACCCAGAACCACGAGACGATGTGCGCGCCACCCCACAGGCGCCGGTCCGCCTTCAGCTCCCGCAACAGGGAGATCGTGGCGGTCCAGGGATTGAAGTCGATGACAAGCAGCGGCGCGGCGGGACCGGCCTCGGGGATCAGCCGTGCCAGCCCCCAGGAGCTCAGCGCCAAGAGGCCAACAACGACGGCCACCGCGGCGCCGCTTTGCGCCTCCGCCACCGCCACGCCGCCGGCGATCGTCCCGGCCAGAATGGCAAGGAAGGTTGCCCCTTCCACCAGCGCATTGCCGGCGGCGAGCTCGGCGGTTTTAAGCTTTTCCGGCAAGATGCCGTACTTCACCGGCCCAAACAGCGCCGCCACGATGCCAAAGAGCGCAAGCGCGACAAAAAGGATCGCGACCGAATGCAGAATAAAGCCAATGGCGGCGATCCCGGCGATGGGAATTTCCGCCAACCGGATCGAGCGGGCAATGCGGGCCTTATCGAACCGATCGGCCACTTCCCCGCCAATGGCCGACAGGAGAAAGAACGGGGCAATAAAGACGATGCCGGACAGGGTCACGAGCACGCCGGCGTTCTCGCCCAAGCCCCCCGACGCCCCGCCAAGGCCAAATAGAATGAGCATACCCAACGCGTTCTTGAGGAAGTTGTCGTTCAAGGCCGAGCAGAACTGACACCAGAACAGGGGCGCAAACCGCCGCGATCGCATCAGGGTCTCGAACATGTCAGCGCCCTATCCCAATCGGAACCCGCGGTCGTTGCGGGAGGATCCACGACCTTTATGAACCGTGTTCAATGCCGCCGCCGGTGCCCGCCCCCGGCCAAATCCGCCTTCGCAAGCGGCAGGATCGAGCGCGGGCGGCCCGGCAATGCTTGCATCCGTAACAAGGCCATCGCAAATATCAGGCAGCATCGCGGCAACCGTGACACTCCTATGCAGCTCAGAGTTTTCGTCAACGGCGAGGCAACGGTCACCAGCGCGGCCACACTGGCCGAGCTCGTGGTCCAGTTTGGCTTTGCCGAACTGAGCGTCGCCACCGCGCTTAACGGTGACTTCGTACCCCGCGGTGCCCGCCAAAGCACACGGCTTGCCGGTGACGACAAGGTCGAAATCGTGTCTCCACGCCAGGGCGGCTAAGCCATGAACACCGCGCTGCCAAACCCGGCGATGCCACCGTCTCTCAGCCTTTATGGCGTGAGCGTATCCTCGCGCCTGTTGCTGGGCACCGCGCTCTACCCCTCGCCAAAGGTCATGGCCGAATCGGTCAAGGCTGCGGGCGCCAGCATTGTCACCGTCTCGGTGCGCCGCGAGTCGGCCCGCGCCAACTCCGGCATGGGTTTCTTCGAACTCGTGCGCAGTCTCAATGTGCGCGTGATGCCGAACACGGCCGGCTGCCGCACACCCCGCGAAGCGATCGCCACCGCCCACATGGCCCGCGAGCTGTTCGGCACCGACTGGGTCAAACTCGAGGTCATCGGCAACGATGATACCCTACAGCCCGACCTCTTCGGCTTGCTCGAAGCGGCCCGAGCGCTGATCGGCGACGGCTTCAAGGTGTTTCCCTACACCACGGAAGACCTCATCGCCGCCGAACGCCTGCGCGATGCCGGCTGCGAGGTCCTGATGCCTTGGGCCGCCCCGATCGGCACCGGCCGTGGACTGGCCAATCCCTACGCGCTGCGCTCTTTGCGCACCTACTTTCCCGACACGCCGCTGATCGTCGATGCCGGGATTGGCGCCCCCTCCCACGCGGCCGCGGCGATGGAGATGGGCTTCGATGCCGTCCTGCTCAACACCGCGGTGGCCCGCGCCGCCGATCCCGTGCGCATGGCGTCCGCGTTTGCGGCCGCCATCGCGGCGGGGCGAACCGCCTTCGAGGCAGGGCTGATGGAAATGCGCGATACCGCCGTGCCGTCGACACCGGTCGCCGGCACACCCTTCTTCGGTCTGGACCAATCCTGATGCCCGCCGCCGGCCTCGACACCTTTTACCCCATTGTTCCCGACGTCGATTGGTTGGGACGCTTGGTGCCGCTCGGGGTGAAGACCGTTCAACTGCGGCTGAAGGAGGCCGCGCCCGAACGCGTCCGCCGCGAAATCGCGCAGAGCTTGGAGATATGCGCCCGCCACCGCTGCCAACTGATCGTCAACGACTACTGGCGCGAGGCTTTGCAGCTGGGAGCCGATTTCATTCATCTGGGCCAGGAGGACCTGGCCGCTGCCGACCTCGAGGCCATCCGTGGCAAGTCTGCACGCCTTGGTATCAGTACGCATAGCGAACAGGAGTTGGCCATTGCCCTGGCGGCGCGGCCGACCTACGTTGCCCTTGGCCCTATTTTCGAGACCAAACTCAAGGTCATGAAATGGGCGCCACAGGGCCTGCAGCGCATTACACAGTGGAAAGAGGCAATTGGGTCCATCCCCCTCGTGGCCATCGGCGGAATTACTCCTGCGCGCGCGGGAAAGGTTTGGGCCGCCGGGGCGGACAGTGTTGCCGTTATTACCGATTTCTTCACGCATTCAAATCCGACGGAGCGCGTGCGCGAATGGGTCGCCCTGGCGCGCACGCACCCTACTCAGCGGCAGTAAAGACGGGGGTGGCTTTTGGCATTGGTATCGGCGTTGATCACAGGCAGCATGGGATGAGCGCGTGCGGCGCATAGCCCGCCCATTTTCTTCGTATGGCGTATCGTCTCAAGCTGAAAACGACTTTGGCGCTAGAGGTGCGCCGCATTGCCCTTGAGCAGATCGACATCGCGCGCGGTGCGTTGGCGCGTCGCGACGATCGTACCGCCGCCGTGCATGATGCCCGCCGCTCCCTCAAGCGGCTGCGTGCCATGCTGCGCCTGGTGCGCCCGGCCCTGGGCGAGACCTGGTTCAAGCAAAGCAACCGACAGCTTGCCGGTCTCGGCCAACGGTTGTCGCAGAGCCGCGACCTCGATGTAATGGTCGTCACACTGAGCAAACTCGAAAACGGCAGCGGCGGTCTCAGCAAGGACGTGGCTGAGCGGCTAAGACGGGCGGTCGCCCACAGCCGCAGCCTGGCCAACGGCGCCACCAGACCCACATCCGATCGCACCCTTGGCAGCGCCTTGCAGCGCGCAGAAAAACTGTTTGCCGCCGAGCGGCTGCGCGGACTTGCCCTTGCGCACGTGGCCAATGGACTTGAGCAAAGTTACCGCAAGGCGCGGCGCACCTTCCGCGAGGCCTACCAGGCCGAAAGCGACGAGGCCTTCCACAGCTGGCGCAAGGCCACGCAGGCACACTGGCGTCACATGCAGCTGCTCGGCCGCGGTTGGCCGGAGAGCATCGGCGCGCGCGCCGCCGAAGCCAAGGAGCTCTCGCGCCTGTTGGGCGAGGATCACGATCTCGCCGTGCTCCTCGCCTTTGCGGCAAAGAACGGTGCAACCGGGCTCGCGGCGGCCGATCTCGACGCCTTGCGCGCCTCCAGCCTCAAGGGTCAGCGCCAGATCCGTGGCCTCGCCAGGCTCCACGCCGAACGCCTGTTCGCCGAACGGCCGCGCCAACTCACCAAACGCATCCTGCGCTACTGGAAGGCGGCCGAGCAGCTCTCGACCTTAATGCCGCCCGAGCGGGAACCGCAGCCGAGCTCGGCGCGTCCGGCCGCCACCGCGTCCAGGCCGGCGCGGGCCGGAAGCCCGCCCGCGCGCGCTAGCGCGGGCAAAAAGGCGGCCCGGCGCCGTGGCGGCCCGCGCCCCAATCGCCAGTAGGCCGCAGGTCAGGCCTTGCATCCTCCCTGAGGCGCGTACAAGGCGCCGCCAAAATGCCCCTGTGGATGCCCACGCCGTGCGGGCGCAGGTTGAGGTTGCATGGGACGGGGCCGTTTGCTAGTCGCCAGGCGATGCGGCCATCGCCGCCTTGCCGTTTCCCCAATAGCGCGGCGCGAGGCCGCACGATCCGCGTTGGGCACGGCCAATATCTGAGGTGATAAATCTGACACTTTTGCAACAACCGCTTTAGCTAAGGACATTTGAGATGCGCATCGCAATGATCGGCACGGGCTACGTCGGCTTGGTCTCGGGCGCCTGCCTTGCCGATTTTGGTCACACGCTGACGTGCGTCGACAGCGATAGCAGCAAGATTGACGCTCTCAAGCGTGGCGAAATTCCCATTTTCGAGCCCGGGCTTGCCGACCTGGTGGCGCGCAACGTGCGCGAAGGCCGTCTCGCCTTTACCACCGATCTGGCGGCACCGGTGCAAACGGCCGAGGCGATTTTTATCGCGGTTGGCACCCCGTCGCGGCGTGGCGACGGTCACGCCGATCTGACCTACGTGTTCCAGGCCGCCCGCGACATCGCCGCCGCGCTTGATGGCTACAAGGTCATTGCCACCAAATCCACGGTACCGGTCGGCACCGGCGACGAGGTCGCTCGCATCATCGCCGAGGCTCGGCCGAACCTGCCCTTTTCCGTGGTCTCCAATCCCGAATTCCTGCGCGAGGGTGCCGCCATCAGCGACTTCAAGCGGCCAGACCGCATCGTCATCGGCGCCGAAGACGAGCACGCCCGCAAACTGATGCATGACGTCTACCGCCCGCTCTACCTCAATCAGGCGCCGATGCTGTTTACGGACCGTCGCACCGCCGAGCTTATCAAGTACGCAGCCAATGCCTTTCTGGCGACGAAGATCACGTTCATCAACGAGATTGCCGATTTGTGCGAACGCGCCGGTGCCGACGTGCAAGACGTGGCGCGCGGCATTGGTCTCGACAACCGCATCGGGCCCAAGTTCCTGAATGCCGGGCCGGGCTTCGGCGGCTCCTGCTTTCCCAAAGACACCTTGGCACTGATGAAGACCGGCCACGACTTCGGGGTGCCGAGCCGCATCGTGGAAACGGTGATTGCCGTCAATGATCAGCGCAAGCGTGCCATGGCCCGCAAGGTGATCGACATTTGCGGCGGCAACGTGCGTGGCCGCACGATCGCCGTCTTGGGACTAACCTTCAAGCCGAACACCGATGACATGCGCGATGCGCCCTCGATCGCGGTGATCACGGCGCTGCAAGACGCCGGGGCAAAGGTGCGCGCCTATGACCCCGTGGGCATGAAACAGGCGAAAGGCCTGCTCGACAATGTCGAGTACAGCAGCGATCCCTACGCCTGTGCCGAGGGCGCCGACGCCCTTGTCATCTGCACGGAATGGGACGAGTTTCGCGCGCTCGACGTCGAGCGGGTGCGGGCAAAGCTGAGAAAACCCATTCTCGTCGATCTGCGCAATATCTATCGTCCCGAAGAGATGGCGCGCCAGCATTTCACCTACGTGAGCGTCGGCCGACCGCCGGCGGGCAAGGAGGCATGAGGAACGGCAAAGGCGCCGTGACCGGCCCAGCAACATAGGCGCAAGCGAGCGAGGCCCCGGTGAACCCGCAAGACGCCCAAGGCCCTCTTCTCGGCGCGGGCCCGACCGCACCCGGCACCGGTCCTGGCCGGATCGGCGTGCTCCTGCTCAATCTCGGCACACCCGATGCGACGAGCTATTGGCCGATGCGCCGCTACCTCAAGGAGTTTCTGTCGGATCGACGCGTCATCGAAGTGCCGCGCCTCAAGTGGTGGCCCATACTTAATCTCATCATTCTCACCTTCAGGCCCGGTCGAAAAGGCAAGGACTACGACAAGATCTGGAACCGGGAACGCAACGAAAGCCCGCTCAAGACCATCACGCGATCGCAAAGCGAAAAGCTGGCGGCCGCGCTGGGCTCGCAGGCCGTCGTCGTCGACTGGGCCATGCGCTATGGCAATCCGCCAACGGCGGCCGCGATCGCCCGACTGCAGGCGCAGGGCTGCCAGAAGCTGTTGCTGGTGCCGCTCTATCCCCAGTATGCGGCCGCCACCACGGCCAGCGCTTGCGATCAGGCCTTCCGTGCCCTGATGCAGCTGCGCTGGCAGCCCGCCGTGCGCGTCGCGCCGCCCTACTATGCCGAGGCGGCCTACATCGAGGCCTTGGCGCAATCCCTGCGCCAGGCGATGGCCCAACTCGAGCGCGATCCCGAGGCCGTGGTGATCTCCTTTCACGGCATGCCGCAACGCAACGTCGACTTGGGCGATCCCTATTATCAACACTGTCAGGCGACCTCAAAGCTGCTGCGCGCCCGCCTGGCTTGGCCGCAGGCCAATTGGCACACGACCTTCCAATCACGCTTCGGTCGCGAGCAATGGATCGAACCCGCCACCATCGAAACCATCGAGCGGCTCGCCAAGTCTGGCGTGCGCCGTCTGATCGTGATCGCGCCCGGCTTTGCCGCCGACTGCCTGGAGACGTTGGAAGAGCTTGACATGGAAAACCGGGCCGTCTTCCTGGCAAATGGTGGGCAGAGTTTTGTCTATGTTCCCTGTCTCAACGACGGCCCGCCGGGTATGTCAGTGATCGAAGCGATCGTGCGGCGCGAACTGTTGGGCTGGATTTGATCGAAGCGACGGCGATAATCGCCGCGTGCCTCCCGAAAAGCCCATGAAAACACTTTTGAATTCATTATCCGTAAATCTATCATTTACCAGTCATTTGCATTCCCACCCTAAAACTTGCCGCAGTTCGCACCTAAATAAATAATGCGCAGGACTCGACGGCAGGTCTGTCAGATGAACATCGGCGGCTTTGAAGCGTTTGTTGTGGTTTTCCTGGTGCTGGCGGCCGTGGCCCTATGGTCGACGGTGAAGATGGTGCCGCAGGGTTATAACTACACGGTAGAGAATTTCGGGCGCTACACCCGTACTCTCAATCCCGGCCTGCATATTCTAGTGCCGGTGATGGAGCGCGTCGGCGCCAAAATGAATATGAAGGAGCAGGTGATCGATATCCCCTCGCAGGACATCATCACGCGCGACAACGCCATGGTCACCGTCGATGGCGTCAATTTCTATCAAGTTCTCAATGCCGCCAAGGCGGCCTACGAGGTCGATCGCTTGGAAGGCGCCATCGTCAACCTGACGATGACCAACATCCGCACCGTCATGGGTTCGATGGATCTCGACGAGCTGTTGTCCAACCGTGACACCATCAACGCCAAGCTGCTGCATGTAGTGGATGCTGCGACCGAAGCCTGGGGCGTCAAAGTCACCCGCATCGAAATCAAGGACATCGCACCGCCGCGCGACCTTGTCGACAGCATGGCGCGCCAAATGAAGGCGGAGCGCGACAAGCGCGCGCAAATCCTAGAAGCGGAGGGCCTGCGCCAGGCTGCGGTACTTAAGGCGGAAGGCGAAAAGCAGGCCGTAGTGCTCGCCGCCGAAGGCCGCAAGGAGGCCGCCTTCCGTGACGCGGAGGCGCGCGAGCGCGCCGCCCAGGCCGAAGCCAAAGCCACCGAAATGGTGAGCCAGGCGATCGCCGGCGGCAATGTCCAGGCCATCAACTACTTTGTCGCCAACAACTACGTGAAGGCGCTCGAAGCCATTGCCCGCTCACCCAATCAGAAGGTGCTGATGATGCCGCTCGAGGCCTCCTCCGTGATCGGCTCGTTGGCGGGATTGGCCGAAATCACGCGCGAGGCCTTCGGCAAGAACGGTGGGGGCCCGCAGGTGGCTTCCCCCGGTCGCAGCGCGCCCCGCAACAGCAGCGTGCCCTCCACTTGAAGTCCGTCACGTGAAGGCCATGCGCTAAC
>Ga0070695_100000775_pt1 | contig 17178 bp, 16 predicted proteins | sample KBSK1252metaG_FD_65471 | JGI IMG/M metagenome (GOLD analysis project Ga0070695, IMG submission 65471) | Corn, switchgrass and miscanthus rhizosphere microbial communities from Kellogg Biological Station, Michigan, USA - KBS K1-25-2 metaG | ecosystem: Host-associated > Plants > Roots >...
CTTCGCCCTTCCCGGCGGCTACATGTACGTGAATCGGGGGCTCATCGAAGCAGCCACGAACGAAGGCCAGCTCGCCGGAGTCCTCGCCCACGAGATGTCGCACGTGGCCCTTCGGCACGGGACCAACCAGGCGTCGAAGGCCTACCTGGGGCAGGCGGGGTTGGGAGTGCTGGGAGGTCTGCTGGGCAAGGGCGACGGCTCGACCAACAGGGTGATCGGTGCGGTAGGCGGCTTCGGTCTCAATGCTCTGTTCCTGAAGTTCAGCCGCACGGACGAGGAGCAGGCGGACATCGTGGGCGCCCAGGCCATGGCCAAGGCAGGCTACGACCCTCAGGACATGGTCGATTTCTTCGAAGTGCTCCGGGCCAAGCAAACCCACGATCCGGGCAAGGTGGAGCAGTTCTTCAGCAGCCATCCGCCCCCCCAGGACCGCGCGGCACGCATCCGGAACGAGATGGCGATGCTGACCATCCGTCCCACCGCGCCGGTCGGCCGCTTCGGGCAGACCAAGGCGACGTTGCTGGCCATGCCAGCCGCCCGCTCGATTCAACAGCTCGTCGCGCAGTCTCCGCCCGCCCCGCCGCCACCGCGGACCTCCTCGAGCCCCCGGGCCGGCGTCGCCGCTCCTTCCTCGACGTTCCAGGCGTTCGAGCAGCGTGGTCGGCTCTTCCGCATCGAGCATCCGTCGAACTGGCAGGCCTACAAATCCGCCGACGGGCTGGGCGTCACCTTTGCGCCCGAGGGCGGCTTCGTGGACTCGGGAGGCTCGGAGAAGGACCTGATCTGTGGCGTGGTGGTCCGTCACTACGCGCCGTTCATGAATGACGCTGCGGAGGACGCGGACGGACGGTTCTCGTTCCTGGGCTCCCCTGGCGGGCCCGCGGCCCAGAACAGCCGAACCGGTCTCGCCGAAGCGACCAACGACCTCGTGGGACAGATCATCCGCACCAACCCCACGCTGAAGCTGGTCACCGACTCGCCGCGCAGCGACACGATCGACGGTGCCTCCGCCCTGTCGCTCGTCCTGGCCGGACGGTCCGCCGTGACCGGCGAGGAAGAGCGCGTGACGATCTTCACGCGCGGGCTTCCGGACGACCACGTCATCTACGCCCTGTTCATCGCTCCCGGGCAGGATTACGGCCAGCTCAGGGGGACGTTCGATCGCATGATGGGGAGTCTGCGCGTGAACGATGAGGCGCACCGGTAGACCGGCTATTCCTCCCCGTGGAAGTAGTCGATCTCGGGCTGGGCCGCCAGGATCTTGCGCATCTGCCACTTGGTGCGGTCGGTCTGCTCCTTGCCGCGATGGGAGATCGCGACCTTGCCCGAGTCGGGGTAGAGCACGACCTCGGGGTCCTTCATCGTGGAGAAGCACAGGTAGCGGCAGGTCCCCCCGGAGTTGTTGATCAGCTGATGCGCCCCTTCCTCGCCCGTGGGGAAGGCGACGTAGTGACCGGCGCGTAGCGGGATCTCCTTCCCCGCCAGCCGCAGCGTGCACTCGCCCTCCAGCATGTACAGGCCTTCCTCGTTGGCGATGTGCCAGTGGTAGGGGAAGGACTTCTTGCCCGTCGGCAGCTCGTACAGCGTGCATCCCAGGGCGCGGTTCCCCGCCGCCCAGGCCAGCCACTTCGGTCTCGCCCCGAACGGTCCCTTCCCGATGTCGCGCGCCGGGACGTCGTCGGCATGCACTACGAACTTGCTCTGCTCCATCGTCTCGCTCATCGCCTCACTCCTCTCCCTCCCAGTAGTCGCATTCCGCATGAGACGGGATCGTCGTCATCTTCGCTTCCAAGGTCCCGGGCGCTCCGCCCTGGAACACCGACAGCTTCTCCGAGTCCGGATAGAAGGCCACGTCGGGCTCGAGCATGGTCGAGAAGCACAGGTACCTGAGGACAGAGGTCCCGGTGTTCAGCACCTGGTGGGCGCCCGCCTCTCCCGCCGGGAGCGCCGCGTAGCAGCCCTCCCGGAGGGGCGTCTCCCGTCCGGCCAGGCGCAGCATCCCTTCCCCCTCCAGCACGTAGAGGGCCTCCTCGTTCGCGGCGTGCCAGTGGTAGGGCGCGGAGCGCCGTCCCGGTGGCAGCTCGTAGAGGCTGCAGCCGAGCTTCTTCCCCCCGGCGGCCAGGCCGAGCAGGCGCCGACGGTGCCCGAAGCTCCCCCGGTCCGTCTCGTCGATCAAGGCGTCGTCCTCGTGGATCACCGTCACCCGCACCTCCACCGTTGCCCCCGTGTTCCGGCCCGCCGTATTCTCCGCCCAACCGCGGTCCGAAAGGAAGGAGCCTGCATGCCCTCGCCCCCCGAAGTCGAGTGCGAGACGCAGCACGCCTCGCTGGCCGTGCCCGACGTGGAAGCGGCCGTCGCGTTCTACACCGACAAGCTCGGGTTCCGCCCCGGCTTCACCTGGGGCACGCCGCCCACCTTGGCAGGCGTCCACCTCGGGAACGAGCAGCTCTTCCTGGAGAAAGGAACGCCCACCCCCGGCGGCACCTCCGTCTACTTCGTGGTGGGGAACGCGGACGAGCTCTTCGCCTTCCAGCGCGAGAGCGGGGTGGAGCTGGTGCAGGCTCCCGGCGATCGGGACTACGGGCTGCGCGACTACCGGGTGCGGGACCTGCACGGCTACCAGCTCGGGTTCGGGCACCACCTCTTCAACACCGGACCGCCGGTGGAGATCGAGCGGGTGGAGGTCGCGGTGCGCCTGGAGAAGCGTCTGGCCGCCTTGCTCCAGGACCTCGCCACCTACAAGCGGATGAGCCTGACGAGCCTGCTGGAGGAAACACTCCTGCACACCCTCGACGGCGTGGGGCCGCACACCAAGACCGACCTCCGGCACATCGAGACCCTGAAGAAGAACCACGGGATCGACTACGACAGCCACGCCAGCTACCGCTTCCTGGAGCGGGAGCCCCGATGAGCTTCCTCCTCCTCCACGGCTCGGCGCAGAGCGCGCGTGGCTGGGACCGTCTGCGCGCCGCGCTGGAGGCCGGCGGCCACGATGTGGTGTGCCCGGAGCTGCCCAAGTCCGCCCCCACCTGGGCACTGGGGGACTATGCCGCCTCCGTCGCCGAGCACGTGGGCACCACACCGCCGGTGGTGGTGGCACACTCCTTCTCGGGGGTCTTCCTTCCCCTCATCGCCCGGCAGCGCCCCTGCGCCCTGCTGGTGTTCCTGGCCGCCGTGATCCCCGAGCCAGGCCGCAGCGTGCGCGACCAATTCACGGCCGACGCGGGCATGTTCTCCCCGGACTGGATCGCCGCCGGCCCGCGCTGGTTCGACCCCGCACATCGCCAGGACCTGTCCCGGGAGTTCCTTTTCCACGACTGCGACCCGCAGACGCTCCCCTGGGCGCTCTCCTCCGTCGAGCTGTTCGACACCCGGCACCTGGTGACCGAGCCCGCGCCCTTCCCCTCCTGGCCGGAGGTTCCTGCCGCCTCCATCGTGGCCACGGGGGACCGCACGCTGACCGCCGACTGGGGTCGCCGCACCGGCCGCCGCGTCTTGGGCGTGGAGAGCCTCGCCATCGACAGCGGGCATTGTCCCCACGTCTCCCGGCCGGAGCGGCTGGCGGCGATGCTCCTGGGGCTCGCCGGAAACCTCGCAAATCGTGGTAGCTTCCGCGGCACCAACGAGGTTGCATCGTGAACAAACCGATCCTGTTCCTGATGGCCACGGACTTCTCGCTGCTGGAGGCGCTGGAGAGCGATCTCCACCGCCGCTTCGGCAACGAGTGCCGGACGGTCTCCGAGCACACGCCCGATGCCGGTCTGGCCCGGCTGCGGGTCCTGGCGGGCCGGAACGAGCCGGTGGCCCTCCTCATCGTCGACCATCGCATGCCGGAGATGACGGGGGTGGAGTTCCTGGTGGAAGCCCACGCCATCCACCCCGGCGCCAAGCGGATCCTGCTCGTGGAGCGCGACTACACGGCGGCCAACCCCATCGTGCCCGCGATGACCCTGGGACAGATCGACTTCCACCTGGTGAAGCCCTGGTTCCCCGAGCAGGGCCTCTACCCGCCGGTCAGCGAGTTCCTGGCCTCCTGGCAGGCCACGCAGGAATCCGACTTCAGGATCTTCGATCTCGTGGACGAGGGGCGCAGCCGGCGCTCCGAGGAGATCCGCGACCTCCTCGCCGGCTTCGGCATGCCCTACGCCCTCCATGCCGCGAGCTCGGTGGAGGGGAAGCGCTTGCTGGAGGAGGCGGGCGTGGACGGCACGCGCCTGCCCGTGGCGATCCGTCACGACGGACGGGTCCTCGTCGCCCCCAGCGACGTGGAGGTGATCGAGGCCCTGGGGGGCGGCACGCAGCTGGGGGACGGGGTGTACGACCTCGCCATCGTGGGCGCGGGGCCGGCCGGGCTGGCGGCGGCGGTGTACGCCGCGTCCGAGGGGCTGGAGACGGTGGTGCTGGAGCGGCGGATCTCCGGCGGCCAGGCCGGCGCCAGCTCCCGCATCCGGAACTTCCCCGGGTTCGTGTGGGGGATCGGCGGCAACCAGTTCGCCTACCGCGCCTGCGAGCAGGCCTGGCTCTTCGGCGCCAACCTCACCTTCGCCCAGGAGGCCACCTGCCTGCGCAGCGACGGCGTGCACCACGTCTGCGTCAGCGACGGCCGGGAGGTGGCCGCGCGCACCGTGCTGCTCGCCACCGGCGTGGCCTGGCGCCGCCTGGGTGTTCCCGGCCTGGAGGCCCTGCTCGGGGCGGGCGTGTTCTACGGCGCCGCCATGAGCGAGGCCAAGGCGATGCGGGGCCGCCAGGTCTGCATCGTGGGCGCCGGGAACTCCGCGGGACAGGCCGCCACCTACTTCTCCAAGTTCGCGGCCGACGTGACCATGCTCGTGCGCGGCGATTCCATCACCAGGACCATGTCCCAGTACCTCGTGCAGGAGGTGCAGCAGGCGCACAACGTCCGCGTGCGCCTCCAGACCGAGGTGGTGGAAGGGGGCGGGGACGGCCGCCTGGAGTGGCTGACGGTGCGCGAGCGGAAGACGGGGGCGACGGAGAGGCTCGAGGCCACCGCCCTCTTCATCCTCATCGGCGGCGAGCCCAAGACGGAGTGGCTGGAGGGAAGCGTCGCCCGCAGCAAGGACGGCTACATCCTTGCCGGGCCGGACCTGCCGGCGGGGAGCGGGTGGCCGCTGGAGCGCGCCCCCATGCTCCTGGAGACGAGCGTTCCCGGCGTCTTCGTTGCCGGCGACGTGCGCTGGGGCTCCGTGAAGCGCATGGGGTCGGCGGTGGGAGAGGCGGCGACCGCCGTGCACCTCGTCCACCAGTACCTCGGCGAGCAGACCGCCAAGACCCTGACGCCGGCGCCCACCGTCGGCTGAGGAACGTTGGCTTGCGCGCATGATCTCCCCCCTCGTGCGCGGCCACCTCCTGCTCTTCGAGCGCAGGAGCGAGCCCAGCCTTCCTGCCCGGGCCGGGGGTCTCCTTCTCGTCGCCGCCGCCCTCCTCGAGTTGCTGCGCCTGGCGCTGACACGGTGGCTCCTGGGGCCCGTGCCTCTCCTGGCCATCACCGCATTCCTGCTCGGTGCAGCGCTCGTCGCTCCCCGCCTGGCCGGCCGGAGGCTCTCGGACCTGGGACTGCTCCCCTGGCGGGCCTGGTCGCTTACGGAGAAGGCCTACCTGGTGCAGGTCGTGCTGCTGGCGAACGTGGTGTTCGCGGTGGTGCTGGCGACGCCGCTCTCCGCGCGTCTGGCGGGGCGCGGGATCCCGGGGACGCTCGTCGGCCTCTTCCTCCCCTATCTGCTGTTCGGCTTCTACCAGGAGCTCGTCTACCGCGGCATGGTGCAGCTCCCGCTCGTCCACCGCTTCGGGGCCGCCGCCGGGATCCTCGTCGCGAACCTGCTCTACACGTTCGGACCGTTGCACGCCGGCTACTTCTCCGCGGGCGCGTCCTTCGCCGTGCCCATGTTCGCGGCCATCTTCGCCATGGGTCTGTTCTTCGGGATCCTGTTCCGTCGCTCCGGGAACCTGTGGCTCCCCGCGGTCTTCCACGCCCTCGGCAACGCCTGGGTGATCACGGCCATGGGCGACCGCGTCCGGTGAGCGCGGGGGACCGCTTCCGCCGGCGTACCGGCGCCCTGCTCGCCCCCCTGCTGTTCGCCGTCCTCCTCGTCCTCCCCTTCCCCGCCCTGAGCCCGGAAGCGCACCGCCTGGCCGCCGTCATGGTGGCCGTGGTGGTGCTGTGGATCACGGAAGCGCTCCCGCTGCCGCTCACGGCACTCGTGGGAGCGGCGGCCTGCGTCGTCCTGCGGGTGGCGCCGGCCAAGGAGGTGTTCGCCCCCTTCGCCGATCCTCTGGTGTTCCTCTTCATCGGCTCGTTCATCCTGGCCCGGGCGATCTTCCTGCACAGGCTCGACCGCCGCCTCGCCTTCGCCGTGCTGTCGCTGCGGTGGGTAGACGGCCGCCCCGCACGCATCCTCCTCGCCTTCGGCGCCGTCACGGCGTCGATCTCGGCCTGGATCTCGAACACCGCCACCACGGCGATGATGTTCGCCATCGGCATGGCCATCCTGGCCTTCCTCTTCGACGAGGAGACGGGCGCGGGCCTGAACCGCCGCTACGCCACCGGACTCATGCTGATGACCTCCTTCGCCGCCTCCATCGGAGGCCTGGCCACGCCCGTGGGCACCCCTCCCAACCTGATCGGCCTCGGCTTCATCCGCCGTGTGCTCGGGGTCGAGTTCCCCTTCTTCCGGTGGATGCTGCTGGGCGTCCCCATCGTGCTCGTGCTCTTCGTCTACCTGTTCGTGTACCTGAACGCGGTGTCCGGGAGCGGCGTGCGCCGCCTGGAAGGAAGCGCCGCGCTGCTGGCCCGCGAGCACGCGCGCCTGGGGCCGTGGACGCGCGGGCAGGTCTCCACCCTGATCGCGTTCGCGGTCACGGTCCTCCTCTGGGTGGTTCCGGGCGTGGCGGCCCTCGTCGCCGGCACGGAGGGCGCCACCTTCAAGGCGATCAACGCCAGCGTGCCGGAGCCGGTGGCGGCCCTGGTGGGCGCATTCCTGCTCTTCCTGCTTCCCGGCGAGGAGGGCGCGCGCGCGATCACGTGGAACGAGGCGATGAAGATCGACTGGGGGATCATCCTCCTCTACGGAGGCGGCTTCGGCCTCGGTGTGCTGTCCTTCCAGACCGGCCTGGCGGAGGCCCTGGGCCGTGGGCTCACCGGCTACCTGCCGGTCCACGGCGGCCTCGGGCTCCTCTTCGTGTCCGTCCTATTCGCCGTGCTCCTCTCCGAGACCACGTCGAACACGGCCTCCGCAAACATGGTGGTGCCGGTGGTGATCGCCATCGCCCAGGCCCAGGGGGTGGACCCGCTGGAGCCCGCGCTGGGCGCCACCATGGGCGCCAGCCTCGGCTTCATGCTCCCGGTCTCCACCCCCTGCAACGCGATCGTGTACGGCTCCGGCTACATCCCCCTGCGCCAGATGGTCAAGTACGGTCTTCTTCTGGACGTGGCGGGCGTGATCGTCGTGGTGACGCTGGTCAGGCTGCTCGTGCCGCTCCTGCGGTGAGGAGGAGCTCCTCATGAATGTGCGCAGGCTCGCGGTGCTGCTGCTGATCGGCCTGGCGGCTTCCTGCGATTATTCCGCAAAGCAACGGGAGGCCTGGAAGGTCGTCCTGCGCTTCTACGTGGCCGTCTCCACCTGCAACACGGAAGAGCTCCCACAGTACGTGGCCGACGGAGCATTCCGGAAGCTGCCGGTCTCCGCTCTTCAGGAGAGAGTGCGCAGCACCTGCTCCCAGCGAGGCACGGTCGAGGACCTGCGCAAGGTGGGGAGCTCCCAAGGCGAGAGCGATAGCCTCAAGACTCGCGGCCGCCTCTACTGCGTCAGCTATCGCATGAGGATCCGGTACAGCAAGCTCGGGGAGGCCAACGAGAGTATCCGGGTTTGCAGCGACGAAGGGGAGCCCGGAGCGCCCTACCGTGTGGAGTTCTACGACACCACGGCAGACGTCACGATCCCTGGAGGGTGATCCGCGCCCGCGCGATCTCCCCGGGCTTCAGCTCCTGCACGGGGAGAGCGGACGCCTCGAAGCCTGGTGCCCGAACGCGAACCTCGAGCTCGATCCCGGCGGGGAGGCACACGCTGGCGAAGCCCTTCCCGTCCGTCTCCGTCCCCGCGGATGAGAACTGCGGGAAGCCGGAAAGATCCGAGCGCGCATGGATGAGGAATTCGACCCGGGTACTTGCCAGGGGAGCCGCCTCGCCGCTCGCCGTGGAACGCGATACCTGGACGACGAGCCGCCCGGTCTCCGGCACGACCACATCCACCTTGGGAGGTTCCGCCGACGCCGTCACGGTCACCGTCCATTCGAACGGACCGCAGTCACCGGAAAGCGCCCGCAGCGAGATCTCTCCCGCATCCACGCCGGAAAACACCGCGTGCCCCTTGCCGTCGGTGGTCGCGACCGCCGTGCACGGCCCCTGCCTGCAGAGGAGAAGGTCGAGGCCCGCCACCCCGGCACCGTCCATCGTTCCCCGATGGACGACGACCTCCAGGTCCGCCGCGAGCGCCGCGCCCGTCGAGGCCGCCAGGATCAGGAGGACTCCGGCCAGGTGCTTCGCCCACCGGCTCATGCATCCCGTCCTTCGCTCCGCGGTCGCAGCATCTCCGACAGCGGCGTCCCCCCCTTCGCCCCGAAGTCCAGGGTGCGCACGGGATAGGGCATGGTGACGCCGTTTTGGTCGAAGGCGGCCTTGATGCGCTGGATGGCTTGGCTGCGCGCCTCCAGGAAGTCCCGCTGCTTCTCGTACTCCACCCAGATGCGCACCATCATGCGCACGGCGCTCTCCGCCAGCGACGTGTAGTAGACCTCGACGTCGCGGCCCTTGTCGCGGCGGGAGACGTCGGCCACCGCCTCCGCAGCCAGCCGCTTGGCCAGCTCCAGGTCGTCCCCGTAGGAGACGTTCAGCTCCAGATCGATGCGCCGCTTCCCGGTGAGGGTGAAGTTCTTGATGGGGTGCCCCAGCACTTCCTTGTTGGGGAGGAACACCATCTGTCCCTGCAGCGTGCGCATCACGGTGAAGCGCAGGTCCACCTCCTCGATGACCCCCTCGTGGTCGAGGATCTCGCAGAGGTGGCCGGGGCGGAAGGGATGGCGGATGGACAGCAGGATGCCCGCCATCATGTTGGCGGCGATGTCCTGGAAGGCGAAGCCCAGCACCAGGGCGGCCACCCCCGCCCCCGCCAGCAGCGACATCACGGTCTTGTCGAGCTTGAGCACCCCCAGCGCGATGAAGAGGCCGGCGGCGAGCACGAGGAGGAAGCTGGCGCTGGCCAGGAGGCGGGTGACGGCCACGTTGTGGGAGACGCGCCCCAGCAGGCGCTCCAGCACCCGGCGCACGAGGCGCCCCAGGAACCAGAAGAGCGCGATCACCAGCAACGCCACCAGCACGTTGGGCAGGTTGACGATGACTTCGTGCAGCCAGCCCGCGAGCTTGGCACTGAGGGCGGCAACGGCCTCGCGCAAGGTCATGGGAAGAGTTTCTCCGCGTTCCCGTGCAGGATGGCCCGGGTGACGGGCTCCGGCAATCCCAGGGCCAGGAAGTCCTCCACGTTCCTGCGCAGGTCGGGCACTCCCGGTCCCGGCCAGTCCGTCCCCCACAGGCAGCGGTCGGCGATCTCGGGAAGACGGGGCAGGTCCCGCAGCAGCGTCTTCGGCGGGATGCCGCTCAGGTCCAGGAGCACGTTTCCGTGCCGGCGCGCGAGGAAGAACGCGGTCGGGTAATGGAGCGGCCGCCCGGCGTGGGCAAGGATCAGTCTCAGCTGCGGGAAGTCCACGGCCACGTCGTCGCAGGGCATGGGGTCGGCGAAGACGTTGCGCGCGCCCGGGAACACCGAGGTTCCCGTGTGCACCATCACCGGCGCCCGCCGCGCTTCCGCCACCCGGTACACCTCGCCGATCCCCGATCCCGGGCCGCCGGTGCGGTAGGCGTTGGCCGGGAAGCGCTGATGGGGCGGGTGCACCTTCAGGCCCCGGATCCCGGAGTCGAGCAGGCGCTCCGCCTCCGCCGCGGGATCCTTCGCGTGGTCGGGGTGAACGGAGCCGAAGGCGAGGAGGCGGTCGGGCGCTTCTTGGCAGTACCTCGCCGCCCAGGCGTTGACCTCCGGCGTGAAGCCCATCACCTCGGGGGCGACGTAGTTGATCACGGCCACGCGCTCGATGCCGACCTCGTCCAGGAGGGCGAGCAGCGCCCGCGGGGACCGCATGCATTCCTTGATGCGCGCGAGGTCGGGGCGGCCCTCCTCCATCTTCTTCCGCACGTCCGGGCGCAGCATCTCCCAGGGCTGCAGGTGGACGTGGAGGTCGGTGACCGGCAAGCCTGCGATCACGCGCCCGGCTCCTCCCAGCGGTAGAAGCCCTGCCCCACCTTCTTCCCCAGCTTCCCCTCCGCCACCATGCGTCGCATCAGCGCCGGCGGACGGAACGCCTCCGATCGGAGTTCCCGGTGCAGGTGCTCGGCGATGGCCAGGCGCACGTCGAGGCCCACGAGGTCGGTGAGGCGCAGGGGGCCCATGGGGTGGCGGTAGCCGAGCGTCATCGCCTTGTCGATGTCCTCGGGGGAGGCGACCTCCTCCTCCACCATGCGGATGGCCTCGAGGCCGAGCACCACCCCCAGGCGGCTGCTGGCGAAGCCCGGCGAGTCCCGCACGACGATGGGCTCCTTCCCCATGCGCCGGCCGGTCGCAACGGCGAGGTCCACCACCTCGGCCGACGTCCCCTCCGCGCGCACCACCTCCAGGAGGGGCATGAGGTGCACGGGGTTGAAGAAGTGCATCCCCACCACCCTCCCCGGGCGCGCGGTGGCGGCGGCGATGGAGGCCACGGGCAGGCTCGACGTGTTCGTGGCCAGGACGGCGGCGGCCGGGGCGGCCGCATCCAGGCGCGCGAAGAGTTCGCGCTTCAAGTCGAGGCTCTCCGGGATCGCCTCCACCACCAGGTCGGCCTCGGCCACCGCCTCCTCCAGGAGCTCCGCCGGGTGCAGGCGCGCAAGGGCGGCGTCGCGCGCCGACGGCTCCACCTTCCCCTTGGCCACGCCCTGGTCGAGCGCGTCCTTCACCCTGGCCAGCGCCTTCTCCACGAGGTCGGGGGTGACATCGTGCAGGCGCACCGTCATCCCCGCCGCCGCCGCCACGTGCGCGATCCCCCGCCCCATGGTCCCCGTCCCGATCACCGCCACGCGCTCCACGCCCACGGTCTCCTCCTTGGCCGCGCTATTCTGGCCCCAGTGCAGGATTTCCTGACAGGTTTGGCGTTCACGCTCGCCGCCGGGGGGATCTGGCGGCTCCTCTTGGCCGGCCGGCGCCAGCTCCGAGGGGAGCGCCCGGCGGCCCGGCGCGCCGGCCTGGGGACCGTCGCGGCGTGCGTCTTCCTCGCCACCGTCCTCGCCTTCCGCGGCCTTCCCGGGATCGCGGCCGGCCTGGCCGCGGCCGCTGCGGGGGCCTGCGCGCTCCTGGGCGGCCTCTCCGGCAAGCCGGTCCCCGCCGCCTGGTTCGCGGCGGCCCTGCTGCTCGCGGCCGGCCTCGTCCTGCTCGCCTGCTAGACTGACCTTTCTCCGGAGGGTGCAGCGATGGCAACGGTCCTCGGCGTCGTGGGCGCCGGCAACATGGGGAGCGGGATCGCGCAGAAGATGGCGAGCGAGGGCTTCACGGTCGTCCTCGTGGACCTCGACGACGCGAAGGTCGCGCGCGGCGTGGACTCGATCCGCAAGACCCTGGCCGAGGGGGTGGAGCGGAAGATCTTCAAGCCCGCGGACGCCGAGGCCATCCAGGCGCGGGTGATCGGCACCACGGACTGGGAGCGCCTCCACGAGGCCGACTGCGTGGTGGAGGCCGTGTTCGAGGACCTGCGCGTCAAGCAGGGGGTGTTCGCGCGCCTCTCCTCGGTCTGCCGCGCCGACGCCCTGCTGGCCTCGAACACGTCGTCCTTCGCCGTGGCCGACCTGGCGTCGGTGTCGAAGAACCCGGAGCGGGTGCTCGGGCTCCACTACTTCTACCATCCCGCCAAGAACCGCCTGGTGGAGGTCGTGCCCACCCCCCACACCGACGGCTCCGCCGTGAAGCGCGCCTGGCTCCTCCAAGAGCGGATGGGAAAAACACCCATCCACTCCGCCGACCAGCCGGGCTTCGTCGTGAACCGCTACTTCGTCCCCTGGCTGAACGAGGCCGTCCGCCTGCTGGAGGACGGGGTGGCCGACATCCCCACCGTGGAGGCCGCCTGCAAGGCGGCGTTCGGCGTGGGGATGGGCCCCTTCGAGCTGATGAACGTGACCGGGATCCCCATCGCGCTGCATGCCGCCACCACGCTGGGAGAGGCCTTCGGCCCCTTCTACGCGCCGGCCCCCCGGCTGCGGCAGCAGGTTTCGACCGGCAACCTCTGGGACCTCACCGGCACGCCCGACCCCGCGCGCTTCGGCGAGGTGTCCGACCGCATGTGGGCCGTGGTGTGCATGGTGGCCGCCGCCCTGGTGGACCAGGAGGTGGGGTCCGTGGAGGACGTGGACATCGGCGCCCGCGTGGGCCTGCGCTGGCCGCGCGGCCCCTTCGAGTCCATGAACCGCATGGGCGTGACCAGTGCGCGGGACCTCGTGGCCACCCTCGCCCACGGCTGGGGGATGGTGGTGCCCACGATCCTGCGCGATCACGCCTCGGAAGGGCGCAACTTCGCCTTCCGCCTGGTGCGCACCCGGATCGAGCGGGGGATCGCCACCCTCACCGTGGACCGGCCCGACGCCATGAACGCCCTGAACGAGACCGTGGTGTCGCAGCTCACCCGTGCCTTCCGGGATGCGGCGGAGGACCCGGAGGTGCGGGGGATCGTCATCGCCGGCACCGGCAAGGCGTTCATCGCCGGCGCCGACATCCGCTTCTTCGTGGACAACATCGAGCGCGGGGACATGGACCGCATCGTCTCCTTCACCCGCGCCGGCCACGACCTCCTGCACACGATCGACGCCTGCCCCAAGCCGGTGGTGGCCCGGATGCACGGGCTGGCCCTGGGCGGCGGGCTCGAGCTGGCCCTGGCCTGCGATCGCATCGTGGCCACCCCCAAGGCGGCGCTCGCCTTCCCCGAGACCGGCATCGGCATCTACCCGGGGCTGGGCGGGACGCAGCGCGCCCCCCGCCGCGTGGGATCGGGCCTGGCCAAGTGGCTGATCTACACGGGGCAGATGCTCTCCGCGGAGGAGGCGCGGGCCATCGGCCTGGTGGACACCGTGGTCCCCTTCGAAGACCTGGACGCGGCCGTGGTCGAGGCCATGCGCGCGGGGAAGGCGGAGCGGCCCCCGCTCTCGCCCAAGCACGCGGCGCTCGAGGCCTTCTTCGCGCGGCACGCGGTGGACGATCTCCTGACCGGTGCCCCGGCCGCGGAGGAGGAGCCGGTGGCCAAGGCCTCGGCACGCGTCAAGCAGAAGGCCCCCATCGCCTTGCGCCTGGCCGAGCGTCTCATCGACCTCTCCGGCTCGATCCCTCTCGAGGACGGCCTGGCCGAGGAGCTGCGCCACCTGGTCGAGATCTTCTCCACCGAGGACGCCCGCCTCGGTCTCTCCACGATCGGCAAGCGCGCCCCCGTCTTTGCCGGACGCTAGGCGGCCGTGAGCTTCGCCGATCGGGCCGTGGAGGCCGTGGCCAAGTTCCTGGACTCGGTGGGGATGAACGGCACCCGCCTGCGCTGGCGCTGGAACCAGCGGCAGCGCCTGATCGGCGAGCAGGGGGCCCGGGCCGAGCAGCTATGGCGGTCCACCCGGGCTCCCCACAAGATGTGCCCCCACTGCCGCGCGCTGGTGCCGCGCTCCGCACGCCGCTGCACGGAGTGCGGGGAGAGCCTGCGCGGCGTGGCCTCGCCCGGTCTCACCCGGGTGCTCTCGAACCTGCTGCCGGGGATCTCCGGCGCGACCTCTCTCCTCGTGCTGGTGAACGGCCTGCTCTTCCTGCTGATGCTGATGGTCCCCGCCCCGGCCGGATCCGAGGGCGCCCAGGGTTTCCAGCGCCTCCTCGGCATGGACCCGGGGACGCTCCTCCGCTTCGGCGCCGGGTACGGGCAGCTCACCTTCCTCTACGGGGAGTGGTGGCGCCTGATCACCCCCATCTTCCTGCACGGCGGCCTGCTGCACATCGCCATGAACACCTACGCCCTGCTGCAGCTCGGGCCCCTGACCGAGCACACGTACGGGAGGGACCGCTTCGTCGTCGTGTACCTCCTGTCCGGCGTGGGTGGGTTCTTCGCGAGCCAGATCTTCGGCACCTTCACCGTGGGCGCCTCCGCCTCGCTGTCCGGCCTGGTGGGGCTCCTCCTGGTCTACGCCTACCGGCACCACGGGGGGACCACCTTCAAGCAGGTGATGCTCCAGAACGCCATCCTCCTCGTCCTCGTCAGCTTCGCCTTCCCCGTGGTGGACTGGCGCGCGCACATGGGAGGGCTGGCCACGGGCGCCCTCTTCGGCCTGGCCGTGCGCCCGGGGAGCCCGCGCAGCGGCGCCGGCGAGCGCGCCTGGACCGTCGCCGCCGGCGCCTGCGTCCTCCTGGTGCTGGTGGCGTTCTGGCAGCTGGCCGTCCACCCGCGGTAGTCTGTTTGCAAGATTTCGTCCGCCAACCGCCTTAAGGGGGAAAGACCGATGAAGCGCATGCGTGTGCTGTCCGCAGGCTTGCTCGTCCTCGTTTTCCTGTTCTCGTTCCTGTTCTCCTGCGCCACCACCGAGAGCGTGACCAAGCACGACAAGACCGCCAAGGGGGCCGGCATCGGCGCCGCCGCGGGGGCGGTGGGGGCCCTCGTCACCGGCAAGCGCGAGGCGGACGAGATCCTGGCCGGCGCGGCCATCGGCGCCGCCATCGGCGGCGGTGTCGGCGCCTACATGGACCACCAGGAGGCGAAGCTGGCCAAGATCCCCGGCACCCACGTGGAGCGCCTGGACGAGAGCACCCTCCTCGTCCACTTCGACTCCGACGTCCTGTTCGCCGTGGACTCCGCCACCCTCTCCGGGGACGCCCGCGGTGCTCTAGGCCAGGCCGCCTCGGTGATGAACGAGTACGACAAGACGGCGGTGGTGGTGCAGGGCCACACCGACTCCACGGGGAGCGAGCAGCACAACCAGGGGCTGTCGGAGCGGCGCGCCGGCTCCGTGGTCACCGAGCTGGTCTCCCGGGGCGTGAACAACGACCGCATCGCCAGCATGGGCTTCGGCGAGTCCCAGCCCGTGGCCGACAACGCCTCCAGCGAGGGACGGCGCCGGAACCGCCGGGTGGACGTGATGCTGCGGGCCAAGGCGAAGTAGGACTTGACGCCGCTCCCCCGCCTCCAGACCTTCAGGGCCTCCCGCCTGGGGTTCCTGGTGGACGGGTCGGCCTACTACCCCGCCTTCGCGGAGGCGGTGGAGCGCGCGCGCCACTCCGTCCTCATCGCGGGCTGGGACATCCACAGCAAGATCCCGCTCCGCAAGGACGGTGTCGCGCGCGATCTCCCCGACACCCTGGCCGCCTTCCTGGATGCGGTGGCGCGTCGCACGCCCGGCCTCCACATCCACATCCTGACCTGGGACTTCGCCATGCTCTATGCGCTGGAGCGGGAGACGCTCCCCCTGCTCCAGCTGGGGTGGCGCACCCACCGGCGCGTGCACTTCCGCCTCGATGGCCGCCATCCCCTGGGGGCCTGCCGGCACCAGAAGATCGTGGTGGTGGACGATCGCGTGGCCTTCCTCGGAGGCTTCGACCTCGCGGGCTCCCGATGGGACACCCCCGAGCACCTGGCCGGGGACCCGCGACGGGTGCACGGGGACGGGAATCCCTATGGGACCTTCCACGACGTGCAGGCGGTGGTGGAGGGTGAGGTCGCGGCGGCGCTGGGAGAGATGGTCCGGGCCCGCTGGCGGGAGGCGGCGCACCGGCGCCTCCGCCCTCCTCCGGGGCACGGCGATCCCTGGCCGCCCAGCGCGGCTGCCGCCCTGCACGACGCGCCCGTCTCCCTCGCGCGCAGCGAGCCCGCCTACAGGGGCGCGCCAGAGATCCGGGAGATCGAGGCCTTGCTTCTGGAGCGGATCGCGCAGGCGCGCGGTCACGTCTTCCTGGAGACGCAGTACTTCACCTCCAGCGCCATCGGCGAGGCGCTGGGCGCGGCGCTGGAGCGGCCGGACGGGCCCGAGGTCGTGGCCATCGTCCCCGCCGCCTGCTCCGGGTGGCTCGAGGAGGCGACCATGGGGAGCCTGCGCGCGCGCCTGATCCGCCGCCTGCAGGCGCGTGACCGCCACGGCCGCTTCCGCTGCTGGTATCCCGCCGCACCCGGTCTTCCCCACGGCATCAACGTCCACAGCAAGGTCGTGGAGGTGGACGGCACCTTCCTCACCGTCGGCTCCGCGAACCTCAGCAACCGCTCCCTGGGCTTCGACTCCGAGGTGAACCTGGTGCTGGAGGCGGAGGGACGCCAGGACATCGCCGCCGCGGTCGCCGGCCTGCGGAACCGCCTGCTGGGGGAGCACCTGGGGGTGGAGGAGCAGGAGATCGCCGTCCGTCTGGAGGCGCGCGGGTCGCTCCTGGCGGTGGCCGAGGAGCTGCGCGGGAAACGCTCGCGCACGCTGGAGCCGGTGGAGCTGCCTGCCGAGGATCCCGTCCTCGACGCCGGCACGCCCTTCCTCGACCCCGAGCGTCCGGTGCCCCTGGACCGCCTGGTCGAGCAGTTCGCCCTCCCGGAGGCGGTGGAGAGCAAGGCGCGCGGTCCTCTCCTGCGCCTGGCCCTGGCGCTGGTGCTCCTGGCTGGCCTGGCGGCCGCCTGGCGCTTCACGCCCCTGTCCCGCTGGATCGACCCGGAGGTGCTGCAGGATGCGGCCGCGCCTCTGCGCGACAGCATCTGGGCGCCGCTCGCCGTGCTGCTGGCCTACGTGCTCGGTGGGTTCCTCATGGTGCCGGTGCTCCTCCTCATCGTGGCCGGCGGCATCGTGTTCGGGCCCTGGCGCGGCTTCGTCTACGGTGTCCTTGGATCGCTGGCGAGCGCGCTCTCCGGCTATGGGGTGGGGCGAGCCCTGGGGCGGGAAGGGGTGCGGCGCCTGGCGGGCTCCCGCCTCAACCGGGTGAGCGCGGGCCTGGCGCGGCTGGGCACGCTGGCGGTGGCGGCCGTGCGTCTGGTCCCCGTCGCCCCCTTCATGATCGTGAACCTGATCGCGGGGGCCGTGCACATCCGGCTGCGGCAGTACGTGGC
>Ga0070695_100000776_pt1 | contig 17174 bp, 17 predicted proteins | sample KBSK1252metaG_FD_65471 | JGI IMG/M metagenome (GOLD analysis project Ga0070695, IMG submission 65471) | Corn, switchgrass and miscanthus rhizosphere microbial communities from Kellogg Biological Station, Michigan, USA - KBS K1-25-2 metaG | ecosystem: Host-associated > Plants > Roots >...
ACAACCCGCTTGCCCGTGGCGTCCGCCGTGAATGCGAGCGAGCCAAACGGAATGGCGACACTCTTCTCCCCTATTCCGAGGAAGCCGCCCACACCGATCACCGCTGCGGATATGCGGCCGGTCTTGTCGAACAACAGATCGTTGATGTCGCCGATATTCTGGCCGGCCTGATTGCTGACCGCCTGGCCGACAAATCGACTTGTCAGCCATTGGCCCTGCGGCTGTACCGTCACAAACGCGGTATCTGCTCTTGTTCCGGGCGGAGGCGCCGTCTGCGCGAATCCCGCGGCGGAAGCAAGTATCGCTATCGCGGCAAGCGCCGGGATGACAGTGGGTTTCATAGTGGCTCCTTTGAAGCGATGGCAGCGACGTGCGAACGCGGTCGCAGATGCCGCCGCGACACGCAGCGCCATAGAGCATCGGCGCTGGGCCGCAAGCCAGACTCGGAGAATGCCTACGAAGGGGCGCGCCCGGGTGGCGAGCGTGCATTTGGCGGATGATGCTGCGCACGTCTTTGGAAGAGGCCTTCAGCTCGGCTCTGGTTAGATTCCGAACCTGTCCGCTCCACCTCCTCCGGCTTAGATATAGCGTGAAGAAAGTCACGCGAGGTTCGCGAGATCGTACAGGAGAGCATCATGGACACCACGACGCTTCTGCTCATCGTCATCGCACTGCTAGTTCTCTTTGGCGGGGGCTACTATGGCCGCCGGCGTTGGTTCTAGCCTGCCTGTCGTTGCGGTACGTCGACCCGCATTCGGGCAGAGGTTTGCGTACCTGGTCTAGATGCGAGGGCCGGACAGTTTGGGCGGTTCACCTGCGGGAGCGGTGACCGCCGCGGCTCTATCCGCCGCCGGGCGCAGGCATCCCCGTCATAGGCATCCCCGTCATAGACGCACACCCCCGCGACGTAGGTACTTCCCGAACCTTGGCGATGACGGCTGTCCCGTGCGTCAATACTGGCGCGATGCCCCGGCGGCTTCCGTCCTCCGAGACGAAGGCAGCGCCGCGTGCGTGGCCGAATCTGTATTTGTCGAACGCCCGCATTGAGACGCTGCATTGCATCATCCGGCACCGGAAGGAAGCACGGTATGGTTCAGAGGGCCGGACGGCTTACACGCCAACTCTTTGAAAGGTCCCCTACTGAAAGGACTCGATAGCATGCAAGCGGAACGAGCAAGTGGTTCGGTCATGCAGGCCGGGCAAAGCCGAGTTTTCAACATGCCTGAGGAGAAAGGTTCATGAGCAGCACCTCCGACAAAATCAAAGGCTATGCCAATGAAGCCGCTGGCAAACTGAAGCAGGGCGTCGGCAAGGCCGTTGGTAACGACCGCCTGCGCGCGAAAGGCGCCGCCCAGAAGATGAGGGGCGAAGCCCAAAGAGCCATGGGCCAAGCCAAGGTCGCTGTAAAGGACGCGGCCGATAAGGTCGCAGACAAAGCGCACGAGAAACTCTGAACGTGTTCATAGCAAGCAATAGCCGGCGTGCGGAAGGCACTGGTCATTTTCGGGCTTAACACTTTGGCGGTGCGCACCAATCGCGACCAGCCGCACGCCGCCGGCTATGCCGTGACCTAGACAGAACGCAAACTGCTCCAGGAGGCCTTTCGGCAGGCCAAGGCTATCCACCTTCTCGGGTCGGCCCTGAGTATTTTCCGAGTCTGGTTCAAGGACGCTCGCGTTCCGGAGAACGTGCAGGCCATCGCGCAGCAGGGAGTGGCAACCTCCAAGGAACTCTACTCAAAGGCTGCAGCCGCGGCGCAGGATGGCACGAAGGCCATGAACGAGATTGCCGACACCGCCTGGGGCAGCACGAAGATGCTCAACAAGAAGATTGCGCAGAACCTGAACAGCAAACGCCGACGCTGCCTTCAGTGCGGCACAAGCGATTGCCAACGCCAAATCGCTGCTGGAAATCGCGAAGCTCCAAAGTGAGTTCGTTCAGAAGTTTGCCGCGCAGTGAACCGAACAGACACGCGGCCCAAGCGCCGCATGAGCCCCCGGCCGCCAACCTCCGGCGCGTTCCTCCCCGGCAATCGCCCGCCGTAAACCCGGTCGGTGCCTCGCGCCTATTGCCGCAAGCTCGCAAGCCCGCAAGTATGTTGAATAAAGCGGGCTAGTCTAAGCGGCGGACACAAATGCCAAACGGAGGAAGATCGCATGAGGCTCATCACGGCGCGGAGCCGACCTCGCTGAGCCTGAATGGTTCGATGATTGCGCGGGCGAGAGCATCACGCTCGAATAGGGTTTTCACGCTACCTCGGTGCTCCACGGATTGGGTATTTTCCGAGTCTAACCTGCTATTTGGAAGCGTGCGTTAATGCGCATGCAAGGGCGCGTATCGTTTGCGTAGTAACCCCTCGCTTGGCGCCGCGCCCGCTGTGCTGCCGCGTCGGGTTGCCGGGGCGGGGAGGAATCATCTCCGCGAGAAAGGCTAGGACAATGAAAATGAACGACCGCCTGAACGGCTTCTTGTGGGGCACTGCGATGGGCGCGGGCGCCGCTGTCATCGTCGGTCTCTCGATGGGATGGGTCGTAAGTAGCGCCAAGGCCAACGTGATGGCGAATGAGCGAGCCCAGACTGTGCTCGTCGCCGCCATGACTCCCATCTGTGTGAACAAGTTCCGAGACGCGGAAGGGTACGCGGCGAATCTCGCGGCCCTCAAGGGCATCAAGGCGTCCTGGGAGCGGCGGGACTACGTGGCGAAAGGCAACTGGGCCAAGGTCGGCCAGGATTCGAACTTTGCCGTTGCCGATGCATGCGCTGAAGCCCTCACTAGCTCGTGACGCTTGGTGGCATCTGTGGTGACGGTACGCCCCTGTCGCAGGTCATGCCTCCTCGTGCCGGCGAGCAGTTGACGCCACAGGCTCAGGCACATTGGGCACCGTTGTGTTGGAGCTGGCTGCTGTCCTGCGCCGCCAGCGTTGCATTTCCATGCCTTGGACCGTACGGGTGAAATCAGTCCGAGCCGGGGGTCGCGTGCACGCGTCGGCGACGTTCTCCAGGCGCGAGATAGTCGGCTGGCTGGAAGGCCGTGGCCGCCCTCCGGCGCGCGGTTGCAGGCGAGCATCAGACCCGGGTCGAAGCGCAAGTCGTCGAGATCGTCGGCATCCTCATGGCCCGCCGCGGTCGCCATTATGCGCGTGGTCACCATGGCGCGGTAGCTGTGGGTGACGAGGAGCTATTGCGCCGGTCGGGCACCGCGTCGCCCACCACCGCCGCCACGCCGGAGCGCCTCTCGCGCAAGACGATCACGCCGCCGTTGGAGGCGAGGTTGCCGGCATCCTGTAGCCAGTGCGCATAGCGCCTGACTCCAGTCGATCATCAATCCCGCGTTCGTAGCACAACCGGAAGCGCGGGCGGAGGTACGATCAGAGCGAGGTAGCGGCCGCCGACGCTTCCGCCTCGGCGTCGTAGTCCCAGATCCACGCACGCTCCTGGACCTGGCCGGCAAGCGCTTGATCACGCGCACGCACCCCGCTGCCCGATGCGTAATAGCGCGCACCGTTCAAACGCGAGCGCCGTTGCACGCAGGCCGTCCTCTCACGCCGCAGCTGCTCGTACACCTGCAGCGCGCGCGGCGCTGACGCCCGGTCGGCGCGGGCGAGCACGGCCGCCAGGGCAACGCCGTCCTCGACGGCCTGATTGGCGCCCTGGCCGGCGTGGGGCAGCATGGGATGGGCGGCATCACCGAGCAGGGTCAGGCGGCCGTTGGTCCACCGCGCGAGCGGCTCGCGATCATAGAGGCCCCAGCGGAACGTGTTGTTCGCTTGCCCCAGGATGGCCTCCACCATCGGGTCCCAGCCGGCGAATTCCCGTGCCAGGGCGGCAGGCTCGCACGGAGCCGACCAGGATTCCCTCGACTGTTCCTCCGTGGTGACGAAACCGACGTAGTTGATGAGTTCGTTCGCGCGCACAGGAAAGACGAGGAAATGCTTGCCGGCACCCAGCCAGTTGCGCATCGCTCCGGGTTTCCACCCGACGCTGGCCGCCGAAACGATGCCCCGATGCGCGACCTGTCCGGAAAACAGCGGCCGCGACGGGGCAATCACGAACTGCTGCAGCGTCGAATGGATGCCGTCCGCCCCGATCACGACATCGGCCGTCGCGCGGCTGGCGTTGACAAACGTGAGGGTGGCCTGCCGGTCATCCTGCTCGAAGCCGACGCATCTGTGGCCGGTGTGCACGATGCCGGCAGGCAGCCTGTCGACGAACATGGCCAGCAGATCGGCGCGGTGCAGTCCGTAGAATTCGATCTTGCCCGCCAGCTCGGGGGGCCACATTGACGCGGCGAAGGTCCCGTCTGCGTTGCGAAACTGCGGGTCGACAAACCTAGCGCCGAAACGCAGCAACTCGCTGCCGAGGCCGAGCCGCTCGATCATGCGCACGCCGTTCGGCTGGATGGCGAGTCCGGCACCGACCTCGGCCAGCGCCGGGGCCTGCTCGTAGAGGCGCACATCGATGCCGCGAAGGACGAGCGCGGTGGCGGCGGCGACCCCGCCGATACCACCGCCGACGATCGCGACGCGAAGGGGATCGGATCTCATGGCAACTCACACCGGCGCATGGGACCGCACCCTTTGTCCAGCCGCGGCGTTACCGCAGCAGGAGACTTAGCATGCCCGACACATGACTCAACCGACGGCCGGATCAAGCTCGATTTGCAATGGGCGGTCGCTTACCCTGAGAAGCAGCTTCACATTCATTTCGAGACCGATACCGACCCGATCGATATCCATCTCGACCGCACGGAGGAACTGGGCGACGGCACTAGCTTCGGCCTGACTGGCCACGTCGTCTCCACCAACCACAAAGACAAGCGGTTCAAGCGGTTCAAGCGTATTATCACCTCGGCGGCCGGAATGGTGTGATCGAGGTGCTCGACGGCGCCTGAAGCCCGCCAGCGTCATTCGGGCGCCTTCAGCTTCGCCTTCTCGATGACACTGCCCCAGAGCGCCCGCTCGCGCTCCAGGAACGCCGCCATCTCCTTCCGCGTGTTGCCGATCGGCTCGGCGCCCTGCGCCTGGAACTTGTGGCGCACCTCATCAGTCTTGAGCACGGCGACGACATCCCTGTTGATCTTGTCGACGATCTCCTCCTGGGTGTCGGGCGGCGCCACCAGGCCGAACCAGGCGACCGAGAGGAAGCCGGGCAGCCCCGCCTCCGCCATGGTCGGCACGTCGGGCAGATGCGGCGAGGGCTCGGACGTGCACACGGCCAGGATCTTGAGCTTGCCCGACTGATGCTGCGGCAGCGACGACGCCAGGTTGTCGAACATGAACAGGATGTGGCCGCCGAGCAGGTCGTTCATGGCCGGCGCCGTGCCGCGATAAGCCACATGGTTGAACTTGACGCCGGCCATCGTCTCGAGCAGCGCCGTCGTCAGGTGCGAGGTGGCGCCGATGCCCTGCGAGCCGTAGGCGATGGCGCCAGGCTCGGCTTTGGCCTTCTCGATCAGCTCCTTCACCGTCGACACGCCGAGGCTGGGGTGGACGATCAGCACGTTGGGCGAGCTGCCGAGGATCGTGATCGACTTGAACCTGGCCGGATCGTAGTTGAGCTTCTTGTAGAGCGACTGGTTGATGGCAAGGGTGGTCGGCGGCGAGGCCAGCAGCGTGTAGCCGTCCGGGGTGGCGCGCGAGAAGGATTCGGCGCCGACATTGCCGGCTGCCCCGGCCCTGTTCTCGACCACCACAGCCTGACCCCACACCTTGCTCAGCGCGTCGCCGATGATGCGCGGCAGGGCGTCGGCGGTGCCGCCGGCGGGGTTGGGGACGATGATCTTGACCGTTTGGGACGGATAGCTCTGGGCCGCCGCGTCGGCGGCGATAAGAAGCGGCGTAGCCAAGATGGCTGCGAACAGCCCGAAAGCACGGTGCGGCATTGTCATGCGTGTCCTCCACCCGGATAGCAGCTCATGGCCGCGGCAAGATCTGTGAAACTGGCCCAGGCCACATCCCACGCCTGCTCGGCGGCCAGGTCACTCTGCTGGTGCGGCCCGTGCTCAGCCGGCCGCTCCTTGATGCCCTTGAGGGCCGCAAGATTCGCCGCGTACCCTTCCGCGTCTCGGAACTTGTTCACACAGATGGGAGTCATGGCGAAGACGAGCACAGTCTGGGCTCGTTCATTCGGCATCACGTTGGCCTCACTTCGGAAAATCGCTATGAAAGGGATGAGGCACGGTTGCAACCGTCCGGGAGAGGGCTATCTCAGCCCCGGATGGTGGTTCGCAGCGCGCTACACCGATGAGGGCGATGCCCACCAACGCAGCGCAGATCAGCATTTTCGCAACTGGGAACCCCGTCGTCATACTGGGAATGGCCTGGACCTTCTCAGTCAACGGCACGCTGGGGCGGCTCCGTGTGGGCAGGAGTGCGATCAAGCGACCCGCGATTCCCCTCGAATCCGCCGGAGTCCATCGTCCGCCAGGCAGCCGCACGATCAGCGTAGCCAATCGCTCCGTGGCCGCGTCCCTCGGGAGCTCGGACAATTCGGCTGCCTCCTTCCAGGGATGGAGGTTCAATCGCGCAAGCGCCGAGAGGACGCTGAGCGGCATTTCATCTCTCTCCATGCCGATCGGCGCGTAGAGAAAGTCGTCGAACTCGGGTCTAAAGAAGGAAACGGAAGCAGCGGGATTCACGATGACCACCAATGGTGCGACGGCACCTTGTGAGGGTAGCGGGGGGCGGTCACCCCGCTACCTGCGGAAACCGACCGGCCTGGGCGCAGGCTTCGTTGCGTGACCGCCACGAGTACGCCGTGCCAAAGGTCGCCCAGCTTCGCGGGAGGAAGCCGGGCCACTGAAGTTGGGGCCAGGAGCACAAGGACACAATTGCAGGACCTCATACGGCCCGATGCATGAGCACACGAGAAAGATGTCCTTGCCAAGGTGCGGAAAATGCCTATCGCCTCGATGAGTGAGGATCTGGCGCCGTCGTTAGCGCTTGTGCCGCGGCCCAAGCGACAGAAACGGCACGATGCCGTTGCTATCGATAATGATCTTATCGGCGCTGCCGAATACGCGCTCCATGGTCTCCAGGTATAGACGCTTGCGCGTCACGTCCGGCGCCTTCGTGTATTCGTCGAGGACCTTCACAAAGCGGGCCGCCTGCCCGGTAGCTTCGGCGACTGCCTGTTGCCGATAGCCCTTGGCCCGCTGCAGGATGGCCTCGGCTTCACCCCGCGCCTCCGGAATCATACGTCCCGCGTAGGCGAAGGCCTGGTTCTGCAGAGTCTCCTTGTCGGTGGCTGCGGCTTGCACGTCACGGAACGCGTCGATGACCTGCGTCGGCGGGTCGGCCTTCAGCAGCTGCACCCGATCGACGCGAATGCCTGCACCGTAGCGGTTGAGCACGTCCTGCATGAGCTCTTGTACCACCCGTTCCGTTCGCTGGCGTGCCACCGTCAGTATCGGCTGTAAGTCGGATCGGCCGACCACCTCGCGCATGGCGCTCTCTGCCACTTCTTGCACGGTGGTGTCTGGGTTCCGAACACTGAAGAGGTATCCGAGCGCGTCCTCGATGCGCCAGAAGACGACAAGAGTGACATCGACGATGTTCTCGTCCCCCGTCAGCATCATGTCCCCTTCCCGCCTGGAGCTCAAACCGCCGCGTGTGGCCACGCCGATCTCGATGATGTTCTGCCGTGTCACCTTCGGCAGGTGTACCTCATCGATCGGATACGGCAGGCGGAAGTGCAGGCCGGCCGGCTCCTGGCGTGTGACTTTGCCGAAGCGCGTGACGACTCCAAGCTCGTCGGGATTCACACGGAACGTGAAGCTGAAGACGGCAACCGTGGTCGCCAATATGATGGCCGCGATGATGGGGACCGAGCCGGGCATGCCCGGGCCACCGGGCATCATGGGCTTAAGTTTTCGCTTCTTGGCCTTCAGCAGCTCTTCGATGTCCGGCTCTTGCTGCACGCCACCAGCCTCGCGGCCGTTACCATCCTGATTGTTCCACGGCATGAAGCCTCGGCATCTCCGGCCATCTGCTGCCGTCCCTCACGGCAGGGGTCTCCTGCCCCCCAACTATCACGACAAGGCCTGACGTGCCCTGCCAAGGTACGGAAAGTACTCATGCCGCTGGGTGCAGGCGTCTTGGCTGCAAGCGTCACGGCCTGTCGTGATCGTCGCTGCGCTCGCGCAGCTCCGGGATTGCATCCGGAGCTCGATATCAGGCTCGCGCTCGAACGCACCTTCCTCGCCGGAAGCGCGCGCTGTCTGCAAGATAGCTTGCACTCTGTCATCTGGCAGACCGAAGCGGGAAAGCGCCTAGCGCAGCAGACCGAACGCCACCTCGCGCGACCCCATGATAGCGATTCCGACGCCCTGGTCCTTGAGATAGGCAACCTCGGACGCGCGGTGGGTCCGCACCGCGGTCTCGATGTGGGGGTTGGCTTGGCGGGCAAGCTCGATGACACGCCGCTTCTGGAAGCCCTGCGGGATGGCGAGGATCAGCAGTCTGGCACGGTCGACGCCGGCAGCCTCCCGCACGCCGGTGGCCGTGGCGTCGCCGTAGATGGCGGTCAAACCGCGTTTGCGCAACTTCCCGACGCGCCTCCTGTCCTCGTCGACGACGACAAAAGGCAAGCTCAGCGCCTTCAGGCCGTCGCCGATGATCTCCCCGACGCGACCGTAGCCCACGATGATGGCATGGTCTCGCCATCCGGTGTCGCGGTCCTTCTCGGGCAGGGAAGCGAGCGGATCGCCCGATCGCTCCAACAGCGTGTTCAACCTCGGCCTGGCCCGGGTCCAGGCGGCCACCGGATCGACCGTGGCAAACACGAGCGGTTGAGAGTGATGGAAAGGATCGCGCCGGCCAGGATGAGGTCGCGCCCCTCGGGCGGCAGCAGCCCAAGTGTGACGCTAGACCTGCCAAGCGCCACGCCGGCGAGGAGATAGCCCACAAGCGGAGGCAGGCGCTCTCTCTCGCTAGACGACCGGTCGCCGAAGGGGGCTGCTCTTCGCCGGATGCATTCCGCAGCTGGCTGATGTGAATATCCGATCTAACCAATAACCACCGTCGCGAATGAAGACGTTGCCGGGAAGCCGCCGGCAACACCGCACGGCACCAGTGCGCATTTCGAGCAACTCGCGTCACCGTTGCAGGTTGGGAACAAGCAGAATCAATATGGCAGTCACGACAAGCTTAGAATTTCTATAAATAATAATCAGAAAACCAACAATATCACGCAAGCGTGCGGGAATACTTAGGTAAATCATCAGAGTTAAATCTATGATTGATCTTCATTTTTATTTCTCTATTCGTAGATTTTTTCTTGTGTGAGCTTGTTTGAGACACCCTCCACGCCCATGTATTAGTCAGGGAGTTGAGTGATGAGCGTTCAGATTGCTTTCGAAATCCATAACTTAGGAGATGCGAAAATGACCAACAACACTCAGCCGGAAGACGGCAAGACACAGGTAACGGCCACCGGAATGAGGGGCGAGATCCAGCAGAAGTGGGGCAAGTTCAGCGCCCAGGAGATCGGCGCGCTCAAGGACAGGGACGACCTGGTGACGCAGGTCCAGGCGAAATACTCCCTCGACAAGACCCAGGCGCAGCGCGACGTCGATGCGTTCGCAAGGGGACGGCAGCTCTAGTTCATGCGTAGCTGTCGCGGCCGCCGCCCTGACGTGCTGCTGAGGGCGGCGGCCCGATTGCACCCGAGAGTGAAAGCCCAGGCGGAAGGCACCGACCTGCGGTGACAGTGCGCATACGACGGCGACCTTCCGCAATCGGCCGGGACATATGAAAAGACCGAGGAGCCGATCGGTGGCTTGTCGTTGCTGGCCTATCGCCGCGTGTCAACCATGATCGCCCTCGCGCGAGTTCAGTCCGGCGTCGGGGCAGGTCGTGACTATTGCGCCGCTCGACCCGGACGCGGCGCTAACTCGACCTGAACGCGGAGACGCACCTATCAGCGGGCAAGCAGTAGCTGCCATCCATTGACCAACGAAATGGAGCGCACATGGCACTGATCCTGTCACAGCTGATATCCCAAGCGTACGCGGATCGGTTGGCAACGGCCTTTCATGTCGTGCTCGCAGGATGCGTGTTTACCTTCCTGGCGATGATGATCACGCTGACCTGATTGCACTATGCTGTCGCCGATGCATGTGCAGAAGCCCTCAACAGCTTGTGACGCTTCGGCATCTTGGCGTCTGTGGTAGTGGGAACGGTGTGTAGGTTGCCATTCGTGGCACACGCAAGCAGCTGATGCCCCGAGCTGCACCGGGGTACAGGGTCCATTGTCACCCAGCCGCAAGACCGTGCTCTGAACGCGCTGATGACGGAACTCTCGAAGGGAGACGCAACGTGGCGAAGAGGCACCAGAGAGGCAATCGCGAAAACAGAAAACCTAAGGCGGAGCGACCCAAGACGCCTGCGGAAACATCACCCCTAGCGCGCACCCTCGGCACGGGCAGCGTGAAGAGCGGGGCGGCCAAGAAGAGCCGGTGAATCGGCGCCCGCGCACAACCGCGAGAGAGGTCCAATGTCGCAGCACAAATTCAGAGTCGGTCAGCTCGTCGACTACAGTCCCGGGAGGCTGGGCATGTTCACCTTGGCGAAGCAATACAAGGTTCTGCGCCTGCTTCCCGCCGAAGGTGGCGATCTTCTCTATCGGATCAAGTCCATAGGCGAGATGTTCGAGCGGGTTGCCAAGGAGCGCGAGTTGGCTCGGCGCGAGGGATGACGACCGTACAGCGACGCGACCAATCTGATCCCGCGCCAACACAAGAGAATGCCATGCTCGACACCCTTCGCCTCTACTTCGAAGCGACGGTGGCGGTCGCCATCATGGCAATGTTCGCGATCATTTCCGGATTTGCCTCAGCCGGATTGACCGGCGAGCGCTGGCTGGCCTTCCTTGTCGCTGCCGTGGCGTTCGTGCTCACAGGGATCTTACTGACAGTGCGCCTGTGGCGCATGACCACAACACCGATCCCACCCCCGGAGGCGCCCACTTGACCAGACGTGTCGCTCCCGCGGCGCCGCGCCAACGCGTCCCCGACTTCATCTTTCGGTGTTGTTCGTCGCTTTCTGCAAAGGATGGTATCGATGTTCGCGCGTAGCCCCGTCGGCGAGCCGATGCCGCTCGAGCCACTGAAGAATGGCCAACGCGCCGCCCGGCACGCCGCCACAACCCCGCTCCGGGTCCCGGCGCCTTCGTTAGCATCGACACCTCCGGCTCTCTGCGCGTCGAGCGCGGCTAAGCGCCGCTTTCCCCCTACGCTGCGGCCGGCAATGCAGCGCAGGTTGCCGGCGGCGGGCAGACCAAGCCGGGACACGAAACCCACCTGGTGTGAATGTGAGCGTGACCGTGGCGGTGGCTGACCAACGGGGCAGAGCAAGAGAAGGGCCGGGGAACGGTAAGCGGCGCGGGAAGGGCAGAAGAGATGCCCCGGCCCGCCCCTCGAAGCCAAGGAGCCCTCCCGCGCCTTTGTCTGGCGCTTCCCGACTAGCTGCGTCGTCATGTGGTCTCTTGTTGGGGCGGAGTTCCGCAAGGTGGCCGACCAAATTGGACGCAAGACATTCAAGGCCCGCAAGCTTGGTTTGGTCGCAGCCCGCAAGGCAGTAAAGGCAGAGACGATCGAGACAAGGTGGGATGGCAAGGAAACGACGAACACTACCCGGCCCGGCGATTGGATCGTCACCAACCTCTCACCCGAACGCAAGGTGCTGCTGGACAATAAGGGCAACGAGAACACCTAGGTCGTCGAGGCCGACACGTTCCCCAATCTATACGGGTCGGTCGGTTTACCTCTCCATCCTCGCTCCATGGGGCGAGAAGCAAACTGCTCGGGAGGGCTACCCGTTGTTGAACGGGAGGGATGTCTACGGCAACAATGCCAAGACGTTCGATGCTACCTACGAAGTCATCCACTGATATTCGACACGCACCAGTGTGTTCGACCTAGGTTTTTCCAAGCTGACCAGTGCCGGCAGGCGAGCCGCATGTCGCTTCGCTCCCGGCACTGCAGGTTCGCATCCTTCGCTCCGCATACTGGCCTAGCTGTCATTCGCGTCTTGACCGTCGCGCCGTGTTGATCGCGTGCAGCCCCAGCAATCTGCGGAAGGTACTTGCCTACAAATTCAAGTATCTCGCAGGGAACAGACATTGACCCGGCTTGCGGCCACAGTGGCGCAAATAGTCATCGAGCGACAGCCGGGTGAGCTCGGTCAGCTCAAACCGAACGGGGCGGCCAGTCTTGCTCTGGCGGACCGTAGCGCGACCGACGGCGTAGCCGTTGGCGCTACGCATCGACACGCAAGGCCAAGAGATAGCAGCCCGCAGCTTGCTGCTGTCGATGGCGAGATTGAACAAAAGCCAAATCGCGGATCCGTCATTCCAGTTGCAGTTTCGCGCGGATGGACCCCACGTGGCCGGGCCGCAGCGGTGGCTTGGGACCGGTGAGTTTGCCCTTGTTGCGAGCTGGCCGAGGGGACTCTGCAGGAGATGACGGAGGATTGCTGTCGTTCATATTGGGTCTTTCCCTTGCTGAGCGAGACCTGCAGGAGACGCGCTTGCCCGGCAGGGCTCGATTGGTTCGGTGAACGGTTCTTGTGCTTACCCCCGCTCAGGCAGCGTGCGGCCCCGATCGAGCGACCAACTGACCCGGTTGGGGCCGATCATCCCCATCACTGCGCGCCCCTTGAACGGCTCAAGGCCGGGCCGCCAAGGGGCGAGGGTGAACGTGTCCTGCCGGCGGATGACGGCCAGCTTGCCCGTCGGCGTGGTGACGGAGATCTCGTAGATGCCCGCAATCTGCCGGTCGGGCTCCGCGGGCAGGTAGGACGCGTTGAGGCGGTGCGATAGATCCCCCGCCAAGCGTTCGGTCTCGGCCTGGCGGAGACGGCGCATCATGTCGGGCTTTGGGAGAATGTCTCCGGCAGGAGTAGCCTCCGCGACGTGACGGGCAACCAGCCAGCGGCCGCGGGCGGCAAGGGCGCTGTCGACCTCGGCCGCAAATCCCCGCGCCGATGCGTCGGGGCGCCACTTGGCGAGGATCGCCTGGTCGAGCCAGGTCGGACCGTCATAGGCGGCGTGGCGTTCGAGCTCTACGGGCGAGAGGGCCTGTAGAGTGGGATACTTTGACGGTTTGGCCTGAAGGCTGTCGCCGCTGAGCGCCACCAGCGTGCCACGGGCGGGCACCTCGCCGGTCTGGAGCCGGCCAAGCTCGGCATAGTGCACGCGCCCGTCGACGGCATCGACCACAACCCAGGTCCGGTCGGTGATCTCGTCCACCAACCCCACGCCGACAACCTTGCCGATCAGCGGTGTCTTGCGCGGGCCGCGCTCGAACAGCGCCATGCTGGCGGCAGTGCGCTCGATGCCGGCTTCCTTGAGGGCGCGCTGCATCATCTTGAACTTGTCAGCCCTTTCTCCGAGCTGCCGCAGCTTGCTCTCCGCTCCTCTATCGAGCGCCCACACTCCGTGCTGCCGCTCCTTGGCGAGGCCGAGGCGTTCCAATGTCTTGAGGCGGCCCACACGCAGGGTCTGGTGCACGGGGTCAGCCTCCTCGGCGGCGGATACCACCAGGATGCCGTCCTTGGCTCGGGCGATGAGGGACCGATCGAGCCGGGTCAGCCGCTCCTGCGCGACCTCGTTGAAGAGCTTCTGGACCCGTTCCACCTCGGTCTCGGGGCCCAGCTCCAGGGTGATCAGGGCCTGGGCGCGGCCGCGCACCCCATGGGAGATGTAGTCCCGCGCCATGACCAGATCCTCGCCATTCGTGCCGCGGCCGCGAATTACGATGTGGGTGTGCGGGTGGCCTGTGTTGAAATGGTCCACGGCCACCCAATCGAGCTTCGTGTCGAGGTCGCGTTTCATCTGGGAGAGCAGGTCGCGAATGAAGGGCTTGAGGTCGGCAAGGCGCGCCCCCTCATCGGCAGAGACGACGAAGCGGAACTGGTGCGGGTCCTTCTCGGACCGGTCCAGGAAGGCGGTGCCGTCCGCGTCGTCTCCGTCGGCATCGTATAGCCGACCCGGGGCGCCTTCGCGCGTAACGCCATCGCGAACGATGTACTTGAGGTGGGCCCGCGCCGCGCCGAGGTCGCCGCCTATGATCCGTGTGTAGCGCGCCTTGACGATGACCCGCCGGGTGCCGGGCGCCATGAGGCCTGCAGCGGCACGTAGGCCGGCGCCCATGCCGCGCTTGGGGGTGGCCGAGGAGATGTGGCCACGCTGCCGCAGGGGGCGGGCGCCGTGCTTGCCGGCCTGGCGGAACACGAGCGCGGCGTGGCGCTGCGCGCGGGCTCGCCTGGCATCGCGGATGCGTCCAAGCTGTGGATTGAAATCGTCCTGAGCCATTGCATGTCCCTCGACTTCGCATGCTGGCGAGACGAGATATGGCGAACGCGGTGGAATTCAAGACGGTGTCAAAGAGCGCGCGGATGTCGAACGCGAATTTCTGCTGTTGACGGCATGACCACTTCGAAAGCGCCATTGAAGGTATTGCGATTCCACGGCTTGGCGCTCGACTGACGCCATTCCTTTATCCTGATGTCCAAAACCAGGCTCTGAAACTTCCCGGCAGCTCCTTTTCGCTCTGATGTTTGAATCGCCCCAGGAGACGGGTTCGGAATGTTAACGGGGCTGCTCAGAGGGCACACCTCGCCGAGATGGCCGAGCAGTCGGCCCCAACTCCTGATCGGGAGTCATGGTGCCTGTCGGCGACCGATCGAGGAGAGTCCAACCGGCAACACCACAGTGTGACCCGAGATCAACAGCCGCAGTCTGACGGCAATTCGGTCGTGGTCAGCGGCGGCCAGCAGACCGCAGTGTTTCGGAGCACATCCGCGACAGCGGGGCCGACGGGGATGGTGGCCGAACAGGGCACAGGGCTCTCGCGCCGGTGGGAGGACGGGCGTCAGCTACCGTCGTCTGCCTTGCGCCGGTGCTCACGGTTGGCATGGCCAGCCTAGCGTGCAGACCCATGCAGCAACTGCGGACCACGACCGGTGGCCTCGCCGGCTTTGGGCACCTTCCGGTCGCCTCACCACCTTGCTGGCGAGCGCGCAGCGCGAAGCCTGGGGGGCGGGTGGACTCCTCACCCTTTAGCAAGCGGATTTTTGCAAGTGCAGCGATGGGTCGAATAGGGTGCCGTCTCTGAGCATGGCGCACGCGACGTTGAGGAGGCGGTCGGCGACCGAACGAGGACACGGGCATAGCCGTGACCGCGATCCCGCAGCGCCTCATACTTGGCACGGCTGGTGCGATCGTTCTGCACCGCAACTCTTGCCCAGTGGTAGACGGCGTTGGCCAGGCGTGGATGGCACGCGCGTCGTCGCAGGACGATATGGGTCTTGCCGGAGCGCCTGGTCACCGGCGCCACACCGCACAGGTTGCGCAGAGCGTGGTAGTCTCGCCTGCGCAGGGGTTCCCAAGCCTCTGCGAGCAGCGTGGCGAGGACGATCCTTCCGACCCCGGGCAAGGATCTGAGGATCGCCGCGTCATGCTGCTCCACTGGCTGCCCCGGCGCGCTCTCCTCGCCGCCGATAAGGCGAGCCGTGAGCGCGTCGATCTTTCTATGGGCATCCGCGAGCTGTTGGTTGATGAGACGGAGGCGGGCAACAAGCGTCGCGATGTGGGCCGTGGCCGCCTCCATGGTTCCGGCCTGCACCGTCACTGGCTCCTCACGCACGATCGTGAGGACGTGGGCGGCATCGACCCGGCGAATCCGATGGCGTTTGAGGAGCTTCGCGACCGTTGGCTCGCGAATGCGGCGCGCCTTGAGTGGTGTCGGGGCGAGCTCCCAGAAGTCGAGCAGCCAGTCGGCTCCGAGGTCCTCGTCGAGCTTGAGGAAAGCCGGAAAATAGCGCCAAAGCTGCTCACGCATGCGGTTCGTCAGCCGGTTGCGCTCGGCTACGACCTCGTCGGCGATCCTCGACCACTCTCGCAGCTCGACGACGGTAGGGTCGACGGGTGTGAGATGCCGAAAGCACTGCGGGTCGGTGCGCAACGCCGACGCAAGAGCACGGGCATCCCGGCTGTCGTCCTTGGCGCCCGACACAGAAAAGCGATCACGGAAGCGATCGAGCTGCTGCGGATTGATGGCATAGACGGCGAAGCCTCGCTCCATCAGGGTTTCGACGACCGGTCCGTGCGGAACTTCGATCGCAACATGGATCTCGGGCGCGTCGACCTGACATGTCGTGGTCAGCCAGCTGGCCATCTCGGCAAGGCCAGCACCGCTATGGGTGAAGATACGCTCACCGACATCGTTGCCGTGCTCGTCGGTCAGTCGAACGTGGTGGCTCTCGCGAGCCCAGTCGACGCCGGCGAACCATCGTCGTTGTGTGTTCATGCCGGTTTCCCCTCGTCACACGAGCCACCGCGACACTTGCCGGTCCCTGTACTGGCGCTCGAAGCGCGGTCTCCTCACGGGGCCTCTGTCGCGGCCGCTTCGCCGGGGCACGCGTCCCACCCAGGTGCTCAAAGCACAGCGGGCGGTGGGTTGCTCCCGGCGAATCGGCTCGGTCCCGAATCATATGCCGGCTTTTTGCCGACACGCCGGTGGGCACGCTTCGTTTCGCTTCGCTTCACTCAGCGCGCCCACCGGCGTCGATCCGGCCCGCGTTGGAGGGGTACAGGTGGGCGGGGCCCTCCGCAGGACCGACGCGCGCCCTGCGGGCGCGGAGGCGGAGACGACCTGCGTCCTATTCGCGGGGGTTCCAGATCAGGGCGTAGACGTTCGGATCGGTCTCACCCGCGGCCCGGCCGAGGTTCGCATAGAGCGTCTTCGAGCCGAGCTCAGGAGCCGAGATCGACAGCGACACGTACTCCTTGCCCGAGATCTGGCCCAGGCGCAGCCAGCCTGCACCGATCTCGACGCCCTTGGAGAGCACCCGGAAGTCGGGCTGGTTGTGGGAGGCCTTGTCGGTGACTGGCATGATCGAGATGTCGGCCCGGATGGAGAGGGTCCTGAGCTCGCCCTCGTAGTGGCCGTTGTCGTGCTTGGTCACGGTTCCGATGGTAGCCATGTGCTCACTCCTTCGCTGACCGGCGGAGACCCATTTCCCCGCCGTCATGCGCCCCCTCGCGGCAGCGTTCGCCCGTGGCACCCAAGCGAGCTTGCTCGCTTGGGCCGGAACGCAGTGGAGGACCCGCCGCAGGCGGGTTGCCTCGGGCGGACGGCTGCCGCACCCTGGCGCATCAGTAGGCGGGGATGG
>Ga0070695_100000777_pt1 | contig 17162 bp, 13 predicted proteins | sample KBSK1252metaG_FD_65471 | JGI IMG/M metagenome (GOLD analysis project Ga0070695, IMG submission 65471) | Corn, switchgrass and miscanthus rhizosphere microbial communities from Kellogg Biological Station, Michigan, USA - KBS K1-25-2 metaG | ecosystem: Host-associated > Plants > Roots >...
CGGAAATCGCCACATCCTCCATAGAGCGGCCGCCGGCCTCGTGCGCGTCGACACCCTTGATGGTGAAGTCGGTGATGATGCCGTCTCGCGCGGGATCGAACACCGTGGTCGCAATCTTCCGCAGCGCCGTCAGATCGCGAAGGCGCGACGCATTGAAGAACTCTGCCAGCACCGGCTGCTCGGGCCGCGGGCCGCAGCCGGCCGCCAGGCCGGCGAGCGCGATGACGATCGCTGCCGCACGCCTCATTCCGCGTCTCCCGGCGACTCCTCGTCTTCCTTCTCGACGAGCCGCGCAATCGATACCACCTGGTCGTCGTCGCCGATGTCGATGATCTTGACCCCCTGCGTGGCGCGGCCGATGGCGCGGACGTCGTCGGTCAGCATCCGCAGGATCATGCCCTGCTGCGTGATGACCAGCAACTGGTCGCCGGCCTCGACGTAGGCGATGCCGACGACGGCGCCGTTGCGGTCGGAGGTGGAGATGTTGATGACGCCGACGCCGCCGCGCGACTGGATGCGATACTCCTCGATCTCGGTGCGCTTGCCGTAGCCGCGCTCGGTCACCGTCAGCAGGGTGCCGACCGGCTTCACCGTCTCCATGGCGACGACGTAATCGTCGCCGCGCAGCGTGATGCCGCGGACGCCGTAGGCGGTGCGGCCCATCGGCCGCACGTCGGTCTCCTGGAAGCGGATCGCCATGCCGTCGCGCGTGCCGATGAACACCTCGCCGGTGCCGTCGGTCTGTTGCACGGCAATCACCGCGTCGCCCTCCTCGACGCCCATCGCGATGATGCCGCCGGCGCGCGGGTTGCTGAAGCCGGACAACGAGGTCTTCTTGACCACGCCGCGCAGCGTCCCCATGATGACGAACTTGTCTTCCTCGAACTCTTTGACCGGCAGCGTCGCCGCGATCTTCTCGCCTTCCTCCATCGACACCAGGTTGGCGATCGACTTGCCCTTGCCGTCGGGGCCGACGTCCGGGATCTCGTGGACTTTCAGCCAGTAGGCGCGGCCGCGGTCCGAGAAAATCATGATGTAGGCGTGCGTCGAGGCGACGAACAGGTGGCTGACGAAGTCCTCGGCGCGGGTGCGCATGCCGATGCGCCCCTTGCCGCCGCGGCGCTGGTTGCGGTAGGTCGAGATCGCCGTCCGCTTGATGTAGCCGGTGTTGCTGACGGTGATCGCCATGTCCTCTTCGGCGATCAGGTCCTCGACGTTGATCTCGCCGGTGGCGTCGATGATTTCGGTGCGCCGCTCGTCGCCGTACCGGTCGCGCACCGTCTTGAGTTCGTCGACGATGATCTGCATCAGCAGCCGGTCGCTGGCGAGGATGGCGCGGAGCCGCTCGATCGTCTTCAGCAGGTCGGCGAGCTCGTCGAGAATCTTCTGCCGCTCCAGGCCGGTCAGGCGCTGCAGCTGCATGTCGAGAATTGCCTGCGCCTGGATCTGCGACAGCGAGAAGTCGGCCATCAGACGGTCGCGCGCTTCCGCCACCGCCTTCGAGCCGCGGATCAGGGCAATCACCGCGTCGAGGTGATCGAGCGCGGTCTTCAACCCCTCCAGGATGTGATAGCGCGCCTCGGCCTTGCGCAGGTCGAACTCGGTACGGCGGCGGACGACCTCACGTCGGAACTCGACGAAGGTCTCGACCAGCTCCAGCAGGTTCATCACCTTCGGCCGGCCGCCGACGATCGCCAGCATGATGATGCCGAAGCTCACCTGCATCTGGGTGTGCTTGTAGAGGTTGTTGAGGATCACCTCCGCCACTTCGCCGCGCTTCAGCTCGATGACGATGCGCATCCCCTGGCGATCCGACTCGTCGCGCAGGTCGGAGATGCCTTCGATCGTTTTGTCGCGCACCAGCTCGGCGATGCGCTCGATCAGCTTCGCCTTGTTGACCTGGTAGGGAATCTCAGTGACCACGATCGACTGGCGATCGCCCTTGCGGGTCTCGATCTCGGATCGCGCGCGCAGGAGGATCGAGCCGCGCCCGGTGGTGAATGCCTGTACCGCACCCTGGCGGCCGACGATCTGCGCCGCGGTGGGGAAGTCGGGCGCCGGGATCAGGCGAATCAGGTTTCGCAGCTTGTCGGCAGTCGAGGGCCGCGTGCCGCCTTCGGCGAAATACGTGTTCTCGATCAGCCAGACGCAGCCGTCGATCACCTCGCGGAGGTTGTGCGGCGGCACGTTGGTCGCCATGCCGACGGCGATGCCGGCCGATCCGTTGACCAGGAGGTTCGGAAACGGCGAGGGGAGAACCGTCGGCTCTTCGGTGGTCTCGTCGTAGTTGGGCACGAAGTCGACGGTCTCTTTGTCGAGATCCGTCATCATGTCGTCGCCCGATCCTTGCAGCCGCGCCTCGGTGTACCGCATCGCCGCCGGCGGATCGCCGTCGATCGACCCGAAGTTGCCCTGGCCGTCGACCAGCGGGTAGCGCATGTTGAAGTCCTGCGCCATCCGCACGAGCGTGTCGTAGATCGAGGCGTCGCCGTGGGGATGGAAGTTGCCCATCACCTCGCCGACGATCTTCGCGCACTTGCGATAGCCGCGGCCCGGGCCGAGGCCCATGGTCTTCATGCCGTAAAGCACGCGGCGGTGCGCCGGCTTGAGGCCGTCGCGGGCATCGGGCAGCGCTCGTCCGATGATTACGCTCATGGCGTAATCCATGTACGAACGCTTCATTTCGTCTTCGATGTTGACCGGGGTCTGCTTCGGGACGAGATCTGCCATAAGGTGTCAGGCGCTAGGAGTGGAGACCAGCTCCGGCTCGCTAGACGTCGAGGTTCTTCACGTCGAGGGCGTTGTCCTCGATGAACTTGCGGCGCGGCTCGACCTGGTCGCCCATCAGCGTGGTGAACATCAGGTCGGCCTCGGTGTGGTCCTCGGCGCGCACCTGCAGCAGCGTCCGCACCTGGGGATCCATGGTGGTGGCCCAGAGCTGCTCGGGATTCATCTCGCCGAGGCCCTTGTAGCGGTTGACGGCGACGCCCTTCTTGCCGGCGGCGATGAAGAATTCGACCAGTTCGTCGAGCGAATGGACGGTGATGTCTCCCTGCTCCTTCGACGGCTTGCGCACGCGCTCCTTCGGCTCGGCGGCGAGCTTCGTCGCCTCGTCCACCGGACCGCCGCCAATCGCCGTCTCGTCGCTTGCCGCGCCCGCTTCGTCGGCTTCCTCGACAACCGCGCCGCTGGTCGAGACGACGATGTCGCCGTTCATCGCCGGGATGTCGCGATGGTTGGCGAGGAGCGTGCGGTACTCGCCGGCGGTGACGAAGTCGACGCCGATCGTGTGCTGACGCGGGTAGCCGCTCGAACGATCCTCGATGTGCAGCAGGTAGCGGTTGTGCTCCTCGTCGCGCTGCACCGTGACCGTCCGCGTCGGCGTGGTCAGCTTCTGCGCCAGCCCGTCGAGCCGCGTCTTGTCGGCGAAATACTCGCGGTCGGCGCCGGCGCCAACCAGCGCCTCGACGATCTCGCGCGGATGGCCGCGCCGCTCCACCACCTGCAGCAGCTTCTGGTGGGCGATCATCTTGTGCAGCAGTTTCTCGAGCTCGCCGCCCGAGATCTCGATCCCCTTCGACGCCATCCGGACGACGCGCGACTCGGTGGCGCGCTTGATCAGGAAGGCGTCGAGCTCGCGCTCGTCCTTGATGTAGGTTTCGCTCTTGCCCCGCTTGGCGCGGAACAGCGGCGGCTGGGCAATGAACACGTAGCCGTGCTCGATGATCTGCGGCAGCTGCCGGTAGAAGAACGTGAGCAGCAGCGTGCGGATGTGCGAGCCGTCGACGTCGGCGTCGGTCATGATGATGATGCGGTGGTAGCGGAGCTTCTCGAGGCTGAAGTCTTCCGCGCCGATGCCGCAGCCGAGCGCGGCAATCATCGTCTTGATCTCGTCGCTGCCGAGCATCTTGTCGAAGCGCGCCTTCTCGACGTTCAGGATCTTGCCCTTCAGCGGCAGGATCGCCTGGAAGCGGCGGTCGCGTCCCTGCTTGGCCGAGCCGCCGGCCGATTCACCCTCGACGATGTAGAGCTCGCTCTGGGCCGGATCGCGCTCCTGGCAATCGGCAAGCTTGCCGGGCAGCGAGCTGCCGTCGAGCGCGCCTTTGCGCCGCACCAGGTCGCGCGCCTTGCGGGCGGCTTCGCGGGCGCGGGCCGCGTCGATCGCCTTGCCGACGATGCGACGCGCCACCGACGGGTTCTCCTCGAGATAGGCGCCCAGCTTGTCGTTGAGGATCGCCTCGACGATGCCCTTCACCTCGGTGTTGCCGAGCTTCGTCTTGGTCTGCCCCTCGAACTGCGGGTGGGGAATCTTGACGCTGATGACCGCGGTCAGGCCTTCGCGAATGTCCTCGCCCGAGACGCTTTCTTTCAGATCCTTGGCGAGGTTGTTCTTCGTGGCGTAGGTGTTGATCGTGCGGGTGAGCGCCGCCTTGAAGCCGGAGAGATGCGTGCCGCCTTCGTTCGTGTTGATGTTGTTGGCGAAGGTGTAAATCGTCTCGGCGTAGCCGTCGTTCCACTGCAGCGCGATCTCGGCATCGATGCCGTCACGGTCGCCGCGCATGTAGATCGGCTTCTCGTTCACCGCCGACTTGTTCTTGTTCAAGTGGTTGACGAACGAAACGATGCCGCCCTCGTAATGGAACTTGTGCGCCTTCCCATCGCGCTCGTCGTCGAGGGTGATGACGATGCCGCCGTTCAGGAACGCGAGCTCGCGCAGGCGCTGCGCGAGGATGTCGAAGCTGAAGACGGTGGTCTCGAACACCTCGGTGTCGGGCTTGAACGTGATCTTGGTGCCGCGCTTCTTGGTCGTGCCGGTGACGTCGAGCGCCGCGGTCGGCACGCCGCGCTCATACGACTGCTGGTAGACCTGCCCGTTGCGCCAGATTTCGAGGTCGAGGATCTCCGAGAGCGCGTTGACCACCGAGACGCCGACGCCGTGCAGGCCGCCGGAGACTTTATAGCTGTCGTTGTCGAACTTGCCGCCGGCGTGCAGAACGGTCAGCACCACTTCGGCGGCGGACTTGCCGCTCGCGTGCTGATCGACCGGAATGCCGCGGCCGTTGTCGACCACCGTGACCGAGCCGTCGATGTGGATGGTGACGTTGACCTGGTCGCAGAACCCGGCCAGCGCCTCGTCGATCGAGTTGTCGACGATCTCGTAGACCAGGTGGTGCAGCCCTGCCGGACCGGTCGAGCCGATGTACATGGCCGGCCGTTTCCGGACGGCTTCCAACCCTTCGAGGACCTTGATCTTGTCCGCGCCGTAGTCTTCGCTGCCGTCGCCGTTCTGGCCATTGCCGCCGTGCTGCACGGCGGCGTCGGTTGTGGCGAGCGGTTCTTCGGTTCCGTCGGTATATGCCATTCGAGAATTCACACGCGCATCGGCATGATGACGTAGGTGTAGTCGTAGCCTTCGGCGCCAATCGGTTTCATCACCGCCTGGCTCACTTCGTCCTTCAGCTCGAGCGACACCACGTCGGTGGCGACGGCGGCGAGAAAATCGAGCACGTACTGCGCGTTGAAGCAGATCTGCATCGGCGCGCCGCTGTAATCGACCGGCAGCGTCTCCCTGGCTTCGCCAAGATCCGGGCTGCTGGAGGTGACGTCGACCTTCCCCTTGTCGATCTGAAACTTCACCGCGCGCGACCGTTCGTTCGACATCAGCGCGACCCGCTTCACCGCGTTGGTGAGGCGATCGCGCTCGAATTCGATGTGCTTGTCGTTGGCCTTCGGGATCACCCGCTCGTAGGCCGGAAACTGCCCGTCGATCATCCGCGAGATGAGCAACCGATCGCCGGCGGTGAAGAACAGGTGGTTCTCGCCGCGCTCGTAGCCGATGTCGCCGTCGCCCTCGGCCATCAACCGGCCGAGCTCGCCGAGCGTTTTCTTCGGCAGAATCGCCTTGCTCTCATCGTCCGGCTTCGGCTGCGCGTCGCGCGACACGCTGACGAGGGCGAGGCGATGGCCGTCGGTGGCCACCAGGTTCATCTCGCCCGCGCGCAGGACGAAGAGCGCGCCGTTGAGGAAGTACCTCGTGTCCTCGCCGGTGATCGCGAACTGCGTCTTGCCGACCATTTCCTTCACCGCGTTGCGCGACAAGGTGGCGCCCGCCGCGCCGCCGGATTCAGGCAGCGTTGGAAAGTCCTCGCGCGGCAGCGTCTGCATCCGCGACTCGAAGCGGTCGGCGGCAATCCGCACGCCTCCCTTGTCTTCCGACACGCGGATGTCGGTATCGGGAAGCGACTTGATGATCTCGTAGAACTTCTTGGCCGGCAGCGTCAGCGACCCTGGCTTCGTGACGGTCGCCTTGCATTTACTCCGCAGGCCTACTTCGAGATCAGTCGCAAGAAATCGAATTTCGTCTGCCTTGGCTTCCATCAGCACGTTGGCCAAGATCGGAATCGTGTTCTTGCGCTCCACGATGCCCTGGAAAAGTTGCAGTTCTCGCAGAAGGTCGTTCTTGCGGACGACGAATTCCATGGGTGTGCTGACCTCGAAAAAGGGCGGGGGTCCGAAGCCCGCGATCCCCTAAGGAGAGGAGAGATTCGAGAATGAGAAAGTATATAAGAAGAGAGGGCGTGTTGAAAAGCCAGGTCTCGGGATTAATCCTTGTACATCAGCACCTTACCTTGTGGAAAAAACGTGCTCGAAAAGCGGCGATTTGACCGGCTGTTCGACAGCCGCCGGGCGTCGACAGATTTCCACAAAGCACGTTCAAGCGCGTTGTGGAAAAGCTGGCTCAGCTAGCGAAAACCATCGAGAAAATTGCCGATCAGGCTGTTGAAATCCGAGTCCTTGCGACGCTGCGCGTCGACCTTGCGGATGGAGTGGATCACCGTCGAGTGATGCTTGCCGCCGAAGCTGCGGCCGATCTCCGGCAGCGAGGCGTGCGTCAGCGACTTGCACAGATACATCGCGATCTGACGCGGCTTCGCCACCGACTTCGAGTTGTTCCGAGATTTGAGGTCGACCATTCGCAGGTTGTAATAGTCGGCGACGAACTTCTGGATGATCTCGATCGTGACGGCGCGCTCCTCGTGGTCGAGGATGTTTTTCAACACTTCCTGCGTGAGCGGCAGCGAAATCTCCTGGCCGGTCAGCGACGCGTAGGCAATCAGCCGAATCAGTGAGCCCTCGAGCTCGCGGATGTTCGACTTGATCTTCCCCGCGATATACATCGCGACGTTGTCGGGAAGCGGAACCGCCTCGGTTTCCGCCTTTTTCTTCAGAATCGCCACCTTCGTCTCGAGATCCGGCGATTGGATGTCCGCCGTCAACCCCCACTCGAAGCGCGATCGCAGGCGCTCCTCGAGCGCCGGAATCTCGTGAGGCGGACAGTCGCTGCTGAGGACGATCTGCTTTTGCGAGTCGTAGAGCGCGTTGAAGGTGTGAAAGAACTCGGTCTGCGTGCCTTCCTTGCCGGCGAGGAACTGGATGTCGTCGACCAGGAGCACATCGACCGAGCGATAGCGCTCGCGGAAATCGAGCACGCGATCGTAGCGGACCGCGTTGATCATTTCGTTCATGAAGCGCTCTGACGAGATGTAGGTCAGCTTCAGGTTGCGATCGTGCTGCAGCACGTAGTGGCCGACCGCGTGCATCAGGTGTGTCTTGCCCAGGCCCACCCCGCCATAGATGAACAACGGGTTGTACGAGCGGGAGGGAACTTCCGCAACCGCGCGGCAGGCGGCATGGGCGAACTGGTTCGAGGAGCCGACGATGAAGGTGTCGAACGTATAGCGAGGGTTCAAACCCGCGGTCCCGGGCTGCGCAGTCGACGAAGGGCTTTCGAGCGCCGCGACTTCGTCGGCGCCAAGCGGGATCGTCGGGCCATCCATTTGCGGCTCGGCAATGAAGGTGACGACCAGTTTGGGCCGACGCACCTCGGCGGTGGCCTCGGTGATGACGGTCGCGTAATGCTTCGTCAGCCAGTCCTTGAACAGCGCGTTCGGCACCCGGACGGTCACCGACGTCTGGTCTTCCGCAACAAAGGTGGTCGGCCGGAACCAGGTGTAGAAGCTGTGCCGGTTAACCTTCGTCTCGATGCGCGCGAGAATCTCGTCCCAGAGGTTCATTTCTGCCCACGAAACTACGAAATCCAAGAAAACAACGGCGTCCGGTCGAATCCGCAGGCTTTTCCACAGTTTTTTCCACAGGTGTGGAAAACTTTGGCGAGAGACCAAACGTGCATGGAATCACTGCATCAAAGGAGGGGCCGGGGAAGCCGCCGACTGTAACACACTCCGCGCTGATTGACACTCCTTCGAACGACTCGTTAACATTGACGGTTCGTTTTCATTCCGAAGGGATGTCATGGCCAAGGGAGTCCGGACTTTTCAGCCCAACACACGACACCGCAAGAAGGCGCATGGGTTTCTGGTTCGAATGAGCACGAAGAACGGCCGGCTGGTGTTGAAGCGCCGGCGCGCCAAAGGCCGGAAGCGCCTGACGGTGTCGAGCGAATAACTCCAAAGCTCCAGCTGAAGGCCTCCGCCTGTATGCGAGCGCCGCACGCTGATCGCCGTGAATTTCCGCCCGCACGAACGGATCCGCCGCCGTCCCGAATTCCAGCTGGTATACGAGCGGGGCGCGAAGGTGCACAGCCGCTACAGCACGGTCTTCGTCATGCCGAACGCGGGCGCGGCGGGGCGGCTGGGAATTGCCGCCACGCGCAAGCTCGGCGGCGCCGTCCAGCGGAACCGGGCGAAACGCCTGATCCGAGAGGTTTTTCGTCGCAACAAGATCGCGCCCGGGTTCGACGTCGTCGTAATACCGAAGCGCGAGCTCCTCGATGCCAGCCTGGCCGACCTTGAAGCCGATTACCGAGCACTCATCGAGCGACGCCTCCGCAAGCGGTGATCGGGTCGGCGTCCGCCTGGCGCTGACGCTGCTCCGAGGCTACAAGTTCTTCATTTCCCCTTATTTCTACGGCTCGTGCCGCTTTCTGCCGTCGTGCGCCGACTATGCGGCCGAGGCGATTCGCCGGCACGGCGTCGTCGCGGGCGGCTGGATGGCCGCCAAGCGGCTGGCGCGCTGCCATCCGCTCTGCGCGGCCGGCCACGACCCGGTGCCGTTCTAAATGGAAAGACGCGTCCTCGTCGCCATCTTCCTTGCGTTCCTGGTCCTGTATGCGTGGCAGGCCCTCTTCGTAAAGCCAGCGCCCAAGCCTGCCCCGGTCGGCGGCAACGCGCCGGCCGCGACAACGACGCCCGGGGCAGCGTCTCCGACGCCATCAAGCCCGGCGAACGCTGCAGCGCCCAAGCCTGCCGGTCCGGTCGGCAGTCCGCCGGCGGAGGCTGCGACGCCTCTGGTTGCCGATACCGTGGAGAAAGACGTGCGCGTCGAGACGCGCGACGTGATTGCGGTCTTGACGAACCGCGGCGCGCGCCTCAAGAGCTGGCGCGTGAAGCGCTATCTCGATGCGCAGCGCCAGCCGCAGGAGTTGATCGAGCACAAGCTCGAAGGCCAGCCGCTGCCGTTCACGCTGCACGTGCCGAACGAGGCGACGTCGGCGGCGCTGAACAACGGGTTGTATACGGTCAGCGGCGCGCCAACCGGCGAAATCACGGCGCCGACCGACGTGCGCTTCGAGTATCGCGACTCGAGCGGCGTTCACGCCGTCAAGACGTTCCACTTCGTCCCGGCCTCCTACATCTTCAGCTATCAGGGAACCGTCAAGCAGAACGAGCAGCCGGTGGCGACCTCGATCGTGTGGGGCCCCGCGGTCGGCGACACCGGCGAGCAGGCGAGCTACCTCAAAAAGGCTGAGGGCTTGACCTTCGAGAACGGCAAGGTTACCCGCATCCGATCGGGTGACATCGCGAAGCAGCCGTCCAGGGAGGGTTCGTATCGCTACGTCGGCGTCGATGACAACTACTTCATGACCGCGGCGCTCGATCCGGGGCCGGTGAAGGCGTCGTTCAACGTCGTGACCGTGCCGCCGCCGTCCGGCACCAAGGCGGCGCGCGAGCTGGTGTCGTACTCGTTCGAGCCGCAGCACGCCGACACGCCGATCAAGTTCTTCTTCGGGCCGAAAGATTTCGACGTCCTCTACGCCATCGGTCCGGAACTCTCGCAGGCCATTGATTTCGGCTTCTTCCGGATCATCGTCGCGCCGCTGCTGCAGTCGCTCAAGTGGGTGAACGGCTATGTCGGCAACTACGGCTGGTCGATCATCATCCTCACCTTCATCATCAACGCGATCATGTTCCCGCTGCGGCACAAGAGCGTCGTGTCGATGCGGAAGATGCAGGAGATTCAGCCCGAGGTCAAAGCCATCCAGCAGCGGTACTCGAAGCTGAAGGCGACCGATCCCGAGAAGCAGAAGATGAACCAGGAGTTGATGGCGCTCTACAAACAGCGCGGCGTCAACCCGGCGAGCGGCTGTGTGCCGATGCTGATGACGATGCCGTTCATCTTCGCGTTCTACGCGCTGCTCTCCACCGCCATCGAGCTGCGCGGCGCGCCGTGGTTCGGGTGGATTCACGATCTGTCGGCGCACGATCCGTATTTCGTCGTGCCGATCCTGATGGGCGCGAGCCAGGTCTGGCAGCAGCGCCTGGCGCCGGCCGCCGGCATGGATCCGATTCAGCAGAAGATGATGCTGCTGATGCCGGTGTTCTTCACCTATCTGTTCCTGTGGTACCCGTCGGGAGTCGCGCTCTACTGGTTCGTCAACAACGTCTGGGCGATCGGCCAGCAGTACGTGACCAACTACATGATCGGCCCGCCCCCGAACGTGCAGCCGGCGAGGGGAACCGCCGGCGAGCGGCGGATGAAGCGAGTGGGCGGCGGCAAGACCGACGCGGCGGCGCGGGACAACTAGCTTATGGACACGACCACTCCGATCGTCGACTTTCTCAACCGCGTCACTGCGGCGCTCGGCATCGCCGCCACCGTCGAAGTCGACGAGACCGCCGACGGCCCGCGCCTCAATCTCAGCGGCGAGGAGGCGGAGCTGCTCGTGCGGCATCGCGGCGAGCCGCTGAAGGCGTTGCAGCACATCGTCGACATGTCCTACGGCCGATCGTTCGAAGGCGAGAAGCGGGTGTTCGTCGACGCGCTGGCCTACCGCAAGGGCAAAGACATCGAGATGCGGAAGATGGCGCAGTTTCTCGCCACGAAGGTGAAAGAAACCGGCCTCGATCAGCAGATGGGTCCGCTCAACCCATACGAGCGGCGCATCGTTCACATGGCGGTGGCGGAAGTGCCCGGCGTCACCACCGAGAGCGTCGGCGACGCTTTTTCGAAGACCGTGCTCATCTCCTTGCGCAAGTAACGGCTTGCGGCGGAGGCCATGCCGTTTTCGACGCGGGACACGATTGTCGCCGTCGCCACGCCGCCGGGACGCGGCGGCATCGGCGTCGTGCGTCTCAGCGGCGCCGACGCGCCTTCGATCGCGGCGCGCCTGATCACGCGACGCGCTCCTCTCGAGCCGCGGCACGCGGCCCTCACTCGATTTGCGCAAGACGCTTCCGGCGGCGGCGTTGCGGACGACGTCGTCGCGATCTACTTCCCCGGGCCATCCTCGTACACGGGCGATGACGTCGTGGAGTTGAGCGCGCACGGCAGCCCCGTGGTGCTCAACGCGATCGTCGAGTCGGCAGTGGCGCAGGGCGCGCGGCCCGCAGAGCCGGGCGAGTTCACGCTGCGCGCTTTTCTGAACGGACGCCTCGACCTGATGCAGGCGGAAGCCGTCGGCGACTTGATCGATGCGGCGACGCCGCTCCAGGCGCGCGCCGCGTTCGATCAACTCGACGGCACGCTGACGCGCGCGATTGGCGAGATCGATTCAGCGCTGTTCGATCTGGTGGCGCGCCTCGAGGCGTCGGTCGATTTCCCCGAGGAGGGTTATCACTTCGTCGAACCGGACGCGCTCGCGCGGGAGATCGACGGGTTGCTCGAGCGAACGGCAAGGCTGCTCGAGGACGGGCGTCGCGGCCGCCTGATTCGCGAAGGCTTGCGCGTGGTAATCGTCGGCGAGCCGAACGTGGGGAAGTCGAGCCTGTTCAACGCGCTGGTCGGCACGCCGCGCGCCATCGTGACGGAGGTGCCCGGCACCACGCGCGACGTGGTCACCGAAGTCGTCGACATCGGCGGCCTGCGCGTGACGCTGGCGGACACCGCAGGGTTGCGCGAGACACGCGATCCGGTCGAGGAACTCGGCGTCGAACGAACGCGGCGGAGCGCCGCAGTTGCCGATCTCGTCGTCACGGTCGTCGATCGATCGACGATGAGACCATTAACTATTGATTACAAAGGACTTGTTGTCGCAAGCAAAGCCGATCTCCCGGCTGCATGGGACGATCCGCTCACCGTGGCGGTGTCCGCAACGACGGGCGAGGGCATGAACGAGTTGCGACGGCGCATCGCCGACGCGCTCGACGTCGACCTCCAGCGCGAAAGGCCCGCGATCACCAACGTCCGGCACATCGCGCTCGTGGATCGCGCGCACGCGGCTCTCACTCGCGCCCGCGCGGCGGCGCACGACGGCGATCGATCGATGCCGGAGGAATTCGTCCTCGCGGATCTCGCCGACGCTCGCAGCGCGTTCGAAGAGATCACCGGGCGACGGACACCGGACGATGTGCTCGCGCACATCTTCACGCGGTTCTGCATCGGCAAGTGACGCAACGCTTCGACGTGATCGTCGTCGGCGCCGGGCACGCGGGATGCGAGGCCGCGTATGCCGCGGCGCGCCTGGGCGCGCACGTCGGCCTGTGCACGCTGACTGCCGACACGGTCGCGCACATGCCGTGCAACCCGGCGGTCGGCGGCACGGCGAAGGGCCACCTCGTTCGTGAAATCGACGCGCTCGGCGGCCTGATGGCGCGCGCGATCGACGCGACCGGGATCCAGTTCAAGCTCCTCAATCGCAGCCGGGGGCCGGCGGTCTGGTCGCCGCGGGCGCAGGCGGACAAGAAAATCTACGGTCGATGGGTGAGAGCGGCGCTCGACGACGAGCCGAACATCGAGTGGCTGTTCGGCCGGGCAGGGCGGGTGATCGTCGAGCACGGGCGCATCGCGGGCCTCGCATTCGAAGACGGCGACCTGTTTGGGTGTCGAGCGCTCGTGGTAACGACGGGCACCTTCCTCAACGGCCTGGTGCACATCGGCCCCGAGCAGCATCCGTCGGGGCGCGCCGGTGAGCCGCCGTCGCGCGAGCTCGCGGAGTCGCTGAAGTCGTTCGGCTTCGAGTGGGGACGACTCAAGACCGGCACGCCGCCGCGTCTCGATCGCGCGAGCATCGATTTCGATCGCCATGTCGCGGCCGGTCGATTCACGGTCGAGCGCGGCGACACCCCGGTGGTGCCGTTCTCGTTTCTGTCCGGCGCAATCGAGCGGCCGCAAATCGATTGCTACCTGCTTCACACCAACGACACCGTCCGCGATCTCGTGCGCGCGAACATCGACCGCTCGCCGCTGTTCAACGGTCAGATCCGCGGCATCGGCCCGCGGTACTGTCCCTCGCTCGAAGACAAGATCGTGCGGTTCCCCGACAAGGAGCGCCACCAGATCTTCCTCGAGCCGGAAGGCGTTGATGCGCAGGAGATCTACGTCAACGGCTTCTCGATGTCGCTGCCGCGCGACGTGCAGGCCGATCTCGTGCACGCGCTCCCGGGGCTCGATAATGCTGTGCTGCTGCGCCCTGGCTACGCGGTGGAGTACGACTTCATCCAGCCGACCGAGTTGACGAGACAGCTCGAAACGAAGCGTGTCGCTGGCCTGTTCCTGGCCGGGCAGATCAACGGCACCTCCGGCTACGAGGAAGCGGGAGCGCAGGGGCTCGTCGCCGGCGTCAATGCGGCTGCTTGTGCGATCCGCACGGCGCAACTCGAGCTGCGCCGCGACGAGGCGTACATCGGCATCCTGGTCGACGACTTGATCACGAAGGGTTGCCTCGAGCCGTATCGCATGTTCACCTCGCGCGCGGAGCACCGCCTGCTGCTTCGCATCGACAACGCTGACTTGCGGCTGACGCCGCGAGGCCGCGAGATCGGCCTGGTCGACGACGTGCGGTGGGACCGGTTCGAGGCGCGAAAACGCCGGTTCGAACGGAACCTCGCGGTTCTCGACGCGACCAGCCTGCGATCGGCCAGTGGCGAGCGCATGCCGGCGAGCCAACTGCTGCGGCAACCGGAGGTGCGCCTGGCTGATGTCGTCGCCACGGGCCAGCTGCCGCAGTTCGATCTCGATGGCGCGGACGCGTCGATTGACCTGGCGAGCGCGGAAACCACGGTGAAATACGCTGGCTATCTTCGACGTCAGGAGAGCGAGATCGCCCGATCGCGGAAGGACGAACTGCGGCGCATCCCGGCGGATTTTCCGTTCGACCGCGTCCCGGGCCTGTCGCGCGAGGTGGTGCAGCGGCTCTTTCAGATCAGGCCGGACACGCTGGGGCAGGCACTGCGGATCCCTGGCGTCACTCCGGCGGCGGTCGCCGTGCTCGGGGCATTCGTGGGCCGGCTGTCCGCTCCGACGCCGTGACCTCGCTCGAATTTCGCGACCGGCTGGCCCGTCGCGCGCGCCGCGCGAACGCGCCGGTGACGATCGCGATGCTCGATCCGCTCGAGGCTTACTACCGTCTGCTCACGCAGTGGAACGCGAAGATCAACCTCACAGCGTTGCCCCTCGACCCGCCCACTGACGAGGCGTTCGATCGCCTGCTCGTCGAGCCCCTCGCGGCCGCGCCGCACGTCGGGCGCTCCGCCACGGCCAAACCCGTTCGCAATCCGGAGTGGTTCGATCTCGGATCGGGGGGAGGATCGCCAGCGATTCCTCTCCTGGTGGCCCTTCCGATGGTCCGGCTGACGATGATTGAGGCAAAAGAGCGGAAGGCGACGTTCCTGCGCGAGGCGCTGCGAGCGGTGGCGTTGGCTGAGAACGGAAGAGTCGTCAACGAACGGTTCGAGGAAGCCGCCGAACGCGACGAATTCGCGCACTCAGCCGATCTGATCACGGTGCGGGCGGTTCGAACGGACGCTGAACTCTTCGCGACGGCCAGCCAGCTCTTGAAAGAGAGCGGGCATTTGTTCCTGTTCCGGCCAGCGCATGACGCGATGCAGGATCCCGCCGGGTTTAATCGCATCTCAACCGTTCCGCTCATCGACTCGCCTGCGGCGTTCCTGTCGAGCTTTAAGCGCGTGTTCCACGTGGAACAAAGCGGTTGACGCCGATTAGACCGACCCGTATTCTCAGATCGTCCCATCCTGACGCTAAATTGTTGTCAGAATTGGCTATACGCCCAACATGGCCCGAATCGTAGCCGTCGCCAACCAAAAGGGCGGCGTCGGCAAGACCACCACGACAATCAACCTCGCGGCCTCGTTGGCGCTGGCCGATCAGAAAGTGTTGCTCGTCGATGTGGATCCGCAGGGCAATCTCACCAGCGGCGTCGGCCGGAAGGACCAGTCCGCCGGTGCCGGAACCGTCTATGACGCGCTGACCTCAGCAGAGCCGACAACCGACGCGCGACCGTTCATCATCGCCGCGGGGGTCGACGGGATGCAGCTGATTCCCGCGAACCGCAACCTGACCGGCGCCGAGATCGAGCTCGTGACGCTGAGCGGTCGCGAAGAGCGCCTGCGGCGGCTGCTCGCATCGGTGCGCGACGACTTCGACTACATCTTCATCGATTGCCCGCCGTCGCTCGGTCTGCTGACGCTCAACGCCCTGGTCGCGGCCGATGCCGTGCTGATCCCGCTCCACTGCGAGTACTTCGCCCTCGAAGGCCTGGCCGATCTCGTCGGCACCATGCGTCGCGTCCGCGCCGCGCTCAACCCGGCGCTCGACATCGAAGGCGTGTTGCTGACGATGTTCGACGAGCGGACCAACCTGGGGCAGCAGGTCGCGACCGACGTGCGGCAGTTCTTCAAGGAGAAGGTGTTCCGCACCGTGATCCCGCGCAACGTCCGTCTCGGCGAAGCGCCCAGCCACGGGCTGCCGGTCATCCTCTACGACGTAAAGTCACGCGGCGCCGAAGCCTATCTCGCGCTCGCGCGCGAAGTGCTCGCGCGATCGGCCGCGCCCGCCGCGTAAACCCTGAGACGTCTCGCCATGGAAAAACGTCCAGCCCTCGGCAAAGGCCTCAGCGCGCTCATCCCGGACGCGCCCGAGCCGCCGCCGCGCTCGTCGCCAATCGAAGCCGACGTCGATCGTCTCTCGCCCAACCGCTTTCAACCGCGGTTGCACGTCGACGATGCGAGGCTGCGGGAGTTGGCGGAATCGATCAAGGCCAACGGCATCATCCAGCCGATCGTCGTCCGCAGGGACGGCGATCGCTTCCAGATCATCGCCGGCGAGCGGCGGTGGCGCGCGGCGATGCTCGCCGGCCTCACGCGCGTGCCGGTGGTCGTCCGCGACGTCGCGCCCGATGGCGAGCGATCGCTCCTCGAGATGGCGCTGATCGAGAACATCCAGCGGGAGGATCTCAATCCAATCGACGAGGCGCTGGCCTACCGCCGGCTCGCCGACGAATTCCAGCTGAAGCAGGACGACATCGCCGCGGCGGTCGGGAAAGACCGCGCGTCGATCGCCAACACGCTTCGCCTGCTGAAGCTGCCGGAGGAAGTTCGCGCGGAAGTCGCGTCGGGTCGACTGTCGATGGGCCACGCACGCGCGCTTTTGTCCCTCGCCGGCGAGAGCGAACAGCTGCGAATCGCGCGCGACGTCATTGCCCGCGCGCTGTCGGTGCGCGAAACCGAATCGCTGGTCAAGAGATTGGTCGACGGCGCGGCGCCGGCGCGAGAGGCGGCCGAGCCGAAGCGCGCCGACGTCCACACGCGCGCGGCCGAGGATCGGCTGAAGCTGCTGCTCGGCACCAAAGTGCGGATCGTTCGAAGCGGCACGCGAGGCCGCATCGAAATCGACTTTGTCTCGGAGGAGGAGCTAATCAGAATCTTCGAGGTACTTACTGGCAACGGCTAGGGACTGGAGGCTGGGGGCTTGAGGCTGGCCGATTCTCTTCGCCGGGAATTGCCCGCTTTCAGCGATTGTGAGAAGCCAGCCCCCAGCCCCAAGTCCCCAGCCCCCCCATCGACCGAAGGGAGAGAGATGGCCAAGCGTCTGACGCAAATGGTCGCCTGCGCCGGTTGAGCGAGCAAACTCGCCGCAGGCGAGCTCGCTCAGGTGCTGAGTGACATCCCCGCGCAAACCGACGACCG
>Ga0070695_100000778_pt1 | contig 17157 bp, 16 predicted proteins | sample KBSK1252metaG_FD_65471 | JGI IMG/M metagenome (GOLD analysis project Ga0070695, IMG submission 65471) | Corn, switchgrass and miscanthus rhizosphere microbial communities from Kellogg Biological Station, Michigan, USA - KBS K1-25-2 metaG | ecosystem: Host-associated > Plants > Roots >...
TTCATCGGCACGCCGGGGATGAATGTCCTGCAGGGGCGGGGAAGAGGGACGGGGGACGAGGACAGGGTGATCGAGGTTGGAACCCTCACGATTCCGATCGAGCTATCGACGTACGAAGGCGAGCTGCAGGTGGGGATCCGTCCGGAATACGTGGGCCTCTGCGCCGTGGACAAGGGCGTCGGGAACGCCGACGTGCTGGTCGTCGAGCCGCTCGGAAGCGAAACGCTGGTTCACATGAATTCGGGAGGCCAGACCCTCGTGGCGCGCCTGCCCGGCTTCGCCGATGTGCGCGTCGGCACGCGCGTCGGCGTCAAAGTGGATCGGCGCCGTCTGTATCTGTTCGATGCCGCTGGGGCGCCGCTCGCATGAGCCCACGCATCTGGGCCGCTGGCGCGACCGCGGCGGCGACTGTCGCTGCCGTTCTGGTCCTCGTCGTGGTCACCACAGCGCAGCGGCGCTACGAGCGGGCGTTCGGGCTCCGCATGGCGGGGACAACAGCGGACTACGTCGCGGCCGTCACACCGCCCCCGCCGCCGCCTCCCCCGCCTCCCCGGCCACGGCCCGTGCCCCGCGGTCGGCGGCGCACACCGGTGCCCCCGCCTCCGCCGCCCGCGACGCCACCGCCGCCCCCGCCGCAATCGCCTGCGGCGCGCAGCTATGATCTGCCGTCACTGCTCACGCAGTCTCATGCGCTCTCTACGCTTCCCGGATGGTCGTCCGATGTCGAGGTCTACTTCGGCACCGCGCCGCTGGTGGATGCGACGGCGCCACCGTTGTCTCCTGACGATCTGCAGCTTCTCGCTGCTGGCGGAAGGTGGCGCGACGGTGCCGCGTTCGTCCCGCTAAAAGACCGCGAAGGACAAGAAGTCGTGGGCGCGGTTGCGGTGCGGCCTCGCCCTGTGCCCCACGGTCCGCTTCCGGGCGGCCTGGGATTCGCTTTCCCTGCGGCGATCATCGCCGTCGGCGCGGCAGCCACGATCGCGTTCCGCCAGCACTCGCTGCGACGTGGCGGCTACATGGGCGCGGCCCTGCTGCTCGCGCTCGCCGGCTATCTCGACGTCTGGGCGGCAGCGCGCCAAAGCACTGACCGCTGGCTCGTAGATACGCGCCGCCTGCTCACGGAGGCGGCGACGCGGCTGCCACCGCCGCGCACGCGTGTGGCGATCAGCGATCTCGCGGCGATGGTCCGCGATGGTGAAATCGTCTTAGGCGAGCCGGGGGAGTCCGCGCCGCGCCGCGTGCGGGTTGACGGTGAGCGGCGGGCAGTCGTGGCCGTGCTGATCGGGTCAGGCCGCTGGATCGAGCTTCGCTCGGTACCGGCGGAGGCCGAGGCGCCAAGGTGGTTGATCCTGCTGCTGCCGGCTGCGCTGCTGGGGCCGCTCGCAATCATGGCGCTGCGTTGGGCCGAGCGGACGCCGGTGCGCAGCCGGCGCGAGACCGCGATGGCGTGGGGCTTCCTGGCGCCGGCAGCGTTGCACCTGCTGATGTTCACGATCGGTCCCGCGATCTACGCCATTTATCTCGCCAGTCTCGCGAACTTCGGTGCGTTGGTGCGCGACCCGTTGACCTGGAATTCGTTTGTCACGAGCGCCGCCTATGCGCTGTACGTCCCGGTATCCATCGGGCTCGCGCTCGCCGCGGCGCTGGCCGTGCATCGCTACCGGCGGCGAGGAGGTCGTCTGTACCGGGCGGCGTTCCTGCTGCCATACGTCTCGTCGGTCGTCGCGGTGGGGTTGCTTTGGCAGGCGATCTATCGTGCGGGGTCGGTCGGGTTGGGCCGACCCGACTGGCTGACCAATCCACAGACTGCACTGCCCGCGCTCATGCTCGTGTCGATCTGGGTACATGTCGGCGGCCAGATGCTGGTGTTCCTCGGCGGCCTGGACGCGATTCCGCAGACTTACTTCGACGCGGCCCGCATCGACGGAGCGGGGGCGTGGCGCCGCTTCTGGCGCGTGACGCTGCCGCTGCTCCGACCCGTGACGTGGTTCGTGGTCCTCACCGGTGTGATCAGCGCGCTGCAGATGTTCACCCTGGTGTTCGTGCTCACGCAGGGCGGCCCGTTCCCCTCGCATGCGACCGACGTCGTCGTCCATCGCATCTACCGCGCCGCATTTGGACCGCAAGCCCTGGGCATGGCGAGCGCGCTTGCGCTGATGCTTGGCATCGTCGTGCTGATTTTCCGGTGGCCGCAGCTCAAGCTGCTTCGCAGACAGCAGCGCCATGCGTAGGGTCCTGCTCGGCGCACTGGGCGTCGTGATGGTCGCGCCCTTCCTCTATATGGTGTCGGTCTCGTTCATGGGCGAGGGCGACCTGCTGCGTTGGCCGCCGGCGTTGCTCCCCGCGTCCCCCACGACCGGCAACTACGCGGCGGCGTTCCAGGCGTTGCCCTACACCCGCGTGCTCCTGAACACTGCGTTCCTCGCCGGGTGTGTCATGATCGGCCAAGTGCTCACGAGCGCTGCGGCGGGATATGCGTTTGCGCGGATGCGGTTTCCCGGCCGTGATCGGATCTGGACGTCGTTGCTCGCGATGCTCGCGATCCCAGCGATCCTGCTCCTGATTCCTCGGTATGTCATAATCGAGGCGCTCGGCTGGGTGGACACGTACCCGGGCCTGATCTCCACCGAGCTCGTCTCGGTGTGGGGCATTTTCCTCATGCGGCAGACGTTTGTGATGCTGCCCCGGGATGTGGAGGATGCGGCGCGCCTGGATGGTGCAGGGGAGTGGACGCTGTTCTGGCGCGTGGCGCTTCCGCTGGCGCGGCCAGCGGTGGCGGCTGTTGCTGTGTTCGCGTTCATGGATCAATGGCGCAACTTCCTGTGGCCGCTGGTCGTCACGCGCACGGCCAGGATGGAAGTCGCCGAGGTCGCGCTGGCGCACTTCCACACCGCATACGCCGCGAACTGGCCGTATCAAATGGCGGCTGCGGTGCTCGTGACGTTGCCTGCACTCGTGGTGTGTCTGTTGGCCCAGCGGTACGTGACGCAGGGGGTGCGCTTCACCGGTGCGCGGGTCCGCCTCTAGGCGTCCCTGCTGCAGTTTCCCGCCGTTACCAGAATGCTGCAACACCGTTGCACCCGCGTGTCAGTATGATCGTGCTCGTCGCGCCTCGCCGCAGCGGAGACAACTCTGGCTCGGAAGTTGCCAAGTAGATTTCGAGCGATCGCCGATCTGGGCGCCCCGTGCTGCATTTTCGAGCAACTGGACGCGTCGAGAGCGTCACTGCGGGCGCATGCGTCGGGAGTAGGCACGTGGGCCGGTCCATCATACCAACGTTGATTGCGCTGGGAGCGCTGACTTCGACGCTCGCCGCGCAATCGAGTACTGCGCAAGCGGATAGCACCCAAGTCCCCAAAGCCCCGCACCACGCCATCGGCTTCGGTCTGGTGGCGACGCTCGGTTCGAATTGGCAGATCGAATCGGCCGAGATCGGCTACGTGCACCGGCCCACACGCGGCTTCGCGGCGGTCGGGATCGCAGCGCGCCTCGGTACGTTCATGAACGAGAGCGCGATGATCGGTGGAAATCGCGGTTTCGTGTTCGCTACCACACTGTCCTTCCGGACACAGATGAAGTCGATTGCACAGTTTGGAGCCGACGAGAACGGCACAGGCCTCGGCTTCGATCTGACCTTCGAGCTCAGCGGCTACCTTGCCGCTAGCTCGCCGATGTCGCTGGGCTCCCATTGGCTGGGGGTCTCCATGCTGCCCGCGTTCAGCGTGGGGAGCGGCAGCGCCCCGCATTTCGCGCTTGTGGTCGGTCCCACCGCGTTCTTCACCGGCGGGAAGCCGGTTATGCGTGGTCTGCTTGCGATCCGTGGTGAGGCGCCGCTGGCGCGCCGGGAGCGGCATCCCTAGGTTAGCGACCTAATGGTCGCGCCGACGCTGACCTCGGACCATCCCGGTCTCGAGGTGCTCGCCGAAGTCGCTAAAGTGCTGGCTGCGGGCCAGCCTGCCGAAGAAGGGCTGGCAGGGGTCGTCGGCGTGCTGCGCCGGGGACTCGCGTTGCGCCGGTGCCGGCTCTGGCTCCGCTCGCCCGACGGCTCTCGCTATGTCCCAATCTCCAGTCCTGAAGACGAAGCCCAGCTCCCCGGATACACGTCCGCGGTCGCCGCTTGGGTGATCCAGGGACCGCACCAGGAAGCGGTCCCAGGCGGTACGCTGCTGCGCCTGCCGCTGCTCCACCAAGACGCACCCCTGGGCTGTTTCGAGGGCATCATTCCGGAGGGCCGCCACGAGCGCATGGCGCACGACGTCCTGGTGGTGGTGGCGCAGATGCTCGCCCCGGTGCTGGCGGCGCACGAGCTGTCCCAGGACCTGGCCTCCGAGGTCGCGCTTCGCACCCGGGAGCTCGAGGCACAGCGCAACTTCGCTGCCCGCATCATCGATTCCATGCCCGTTGGCCTGTACGTGATCGACCGCGGGTACCGCATCCGCGCCTGGAACCGCAAGCGCGAGGCCGGGACGCAAGGGGTGTCGCGCGAAGACGCGCTGGGGCGCGAGGTGTTCGAGGTCCTGGACCGTCAGCCCCGCGAGCTGCTCAAGCTCGAGTTCGACCGGGTGTTCGCGACGGGCGAGATCCAAACCGTGGACATGGACTCCCAGGCGACCGGCGAAGCGCGTCATTACCGCATCACCAAGATCCCGATGCGGCTGGACGGCGAGGACATCTCCCACGTCATCACCATCGGCGAGGACGTCACCGCCTGGCGGCAGGCGCAGCAGCGACTCGGGCAAAGCGAGAAGTTGGCGGCGGTCGGGCAGCTGGCGGCCGGCGTCATGCACGAGATCAACAATCCGCTCGCCACGATTCTCGCGTGCTGTGAGGCGCTCAGTCTCCGCACCCCCGATTTGCCCGAGCAGGAGCGCCCGGCGCAGGAGGAGTACCTGCACATCATCGATACGGAGGTGCAGCGCTGCCGCCGCATCGTCGATGGGTTGCTCGACTTCTCGCGGCCCAAGCAGAGTGCGCACAAGACCGCGGCCGACATCAACGCGATCATCGAGCAGACGCTCTTTCTCTTGAAGCACCATGAGCGCTTCAAGTGGCTCACGATCGAACGGCAGTTCGAGCCCGGGCTGCCGCAGTTCCAGGCCGACGCGGAGCGGCTGGTGCAGTGTTTCATGGCGCTGATGCTGAACGCGATGGATGCGATGAACTCGCGCGGCGTGCTCACGGTCCGGACGCACCGCAATCCGCAGCGCAGCGACGAAATCATGGCGGAGTTCATCGATACCGGCACCGGCATCCGGCAGGAAGACTTGCCCAAGATTTTCGAGCCCTTTTTCACAACCAAGCCGCAGGGGCGGGGCACGGGCCTCGGGTTGTCGGTCGCCTACGGCATCGTCGAGGAGCATCGCGGCCGCATCGAGGTCGAATCGCAGATGGGCGTGGGGACCAACTTCAAGGTTTTCCTGCCGGTCGGATGAAAATCCTCGTCGTCGAAGACGACAAGACGGTAGGCGACTACGTCCGCCGCGGTCTGGACGAGGCGGGGTACCACGTCGAGCTCGTCGGCGACGGCGACGAAGGGCTCCGGCGCGCCAGCGGGCGAGGCGCGAATTACGACATCATGGTGCTCGATCTCCGCCTGCCGAAGGTGTCCGGCATCGACGTGTTGCGCACGCTGCGCGACCGCGGCGTCGGCTTACCGGTTCTCGTTCTGACGGCGCAGGATTCTGTGGACTTCAAGGTCCAGGCGCTGCGCATGGGCGCCGATGACTATGTGACGAAGCCGTTCGCGTTCGAGGAGCTGCTCGCCCGGGTGGAAGCGCTGGGACGCCGGCCGAAGGCGATCGCCCCGCCCACGCTGAAGGTGAACGGCCTGCTGCTCGACACGGGGAGCCGGGAGGTGACGCGGGACGGCAAGCGGATCGAGCTCACCCCGAAGGAATACGCCGTGCTCGAGTACCTCATGCGGCATCAGGGGCGGGTCATGTCGCGCACGCTGATCACCGAGTACGCCTGGGATTATCACTTCGATCCCGGCACGAACATCGTCGACGTCGTCATTACACGGCTGCGCAAGAAGATCGATCAAGGTAAGGAGCCGAAGCTGATCCACACCGTGCGCGGCGTAGGATACGTGGTGCGGGCGTAACCGTGCAGAGTATTCGCGCGCGGATGACCGTGTGGTACGCGACCGCGCTCATCCTCAGCATCGCCGTCTTTGCGGTCGTCCTCTATTTCGCGCGCCGCAGCGCCACCTACCAGGATCTCGATCGCCGCATCCAGTCGGAAGCCGACCTGACCGCGGGCATTCTCGCCGAGAGCTATCACGCGCGCGGGGTGCTCGTGGAGAAGGATACGGCCGGGCGGCCGGTGCTGACGCAGGACGTCGCGGCGGTCCTGGAGGTCGTGCCTGATTTCCTGCTCGTGACGAGCCGTGACGGGCGGCTGTTGTTCGCATCACCCGATGCGCGCGCACTCACATTCACCGAGTTCGAGCAGCTGAACGCGATTACCAAGCCGCCCGCCCCCGGCGACTCGCATCTGCCTGGGCGGTTTCGGATCGAGCCAAACGGACCGACGCTCCATTTCGTAGTGCGCGCGGTGCCCGACGCGGGCGATCAGTTCGGTGCCATCTTCGCGGGTGCCAACACCCGCTCCGCCGAGCTGCGCCTCGAGCAGCTGGTGCTCACGATCGTGATCGCCTTCTTCGTCGGGGTCGTGCCCGCGATTCTCGTCGGCGGCTGGATCGCGGGCCGAGCGCTCGAGCCGGTGGACCGGATGATCACGGAGGTTCGGGAAATCACCGATGGCCGGAGCCTGCACCGGCGCCTCGCCGTGCCCATGGAGCGCGACGAGCTTGGCCGGCTGGCCGAGACCCTGAATCAGATGATGACCCGCCTGGAGCGGAGCTTTGCGGCGCTGCGGCGCTTCACGGCGGATGCGAGCCACGAGCTGAAAACGCCACTCACGGTCGTGCGCGCCGGCGTCGAGCGCGCGATCACGCGCCCGGACATGGCGCCCGAAACTCTCGCCCCCTTGGAGGAGACGCTCCAGGAAGTGAACCGGATGACGGAGCTGCTGGAATCGTTGCTCACCCTGGCGCGTGCCGACGAGGGCCGCGCCGATCTGCACCGCGAAGCGGTCGATTTACGCGAGATCGTCGCGGACGTGGGGGAGACGGGCGAGTTGCTGGCCGAGCACGCCGGCGTCCGCATCGAGATCCGACTCCCACCCCAGCCACTCGTCCTCGCTGTGGACCGCAGCCGCATCCGCCAACTCGCGCTCAACCTCATCGAGAACGCGGTGAAGTACACACCGCGGGGCGGGCAGGTCTCGGTGGAGCTGGGAAGTAACGATGGGCGGGCCGTGTTCACGGTGGCTGATACCGGTATCGGCATCGCACCCGGTGACCTGCCGCACGTCTTCGATCGCTTCTGGCGCGCCGACTCCGCGCGTACCCGCACCAGCGAGCGCGCCGGCACCGGACTCGGCCTCGCGATCTGCAAGTGGATCGCCGAAGCGCACGGCGGCACGATCGAGGTGCAGAGCCGGCCGGGGCGGGGCACCACGTTTACCGTGGGGTTGCCGCGCGGGTAGATCCACATCCGGCTGTCACCATTCCGTAATTGACGTGCAAGTACCGGGTCACCGGTCGTCGGTATCTCTCAGATGTCAGACCTCTGGAGGTACCATGAAAGCTTTCAGCTCCGTTGCTTCCATCACTGTCCATGTGGGTGTGGTTGCCGCCGTGCTATTCGGCACCGCGAAGTCGGGCCGGTCCGATCCCGTTCGTCCGATCGAGCGAGAGATCTTCTTTCAACCGGCTGCTCCCGTGACGGGCGGGGATGCGGGAGGACTCTCGCTTCCGAGCCCCATCACCGTGGCGCCACTGGACCTCGGGACGATCTCAGTCTCGATGACGCTGCCCAAAACTGGTGCGCCAATGCCGATCTTCTCGCCGATCTATTCCGGTGGACAGCCGGGAGGGCTCGGCGCCCTGCTCACCGACGAGCACGCCGAGGTTCTGAGCGGCCCGCTTCCCGTATATCCCGACCTTCTGCGTCAGGCTGGAATAGAGGGCAAGGTGGTTCTCGAGGGCGTTGTCGACACGACGGGGCGTGCGCTGGCCCAATCGATCGCGGTCGTCACGGCGAGCAATCCCGGGTTTATTGCGCCGGCGCGACAGGCGCTCCTGGCCACCCTGTTTCGTCCAGCAATGGTGGGCGGAAAACCGGTCCGGATGCTGGTCCGCATCCCCTATGAATTCGCCATTAGGGGCGGCACGGGACGTGCTCGATAAAGCGGCAGCCGGAAGGCTCATCCGGCTGTCATCGTTTTGTAATCTTCGGCCTACTAGCGGGCATAATGCGGCGGGTACTATTACTAAGCAACCAGTCCACCAGCCCGGAAGGAGTCAGCGGTGTTCGACCACCTGATCGAGTCCAGTCGTAAGACGAACAAGAAAGGTGCGTTTGGTCTCGGTGTCGTATCGCTTATTGGCCACAGCGCGGTCGTCCTCGCCGCTGTGGTCGCGACACTGACCGCCGGCGAGAAGAAGAACGAAGACACGATCGACACGGCGATGGTCTTCCTCAATCAGGAAGAACAAAAAAAGCCGGAAGAGCAGCCCCCCGTGGTGGACGTGCCACAGCTGAAGGGCTTCCAGACCGTTGTCGCGCCGACGGACATTCCAACCAACATTCCGCCGATCAATCTGCAAGAACACTTCGATCCCAAGGATTACACGGGCACGGGCGTCGAGGGCGGCATCGGCACCGGCATCGTGCCGGACGCCGGTCAGGTGTTCATGGAGTCGGTCGTGGAAGAGCGGCCCGAGCTGCTGACTCGCCCGCCGCTGCAGTATCCGGATCTCCTGCGCCAGGCAGGTGTGCAGGGGCGTGTGCTGGTGCAAGCGATCATCGATACGTCGGGTCGCGCCGAGCCCCCGTCGGTGAAGGTGATTCAAAGTCCCAATCCGGGGTTCGACCAACCCGCCAAGAACTTGGTGCTGAAATCGCTGTTCCGTCCCGCGCGCGTGCACGGGCGGGCCGTCCGGGTGCTGATCAATTTGCCGATCGACTTTTCGATCAAGCGATAGGGGAGAGACACAATGAGTTACGCTGAACTATGGGCATCGATGGGGCCGTTCGCCAAAGGCATCGTCATCGTGATGTTCATCATGTCGGCCTGGTCCTGGGCGGTCAGCATTTCCAAGCAGATCTACCTCAGGAAATCGCAGAAGGAGACGCGGAAGTTCGCGCCTGAATTCTCGCGCTACCTGCAGGAAGAGCAGCTCGACGGCGCGATCGCGCTCGCGGAAAAGAACAAGAAGAGTCACGTCGCGCGCGTGCTGGGTGAGGCGCTTGCCGAGGTGAAGCCGCTGCTGCGTGATCGGGCGACCATCACGGCCGCGGACATCAACTCCGCCGAGCGCGCGGTCGAACGGCAGATGCTCATCATCACCGCCGAGTTGAAGCGCGGCCTCGGCATCCTGGCGACGACGGGCGCGACCGCACCCTTCGTCGGTCTGCTCGGCACGACGATGGGTATCGTGACCGCGTTCCAAGGCATGTCGGCGTCGGGTGGCTCCGGCTCGCTCGCCGCGATCACGGGCGGCGTCGCCGAGGCGCTCATCACGACGGCGTTCGGTCTCCTCGTCGCGATTCCCGCGGTGTGGCTCTACAACTACTTCGCCACCAAGATCGACTTCCTCACGGTCGAGATGACGTACACGTCGAAAGAGCTGATCGACTACCTCATCAAGAGCGTCGGCAGCGAGTTCGGCCGGTCGATCTTCACGAAGGAGTTCCAGACCCAGAAGGCGTCGCAGACCAGCGGCCCCATCAAGGGATAACGCGCCATGGCGATGGGCGGCGGGGGCGGGAAAAAGACGGAAGGCGCGGTCGCGGCGAACATCAATGTCACGCCGATGATCGACGTGATGTTGGTGCTCCTGATCATCTTCATGATCGTGACGCCGGCGATCACGGCCGGATTCCAGGCGACGATTCCGCGCGCCAAGAATCCCGACGCGCGCGAAGAGGGCGAAGGCGAAATCCGTCTGGGCATCGACAAAGACGGGAAGTTCTATATCGACATCACCGGCTCGAGCGGCAAGTACACGGGCCCGCGCTTCATCAGCGATGCGGACCTGCAGGGCCAGCTGACGAACCTGTACGCCACCCGTACCGTCGATAAGATCCTGTATCTCCGCGCCGACGAGGGGATCGAATATTCGCGCGTGCAGCAGGCGCTCGAGATTGCCCGCAAAGCCGGCGTGCGTGTGGTCGGAGCCATCGCCGAGCAGGAACGCTCGGCGCGCCCGGAAAGGCAATAACCGATGGCCATGGGAAGTGGCGGTTCCGGCGGCGGGCTGAGCTCGGACATCAACGTCACGCCGATGATCGACGTGTTGCTCGTGCTGCTCATCATTTTCATGATCACGCTGCCGCTCTCACGGCGGGAATTCGACGTGCAGGTTCCGCCGGAACAGAAGCAGCAGCCGAAGCAAAAGCAGACGCAGAGCGACCAGATCGTGCTCGAGCTTGCTCCGGACGGCTCGTACTCGATCAACCGGCAGCCGGTCGCCTTTGACCAGCTCGACGCCAAGTTCCATGAGCTGTACGATCAGCGTCCCGCCAAGCTGCTGTTCATCAAGGCGGCGCCGAACCGGAAGTACGGCGACATCGTCAAGGCTATGGACGTGGCGCGCGGGGCGGGCGTCCAGGTGATTGGATTCACGCCGGCCGAGGCGGCCGCCGCGAAATAGCGCATGGTGTAGAGGCGCAGCGTGCTGCGCCCCTGCTGATACGTGAACATCGGGGCACGAAACCGTGCCCCGTTTTTCGTTCTAGTGTATGTATTAACCGGTGACTTCCTCTCCGAGGTCTCGCCCGGCGTTCGACAGCTACGCGCTCCCGCTCCCCGAGCGGCGGGAAGGGCCGGCGGCCGCCCTGTCGTTCGGCGTGCACGTGGCGATCGCCCTGCTCGTACTCTGGCGTGGCGCCGCGCTGTTCGAGGGCGGGGGTGGCGGTGCCGCGGGACCGCGCGGCGGTGGTGGCGGCGGCGGCCGTCCCGCCGTCAGCTGGTTCGCGCTTCCTGCGCCGCCCGCGTCGCGAGCTGAAGCGGTGGCCCCTCCGCCGGCGCCGGTCGTCACCGTGCCAACGGTGGCCCCGTCGGTCGTCGAGCCTGTGAAACTCGATTTGCCGCCACTCACTGTTGCCTTCACGCCCCCGGCGGTGGTCGGGACGGGCGACGGCACGACGGGCGGACCCGGCCAAGGTCCGGGCACCGGCGGCGGCACCGGCACGGGCACTGGGACGGGCACGGGCGCCGATGCCGGTCCTGGCTCGGGTGGCAGCGTCGGTGATATTTTCGGGCCCACGCCACTCCTGGTACTAAATGTCCCCGCGGGAGCGCCTCCCGAAGAGAAAGGGAAGCACGAGGTTCGGTTCTGGATTCGGGCGGACGGGCGTGTGACAAGGATTCTGGTGAGTCCGCCGATCAGGGATTCCGGCTACCGTCGCGTATTCATGGAAGCCATGTGGAATTTTGTGTTTAGTCCGGCAAAGACTCGGGACGGGCTCCCGATCGATTACCAATACAGCATCATCGTCTATCCGTAGCAGCTGTCGGAAAAAACTCGAGACAGGGAATCCCGTGCTCAAGAGCCAGCTGTTTGCGCGGAAAACCGTCGACCAGTGCATCGCTGACGGATCCGTCGGTGGCGGTCTGCGTCGCTCCCTCGGCCCGGTGCAACTCACCGCACTCGGCATCGGTGCGATCATCGGCGCCGGTATCTTTGCGGCGATCGGCACCGCGATCAGCGGCGATTCTGGTCACGTGGGGGCAGGGCCCGCGATCGTCGTCTCGATCCTCCTGGCCGGCGTGACCAGCGCTTTCGCGGCGATCACCTATTCCGAATTCGCCGCGATGATCCCGATCTCCGGAAGTGCGTACACGTACGCGTACGCCACGCTGGGGGAGTTGCTGGCGTGGATCATCGGTTGGGATCTGATTCTGGAGTACGCGGTGGGCAACGTCGCTGTCGCGATCGGCTGGGCAGGCTACTTCGATTCGCTCTTGCGAGGACTCGGTGTCGATATGCCGCGGTGGTTGGTGACCGATCTGCGCACTGCTCTGCACAATCCCGACCTCGTTGCTGCTGCCCCCCATTTGGGTCCGATCCCGATCGTGTTCAACCTGCCTGCTCTCGCGATCGTCGGCATCATCACCGTCGTGCTGGTTATCGGCACGAAGGAATCAGCGTGGGTGAACACCATGATGGTCGTGATCAAGGTGGCCATCATCGGACTATTCCTGATCGTCGGATTGAATTACGTGAAGCCAGAGCAGTGGACGACGCCTGCATTCGCGCCCAATGGAATCAAGGGTATCAGCGTCGGCGCCGCGATCATTTTCTTTTCATACATCGGCTTCGACGCAGTGAGTACGGCCTCCGAAGAAGCGCGCAATCCCCAGCGCGACATTCCTCGTGGAATCATCTGGTCGCTCATCATCTGCACCGCGCTGTACATCGCGATTGCCCTGGTGCTCACCGGCATCATCCCCTGGGACAAGCTCAACGTTCCCGATCCGCTCGCGGTCGCGCTCCAGTACATCCACGCGGATTGGGCGGCCGGCATCCTGGCCCTCGGCGCCGTGGCGGCGATGACGTCGGTGCTGCTCGTATTCCAGCTCGGCCAGGCGCGGATCTTCATGTCGATGGCGCGGGACGGCCTCTTACCGCCGTGGGCGGCCAAAGTTCACCCGAAGTACAAGACGCCACACATCACGACCATCATCACCGGGATCTTCGTGGCCGTCTCAGCGGCGTTCGCGCCGATCGGCTGGGTGCTCGAGCTGACGAACATCGGTACCCTCTTCGCGTTCGTCATCGTCGCGGTGGGAATCATCGTCCTGCGGCGGCGTGATCCGGACCGGCCGCGCCCGTTCAAGACGCCGTGGGTTCCGGTGCTGCCGATCGTGTCCGCCGCGTTCTGCTTCTACCTGATGTACAATCTGCCCCTGCTCACGTGGCTGCGGTTTGGTCTGTGGATGGCGATCGGCATCGCGATCTACTTCCTGTATAGCGTGCGCCACAGCCGCGTGAGACGCGAGGGCGAGGTGGGCCCCCTAAAGTAGCTTCGCGGCCAGGCGCAGCGCTCCCGCCGGCGCGTCCACCTGACCGCCGCCTTCGGAGATCCGCGCGCGCGGCAAGTCGGTCGCGAGGTTGGCTCGCAACGCGATGAGTAACGGCGATCCCGCGCGGAGCAGCCCGCCGACGGTGGCCATTTTGATCCCGTTGTTATCCGGAAAATGACGTAACAGTACGCGCACAAGCTGCGACAGCTCTGCCGCCGCCTCTTCGACGATCTGCTGCGCCACGATCTCACCTTCGCGGGCCGCGTTGAGGACGTGCGGCGCGAGTGCCGCAACCTGCGCGGGCGTCGCGGTGGCGGTCCAGCGGATCAGGTCATCGAACGTCTCCAGGCCCAGCGCCACGAGCAATCGTTCCAGGAGTGTCGAAGACTCTTCGAGACCGTCGTGCGCGCGCGCGGCCGCGGCGAGCGCGCGGCGACCCAGCCAGTACCCACCGCCTTCATCGCCGAGCTGCCAGCCGTGGCCACCGGCGCGATACAGCCGGCCATCCGCGCCCCGCGCATGCGCGATGGAGCCCGTCCCCGCATTGATCAGAATGCCGGGCCCATCCCCGAACGCCGCGTAGAGCGCGATCTCGGTATCGGCGCGCACATCGGCGCGTTCGGCGACGCCCGCCGCCTTGATCGCGTCCGCCAGCGCTTCCTGTTCGAGCGGGCGACCGGCGCCGGCCGCTCCGACCAGGGCGAGCGTCGCGGGCAACGACACCTGGACCTGCGCCGCCGCCCGGCGCGCGACGTCGAGGATGACGGCCGCCGAGCGTTCCGCCCCGCCCGGTCGCATCGCCGAGCCGGGGCCTTCGGCGCGGCTGAGCACTCGACCGTCGCGATCCCCCACAACCACGGCGGTGTGGGAGCCGCCGCAGTCGATCCCTAAGAGGACGGTCGGACGGTCGGACGGCCTGACGGTCGGATCTGTCATGCTGACGTCTGTGGCCGTCCGGCCGTCAGGCCGTCCGACCGTCCAACGAGCGACGAAACCATCCCGACCGCCACGGTGACCGCCGTCCCCAGCGGCACATACCACGGCCAGGCGAGTCCGGGGAGCCAGTGGAGCGGGAAGTGCGGGATCACGGCGCCGAGGACCACTGGCGCCATCAGTAGAATGCTCACGATGAGCGCGATGATGACGTCGATCTGTCGCGCGCGCGGCCAGGCACCGCCGAGAATGTAGGTCCCGAGCAGCGAACCGTAGGTGAGCGAGGCAACGCTCAGCGCGAGCTGCACGACGGGCGTGTTCTGGTCGCGGAATGCGATCGCGCCGGCAACGAGGATGACGGTCCACACCAGCGTGAACCAGCGTCCGACGCGCAGCAGCCGCTCCGGATCGTGCCGGCCGGTCAGGGGCGCATAGAAGTCATGGGTGGTCGCGGACGCGAGCGAGTTTACAGCCGACGCGTGGCTGCTCATCGCCGCGGCCAGAATGCCGCCCACCGCCAGGCCCGCGATTCCGGTTGGGAGATGGGTCACGATGAACGTCGGGTAGATGGCATCGCCGCGCATGCCGGGTTGATCCACTCCCGCCAGCCACAGGCTCGTTCCCACCAGCAGGAACAGCGCGAACTGAACGATGATGAACACGCCTGAGCCGATGAGCGCGCGCTGGGCATCCTTGAGGTTCCGCGCCGCCAGCAAGCGTTGCACGATGAGGTGATCGGTGCCATGGGATGCGGCTGACAGCAGAGCGCCGCCGATGACGCCTCCCCAGAACGTGTAGGTTTTGGTAAACGAGAGCGAAAAGTCGAACGCCGTGAGCTTGCCGGCGTCCCAGGCGCGTCCGAACGCGCCGATCCCGCCAGCCAGATGCGTGGCGACAATCAGCGTTGCGATCCCGCCCAGGAGATAGACCCCCAGCTGGATCACGTCCACCCACACGACCGCGCGCAGGCCGCCCACCCATGTGTAGACGAGCGTGACGAATCCGATCGCCACGATGCCGACGGGCAGACTCCAATGCGTGATGATCGCGAGCGGAATCGCGGTCGCAAAGATGCGGACGCAATCGGCGAGCGCGCGCGTGAACAGGAACACGCCGGATGCCGTGCGCCGCGCGATGGGACCGAAGCGGTGCTCCAGGCGCTGGTAGGCCGTGTCCTGCGTCCCCTGGAAGTATCCCGGCAACAGGAGCGCCGCGACGCCGATGCGCCCCACCAGATAACCGAATGCGATTTGTAGAAACGTGAGGTTGCCGCGGACCGCGAGCCCCGGAACGGAGATCACCGTCAACGCGGAGGTTTCCGTGGCGACGACCGAGAACATCAGTGCCCACCACGGCAGCCCGCGGTGACCGAGGAAATAGTCTGAGGCATCGCGCTGGCGGCCCGCTACAGCCAAGCCGAACGCAATGACGGCGATGAAATAGGCGACGATGACCCCAATGTCGAGGGGTCGCATGGCTAGAAAAGAAAGGGCCCGCGAACTGCGCGGGCCCTGCTTACAGATTCAGGAAGCATCAACGCTCACACCGTGAACGAAGATCCGCAGCCGCAGCCGCCGGAGGCGTTCGGGTTCTCGAACGCGAATCCGGATTCCTGAAAGTTGCTCTTGTAATCGATCACCGTACCGTTGAGATACTGCGAGCTGAATTCATCGACGAACAGCCGCACGCCGGCGCTTTCGATGACGACGTCATCCGCCGCAGGCTGCTCTTCAATGTTCAGGCTGTAGCGGAAGCCGGAGCATCCGCCCGGCAGCACGGCCACGCGCAAGCCGGCCGACTCCTGCGACACCTTCTCCTCGGCCAGGAACTTCTTGACTTCTTCCCCCGCCCGCTCGGTAAGCGTCAGGGTAACCGACTTCTGTGTAGTGCCCATCATATCCTCCAGTCTGGCAGCAACTTAGAAGGTCCCGGTAACCATGTCAACCGGTGCGGGACGCTTGCCTAACTACAAATCGCGCCCCCAATTGGAGCCCCATGCGACTGACAATCATCGACTGGTTGGTCATCGGCGCGTACTTCGCGCTCAACATCGGCATCGGGTTCTACTATAAGTCCCGCGCGAGTAAGAGCGTCAGCGAGTTCTTCCTCTCCGGACGCAACGTGCCGTGGTGGCTCGCCGGGACATCGATGGTCGCGACCACGTTCGCCGCCGATACACCCCTCGTGGTGACGGGCTTCGTCGCGAAGAACGGTATCGCCGGCAACTGGATCTGGTGGAGCTTCCTGATGAGCGGGATGCTCACCGTTTTCTTCTACGCGCGCCTGTGGCGCCGCGCCGGCGTGATGACCGACATCGAATTCGCAGAGATCCGGTACTCCGGCAAGCCCGCCGCGTTCCTGCGCGGCTTTCGCGCGCTCTACCTCGGCATTTTCATCAACTGCATCATCCTCGGCTGGGTCAACCTCGCGATGGTAAAGATCCTCGGGTTGATCTTCGGCATCGGCAAGGTCGAAGCGCTCGGGATCGTGCTGGGGCTCATCGTGCTCACGTCTCTGATCTCGACGCTCTCCGGCCTCTGGGGCGTGCTCGTCACGGATGTGGTGCAGTTCGTGATCAAGATGGGGATGGTCATCGTGCTGGCCGTCTTCGCGGTCAACGCGGTGGGTGGCATGGCCGCGATGAAAGAGAAACTCGTGTCGAGCGGCCGGGGCGAGGCGTTGAACCTCATTCCCGACCTGAATTCAGCGTGGATGCCGATGATCACGTTCCTGGTCTACATCTCCCTCAACTGGTGGGCGACGTGGTATCCGGGCGCCGAGCCAGGGGGCGGCGGATATGTCGCGCAACGCATGTTCAGCGCGAAGGACGAGCGCCACTCGATGCTCGCGACGTTGTGGTTCAACATCGCGCATTACGCCATTCGGCCGTGGCCTTGGATCCTCGTCGCGCTGGCGTCCATCATTCTCTATCCGAACTTGGCGGACAAGGAGACCGGGTACATCGTCGTCTTGATCGACCACTTGCCCGCCTCATTGCGTGGGCTCATGATCGCGGCGTTCGCCGCCGCGTATATGTCCACGATCGCGACCCAGCTGAACTGGGGCGCGAGCTATCTCATCAACGATTTCTGGCGCCGCTTTGTGAAGCGCGACGCGACGGATGAG
>Ga0070695_100000781_pt1 | contig 17107 bp, 16 predicted proteins | sample KBSK1252metaG_FD_65471 | JGI IMG/M metagenome (GOLD analysis project Ga0070695, IMG submission 65471) | Corn, switchgrass and miscanthus rhizosphere microbial communities from Kellogg Biological Station, Michigan, USA - KBS K1-25-2 metaG | ecosystem: Host-associated > Plants > Roots >...
ACGTGCCACACCCAGTCGGGACGCCCCCGCCCGAGTCGCCAGGGCGGGAGGTCCCACACATAGTGGATCAGGATCGAGCGGTGGCGGGCCGCGAAGCTGTACGCGGCGGCCGCCACCTGCGCGTCCATCGCGATCGCGAGTCGAGCCGGCGCCTCGCCCTCCAGCGCAATCGAGAGCCCGCGGGCCCGGAGCGGCGGTACGACGAGGGTGCAGAAGCGGTTGGGCGCGAACCAGCGAATGTCATCCAACCTCAGCCTCAATGGCGCGGAGGTCGCGAACGAGGCGGTCCCAGTTGAAGTGCGTCTCGACCGCGCGCCGGCCGCTATCCCCCATGCGCTGCGCCAGCGGCGCGTCATCGAGCACACGGGAGATCGCTGCGGCGAACGCCGCCGGATCCTCCGGCGGCACGAGGAACCCCGTCTCGCCGTCCCGTACGGCGTCGGGGATGCCGCCCGAGTTCCCGGCGACGACGGGCAACCCGCACGCCGAGGCCTCGACCAGCGAGATCCCGAACCCCTCGACGCCGAGCCGCTCGCTGCGGCGGGAGGCGCCCACGTACACCGACGCGAGGTTGTAGAGCGCCGGCAGATCCTCGTCGGTGACCCCGCCGAGGAATCGCACTCGGTCCGCCAGGCCGAGCTTGTGAGTGAGCTTTTCCAGTCGCTCGCGATCGGGGCCCACCCCGGCGACCGCGTACCGCACGTCCGGCGCGCTGGCTAGGATCGCCGGTAGGGCTTGGATGACGGTGTCCATCCCTTTGTGCCGCTGCAGCCGCGCGACCGTGACGAGCCAGCGAGTGCCGCCGTCGGGGAGGCCGAAGCGGTCCCGCACGGTGCGGGGATCGACGCCCGGCCGGAAATGCGCCGGGTCCGTCCCGGGGTGCAGGACGCGGAGCCGCTGTCCATGGCCGTCGAGGCCGAGCTCCCCAAGCACGCCGAGTGCGAAATCCCGCGTCCAGTTGCTGATCGCGATGAGCGTGGCCGCGCCGCCGAAGATCGCGCGGGCCATGCGGCGCTTGATCGCGGAGTGCCGGATCTTGTGCTGCTCGCTCAGCAGGTCGGCGCCGTACAGGAACAGGCTGTACGGCACGCGCAACCGCTCGTACACCCAGCGGGCCGGGTACCCGGCCGGCTTCACATTGGCGCAGTGAACGAACCGTACCTTATGCTGGCGCGCCAGACTCGCGGCCCGTCGCGACCAGAAGAGCACTCCCGGCAGCGTTTTGGTACGACGCGCACCCATCGGGAGGCGGTCGATGAGCGCCGGCAGCCCCGCGTCCACCTCGGCTGCATCTGGATCACTGGGTGTCGAGACGATCAGCTCGCCCTTGGGGAACCGCCGGGCCAGCTCGCCGTGCAAACGGGCGATGCCACCGCCCATGGGGGGGAAGTCCTGCGCCAAGAGCAGGGTGGTCATGCCGAATCCTAACCGGAAGCGTCCTCCTGGAGCAATCGCGATCGCCGGCTGCGGAACTCCTGGTCGATCCGGATCAAGTCGGCCGTGACCCGGTCCCAGTTGTAGTACGTCTCCACCGCTGCCCGTCCGGCGGCGCCCATGCGTCGACGGAGCGCCGCGTCGCCGAGCAGCCGGATGGCCGCCGCGGCGACGGCCGCCGAGTCGTCGGGCTCCACGAGAAATCCGGTCTCGCCGTCGCGTATCGCTTCAGGAATCCCACCGGAGCGGCTGCCGATCACCGGCAGCCCACTCGCGGAAGCCTCGACGATGGAGATCCCGAATCCTTCCACCAGCAGGTCATAGCGGCGCGAGGCCAGCACGAACAGGTCGGCGGCGTTGTACAGCGCCGGAAGCTCATGGTCCGTAACGAAGCCCAACAGGCGCACCGCGTCTCCCAGACCGAGCTCGGCCACGAGGTGCTCGAGGGCGGCGCGCCGGCTTCCGACTCCGGCGACGGCGTAGCACGCCGTGGGGAAGACGGCGCGGATCGCCGGGAGCGCGCGGATCACGGTGTCGATCCCTTTGTGGAAGTCGAGACGGGCGACGGTGAGGAGCCACGGGCCGCCTTCCAGACGGTGTTGGCGCCGTACCGGCGCGGGATCGATGCCGGGGCGGAAGCGGGACGGCGTTGTGCCCAAGGGGACCACTCGGACATCCGCGGCGAGCGCGCGGCATCCCAGGAACTCGAGCACCGAACGCGCCAGGTCCGCGGTCCAGTGGCTGTTGGCAACGACCACGGAGCACCGCTCGAGGATATGGCGCGCGGTCCAACGCTTGAACACAGAGCGTCGGATCTTGGCGTCGAGCAGCAGAAAATCGGCCCCATGCGCGATGACACCGAACGGCGGACCGCCACGCGCGTGCAGCCAGGCGGCCGCGTAGCCGGCGGGCTTGACCTCGTCGCACCAGACGAACGCGGGTCGGCTCCGCCGGGCGAGTGACGCGGCGCGCCAGGTCCAGAGGCCCAGCCCGTTCAGCGTCCGCAGGCGTTTGGCGCCGATCGCCACTCGGTCGATGGTTTGGGGGAACCGCGGATCGCTTGCTTCCCAACCCCGCCACGTCCCGGTGGAAATCGTCAGCCCCCCGGGAGGATAGCGCAGGGCGACCTCACCCATCATCCGGGCGATGCCGCCGCCGAACGGCGGGAAATTCAGGGCCAGCAGGAGCGTGCCGGTCAACGCGCCCGCGTGCGATCGCCGTCGAGCGATCGCCGCCGCTCGAGCGCTTCCCGGTACACGGCCTCGGTCCGCTCGACAGTGCGCTCGAGCGTGAACTCCCCACGAACGAGCTCGCGACCGCGCCGCGCGATCCGCGCGGCGAACTCCGCATCGTCCAGGACGCGCGCCAGCGAGCGCGCCCATGCACCCGGGTCGAGCGGCGCCACCAGCATTCCTGTGTCGCCGGGGGTGATCAGGTCGGGATTGCCGCCGGCATCGGAGGCGAGGACCGGCAGTCCGAGCGCCATCGTCTCGAGCAGGGCGATGGACAGCCCTTCGATGCGCGATGGCAGGGCCGACACTCGGGCGAGGTGACAGAAGGCAAGTGGACGGTCGGTGAAGGGCACGTACACCACGCGGTGGCGCGCGGGGACGGTGCGCTCCGCGGCGCGGAGCTCCGCGTCGGGCTCGACCCCGACGCACGCGACGACCACCGGTCGCTCGAGCGCGGCAAGACTCCGCAACAGGACGTCCTGATCCTTGCGGCGCGCGAGGATCAGCACGACAGGCCGTCCGGCCAGGTCTCCCAGGGCCGCGCGGGCGGCCGTGAGGTCCGCCTCGCTCGAGCGGGCGTCCACGCGCGCGAGGTCGATGCCGTTGGTCACCACGCGGAGCCGCGCGGCGGGATGGAGCCGGCGGCGCAGCGCGCGCGCGACCGCGTGACTCACTGCTATGGTGCGGTCGGCGGAGAGCCCCACGGCAACCAGCTCCGCGGGAGACGTAAGCGGCATCGTGTGTCGGGTCACGACAAAGGGCCGGCCCAGGCGTCGCGTCCAGCGCAGCCAGGTCAGTGCCCGGCGGTCACGCGTGGCGTTGCTGTTCACGACGTCCACGCGTTCGCGCTCCGTTACCCCCTCGAGCGCCCGTGCCAGCGGCACCAACCGGCGGAAGTCCAGAGGCACCAGTTCCAACCCCGCGTCCCGCGTGAGGCGCGCGAGCTGCGTGTCGGGGCGGCATCCAACCAGCACGCGGTGCCCCCGCCGCGCGAGCCGGCGGCTCAAATCTGCGATGATGGTCGTCGAGCCCGAGCCGCCGCCCTGATGTGTCAGTTGCAGGATGGTGAGCGGTCGGTCGGGCATGGCCCGAAGCTAGTGAGTCGATGCCAGCCTTTCCATGGCGTCGCTTGCGGAGCTGATTGGTCTCCGGTTTTATTGGGTCCGCCCGGGACGAGGGCACGTCGGCTGAAAGCCAAGGAGTTCATCTACCTTCTCGGTCTCAAACCGAAGCCGAAGACATTCGGCTTCGTCATCGAGGCGCACGACCTCCCCCGCGAGGGTCGGATCGAGGTCGCGCGGTGGCTGCACCCCGGCGCCTACCCGATTGCGCCGTTGCAGGTCCAGGCGGCCGTGGATCAGCTGCGTCGGTTCCTGCGCCCCGGCGACGTCGCGATCGACATCGGCGCCCACACCGGTGACACTACACTCCCCATCGCGCTCGCCGTCGGCGCCACGGGTCGCGTCCTCGGACTCGAGCCCAACCCCTATGTGTTTCCGGTGCTGGAACGCAATGCGAGCCTCAACCCGGCAAAGACCAGCATCCTGCCGCTGAACTTCGCCGCGATGCGGACGGACGGGTTTTACGAGTTCCAGTACGGCGAGGAAGGCTACTGCAACGGCGGGTTTCACGAGGGGATGAGCAAGTGGCTGCACGGTAGTGCGTTCAAGGTCCGGGTCGAGGGAAGGAACGTGCACGCCTTCCTCACAGGGCAACACCCCGATTTCATCCCGCGGCTTCGCTTCATCAAGATCGACGCCGAAGGCTTCGACTTGCCCATCCTCGAAACCCTCGAGGACCTCGTCAGCAGCCAGCGACCCTTGCTCCAGGTGGAGATGTTCAGTCTCCGGAAGTCCACGACCGCCTATCGGCTCGGGCTGTACGACTTCCTCGTTCGTCATGGTTACGAGGTGCATCGCGTGGAGGGCAACGCTAACTACCTCGGCGACCGCATCACGTCGGAGAACCTGATGCGGTGGAATGTTTACGACGTCTTCTGCATCCCGGCGAGCTAGTTATCTTGTCCTGCGCATGCACGTCGTCGTGGCCTCCCATCAGCCGCTGCCGGCGAAGGGTTACGGCGGCCCGCAACGCGTCATCGTCGCGCTGGTGCGGGGACTCGCGGCGCTCGGCCACCGCATCACGCTGCTCGCGCCACCGACCACGCGCGTCCCCGAGGCGACCGTCGTCGCCGTGCCCCCCCGCAAGCTGGCCGATCCGGCGACCCTCGCTCCGTACGTCCCGCGCGACGCTGCGATTGTCCACACGCACTTCCCGCTGCGCTCCGCCCCCGGCTCCTACCCCTTCGTCCAGACCGTCCACCGCAACCTGAAGCCCGGCGCTCCCTCGTATCCCAACAGCATCTTTCTCTCGCGCGACCATGCGCGTCGTCACAACAGCGAGGTCTTCGTCTACAATGGGCTCGATCCCGCTGACTATGTCTTCCGGCGCTTTCCCAGGCGCCCCTCGCAGTACGACCTGTTCCTCGGAGCGCTGCACAGTGCCAAGGGCTATCACTGGGCGGTGGAGGCCGCGAAGCGGACCGGCCACCGTCTAATTGTCGCGGGCGGCTGGCGGCCCAGCTTCACGGGATCGATCAAGTTCGTGGGTGAGGTGGACGGCAGCACCAAGGCGGCGCTGCTCGCGCGTGCCCGGTGCCTGTGGAACCCGGCCGCGTGGGACGAGCCGTTTGGGCTCGTGACGATTGAGGCATTGTTGTCCGGCACACCCGTGTTGGGGACCCGGCGCGGGGCCCTCCCGGAGCTCATCACGCCAGAGGTGGGAGCGCTGTGCGACACCATGGACGAGATGGTGACCGCCGCGGAGCGGATTCACACGCGCGACCCAGGAGCATGCCGGGCGCACGCCGCTCGGTTCTTCACCCATGCGGTGATGGCCGAGGAGTACGTGCGCGTGTACGGTCACCTGCTGGCCACCGGGACGCTGCCGCCCGGGAGACCAACGCCCTACGCCCCGGCCTGACCGCGATGCACGTGGTGGTCGCCTCGCATTATCGCCTACCCGTGAAGGGCTATGGCGGCACGGAGCGTGTGGTGGTCGCCCTGGTCCGCGGGCTCGCGGCGCTGGGGCATCGCGTCACGCTGCTCGCGGCACCCGGCACCCACGTCCGTGAAGCGACGGTCGTCGAAGTGCCGCCGAGCCGGATCCGGGACCCGCTCCTGGATCTCGCGACGCTGCTCCCACCGGGCGCGGACATTCTGCACGCCGTGTTCCCGGTGAGGCGCGCGCCGTCGCACCCGTTCGTGCAGACGCTCGAGGGCAACCTGCAACCCGGATCCCCGGTCCCGCCCAACAACATTTGCGTCTCCCGCAACCACGCGCAGCGACACGGCGGCAGCGAGGTGTTCGTCTACAACGGCCTCGACCCGGCGGACTTCGTCTTCCGACCCACGAAGGCGGACTACGACCTCTTCCTCGGTCGCCTTCACAGCATCAAGGGGTATCGGTGGGCAGTCACGGGGGCGAAGCGCAGCGGACGGCGACTCCTGGTCGGGGGAGGTTGGCGCCCCAGCTTCCACCGCAACATCCGCTATGTCGGCGAGGTGGACGGGAAGAAGAAGGCCGAGCTCCTCGCCGGGGCACGCTGCCTGTGGATGCCTGCTCTGTGGGAGGAGCCATTCGGTCTCACGCTCATCGAGGCGCTATTCTCGGGCACGCCGGTGCTCGCCACCCGGCGCGGCGCGCTGCCCGAGGTGATTACGCCGGAGGTGGGCGCCCAGTGCGATACCCTCGACGAGATGATCGCAGCCGCGGAGACGATTCACACGCGCGACCCCCATACCTGCCGCGCGCGTGCCGAGCGCTACTTTTCCCACCTCGTGATGGCAGAGGAGTACGTTCGGATGTACCGCTCGCTCCTCGATACGGGGAAACTGCCGCCGGGCCGGCCGACGCCCTGAGCGGGGCGCCTACCGCAGGGTGACGGTCAGCAACTCCTCCAGACGGTGCCGCCACGTGTGCTCCCGCAACGCCCGCTCGCGCGCGGCGACGGCGAGGTGGCGCCGCAGCGTGTCGTCGGCGAGCAAGGCGCGAGCGCGATCCACGAGCTCGGCCACGCTCCGATACAGCACGATCTCGCGATCCGGCGTGAAGTGGCGCGCGATGTCGGCCTTTGCGTCCGAGAGTTGCGGTGTGCCCACGGCGGCGATCTCGAACACCCGCATATTCGCGCCGGTTCCGTAGCGCGCGGGGTCGCCGTGGTCCCCGAACTGCTGGTGGACATTCACGCCTACTTTCGCGCCCGCCAGCGCGCTCACAAAAGCCTCGCCGTACACGGGCCCGAGCGGCCAGCCGGGCCCCCACGCGACCAACCCGACATCGTCGAGCGCGCGCAAGACGGGCTCGCGGACGTCGTCGCGGGACCCCACGAACACGAGCGGCGCCGCCCAGCGCGCGTCCGACGGCCGTGAAGGCGGCCGCAGGTGATCGGGGTCGCAGCCAAACGCGAGATAGTGGGCCCGTGCGCCCGCCGCTCGGTGGCGCGCGAGACTCGCGCTATCATGCGTGAAGAAGCAGTCGTACGCCGGCGCCAGCCGGGTGGACGTCTCGTGATCGTGCGGGTCGTCGGGGAACCAATTGACCCAGCGGCCGCCGAACCGACCCCGGAGCTCGGCGACATCGGTCGGAGGAAGGTGCGTCCCCTTGAAGACCAACACGACGTCGGCGGACTCGCGCCGGAGATCGGCGGCGAGCCGGCTTACGAGCGGGCGCCCGAAGATCGAGTTCCAGCCGCGGCGCCGCTCCTCGCAGCGCCGCACCTCGCAGCCCAGGGAGGTGAGGGCAGCTGCGAGGGCCAAACCACTTCGGTGATAGCGGCGGTTGAACGCCGCGACGAGCACTACGCGCAGCCCTCCAAAGGGGAGAGGGGAGCCCGCAGTCATACCTCGACGTAGTTCCGGTATTCGAACGGGCGAAACCCCGTCAGGCGCTCGATCCAGTCGGACAGGTAGAGGCGGACGTGAGCGACCTTGAGGTGGCGTGGGCCGACTGGGGACCCCGCCCACGCCGCGCGCCGGGCGGCGATCCACGATTGCGCCACGCGCGGATGGCTGTCGCTGAAGCGCCGCAACAACGGCGTCCAATAGAGCCCTCCCTGCACCGCGCGGCCCTCCAGCCGCTCGGCGGCCTCCGTGAAAATCTCTTTGGAGGCCACGAGCTTTTGATGCACGGACTCCCGGTGCCGCGCCCACCCGTAGTGGAACATCCGTGCGCCCGTGACACGAGCCCGCACGCGTCGCTCGCCGGCGCCTACCCGAAACCCTTGCGCGTCCTGGTACGAGCGAACATCCGCGCCCAATCGCACCGCGCGGACCTCCCGTCGGTACCAGTGCCGGTCCGTCGCGATCGTGTCGAAGTCGCCGTAGAAATGGTGGTAGTCGACGAGCAACCCCTCGACGCGCGCGTCCCCATCACACGTCCGAATGCTCTCGCGCAGAGCCGCGGCCCCCGTCTCGTGCAGCACCTCGTCGGCCTGGATGTAAATGCCCCACGTGCCCCGGCAGGCCGCCATCGCGCGGTTCGTCTCGTAGGCGAGCGCTCCGCTGCCGCGGGAAAAGTCCCACACGGTGTCGATGATCCGCACGCGGGGGTCATCCAGCCCCGCGACCACGTCGCGCGTGTCGTCGTCCGACGCTCCGATGTTCACGACGACCTCGTCGCACAGCTCGAGAATCGACCGAATGGCCGGAACGATCGGGTACTCGAGCTTGACCGCGCTCCGGACGATGGTGAAGCCGGAGATCACGATCAGGTGCGGAACTGCAGGTCGTGCAACCGGCGATACAGTCCCCCCGCGGCGTACAGCGTCGCGTGGGTGCCCCGCTCCACGATCCGCCCCTCGGCGAGCACTAGAATCAGATCCGCGTGCTGGACGGTGGCGAGCCGATGGGCGATCACGAATGTCGTCCGGTGCGCCATCAGCCGGTCGATGGCCTCCTGCACCAGACGCTCTGACTCCATGTCGAGCGCGCTCGTCGCCTCGTCCAGAATCAAGATGGGTGGATCGCGCAGCAACGCACGCGCGATCGCGATCCGCTGGCGCTCGCCGCCCGAAAGCCGGGTGCCCCGCTCGCCCAAGAGCGTGTTGTAACCGTCGGGGAGCTGGGAGACGAAATCGTGGGCGTTGGCGGCGCGTGCGGCGGCTTGTACCTGCTCCAGGGTGAAGTCGCTCCGCCCGTAGGAGATGTTCGCGAGCACCGTGTCGTTCAGCAGGATGGTCTCTTGCGACACGATGCCCATGAGCCCGCGCAGGCTGGTGCGGGTGAATCGGGTGATGGGAACGCCGTCCATCAGAATGGCGCCGCGCTTCGGCTCGTAAAACCGCGGTACCAGGTCCACCAGCGTCGTCTTGCCAGCCCCGGACGGCCCCACGACCGCCACCACCTGCCCGCGCCGCACCTCGAAGTCCACGCCCTCGAGCACAGGCGCCTGGCCGTTGTACGAGAACGACACGCCCCGGTACTCGATCCGCTGCTCGAACCGCGCCGGCAACTCCCCCGGTCGGTCGCCTTCCGAGGGGGCGAGATCGAGCACCTCGTACACGCGGTCCGCCGCCGCGAGTGCACCGGCCATCACCGTGGGATAGTTGGCGACGGACTTGACCGGAGACATGAGCCGGAGCGCCACGGCGATGAAAGCAATCAACACCTCGGGCGGCAGCCCGGCCGCCTGTCCGAGCGCCAGTCGTGTGCCCACCGCGAAGATCAGGACGATGACGGCGCCGGCAAACACCTCGCTCACCGGGCTCGTCAGGAGTGCGAAGCGCTGCGCCCGCAGGACGCCCTTCCGGTAGCGGTTGGCGAGCCGCCGAAAGCGATCGGCCTCGAACGCTTCCGCCACATACGCCCGCACCAGCTTGATCGATCCGACCAGCTCGCTGACCAGGCTGGTGAGCTCGCCACGCTGGTCTGCCTGCTCGCGCGAGCGCCAGCGCACCCGCCCGACCATCGGACGGACGATGAGCACCAGCAGGGGCGCACAGACGAGGGCGACCAGCGTCAGCTGCCAGGACAGGCCCACGAGGATCGCTAGGTAGACCACGATGAGGCTGACGTTCTGCACCAGGGACGCGAGCGCCGCCGTGACCACCGTCTTCACCGCGTCCGTGTCGTTGATGACCCGTGACAGCAGCTGACCCCCGCGGGTCCTCTGGAAGAAGTCGAGCGGCAGCGTCTGCAGGTGCCCGAACAGTCGCACGCGCAGGTCGCGCACGACGTTCTCCTGGATCGATACGCTCGACACCGCCGCCAGGTACGCGAGTAGGTTCTTGACCACCATCGCGCCGACCAGCACCAGCACGACGTTGCGGAGTGCCGCACCTGGCGACCCGGCGGCGAGCAAGGGGCCGACCACGACAGCCAGCAGCCGCTCGACGGCCGATCCGCCGGCCACGTTCAGTGGATCATGTCCGAACAGGGTCCGCAGGAATGGGATCAACAGCACGAACGTGGCGCCGTCCATCACGGAGGCCACGAACGTGGCCACGAGATTGGCGACGAAGAGGAGTGCGTAGGGACGGATCAGCAGGAAGAGCCGGCCGCTACGGCCCATTCAGCGCGCCCCCCCTTTCGCCACGGGGGCCGTACCCGCGCGGCGGGGTGTGAGCAGGGCGACGGGCAGGATCACTTCTTCCGGCGTGACGCCGCCGTGCAGGAATGATCCACGATAGCGGGCCTGATACTCACGCAGCTTGGTGGGATAGACGAAGAACCGGTCGGCGGTGGCGAGCAGCAGCCGGACCCCGAGGCCCATGCCCGGCAGGCCGAACCCCTTCAGGTCCTCGACCAGAATCGCGGCCTCCGGGTCCTCACTCTTCAGATCCTCGCCGAACTTGTAGCGCAGGTTCGCCGTGGCGTCGCGCTTGGCGTACACCGTCGCCGGGGTCTCACAGTGAATGGAGCCGTGGTCGGTAGTGAGCAGCACCGTTACGCCCCGCCGCTCGGCCTCCTGAAGCGCCGCGAGCACCGGCGAGCGCTCGAACCAGGTGCGGGTAAGGCTGCGCAGCGCCGCCTCGTCTCGCGCGACCTCGTACAGGATGGCGCTCTCCGACCGGCCGTGCGTGAGCTGATCCACGAAATTGAACACCAGCGCCGTGACGCCGTCCTGGGCGAGGTGGGCGGGGAGCCGCCGGACCAAGTCTCCCTCCCCCGAGCTGAACACCTTCTCGTAGCGCACCGCGACGGGCCGGCCCATCAGCTCCTCCAGCTGCTCCGTGAGGAGCTCGCCCTCATGCGCGTTGAGGCTTTCCTCGTCGGACGGCTGACCCCACCACCCGGGATGGCGCGCCGCGATCTCCATGGGGAAGAGCCCCGAAAAGATCGCGTTGCGCGAGAACGGCGTTGCGGTGGGCAGGATGCTGTAGTAGTGGGACTCTTCCACGTCGAACAGCGGAGTCACGAGGTCGCGCAACACCTCCCACTGGTCGAGCCGCAGACAGTCGATCACCACGAACAGCACTCGCCCCGTGGATCGCAGCACGGGAACGAGGAATTCGGCGCCCACGTCCACCGAGAGCGGCGGCCGATCGCCCTCGGGACTGGCGAGCCAGCGCGGGTACTGGCGGGCGACATACTCGGCGAAGTCCTTGCGCAACGAGCGCTGCAGGCTGCGGAGGGCCTCCGAGAGTCCGGGCTCGTTGGCAGCGCCCAGGCGAACCTCCCAGCGCGCCAGCTCCGCGACGAGCTCGATCCACTCGCGCCACGCCAGGGTGGCGCCGCGGCGTCCTTCCAGCTCGCGGAACCGGCTGACGAAATCGCGGGCCAGGTGCTGCTGGCGGATGCGATCGCCCTCGAGCAGTCGCGTGATCACCGAGAGGATCTGGCGCGGCTGCACCGGCTTCACGAGGTAGTCGTCTACCTCGATCCCGATCGCCTCGCGCAGCGTACCTTCGTCCTCGCTCTGGGTGACCATCACCACGGGCATGGCAGGGTCGAGCGCCCGGATCTCGCCGATCAGCTCGAGCCCGCGTCGCCCGGGCATCTGCTCGTCCAACAGCACGATGCTGTAGGCCTGGCGCCGCAGCAGCGCGAGCGCGTCGTCGCCGTGGGCCGCGGCGGCCACCGTGAACCCCTGGTCCTCCAGAAAGCGCCGGTGTGCGGCGAGCCCCTCGACTTCGTCATCCACCCATAGGATGGTTTTCGGCCGCACCATGAGTCAAAGCTAATGGCGACTGGCGAAGCCGGGCAACGCAGGACTTATTTTGCGACGTGCTGTGCGTCCTCCTGGTCCGCTTCAGCTCCATCGGCGACATCCTGCTGACCACGCCGCTGGTGCGCGCGCTCGCGGCCCGTCACCCCGACGCGAAGCTCGTGTACGTGACGAAGCGCGCCATGGCACCGCTCGTGGCCGACAACCCGCACCTCGCTGAGGTCGTGACGCTCGAGCCCGGTGAGCCGATCCGTTACCTCGCTCGACGGTTGCGCGCCCTCGCACCGACGCACGGTCTCGACCTGCATGGCAGCGTCCGCAGCGCGAGCCTCCGCGTGCTGGTGCGCTGCCGCTGGTCCGGGTACCGCAAACGCAAACTGGCCCGGGCGCTGCTCATCGCCACCAAGCTGAACGCCTACCGCCGGCGCGGGCCCTCCCCCGTCGCCGAGCGCTACTTCGAGGCGGCCCGCCGCCTCGACACTCGGCCCGACGGCGGGCCGCCCGAGTTCTGCCTCGGTCCCGGCGCCACCGACCGCGCGGCGCAATGGCTCGCGGAGCGGGGACTCGCGGGCGCGCGGCTCGCGGCGCTCGGACCGGGCGCCGCCCACGCCACCAAACGCTGGCCGGTCGCACACTGGAGCGCCCTCGCCGAGCGGCTAGGGGCCGCCGGGTACCGGCCGGTCATCATCGGCGGGCCCGAAGACCGCGGTCTCGCGCAGCAGCTCGTGGCCGAAGGGGGAAGCGCGGTGGCGAGTGCCGCCGGCGAGTTTTCGCTCCAGGAGACGGGCGCGCTGCTCGCCCGGGCGCGGGTCGTGGTGTCGGGCGATACCGGCGTCATGCACATGGCCACGGGCGTCGGGACACCAGTCGTCGCGCTGTTCGGGCCCACCGTTGGGCAGTTCGGCTTTTTCCCGTATCGGGCGCGGGCCACCGTGCTGGAGCGCGCGCTGGACTGCCGTCCCTGCTCCGCGACGGGCACCGCGGCCTGCCCGCTCGGCCACCATCGCTGTCTCGCGGACATCACCCCCGAAGAGGTGGCCGCCGCGGTGGAGCGCCTCGTCGCGTGACCCGGGCGACCACCGCCGCGGAAGAGCGGTTGATCGGGTTGGTCGCAGACGCCGTCCGGGGACCCAAGCGCGAGGGCCTGTTCGCGCTGTGGCTCGTCGTACGCTCCGCAGAGGGGCTCCTGCCGCCGCGCCCCGTGTCAGGCAAGAACCATCGGCGGCGCCTGCAGGCGCTCGACGCCCGGCTCGCGAGCCTCGCCCTCCCCGGTCCTCTGAAGCGCGCCCTCGTCGCCGCGCGCCACCACCTCGAGCCCGCCACACCCGCCGCGGCGGCCCTGGTGCTGTCCCAGCTGGTCGCGCCGGCGCGCGAGGTGCTCGGTCCCGAGGCGGGAGACGCCGTGACCGTTGCAGCCCGGAGCGCGCGCTTACATCTATAGTGGGCGCGCGGACGTGTATCCGCGGCTCAAGCTCGCGCACCACGGAGGCGGGACACGTATGGCACCACGAAAGTTCGAGCGTCGCCCGTCGCCCGAGTCACTGGTCGATCGGGTGGACCAGCAGCGCCCGGGTGACGTCCCGGGCGACACCGTCCCGACCGGATTCCCCTCTATCGACCGGATCTTGGGTGGTGGCCTGCGACGTCGCGACCTCGTCGTGTTGGGCGGCGACATCGGGTCGGGCAAGTCCGCGCTCGCCCTCGGGCTGGCGCTGCGCACGGCGCAGCAGGGGACCGGCGTGGCCCTCTTCTCCGGAGAGATGGACGAGGAGCGCTTGATGGAGCGCGCCCTCGCGATCGAAGGGCGCGCGACCGTGGACGAGCTGCGCAGCGCCAAGCTCAATGATCAGACACGCGCCGGCATCGGGGGAGCCGCGGTGCGGTTGCGCGACCTCCCCCTCACGACCTTGCCGCTCGCGGCCGCGGACTTCGAGACGGCGGCGGAGCGCCTCGATCCGCTGCGACAGCTCGGGCTGGTGGTGGTCGACTACCTCCAGCTCGTCCCATCGCCGCGCGGCGTCGCACGCTCGACGCAGGACGAAGATCTGGCCCTCGTGTTGCAGCGCCTCAAGGCGCTGGCGCTCGAGCGCCAGGTGGCGCTCGTCGTCGTGTCGCAGCTGCCGCGGTTCGACGCCAAGCGCCCGAACGCGAGGCCAGCGCTCGACGATTTCGGACATCTGGGGGCGATCAAGCAGCATGCCGACGTGGTGCTCGGGCTCTATCGGGAGGAGATGTACAACCCGGGACACGGGGTGGACGGGGCCACCGAGCTGATCGTGCTCAAGAACCGCAACGGGCCGACCGGCTTCGTCGATCTCTACTTCTACCGGCGCTGGATGCGGTTCGAAGACATGCTCGACCCTGATAGGTGAAAGCGGTAGGTTAGAGCCATGGCTGGCCACAGCAAGTGGAAACAGATCAAGCGGAAGAAGGCCGTCACGGACCAGCGGCGCGGCGCGCTGTTCACCAAGCTGATCCGCGAAATCACGATCGCCGCCAAGCAGGGCGGCGGCGATCCCGGGGGGAACGCCCGGCTCCGCACTGCCATCGACGCCGCCAAAACCGAGAACATGCCGCTCGACAACATCGAGCGCGCCGTCAAGAAGGGAACGGGCGAGCTCGAAGGCGTGACGTACGAGGAAGTCACCTACGAGGCGTACGGGCCCGGCGGCGCGGCCCTGCTCATCGAAGCGACCACCGACAACCCGAACCGCACGGTCGCGGAGATTCGCCACGTCTTCCAACGCCACGGCGGCAACCTCGGCGCCACGAACTCGGTGGCCTGGATGTTCGACCGCAAGGCCCAGATCACCGTGGACGCGACCCGCGCCGACGAGGATTCCGTCATGGAGGTGGCGCTCGATGCTGGAGCGGACGACATGGTGCGCGACGGCGACGTGTTTCTGATCACCGGCCCCGCCGGCCAGCTGCATCAGATCACCGAGCGGCTCAAGGCCAAAAAGATCGCGGTCGAGACCGCCGAGATCGCGCGGATTCCCAAGAGCGCGGTGAAAGTGGACGCAAAGGACGCGAAGCACCTGCTCGCGCTGATCGAAGCGCTGGAAGAGATGGACGACGTCGCGAAGGTCTCCTCGAACTTTGACATCGACGCCGAGGCGCTGGCGGCGGCGACGGCATAGCGTGAGGGTGCTGGGCGTCGACCCCGGGACGTCGGTCACCGGCTACGGAGTGATCGAAGCGGGGAACGGCGGCTCCGAAATGGGGCGACTGGTCGAATGCGGGGTGATCCGGTTGGCGGGCCGGAGTCCCTTGCCGCGACGCCTGCACGCCCTCCACGAGCAGATCGCCGAGCTGATCGCGCGCCATCACCCCGGCATCCTCGCCCTTGAGAACGCCTTCTACCATAAGAACGTGCACACCACGCTCGTGCTCGGACACGCCCGCGGGGTCGTCCTCCTCGCGGCCGCACAGGCAGGGCTCACGATTGCCGAGTACGCCCCCGCGACCATCAAGAAGACCGTTGTCGGCGCGGGCGGCGCCCCCAAAGCGCAGGTGGGCCGCATGGTCGCCCGGCTGCTGCGACTCAAGGACGCGCCCAGGCCCGCGGACGCGGCGGACGGCGTGGCCGTGGCGCTCACGCACATCCTCCGGTCGTGATCGCGCGGGTCTCGGGCCGGCTGGCCGCGAAGCAGGTCGATCGCGTGATGATCGAGACCCCGGGCGGCGTGGGCTACGAGGTCGTCGTTCCCTTGGGAGTGATGGAGCGCCTGCCGGCGGTGGGCGAGGCCGTGAGCCTCGCCACGGAGCTCGTCGTGCGAGAGGACGGCTGGTCCCTGTACGGCTTTCACGACGAAGCCGGACGACGTTTCTTCCAGCGGCTGATCGGCGTGAGCGGCGTGGGCCCGAAGATCGCGATCGCCCTGATGTCGGCGCTGGGGGTGGAACGCGGTGCGCGGGCGGTGAAAGAGCGAAACATCGCGCTGCTCGCATCGGTCTCAGGGATAGGGAAGAAGACGGCGGAGCGGCTGGCGCTTGAACTGGCGGACAAGCTCGGCGACTTTGAGGAGGCGGTCCCGGCGGGCGCCCCCGGCGGTGGCGCCGCGGAAGCGGCGCTCCACGCCCTCGAGCGGCTGGGGTACGCGACGGCGGAAGCGGACCGGGCGCTACGCCAGGCGCTCGCGGCAAACGGCGGCGGTAACGCGGAGGTGCTGGTGCGCCAGGCCCTGCAACTTCTCACGCACGGGTGACGATGCCCGCAACGGCTGAATGGATCTGTACGAGCTGCGGCTCGACCAACCGCACCCTGGTGCCCGAGACGGCGACCCGGGCCACGGACGAGTGTGTCAGCTGCCACACCCGCCACGCGCTGGAGCGGGACGCACGCCCGGTGCGGTGGCGGGCGCGCCCCCTCGGCAAGGGGAAGGCCGCTTGAGCTCCCGTACACAGGTCACCACCCCCGACGCCCTCCCCGACGAGCGGCTGACTGATGCCGCGCTCCGACCCTCGCGGCTGGACGAATTCGTGGGCCAGGCGAAGGTCAAGGAATCCTTACAGATCGCGATCGACGCGGCGAAGCAACGGCGCGAGCCGCTGGACCATACGCTGTTCTTCGGACCGCCCGGGCTGGGCAAGACCACCCTCGCCCTCCTCATGGCGAAGGAGCTGGGCGTCAACATCCGCACCACGTCGGGTCCGGTGCTCGAGCGCCCCGGCGATCTGGTCGGCATGCTCACCTCGCTCGGCGCGGGCGATATCCTGTTCATCGACGAGGTGCACCGGCTGCGGCCCGTGCTCGAGGAGTTCCTCTATCCGGCAATGGAGGATTACCGCGTGGACGTCCGGATCGCCGACGGGCCACACGCGCAGACCATTCCCATGGCGCTGGAGCGGTTCACGCTGATCGGCGCCACCACGAGGTTCGGCCTGTTGACGCCGCCGATGCGCGCGCGTTTCGGCCTCGTCGAGCGACTCGCCTACTATCCGCCCGACGATCTCGCGCAGATCATCAGCCGCTCGGCCGGCATCCTCGACGTGCCGACCGACGCCGCGGGCATCGCCGAGATCGCCCGCCGCAGCCGCGGCACGCCGCGCGTCGCGAACCGGCTGTTGAAGCGCGTGCGCGACTATGCGCAGGTGCGCGCCGGCGGTAAGATCACGGCGCCGGTCGCCGCCGAGGCGTTGAAACGGCTCGACGTGGACGAGTTCGGGCTCGACGACATGGACGGCCGGATCTTGAAGACCATCATCGAGCAGTTCGAGGGCGGCCCGGTCGGGCTCACCACCATCGCCGCCGCCGTGGGTGAGGATCCGGGCAC
>Ga0070695_100000782_pt1 | contig 17097 bp, 15 predicted proteins | sample KBSK1252metaG_FD_65471 | JGI IMG/M metagenome (GOLD analysis project Ga0070695, IMG submission 65471) | Corn, switchgrass and miscanthus rhizosphere microbial communities from Kellogg Biological Station, Michigan, USA - KBS K1-25-2 metaG | ecosystem: Host-associated > Plants > Roots >...
AAAACCTCTATCCCGGGTTCGAATCCCGGCCTCTCCGCCATGCGCGCCCTTAGCTCAGATGGATAGAGCGTCGGACTACGAATCCGAAGGCCAGAGGTTCGATTCCTCTAGGGCGCACCAAAAATGACGGGGGGTTACGAGGTGCCGGTGACCTCGTAGCCCCTTCGCTCTCCGCGAACTCTCCGCGTTCGACCTCCTGGAGGAGCGATGACGAGCGAGTGGCCTTCCCGTGTCCGGCCCACACGCCATGGATGACGCGCACTGGATGGGCCTGGCCCTCGAGGAATCGGCGCGCGCGGCCCAGGCGGGCGAGGTCCCGATCGGCGCGGTGGTGGTGCTGGACGGCCGGCTCCTCGCATCCGGGCGCAACGCGCCGATCGCGACCCACGATCCGACCGCGCACGCCGAAATCGTGGCGCTGCGCGCGGCGGCGCGCGCGCTCGGCAACTACCGGCTGACCGGAGCGACCCTCTACGCCACCGTCGAACCCTGCGCGATGTGCTGCGGGGCGGCGCTGCACGCGCGGGTCGCGCGGCTCGTCTACGGGGCCGACGACGCCAAGGCCGGCGCGGTACGCAGCGTCCACCGGTTGCTCGACGACGCGCGGCTCAATCACCGGGTCGAGGTGACCGCGGGCGTGCGCGCGCCCGAGTGCGCGTTGCAGCTCAGCGAGTTCTTCCGGGCGAAGCGGACGTGATGGCAACGGGCGCCGAGGGTTCCCGGCGCCCGCCGCGTCCTGCCGCGCCCGCAGTTATTTCGTGCTACCGCCCTGCGGACCCTCGGTGATCTGGAGCGAGGTGACGACCTTCTTGCCGTCCCGCTCCTGGTAGGTTGCCTTGATCTTGTTGCCGGCCTTCAGCTCGCCCATCTTGGCCTGATTCTTCGGCACCGTGAGCAGGGTGCCGTCGTCGAGCGTGATCGTCTCACCCCGCACGTCCCGGACCCGGCCCTCGACCTCGGGCCCCTTCATCGTGTCGGACTTGGTCGACTGCGCCTGAGCGCCGAGCGCCTGGATGCTCATGCCGGAGCAGGCCATGACGGCCAGGGTGGCGGCTCCCGCGATCCATCTGCGATTCATGGTGATCCTCCTTGGTTGATGACGTTCACGCCTCAGAGGGGCAAGGCGTGTGCCAGCCCCAACTGCGCGACTTCGCGACCCGCGTGGTCCGCGTCCGCGTTCCCACCGCGTCGCGCCGACCCGGGAAGGCTTACCGGGGCACGCGTTCCAGTAGGGATGGACTCTCTCGCGCCCAGCGGCTACACTTGGGCACTTGAGATCGTGTGGAAGTGACCGTGACATCAGTCGCGGAGGGGTGGCCGAGCCCGGTTGAAGGCGTCCGACTCGAAATCGGATAGGGGCGCAAGTCCCTCGGGGGTTCAAATCCTCTCCCCTCCGCCAAATTCGCACCTTCAGGAAGAAGTGCCGGAGAGGCGCGGAGGGGTGGCCGAGTGGCCGAAGGTGCGGCACTGGAAATGCCGTGTACGGGCAACTGTACCGTGGGTTCGAATCCCACCCCCTCCGCCATTTTTCCTCACAGCTTGGCCGTGCTAGACGGGGAGGTAGCGGTGCCCTGTAACCCGCAATCCGCTATAGCGGGGTTGAATTCCCTCTCGAGGGCCGGTCGTGTCGAATGAGCCGTACGGGACGGCGTTGAAGGTTGGGCCCCACGCAACGGGATGCGTCGAACCCCGCCAGGCCCGGAAGGGAGCAACGGTAAGGCGCCCCTCTCGTGTGCCGTGGGAGTACCTGACCGGAGCAGGTTTCGTGCGGCGATCGCGGTGTGGTCGGTTCAATTGAGGGTGCACGGTCTTTGACTTATCAGGTTCTGGCGCGGAAGTGGCGGCCGCAGGTCTTCGACGCGGTCGTCGGGCAGGATCCGGTCACGCGCACGCTACGCAACGCGCTGGCCTCCGGCCGCGTGGCCCACGCGTATCTCTTCACCGGGCCGCGCGGCGTCGGCAAGACCACCACCGCGCGCCTCCTGGCCAAGGCGCTGGCGTGCACCGCGCGCACCGGCACCGAAGCCTGCGGGGCGTGCCCGTCCTGCCTCGACTTCGCCTCGGGGGCGCCGGTGGACGTGATGGAGATCGACGCGGCGTCCAACACGAGCGTGGACGACATCCGGACGCTGCGCGAGAACGTGAAGTACTCTCCCGCGCGCGGCCGCTTCAAGGTCTACATCGTGGACGAGGTCCACATGCTCTCCGGCGCGGCCTTCAACGCCTTCCTCAAGACGCTCGAGGAGCCGCCCGCGCACGTGGTCTTCATCCTCGCCACGACCGATCCCAAGAAAATCCCGGCCACCGTGCTCTCGCGCTGCCAGCGCTTCGATTTCCGCCCGATCCCGCCCGAGCTCCTGACCGCGAGCCTCACCCGCATCCTCGAGGAGGAGCGGGTTTCCTTCGAGCCGGGCGCGCTCCCGCTTCTCATTCGCGCCGCCGAGGGCAGCCTGCGCGACGCGCTCTCGTTGCTCGACACCGCGATCGCCTACGGCGAGGGCAAGCTCGACGAGGCGGGCGTGGCCCGGCTGCTCGGCTCGTCCTCGCCGGTGCACGTGCGTGGCTTCGTGGGTGCCCTGCTCGGGGGCAACGGCGCGGCCGCGCTCGAGGCGGTGGATCGCGCCGCGGCCGCGGGCGAGGACCTGGGCACGCTCTGCCGCGAGGCGGTCGAGATGACCCGCCGCCTGCTCGTGACCAAGGTCGCCCCCGGCGCGCCGTTCGTGGACCTGACGCCCGCCGAGGCGGCCGAGCTCCGGGCGGTCGCGGAGCCGGTGTCGGCCGACGAGCTCATCTACGTGCTCCGCGCGTTCCTCGACGCGGACACCGAGATGCGCCGCTCGCCGCACCCGCGGGTCGAACTCGAGATCGCGGCGGTGCGCGCGACCCGACGTCCGCAGCCGCAAGCCATCGAGACGCTGATCGGCAAGCTCGAGGAGGCGGAGACGCGGCTGCGCCAGATGCCGCCCGCTACGTCGACCGCGGCGGGCCGTCCGGTGGTCGTGCAGGAAACGCTGCTCGATGCGCGCCCGGCGCCCGCGGCGCCCCCGCCGTCGCGCCGGCCGGCTCCGACGATACCGCCGCCCCCCGCGTCGCCGGCGCCCGCGGTCTCCGGGAGCAGCGGTCGGCCGGTCGACGTGGAGCCCCTCATCGAGGCGGCGGCCGCCGACATGGAGGCCACCGAGCCCGCGCTGCCCGCGCCCGCCGGGCTCCCCGCACCCGCAGGGTTAGAAGCCGCGTGGGAGCGGGTCGTCACCGAGGTCATGAAGCGCAAGGCGGTGCTGGGCTCGGTGCTCCAGCACGCCACCCCGCTGCGCGTGGAGAACGGCGTGCTCACGCTGGCGCTCCAGGCCAGCGGGTTCCACCGGGAGATGCTGAACGATCGCAGCAGCAAGGAGCTGATCAACGAGGCCGTCCAGCGCCACGTGGCGTCGGCGCGGCGATTCGAGCTCGATGCCAATGGCGGCGCGGCGAGCGGGGCCGGGGGAGCCCGGAACCACCCGGCGGTGCAGGCCGCGCTGAGCGCATTCCAGGGCGAGGTGGTCGCGGTGCGGCCGCGCAGCCCGGAGGAAGGAGAGAAACCGTGAAAGGTTTCGGCAACATCATGAAGGAGGCGCAGAAGCTCCAGGCCCAGATGGAGCAGCTGCAGGCGGAGGCGGCCAAGAAGACGGTGGAGGCCACCGCGGGCGGGGGCATGGTCACGGTGGTGGCGAACGGCAAGCAGGAGATCGTCTCGATCAAGATCGACCGCGAGGTCATCAATCCCGAGGACGCGCAGATGCTCGAGGATCTCGTGCTCGCGGCCAGCAACGAGGCGCTGCGCAAGTCCAAGGAGATGGTCCAGGGCGAGATGAGCAAGATCACGGCCGGGCTCAAGATCCCCGGCCTCGGCCCAGGATAGGAACGCAATGGCGTACTACCCGGAGCCGGTGGCGCGGCTGATCGACGCGCTCCAGCGCCTCCCCGGCATCGGGCCCAAGACGGCCCAGCGGCTCACCTTCTTCCTCCTCAAGCGCCCGGCCCCCGAGGTCGCCGCGCTCGGCGAGGCGCTGACCCAGCTCAAGCAGCTCATCGTCCACTGCTCGATCTGCTTCAACGTCACCGAGCTGGATCCCTGCCGCATATGCGAGGATCCCCAGCGCGATCAGCGGACGCTCTGCGTGGTGGAGGAGCCCAACGACCTGCTCGCGCTCGAGCGCACCGGCGAGTTCCGGGGCCGCTACCACGTGCTGCTGGGCGCGCTGTCGCCGCTCGACGGCATCGGGCCCGAGGATCTGCGGGTGCGGGAGCTGCTGGTCCGGCTGGAGAGCGATCGGGTCGAGGAAGTGATCCTCGCCACCAATCCGAGCGTGGAGGGCGAGGCCACCGCGATCTACCTCGCCAAGCTGCTCAAGCCGCTCGGCATGCGGATCACCCGTATCGCCCGCGGGTTGCCGGTGGGCGGCGACCTCGAGTACGCCGACGAGGTGACGCTCTCCAAGGCCATGGAGGGGCGGCGCGAGATGGGGTAGGGAGGCTTGGCGATGGTCGGGGCGTGTGATAAAACTGAACCGACGAGTCCCTCCCTGATTCCCCGATAGCTCAATGGTAGAGCATCCGGCTGTTAACCGGAGGGTTGCAGGTTCGAGTCCTGCTCGGGGAGCCAACCTGTCGAGCCCGGTGAAGCTCGGTTACCGTGCAGATCGCTCCTGACAGCTCCAAGCTCGCGGTCGTGATGGTCGGGCTGCCGGCCCGCGGAAAGAGCTACACCGCGCGGCGCATCGAGCGCTACCTGTCGTGGCTCGGCTACCGCACCGGTGTCTTCAACGTCGGAGAGTACCGGCGCGCGCGTGTCGGCGCCCAGCTTCCGCACAGTTTCTTCGATCCCGACAACCCACCGGGCGAAGAGGCGCGCCTCGCGGCGGCCATGGCGGCGCTCGAGGACATGGTGGTGTGGCTCACCGAGGACGGGCAGGTCGCGGTCTATGACGCCACCAACACCACCCGCGCGCGCCGTGCGATGGTACGTGCGCGTTGCGAGCGCGCCGGCTTCCAGGTGTTGTTCATCGAGATCCGCTGCGACGACCCGACCATCATCGAGGCCAACATCCGCAGCAACAAGCTGTCGTCGCCCGACTACGCGAACATCGATCCCGAGGAGGCGGTGGTCGACTTCCGCGCGCGCATCGCGCACTACCAGCGCGTGTACCAGCCCCTCGGAGACGACGAGGGCGCCTACCTGCGCGTCACCGGCGCCGGCCGCGGGGTCACCGTGAGCAACGTCGATGGCTACCTGGCCGGGCGCCTGGTGTTCTTCTTGATGAACCTGCACCTCACCGCGCGGCCGATCTGGCTCACCCGCCACGGCGAGAGTGTGTACAACGCCGCCGGTTTGCTCGGGGGTGATCCCGACTTGACGCCGGACGGCGCCCGCTACGCTCAGTCGCTCACCGAGTTCCTCGATCGGCGCGATCCGGATCGCAGCGGCGTGGTGATCTGGACGAGCGCCCTCCGGCGGGCGATACAGACCGCGGCCCCGCTCGGCCGCTCGGCCTGGGCGTGGCGCGCGCTCGACGAGATCGACGCCGGCATCTGCGATGGCATGAGCTACGCGCAGATCCAGGAGCATCTGCCCGAGGAGTACGCGGCGCGCAAGCGCGACAAATTCACCTACCGCTATCCGCGCGGTGAGTCGTACCAGGACATCATCCTGCGCCTCGATCCGATGATCATCGAGCTCGAGCGGACCCGCAAGCCGGTGCTGGTGATCGCCCACAACGCGGTGCTGCGCGCACTCTACGCCTACTTCCAGGGCGTTTCGCGTGAGCGCTGCCCGTACCTCCCCATTCCGCTGCACACCGTGATCGAGCTGACGCCGCACGCGTACGGCTGCCACGAGACACGCCTCCCGCTCAAGCCGCGGCTCGACGCGAGCGGAGCGCCGTAGCGGGACCGCGGCTCACTCCACCGCATTCTGGGAAGCATTGGCCGATGCTATAATCGGCCCCGTGACCCCCCTGAGCCCGGCCCGGAAGACGCTCCTCCGGCGCGAGATGGAGGCCCTGCTCGGTCCGGGCAGCGTGCTCTCCGATCCGGAAGAGCTGCTGGTCTACGAGTCCGACGGGCTCACCCTCTTCCGTGCGCTCGCCGACTTCGTGGTGTTCCCGCGGAGCGCGGAGCAGGTGGCGGCCCTGGTCAAGATCGCCGGCCGGGAAGGCATCCCCTTCGTGGCCCGCGGCGCCGGCACCGGGCTCTCCGGCGGGTGCCTGCCGTCGGAGGGCGGCCTGGTCATCTCGCTGATGCGGATGAATCGCGTGCTCGAGGTGGACTACGACAACCAGATCGCGGTGGTCGAGCCGGGCCTGGTGAATCTCCACCTCTCGTGGGCGGTGGGCCCGCACGGCTTCTACTACGCGCCCGATCCCTCGAGCCAGCAGGCCTGCACGATCGGCGGTAACATCGCGAACAACTCGGGCGGCCCGCACACGCTCAAGTACGGCGTGACGACCAATCACGTGCTCGGCCTCGAGGTCGTCCTGCCGGACGGCGAGCTGATGTGGCTCGGGGGCAAGACGCGCGACGCGCAGGGGTACGACCTGGTCGGCCTCTTCGTCGGGTCCGAGGGCACGTTCGGCATCGCGACCAAGATCGTCGTCCGCATCCTCAAGAAGCCGCAGGCCGTGAAGACCGTGCTGGCCGTCTTCGACCAGGTGGACCAGGCCTCGGAGGCGGTGTCCGCCATCATCGCGCGCGGCCTCGTGCCCGCCGCGATGGAGATGATCGACCAGCTCACGATCGAGGCGGTGGAGGATGCGTTCGGCTGCGGCTACCCGCGCGACGCGGCGGCCGCGCTGCTGATCGAGCTGGACGGCCTCGCGGCGGGCATGGAGGCGCAGGCCGAGCGTGTCGTCCAGGCCTGTCGCGATTGCGGCGCCCGCGACGTGCGCGCCGCGCGTGACGAGGCGGAGCGCCAGCTCCTCTGGAAGGGCCGCAAGTCCGCCTTCGGCGCCTACGGCCGCATATCGCCCGCCTACATGGTGATGGACGGTGTGATCCCGCGCACGAAGCTGCCCTACGTCCTCGGGCGCGTGAACGCGATCGCGGCGGCCCACGGCCTGCGCGTCGGCAACGTGTTCCACGCGGGCGACGGCAATCTCCATCCGAACATCCTCTACGACCCGCGCAACCCGGGCGAGGAGGCGCGGGTGGTGGCGGCGGGCGCGGAGATCCTGAAGGTGTGCGCCGAGGTAGGCGGCTCCATCTCGGGCGAGCACGGCATCGGGCTCGAGAAGGCGGACTACATGCCGTTCATCTTCTCGGAGGCGGATCTCGCCTGCATGCGGCTGGTCAAGGACGCGTTCAATCCGACCGGCCTCTGCAATCCCGGCAAGATCTTCCCCAGCAACAAGGCCTGCGTCGAGGTCGGCCCGGCGTACCGCCCGCATCCGATCGAAGAGAAGGGCCTCGCTCAGCGGTTCTAGCGCGGAAATCCGGAACTCCGCGTGTCGTCGAGCCTGCCGGACAAGCTACGCAGCATCGTCGGCGCCCCCCACGTGCTCACCGGGGTGGACTGCTCGCCCTACGTGGTGGAGGGCCGCGCGCCGGAGGCCGCGGTCTTTCCGGGCACGAAGGAGGAGATCGCCGCGGTGCTGCGGGCGGCCGGCGAGGCGGGCCTGCCGGTCACTCCGTGGGGCGGCGGTACCAAGATGGCGATCGGCTCGTCGCCCAACCGCATCGGCCTGGTGCTGGGGCTCAAGCGGCTCAACCGCATTCTCGAGCACGAGCCGGGCGATCTCACGGTCACCGTCGAGGCCGGGCTACCGTTCGAGACCCTGCAGGCCGAGCTGGGCAAGCGCGGGCAGTGGCTCTCGCTGGATGCGGGCGCGTCCGAGCGGGCCACCGTCGGCGGCATGCTCGCGAGCGACGCCTCCGGGCCGCGCCGGCATCTCTACGGCACCGCCCGCGACCTGGTGATCGGGCTCACCGTGGTGATGGCCGACGGCAGTCTCGTGCGGGGCGGCGGCAAGGTGGTCAAGAACGTGGCCGGCTACGATCTCCCGAAGCTCTACATCGGCTCCTTCGGCACGCTCGGCGTGCTCGCGGAGGCGACGCTGAAGCTCCGGCCGCGCGTGGACGTGGACCGGCTGGTGGTCGCGCGGTTCGAGCGGCTCCGGGCCGCGGGCGCGGCGGCGCGCGCGGTGCTGGCGTCCGACCTGGTTCCCTCGGCGGTCGAGCTGGCCGACGGCGAGGCGCTTCGGCGCCTCGGACTGGGCGGCGGGGCCGCGCTCCTGATCGGCCTCGACGGGATCGCCCCGCAGGTGGACTGGGAGGTGGCCGAGCTGGCGCGCCTGCTCGGCCCGATCGGGCTCGGCGAGACCAGTGTTCTCGAGGGCACCGCGCGCGATGACACCTGGCGCGCGCTCGCCGGCCTGGGCCGACCGGGCCACGACCGGGTCGCCGCGGTCATGAAGTGGGCGGTGCTGCCGACCCAGGCCGCCGAGCTGATGGACGCGGGCGCGGCGGCCGCCCGGCGCAACGGCCTCGTGGGCGCCCTCACCGCGCACGCCGGGGTCGGCATCGTCACCGCGGTACTGGCGGGCGGCACCAATCCGAACGCGGTGGTGTCCACGCTCACCGAATGGCGCGCCCTGGTCAACCAGGTGGACGGGCGCGCGATGATCGAGTGGGCCCCGCTCGCGGTGAAGGAGCGGGTGGCGGTGTGGGACGCGGCGGGCCCCACGCTGCGCCTGATGAAAGGCATCAAGGAGCGCCTCGATCCGCGCGGCATCCTCAACCCGGGCCGCTTCGTGGGAGACATCTGAGCCGATGGCGCACCCGCCCGTGACCGAGACGAAGCCGGCGACGCCGCTCACCCTTCACGGCCTGAACGTCGACGGAGTGGACCGCTGCGTGCACTGCGGTCTCTGCCTCGCCTACTGCCCGACCTTCTCCGAGCTCGGGACGGAGATGGACTCGCCGCGCGGCCGGATCTTCTTGATCAAGTCGCTCGCCGAGGGCCGTATCAACCTGACCGACTCCACCGTCGCCCACCTGGATCTCTGCCTGGGCTGCCGCGCCTGCGAGACGGTCTGCCCGTCCGGCGTTCCGTACGGCCAGCTCATCGAGGCCGCGCGCGCCGAGATCGAGCGGCAGCGGCCGGGCGGATTCCTGCGTCGCGCGTTCCGGTGGGTCAACTTCTCGCTGCTGCTGCCGAACCCCTCGCTCCTGCGCCTGGCCGCCGCCGGGCTCCGCTTCTACCAGGCGAGTGGTCTGCGGCGCCTGGTTCGAGCCTCCGGGCTGCTGCGGTTCCTGCCCGCGCCGCTGCGCCACTGGGAGCCTCTGCTGCCGGACCTGCCGTCCGGCGCCGACCGCGCGCCGCTGGCCGAGGTGACGCCGGCCACCGGCGTCCGGCGCGCCCGGGTGGGCCTACTCACCGGGTGCATCCAGCAGGTCGCCTTCGGCCCCCAGAACCAGGCGACCGCGCGTGTCCTCGCCCGGAACGGAGTCGAGGTGATCGCGCCGCGGACGCAGGCCTGCTGCGGCGCGCTCCACGCCCACGCGGGCGAGCACGACACCGCGCTCGCTCTGGCCCGGCGCACCATCGAGACCTTCGAGGCAGCCGGCGTGGAGCACGTCATCGTGAACACCTCCGGCTGCGGCGCGCACATGAAGGCCTACGGCACGCTGCTCGCGGGCGATCCGGCCTGGCGTGGACGCGCCGAGCGGTTCGCGGCGAGCGTGCGCGACGTCTCCGAGTTCCTGGCCGCCGAGCCGCTGCGCGGGCCGTTGCGCGAGGTGAAGCGGACCGTCACCTACCACGACCCCTGTCACGTGGTCCACGGACAGAAGATCCGCACGCAGCCGCGGGCGTTGCTGGCCCAGATCCCGGGGCTCCGCGTGGTCGAGCTCCCGGAGGCCGACTGGTGCTGCGGCTCCGCGGGCACCTACAACCTGACCCAGCCCGAGATGGCCACGCGGCTCCAGGACCGGAAGATCGCGCACGTGCGGGCCACCGGCGCCGACGCGGTGGTGACCGCGAACCCGGGCTGCATCATCCAGATCGTGCAGGGGCTGCGCGCGAAGGGCTCGGCGATCCAGGTGCTCCACATCGTCGAGCTCCTCGACCAGGCCTACCGAGGCAAGTAGCGGTGGCCCGCGTGAAGGTCCTGCCGCTGTCGGAGCTGCCGCCCAGCAAAGGGGTGCTCGTCAGCGTGAACGGCCACAACGTGGGCATCTACCGGCGCGGCGAGGAGGTCCTGGCCATCGGCGATGACTGTCCGCACCAGGGCGGCAGCCTCTGCGACGGCTGGGTCGAGGGCGAGATCGTGATCTGTCCGCTCCACGGCTGGGAGTTCGACATGCGGACCGGCGCCTGCATGACGGTGCCGGGCGAGAGCGTCCCGCGCTATACCGCCACGGTCGAGGACGGGGCGGTGTACCTGGAGGAAACGGAGTGAGCCGGCCCGACGCGGTGCCAAGCGAACACAAGGCGAACGCCCCGCGCTCGATCGGCTGCTTCGTGCTCACGATCTCGGACTCGAAGACGCCGGAGACGGACACGAGCGGCGCCCTCATCCGCGAGCGGCTCACCCTGGCCGGCCACACCGTGGTCGGCCACGCCATCGTGCGCGACGAGCCCACGCAGGTCACCGCGGTGATCCGCACGGGCTGCGACGATCCCGCGGTCGAGGCCTTCATCCTCACCGGCGGTACCGGCGTCACCTCGCGCGATTCCACCTTCGAGGCGGTCGAGGCCCTTCTCGACAAGCGCCTCACCGGCTTCGGCGAGCTCTTCCGCATGCTCTCCTACGAGGAGGTCGGCGCCGCCGCCATGCTCTCGAGGGCCCAGGGCGGGGTCGTGCAGGGGCGGGCGCTCTTCTCGCTGCCCGGCTCGCCCAACGCCTGCCGGCTCGCGCTCGAGAAGCTGATCCTCCCCGAGCTCGGACACGTCCTCCGCGAGGTGCGGCGGTAGACGCAGCGCGAATTTCGGAAGGCGGTATAATCGAGTCCGGTCCCCAAGCACCACACACTCCAGGAGGCTTGCAGATGCGTCGTTCAACCCTCTCCCTCGCGCTCGCGTTGTCTCTCGTGGTGCCGGCCGTGGCCGCGGCCCAGGCCCGGCCCGCGGAGCCGCTGTGGAAGGAGAGCCAGGGGGCCGCGGCACCGCCCGACATCGCGCGCCTGAACGACTTCATGCACGACCTGGCGGAGCGCCTGAAGCCGCCGCTGGTGCAGATCCGGGTGCGCCGGGCGGCCGATCCCCAGGCCGAAGGGCAGGAGCCGCAGCCCAATGCGCCGGACGAGCGGCGGAGCCAGGGCTCGGGCTTCATCATCCGCGAGGACGGCTATCTGGTGACGAACGCGCACGTGGTGGGCGACGCCGACCGCATCCAGGTTCGCCTGGTCGACGGCCGCCGGTTCGAGGGCCGGGTGGTGGGCCTGGACGAGCGGGTGGACCTGGCCCTGGTCAAGATCGACGCCAAGGGGCTGCCGGTGGCCCCGCTCGGCGACTCCAACCGCGCCCGGGTCGGCGAGTTCGTGCTGGCGCTGGGACATCCCTTCGGCCTCGAGCAGACGGTCTCCTTCGGGATCGTGAGCCGCAAGGGCGCCCCGATCCAGGGCGCGGTGGCCGGCTTCGAGTTCATCCAGACGGACGCCGCGGTCAACCCGGGCAACTCGGGCGGCCCGCTCGTGAACATGGCGGGCGAGGTGGTGGGCGTCAACAGCATGGCCGCGGTCAACGGCACCATCGGCTTCGCTATCCCGGTGAACCTGGTGAAGGCGCTCCTGCCCCAGCTCGCCGAAAAGGGCAAGGTGGAGTGGGGCTGGCTCGGCGTCAGCATCGCCGAGGTGCCGGACGAGGAAGCCGCCAAGTTCGGCCTCAAGGAGGCCAAGGGCGTACTGATCCGCCAGGTGGTGGCCGGACAGCCGGCGGACCAGGGCGGCATCCGCGCCAACGACGTCGTGGTCTCCGTGGACGGAACGGCGGTCGAAGGGCCGCGCGATCTCCAGCGGATCATCTCGAGCACGCCGGTGGGCCAGAGCGTCAAGATCTCGCTCATGCGCGAGGGCAAGGAGCAGCAGGTGGCGGTGACGGTCGGGGCCTACCAGGCTGCGCCGCGCGTCCCGCGCCGCCTCGTGCCCGCGCCGGCCCCGCGCCAGCCGTCGCCCCAGCCTCCGCGCTGAGGACGGTGGACCGCGTCGGACGCCTCGCCGGTCGCGTCGCGCTCGGGCTCTCGCTCGCGGCCGGCGCGCTCTCACCGACGTGGGCGGTCGCCACCGAGGTGCAGGCGCTCTTCCCCTCGGACCGGCAGACGGTGCCCGATCCCCGCCAGTCCACCGGGCGCCGCGTGGCGCTCGCCTCGCCCGATTGCGTGGTCGATGCGGCGGGCTGCGACGAGATCCGGCTCCTCAACGAGCTGGACGGCTGGAGCGTGAACCCGCGCATGACCATCCACTTCTCCGGACCGGTCGCGCTCGAGAGCCTCACGAAGACCAGCGCCTTCATTCTCCCGCTCGCGCCCGAGCCGCTGCCCTCGCCGATCGGGCTCGCGCAGCTCGTCTGGGACGCGGCGAGCCATACTCTCTACGCCCGCCCCGAGCGCTCCTTGCTCCAGGCGCGACGCTACGTGCTGGTCCTCACCACGCGCGTCCTGGACGACGGCGGGCAGCCCCTCGCCCCGGCGCTCAACGCGCCGATCGTGGCCGAGGCGGCCTACGGGATCTCCGCCCAGGGTGTGGTGTTCCAGCGGCTCAAGCGGCTCGGCGTCGGCAAGCGCGAGGTCGCCGCCGCCACCGTGTTCACGACCCAGAGCGTGACCGCCGGGCTCGAGCAGATGCGGGCGTTGATCGAGGCCGGCCCCGCGCCCGAGCTGCGCTTCGCCCTCGGCCCGCGCGGCGCCCGCTCAGCCTACGCGCGGGTGGAGCTGGACGGTCTCGAGCTGCGCCGGCACGTCGCCACCGATCCGGCGGCGAATCTCGAGGAGCCGGTGACGCTGCCGCTGGTGCTGGTACCCCCGACCGATATCCGGACGATCGCGATCGGCCGCTTCAGCGCGCGGTCCTTCCTGACCGCGGACCGCGTGATCCCGCCCACCGCGACCCGGGAGGAGGGGCCCGCGATCCAGCGGAGCGAGGACGTGGACGTCACCGTCTACCTGCCGACCGGCACGATGCCGTCCGGCGGCTGGCCGGTGGCGATCTTCGGTCACGGCTTCGGCAACGATCGGCACGTCGTCCCGATGCTGGTGGCCGGCACCATGGCGCGCTTCGGCTTCGCCACGGTGGCGATCAACGTGGTCGGCCACGGCGGCGGGCCCGACGGCACGCTCACCGTGCTTCGCACCGGCCAGGATCCGGTCACGCTGCCCGCGGGCGGGCGCGGCCTCGACCTGGACGGCGACGGCCGCATCGGCGCGACCGAGGGCGTCGGTACCCGCGCGGGGACGCCGCTCGCACTGATCGGCAGCCGCGATGGCCTGCGCCAGACCACCGCGGACCTCATGCAGCTCGTCCGCGCGATCCGCCGCGGCGTGGACGTGGACGGCGACGGCCACGTGGACCTGGACCGCGACCGCATCGTGTACTTCGGTCAGTCGTTCGGCGGCATCTACGGCACGCTGCTGATGGCGGTCGATCCGCTCGTGCGCGTGGGCGTGCTCGGCGTGGCGGGCGGGCCCATCGTGGAGATCGCGCGCCAGTCGCCGGTCTTCCGCGGGCTGGTGGTGGACCAGCTCAAGCGCCGGCAGCCGCCGCTCATGAACGGCGATCCGGACTTCACCGAGTCCCTTCCGCTGCCGGGCGAGGGGCCGGTGCGCGAGCCGGCGGCGGGCGCCCTCGAGCTGCAGGCCTTCTTCGATCGCGCGGAGTGGCTCACCCAGCCCGCGAATCCGGTCGCCTTCGCCCCCTATCTCAAGCAGGCCCCGCTGCCGGGGGTCGGCCCGAAGGCCGTGCTCTACCAGTGGGCGGTCGGGGATCGCACCGTGCCCAATCCCACGACGGCCGCGCTGCTGCGCGCGGGCCAGCTACAGCCGGTGTCGTCGCTGTACCGGCACGACCCCGCGGCGGTCTCGGAGCGCTTCAAGAACCCGCACGCGTTCCTCACCTGGACGGCCTTCCCCGAGGTGTACGCCATCGGCCGGGCCGCCCAGGAGCAGGTCGCGCGCTTCTTCGCCTCGGGCGGTCGGCAGATCGAGCCGGTCCTGACCCAGTTCGAGATCGGCGCGGCGCCGCCGGGGCCCTGACGTGGAGGCCATTCTCCTCGGCACCGGCTCGCCCCCGCCCAATCCCAGGCGGCGCGGCCCGTCCACGCTGCTGTCGCTGGGCGCGGAGCGGTTCCTGGTGGACGCGGGCTCCGGCGTGGGCATCCAGCTCGTGCAGGCGGGCGTGCGGCCCTACGACTGGCCGCGCGTGTTCATCACCCATCACCATTCCGATCACGTGATCGACCTGGGTCACCTGCTAATCACGCGCTGGATCGTGGGCCAGAACGCGCCCCTCGAGATCTGGGGCCCGGCGGGCACGAAGCGCCAGATGGCGAAGCTGCTGGACTACATGAACTGGGACATCGAGGTGCGCCGCCACCACATGGTGGATCGCGAGCCGCCCGCGGTGACGGTGACCGAGATCGAGGAAGGGCAGGTCATGCAGGCGGGCGGCGTGACCGTGAGTGCCTTCCTGGTGGAGCACGATCCGGTGAAGCCCGCCTTCGGCTATCGCTTCGACGGCGGCGGCCGCAGCGTGGTCATCTCGGGTGACACCCGTCCCTGCGACAACCTGATGCGCTGGAGCCGCGACGTGGACTGCCTGATCCACGAATGCTGCGAGATGGCCAAGACCTCGTGGTACCCCGGCGGCGGCTGGCCGACGCTCGAGGAGAAGATCCGCGGCCTCGCCTCCTATCACACGCAGCCCGACGACCTCGGCCGCGTGGCCGCGGGCGCGCGCGCCAAGAAGCTCGCGGTGACGCACCTCATGCCGGGCTCGGAGCCCGCCGAGCTCGAGGCCGCCGCCCGGCGCCACTACGCGGGCCCCCTCGTCATCGGCACCGACCTCCTCTCCGTCTAGGCACCCTCAGGAACCCTCTCCCCTCGGGGAAGAGGGCAGGGTGAGGGGCCTGAGGGGCCGGGTCTACCCCTCCCGCAGCACCCGCATCACCGCCTTCACCCACGCCGCCTCGAGCGAGGGCACCGGCGCATACGTGATCCCCCCGGTGATCCGCACGTCCCCTTCCGCCTCGGTCGGCGCATCCTCCAGCACGTCCTCCACCGCCAAGCTGAACCGCGCGAGCTCGGCCCGCAGAAGTGGCGCGCCCATCGCCCGGCACTTGATGTAGACCGTCTGCCCCGGCTCGACCAGCATCAGGGTGCCCACGCCGCGCTCCTCCAGATTGCGCGCGCTGCGACTCCGCGCGGCGATGGCCAGGCGGAGCGTCCGCGCGTCCACCGCGAGCCACTCGAGGTAGCTGCAGAGCATCGGGTGTGGCGCGCCGTCGGCGCCGAGCGTGAGAAAGGGCAGCCCGCGCCCGAGCGCCGAGGGCAGGTCCTCCTGGGAGAAGCGCGCGCGCAATGCGGGCGGGAGCGAGGAGCCGAGCGACCGGCTCATCGTCGAGCTAGTAGCCGCGCGCGCGGTCCACGGTCTCCCGCAGCGTCTGGCCCGCGAGGAAGCGCTGCAGGTTGTCGGTGAAGAGCTCGGCCACGATGTGATCGCGGCCGGGATGGAGCCCGCCGATGTGGGGCAGCACCATGATGCCCTCGGTGCCCCAGAAGGGATGCTCGGCGGGCAGCGGCTCGGTGGTGAAGACGTCGAGCACCGCGCCCGCGATCGTCCGCGCGGTGACCGCCTCGATGAGATCGGCGTCCACGACCAGCTCCCCCCGGCCGAAGTTGAGCAGGTAGGCGCCGGGCTTCATGCGCTTGAGCCGGGCCGCGTTCATGAAGCCCCGGGTCTCGGGCGTCACCGGGAGGAGTAGCAGCACGAAGTCGGCGGCGGCCAGCACGGTGTCCGTGTCGGCTGGCCCGTACACGCGCTGCACGTGGGGCATCGGGGCCGGGCTGCGGCGTGTGCCGATCACGCGCATCTCGAGGGCCTCGGCCTTGCGGGCCAGCTCCTGGCCGATGACGCCCAGGCCCAGGATGCCGAGGGTGGTCCCGGCCAGGGTGGTCGACACGCGCCGACGCCAGTGCCGCCGCTTCTGGTCCTCCGCGATGCCCGCATAGGGCTTGGTCAGATGGAAGAGCGCGCCCAGGATGTTCTCCGGCATCTGCACTCGATGCGTCCCGCGCGCGCAGGTGAGAGTCAGCTCCTTCGGCAGGTCGGGCAGCGCGAGCCAGCCTTCCACTCCGGCGGTCAGCGCCTGCAGCCACCGCAGCCGCGGCATCTGCGCGAGCACGCCCGCGCCCGCCCGGAAGGCCAACATGGCTTCGCAGCGCGCGAGCAATTCGGGTCTTGGCGTCTCGCCGAGCGGCACGGAGATGACCTCCACGCGCTGATCGAGCCCGGCCCGTGCGAGCCCCTGGTGGTATGGCGCGGCGTCGGGAATCCAGAGCAGCACGAGCGGCCGATCGGTGGCCATGTCGGATGAGTCCTCCCCGCGGGATGGTAGCCTCGCGGCACCGACGCGGCAAGATTTCTTGGCGGCGGGCGGGTTGCCCACTGCCGGAGCCTTCGGTAAGGTGCAGGCTCATGCGCGCGCTCGTGATCGGCGCTTCCGGACAGGTGGGCGCGGCCCTGCTGCGCGTGTTGCGCGAGCGCGGTCACGAGGCCGTCGGCACGTGGGCCCACGAGGCGTTCGCCGGCCTGGTCCCGCTCGACTTCACCGACCCCGCGGCGACCGAGCGCTTGGTTGCCGACACGCGCCCCGACTGGGTGCTCTGTCCCGCCGCGCTGAGCCACGTGGACTACTGCGAGGCGCATCCGGCCGAGGCCTTCGCGGCGAACCTGCACGGCCCGCTCGCCGCCGCGAAGACCGCGGCCCGCGCCGGCGCCGGCTTCGTCTACTACTCCTCCGACTACGTCTTCGACGGCGTGGACGGGCCCTATGCCGAGGACGCCCGCCCGCGCCCGCTCGGCGTCTACGGGCAGAGCAAGTGGGAAGGCGAGCAGGCGGTGAGGGGCGCCCTC
>Ga0070695_100000785_pt1 | contig 17066 bp, 13 predicted proteins | sample KBSK1252metaG_FD_65471 | JGI IMG/M metagenome (GOLD analysis project Ga0070695, IMG submission 65471) | Corn, switchgrass and miscanthus rhizosphere microbial communities from Kellogg Biological Station, Michigan, USA - KBS K1-25-2 metaG | ecosystem: Host-associated > Plants > Roots >...
CCAGCCATGTGAACGAAAGCGGATCGAGATTCGGATCGTACGACTTGGTCGCCGTCACCGTGAGCCCGTCTTCCTGGAACTGTGACGTGAATGGAACCGTCATGTCGTGCGGCCATGCCTTCGCGATCGGCGCCGCGTTCGGTTGTTCGGCGCTGCGGTTATAGAGCGCCATGGCGGTGTAGTAGTAGGTGCCGATGAAGAGATCCGGCAGTCCATCGCGATCGATGTCGGCGATCACGGCATCGACGAATGACACGTTGATCTGGCGGTTCGTGCCAAACGTCCCGTCGCCGTTGCCGACGGCGAGCGTGCCCTCATCCGTCAGGACGTCGGGACGTCCGTCGCCGGTGAAGTCCGCGACTTCGAGATGGTACGACGCCCACGGCAGATCGCTGAAGACGGGCGCGGCGAACGTTGCATCGCCGCGGCCCAGCCAGGTCACGAGCGTGTTGCCCGATCGCGACGCGACGAGATCGGCCTTGCCATCGCCGTTGAAATCGGCGACGTGGAGGGCGTAGATGTACCCGACGCCTGGCGCTGTGCTTTCCGACGGAAACGCGCCGCGTCCGTCGCCGAGATAGACACGGACCTGTTGTGAGGAGTCCCACACGAGGAGATCGACGTTGCCGTCGCCGTTGAAGTCCGCCGCGGCGTTGAGGTACTCGTACGGGCGGCTCGTCTCGTCGGTTTCGGCGAAGGTGCCGTCGCCGCGGCCGAGAAAGACCTTTCGAACCAGACTTCCGGCGCCGACGTCGTCCATCACGACGACATCGGCATGCCCGTCGCGATTGAAATCGGCGGTGACCATCCCTCGCGGGTTCGTGAACGGCAGCGACGTGCCGAGCGTGAAATGGCCCGCGCCGTCACCCATCATGAAGTCGAGCGCACGAGCCGACTTCCATGGATTCACCGACGCGTAGTAGTACGTGTCTTGCGCGAAATCGGTGTGGCCGTCTTCGTTGAAGTCGCCTGCAATCGCCGACGACACCCACGGGAACTGACGCCCGGCGTCGACCTTCACCGGCGTTGTAGCGTCGAGCACGACGCCGTCGCCGACCACGATGTCGGGAATACCGTTGTGATTGAAGTCGGCGACGGCATACGGTCCTCCCGCCGCCCACGAATCCGCCGTGACGTCGGGTACGGCGCGCAACTCGAATGCCGTCGCGCCCGGCCCGCCGCGGCCTGGCGTGCGATTCCAAAGGACGGTGCCGGCGCCCGCGTACTCGTTGCCGGTCGCGAGATCGACGCGGCCGTCTCGGTCGAAGTCGGCCGCGACCACGGTGCGGCTGCCCGACGCCGACTTCACGATCTGGTGCGTTGAGAAAACCGTCGCGGAATTGCCGGCGGTGAAGATGGTGACGCTGCTCGAGGTGCGGCTCGCCACGATCAAATCCTGGCGGCCATCGAGGTTCAGATCAGCCGCCGCGATGCCGCGCGGGGATGAGACGGTGCCGCCGCCGAGGTTCGCCGTCCAGTGGAGACCGGTGGTGCTGTTGAGATAAATCGCCACGTAGTTCGCCGACGTTGATGCGGCGGCCAGATCGAGGCGGTTATCCTTGTTGAAGTCGGCGGCGACGAGGACGTTCATGTTCGTGCCGCCGGAACCGACGGGCGCGGTGAGCTCGGCGCGCGTGAAGGTGCCGTCGCAATTGCGCTGGAGCAGCGTAATCGGACTGCCGCCGGCGTTCGCCACCGCGATGTCGGGACCGCAGCCGATCGGCTTCAAATAGCCAATGACGATCCCCTGCGGGTTCGCGCCCGCATTCAGCGTTATCCCGCGGAGGAAGGTGCCGCTCGAATAGTCGTAGTCGAGAAACGAGATGGTCCCGCTCGTGTAGCTGCTGTACACGATGCTGTAGCCGCTGAATCCGAGGTATCCGGCCGCGACGCCGCGCGGGTTGCCGCTCACGGGGATCCGCATCGGCGCCTTGAAGTTTCCCCCAACGTCGCCGAACAGCACGTCGATTTCGTTCGCGTCGGCCGCGGCGACGACGAGATCCGCGTAGCCGTCGTAGTTGAAATCGGCGCTGGTGATGTCGAACGGTCCCGCCCCGACCGCAATGCGTTTGACCTGGAAGCCGCCGCCGGTGAATTCGCGATTCATGAACACGTCGACGGTGTTCGTGCCGGCGTTGGCCGTGGCAAAGTCCGGCGACCCATCGTTGTCGAAGTCGTCCGAGACGATGCCGCGCGCGCCCGCATCGCTCGCGTAGCCGGCTGGTGAGAAGGTGAACGCGCTGGCCGCGCTGGTTTGCGCCGTGGCGTTGCCCGCGAACAGTGCCAGCCCGACCAGAACAATAGCCGCGCGGAGCAACATGTTTTCTCCTCGAGCGGTGTGGAAAGGCAACGGCCGTACCGCGCGGGAGCTGTGATCTGTTTGATGTTTTCGGGCGCGGCGTATCCGATCGGATATGCGGGATGTCGCGAGCCGGATAGGTTTCGATGAGGTGATTGCGAACGGTGGGAATGGCTAGTCGCGTGCGACGCGCAGCTCGACGCGTCCGACACGGAGCCGATCGCCGGCGGCGAGCCGCGCGTTCTTCACCCGCTTGTCGTTCACGAACGTGCCGTTCGTGCTCGACAAGTCGACGACCTCGACCGTGTCGTCGGTTGCCGTCAACCGGCAGTGCAGACGCGAGACGAGGGCGGCGTCGACGACGAAGTCGGCGCGCGGGGCGCGGCCGATCGTCTTGACGGTGCCGGGCCGCAGGCGAAACATGACGGCGCCCGCGTCCGCCGGCGAGCCCTGCAGGATCCACATGGCCGACATATCTTAGTACGACGCGGTCAACTGGTCTCGCACACCGGCCGTCTAAGGCGGCATGGGCTCGCTGAAGTTCGATCTCGTCGACGCCGTCCGGAGCCTTCGCCGTGACCGCATCTACGTCCTGACGATCCTGCTCACGCTCGCCGTCACGCTCGGCGCCACCACAGCCGTCTTCTCCATCGTCAACGGCGTCCTGCTGGAGCCGCTGGCCTACCGCAAGCCGCACCAGTTGGTAGCGCTCCGGGAAATCTGGCGCGTCGGCGACCGCTCGTCCGTACTGGAAGTCAACGAGCGGCACTTCGAGTACTGGCGCGGGCACGCGCGCTCGTTCGCGTCGATGGCCCAGTACACGGCGCGGCCGGCGAACCTTACGGGCCGCGGGGATGCCGCGCGGATTACGGTCGCGCGCGCGAGCGGATCGCTGTTCGACGTGCTTCAGGTGCAGGCGGCGCTGGGACGGACGCTGACGCCGGACGACGAGCCTCGCGAGCGGCCGGACGTGGCTGTCATCAGCGACAGCCTGTGGCGGCAGCGATTCGATGGCGATCGGGCCACGGTCGGCCGCGCCATCCTCATCGAGGGCAAGCCGTACACCGTGGTCGGCATCCTGCGTCCTGAATTTCAGATTCCCGACCGCGGCCGGTTGACGGCCAAGGTCGATGCATTCATTCCGCTGAGGGTGAGTGTCGGCTGGGTCGGCGATCACAACAACGACGCCATCGGCCGGCTGCACGACGGCGTCGGCGCCGACGAAGCGCGCACGGAACTGAACGTGCTGCAGCGACAAGTCAGCGCGATCGCAACGCAGGAGGCGCATCAGGACGTGTCGCTCGCGAGCGTCATGACGCCGTTGACCGACGCGATCGTCGGGCAATCGCGCCGCGGATTGTGGCTGCTGCTGGCGGCGATCGCGGCGGTCCTGCTGATCGCGTGCGCGAACCTCGCGAATCTTTCACTGAGCCGCACGCTCGGGCGCCTGCGCGAGGCGGCGATTCGGTCGGCGCTTGGCGCGAGCCGTTCGCGGCTCGTGACGCGCGCCGTGTTGGAGCACCTGTTTCTCTCGGCGCTTGGTGGCGTGCTGGGCATCTGGGTGGCGTGGCTGGCGCTGGCCGTGTTCGTGCGAACGGCGCCGATCGATCTGCCGCGCGTGACCGAGGTGAGGCTCGACGCGCGCGTGTTCGCGTTCGCGGCGGCCGCGTCGATGCTGGCCGGCGTCATCGTCGCCGTACTTCCGGCGTGGCGTCTTGCGGGACGAGACGTGCAGAGCGGACTGCGTGCCGCCGGCACCGCCTTCACCAGCGACCGCACCGGCGCGCGAAGTCGCGCGGCGCTCCTGACGCTGCAGGTCGCCCTGTCCGTGACGCTGCTCGTGGTGACGGCGCTCCTGGTCATCAGCTTCGTCCGCGTGCTGGGCGTCGATCGCGGATTCGACGCCGGCCACGTGCTGACGGTGGACGTCTCGCTTCCCGCCGAACGATACGCGGACGAGCCCGTGCGGCTGGCGGCCTACGATCGCCTCATCGCCGCGTTGCGCGAGCTGCCGGGCGTTCAGCGTGTCACGACGACTTCGATGCTGCCGCTGGCCGGTCAGGGACAGTCCAACTTCATCGTGCCCGAGGGCAGTAGGCGGCCGACGTTCGAGGAACCGAGCGCAAACTTCCGCTTCATCGCGCCCGAGTTCTTCAGCACGCTCGGCATCACAGTCGTGCACGGCCGATCGTTAACCGATCGCGAGCGCGATCCGCGTCGTCCGGCTCCTGTCGTGGTTTCGGCCTCGACCGCCGCGCGCCTGTGGCCCGGCCAGGATGCGATCGGCAAGCGCTTCAGCCGCGGCATCGACGGCGAGCAGGGATTCGAGGTCGTCGGCGTGACCCCTGACGCGCGCGTGACATCGATCGAGCGCACGCCGCCGCTGATGGTGTACGTGCCGTACTGGTGGCGGAGCAGGCCATCGATGTCGCTGCTCATCAGGACGGCCGGCGAACCGGCATCGGTCCTGGCGAGCGTGAGGCGGAGCGTCCGCGACCTCGATCCGGACATCGCGATTGGGGAATCGCGTCCGCTCGAACAACTCGTCGACGCGTCGGTCGCCGCGCGCCGCTACCAGATGCACCTCTTCGTGGTGTTCGGAGGCGTCGCGTTGTTCATCGCGACGGTCGGCGTCTACGCGGTGACGGCATTCAGCGTGTCGCGGCGCCGGCGGGAAATGAACATCCGCGTCGCGCTCGGCGCCCGGGCGTCGCAGGTGATCGGTCTCGTCCTTCGACAGGGGACGGCGCCCATCGTTGCCGGTGTCGCGGCGGGCGCGGCGGGCGCCTTCGCGATCGGCACGCTCGTCGCGAGTCTGTTGTTCGAGGTGCGCGCGCGCGATCCGCAGGTCATCGGCGCCGTTGTGGCGCTCGTCGGGACAGTCGGTCTGCTGGCGTGCCTGCTGGCGGCGCGTCAGGGCTTGGCGCTCGATCCCGCCGCCGTCCTTCGCGACGAGTGACGCGCCGCGCGGATGATCGAATCCACGGAACGATCGACGTCGTCGTCGGTCGTCGACCAGTTCGACACCGAAATCCGCATCGCGTCCATGCCGTGCCAGCGCGTTCCGCCGAGCCAGCAGACGCGCTCTTCCTGGACCAGTCGCAGCGTCTCGCGCGTGGCCGCGTCGGCGTCGCCCTCGCGCGGCGCCACGCGAACGAGTACCTGATTCAGCACGACGTCGTTGAGAATCTGAATCGCCGGCTCGGTGCGGAGCCGATCGGCGAAGCGTCGTGCGAGCCGGCAGCAGCGATCGACGAGATCCTCGACGCCGCGACGGCCGAGCGATCGGAGCGCCGCGTACACGGCGAACCCGCGCGCGTGGCGCGAGGCTTCGGGCACCCAGTCCGAGGGCTCGCGAGGTTCCTGCGCCGATCGCACCAGGTAGGCCGCCGTCATACTCATCGCCGCGCGGTGTGCCGCCGGATGCGCGACGAAGACCAGGCCGGAGTCGTACGGCACGTTCAGCCACTTGTGGGCGTCGGTCGCCCACGAGTCGGCCAGGGCGGCTCCGCGCGTGTAGTGCCGCAGCGTCGGGCTGGCGGCCGCCCACAGCCCGAACGCGCCGTCGATGTGGATCCACGCACCATGACGGTGCGCGACGTCCGCGATCGCGTCGAGCGGATCGAACGCGCCCGTGTTCACGTTGCCCGCCTGCGCGCAGACGATCGTCGGGCCGCCGCCGTTCGCGAGCGCGGCCGCGAGCGCGTCCGCCTTCATCCGGCCCTGATCGTCGGCCGCGACGCGGACGACCTGCTGCGATCCGATGCCGAGCAGGCGCAGCGCCGCAATCACCGACACGTGCACCTCGTCGCCGACAATCACGCGCAGGCGCGGCGCCGCCTGAAATCCGTCGGCCTCGACGTCCCATCCGGCGCGGCGCAGGACGTCGTGGCGCGCGGCCGCCAGCGCCGTGAAGTTCGCCATGTGACAGCCGGTGACGAAACCGGCACTCGCGCCGGCCGGCAATCCCAGCACGTCGCGCAGCCACACGCCGGCAATCTCTTCGACGACGGCAGCAGCCGGAGACATCACGAAGAGACACGCGTTCTGATCCCACGTCGCGGCGAGCCATTCGGCTGCGACCGTCGCCGGCAGGGCGCCTCCGGTGACGAACCCGAAGTACCGCGGACCGGTCATCGTGACGAGGCCCGGTTCGGCGGCGCGCGAGAGCGCGTCGATGACCAGATGCGGCGCGATCGGATCGTCGGGCAGGGTGCCGCCGAGCGCGGCACGGAGATCGTCGAGCGCGACGGTCGGCCACACGAGACGATCGCGGCGCGACGCGATATACGCGCGCGCGGCGATCAGCGTCCGGTCGAGGACGGCGAGAGCGTCTTCTTCAGCCACGTGACGATCGCGTTGGTGACGTTCGCGCTGACCTGTTTGTCGGTGAGCGTGCCGTACTCGTCCACCTCGCCCGTCCTGGCCGGCACGAGCAGATGATTCACGCCGGGCACCTTGACGACCTCGACCGGCGGGGCGTTCTTGCGCTTGCGCGCGAGCGCCTCGAGCTTGTCGGCGTTCGACGGCTCCACCTGCGTATCGAGCTCGCCTTGCACGATCAGGATCGGCTGCTTGACGTCGGGCATCACCTTGCCGGGATCGTTCAACAGGATGCTTTGAAATTCCGGATTGTCGACCTGCCGCCGGACGTCGGGCGGCAATTGATCCCAGCCCTTGCCCGTGACGACCGCTTCGTGAATCCGTTTCTGCAGATCGACCTTCGCCTGCTGCTCTTCGGCCGTCATCTTCGATCGACCGAGGAGGCGCTGCTGCTGCGCGAGCATGAGCTCGGCGCCCGTGACCCCGCTCGTCCCGAGAACCACGACCGCGGCGATGCGCTTCTCTTTCGCCGCCGCGATGAGCGCGACCGTGCCGCCCTCGCTGTGACCGGCAACCGCGAGGCGCTTCGAGTCGACGTCCTTGCGATCCGAGAGCCATTTCACCGCCGCGCGCACGTCCTCGGCGAAATCGGCGAGCGATGCGGCCTCGGCGCGTCCGCCGCTCTGGCCGATGCCGCGCTTGTCGTAGCGCAGCACGATGAATCCGGCTTCGGCGAGCGCGTTCGCGATCTGGCCGAGAACCGGCACGCCGTACATCATCTCGTCGCGATCGGTCGGACCGCTCCCGCCGACGAGCACGACGGCCGGCTGCCGCGCCTCGGTCGACGCGGTCGGGCGCGACAGCGTGCCCGCAATGACGAACCCGTTGCCGGGAATCTTCACGGCCTCGTCGTTCGGCCGCGAGATCGGCACGCTTCGCGACGAGACCGCCGCGACGTCCTCGCGCACGAACTCGACGCCCTGCAGCGGAATGCTGAGGCGGACGAGCCGGCCGCTCTGATCGGTCCACAAATCCGCGTCGATCGCCGCGCCCTGCAGCATCAGCGTCATGTGCGTGCGTCTGGTCGAGACCATGCCGCCCGCAGTCTGAATCTGCTCCGGGGCGGAGTCGCCGACGCGCACGGAAAACGACCCCTGCGGCACGGCGTAGACGGGAATCGTCGCGCCGGGCGATGCCGTTCGCAGGCGCGCGGCGAGCGCTTCGTACGGGCCGAAGAAGCTGTTGGGCAGGATGAGCACGCCGTCGGCGGCGATCGTGTCGCTCTTCTCGGTCGGCTGGCCGGCGATGCGGATTTCGCTCTTCGCGGTCGTGCCTTCGATCAACGTGCGAATCGACTGCTGCTGACCTCGCACGGTCCCGTCGAACGAGAGCTCGACAGGCGTCCAATCCGGCGTGTAGCGCGCCTGCACGCGGCGTCCGACGACGTCGATTGGCGCGCCGAGCCTGCCCGAGCTGACGATGGTCCAGCCGTCGGCCGCGCGTGTGACGTTGATTTGCTCGCTGCCGATCGGGGCGCCGCGGAGGAAGAGCCGATACGTCGTGCCGCCGGCTTCGACGACCGGCGGTGCGGGGATGATTTGCGCAAAGACGGTGAGCGGCGCCGACGCGCACATTGCTGCCGCGGCAGCGCACGCCGCACGGATAAAATGCATGTATCAGCATAGCATCATGATTCCGGTCGTTTCCGCCACCGCGTACGAGGCCGCGCGCCGCCGCGCCGCCTTCCTCGATCGATCCGATCGCGCGCGCATCGTCGTCTCGGGCGCCGATCGCGCGTCGTACCTGCAAGGACTGTTGACCAACGACGTCGCGGCCTTGAAAGCGGGCGCGGGCTGCTACGCCGCCTATCTCACGCCGCAGGGGCGGATGATCGCGGACCTGTACGTCTACGAGCTTGGCGACCTCATGCTGTTGACGCTGGATCGCGCGGCCAGGGACACGGTGCTCGCCAGGCTCGATCAGTTCATCTTCAGCGAGGACGTGCAGATCGGCGACGTCACGGAGACGTTCGCGCAGATGGCGATCGTCGGACCTGAGGCGGCGTCGATGCTCGCGGGGCTGCTGACCGGCACGACGTCGTCGACAGGCTCGGCGCTGAACGCGCTCGGCGAGCACGGGAACCTGCGCGCGCAGTGGAACGGCGAGCCGGCGATCGTCACGCGGATCACCGACGTCGGCGAAGCGGGCTTCGACGTGTTCATCGATCATTCGCATGCGGAGGCGTTTACATCGGCGCTCGCCGGCGCGGGCGCCGCTGCGCTCGACGCGGAGACGGCCGAGGCGATCCGCGTCGAGGCGGGCGTGCCGCGATTCCATCGCGATATGGACGAGGACACGATTCCGCTCGAAGCCGGCATCGAGACGCGCGCCATCAGCTTCACGAAGGGCTGCTACGTCGGCCAGGAAGTGATCATCCGCGTGCTGCATCGCGGCCACGGCCGCGTCGCGCGCAGGCTCGTGGGTCTGACGATCGATGCGGATCAACCGCCGGCGCCGGGTGCGCCCGTCCGTTCCGGCGATCGTGAGATCGGCCACCTCACCTCGACCGCGTGGTCCCCGGCGCTGAAGCGGCCGATCGCGCTGGCGTACGTCCATCGCGATTTCGTCGCGCCCGGCACGGCGGTGTCGGTGGATGGCCTCAACGCCGAAGTGACGACGCTGCCGTTTGTGAAGGTTTCGTAGCGCAGGCCTTCAGGCCTGCCGTATGAGCGTCGCGATCAATTCCGCATCGGCAGGCGGGAACTCCAGCGACGGGAGCTCTTCGCGTTTCACCCACCGCATCTCCTGACCGATCTGCGGCCGCGGATCGCCGGCGAGCTCGCATTGAAAGAAATGCAGCTCGACGGATCGCTCGGGATACGCGTGGGTGACGGTATAGACCTCTGGACCGATGCGTGCGCCGACGTCGAGCTCTTCGCGCAGCTCGCGCGCGAGACACGCGGTCAGCGTCTCGGCCTCGTCACACTTCCCGCCCGGAAACTCCCAGTAGCCCTCGAGGTGGACGCCCTGCTGCCGCCGCGTGACGAGGAAACAGCCATCTCGCTCGATGACGGCCGCGGTGACGATCATGGTCATTGCAAATTGCAAATTGCAGATTGCAGATTTACTGGTCGATTCGATCCGCGGTGAAGCTCCGGCAATTTTTCGCCATCGGACAGATGAGGCAGCGCGGATTGCGCGCCACGCAGACCATCGCGCCGAAGTCCATCAGCGCCTGGTTGAAGTCGAAGACGCGACGCGACGGCACGAGCGCTTCGGACACCTTCCACAGGTGCTGTTTCATCGCGTGGCTCTTCGGATCGCCGCGGCCGACGAAGACGCGAAACAGCACCCGCGCGACGTTCGTGTCGAGAATCGCGGCGCGCTCGCGAAAGGCGAAGCTGCGGATCGCGCCGGCGGTGTAGGCGCCGATGCCCTTGAAGGAGCGCAGCGTCTCTTCGTCCGCCGGAAGCTTGCCGCCGTACTTCGCGACCGCCTCGCGCGCGATCGACTGCAGCCGCCGGGGCCGGACGTTGTAGCCGAGCGGATACCAGGTGCCGGCGACTTCTGCTTCGGGCGCCGCCGCGAGCGCCTCGAAGTCGGGATACTTCACCAGCCACTCGCCGTATTTCGGCAGCACGCGATCGACTTGCGTCTGCTGCAGCATGATTTCCGAGACGAGGATGTGGTACGGGTTGTCGGTCTTCCGCCAGGGCAGGTCGCGGCCGTGGCGCGCGTACCACGTGAGCAGCCGCTGGCGGAACCGGCGGCGATCGGGCGGCAGCGGCATCGCGAGCGGGGCGCGCGTCTTTTTCATCTCGTATAATTCGGCCGTGAAAATTTACACGCGCACCGGCGACGCCGGCGACACGTCGCTCTTCGGCGGCGCGCGCGTGTCGAAAAAAGATCCGCGCGTCGACGCCTACGGCGAGGTCGATGAGCTGAATGCCTGGCTCGGGCTGGTCCGCGCGTCACGGGTGGATCCCGCGATCGATCGGGAGCTCGCCGAGCTTCAACGCGACCTCTTCGCGCTCGGCGCCGAGCTCGCGGACCCGGCCGGCAAGCTGGCGCCGCGCGTCACCAAGGCGATCATCGCCGACGACCACGTCAGCCGTCTCGAATTGCTGATCGACCGGCTCGAGGCCGAGCTGCCGCCGCTGCGCCGCTTCATCCTCGCCGGCGGCACGCCCGCGGGCGCGGCGCTCCACGTGGCGCGCACGGTCTGCCGGCGCGCCGAGCGGCGCATCGTCGCCCTCGAGCCCCCGGTCGATCCGGTCCTGCTGCGATACGTCAATCGCCTCTCCGATCTGCTGTTCGTGCTCGCCCGCGTCGTCAATCATCGCGGCGGCGTGCCCGAGACCGAGTGGTGATCGCGCCGCTCCAGGTCCTCCTTGATCGCGTCGAAGACCTTGCGCGCGAGCTCCTGCGACACGCGCTCGCGGATCGCGCCGCACTCGATCAGCACGGTGCCGGTGAGCGTCTCGATGGCGACATCCCACCGATCCCGCACGATGCCTTCCGGATGATCTTCGAAACTCGTCGGCTGCTTTTCGTCCGCGGCGTGCCGGCGTGACACGTATGCGGCGAGCGGCGCGCCGTTGATCAGCACGCGCACCGCGACGATCAGGTCCTTGTCGATTGACTGCTCGCCGTAGTAGAAGCGCGCGGCATCCTCGCTGACGAGGACGAAATGCTCGCCCGCCGGAATCTCCGCCACGATCCGGCGGCCGAGCGCCTGCTCGGAATCGCGCAGCCGCTGGCGCCGCCGCCGGTGCGCCTGCAGCCGCGTCGCGAGGCTGAACGCCGTCACGAGCAGCGCGAGGGCGACGAGCGCGGCGAACAGATCACGCATGCGTGATCACGACGAAGAACGCAAAGACCGGGCCTTTGCGTTCCCCGTGGGAATGCGTGATAACGTGGCGGCGCGTTGTCATCCGATTCCGTGCTCGCCCGCGCGTACGCGGCGTGCGAGGCGCTGGCACGATCGCACTACGAAAATTTTCCCGTCGCCTCGTGGCTGCTGCCGGCGCCGATGCGTCCCCACGTGGCCGCCGTCTATGCGTTCGCGCGCACCGCCGACGACATCGCCGACGAAGGCGCCGAGCCGGCCGGCGAGCGGCTCGCGAAGCTGAGCGCGTGGCAGCGGCGATTGCACGTGGCGATGGAAGTGGAGCGGTCGTCCGGGACGCCGCACGAGCACGACGATCTGATCATCATCGCGGCCGCGCATTCGATCCGCGCGCGCGACCTGCCGATCGCGTGGTTCGACGATTTGATCAGCGCGTTCGGTCAGGATACCACGACGACTCGCTACGCTTCGTGGGCCGACGTGTTCGACTACTGCCGGCGATCGGCGAATCCGATCGGCCGGCTCGTGCTTCGGATCGCCGGCTATCGAGACGAGGCGCTCGATCGATCGTCGGATGCGCTCTGCACGGCGCTGCAGCTCACGAATTTCTGGCAGGACTTCGGACGCGACTGGCGCGCGGGCCGCCTCTACGTGCCGCGCGAGGTGCAGGCGGCGTGCGGCGCGACGGAGGACGATCTCGCCGCTGCCTCGTCCCCCGAGTTGAGCCGCGCGTGGCGCGAGGCGATCGCGCGCGCGGTCGCGATCACCGACGAGCAGTTCCGCCGCGGCCGGGCGGTCTGCGACGGCGTCCGCGGCCGCCTCCGGTACGAGCTGCGCCTCACCTGGCTCGGCGGCCGCCGGATTCTCGAACGGGTTGACGAGGCCCGTGCGAATCTGCTCGACTACCGGCCCACGCTCGGCGGGCGCGACGTGCCGGCGATTCTCTGGCGCGCCGCCCGGTGGGAGACCGTGCGCGCGCTCAGCTAGGCGCGCACGGCGCGCCTGCGAGCCGGGGTGTGGGCCCCACGCGCGGCTGCCGCGCGTGGGACCTGGTGTGGGGCGGAGCCCCACGTAAAAGATGGCGCGCAAGACCAGCTTCTACTACTCGTTTCTCGTGCTTCCCGCCGAACAGCGCCGCGCCATTGTCGCCGTCTGGGACTTCTGCCGCGCCGTCGACGATGCCGTGGACGAGGCGCCGGCCGTGACGGCGAAGGCGCCGGCCGGCCGCGATGCCGTGCAATTCTGGCGCGCGGAACTGGCACGATCCTACGATGGCGAGCCGCCGGTGACGGTGCAGGGGCGCCGGCTGCAGCCGTTCATCCGGCGGTTCGATCTGCCGCGCGAGGCGTTCGAGGACGTGATCGACGGCGTGGCGATGGATCTCGAGACGACGCGATACGAGTCGTTTGCGGATCTGCTGCAGTACTGCCGGCGCGTGGCGTCGGCGGTCGGGTTGATTTGCATCCGCATCTTCGGCGCGGGCGGGGGGCGCGCGGCCGAGTACGCGGTGAACCTCGGCGTCGCCCTGCAGTTGACCAACATCCTGCGCGACGTCAAAGGCGATCTCGAGCGCGGCCGCGTCTACCTGCCGCTCGAGGATCTCGCGGCCTGCGGCTGCACCGTCGAGCACCTCGCGGCGGGCGTCGCGAGCGAACCGGTGCGCCGTGTGGTTCAATTCGAAGCGCGGCGGGCGCACGAGTTCTACGATCGCGCCAGGGCGGCGCTGCCGCCGCAGGACCGCCGCCGTCTGGTGGCCGCCGAAATCATGCGCGCGGTGTACTTCGAGACGCTGACCCGCATCGAGCGGAGCGGCTACGACGTGTTCACCGCGCGCGCGCGTGTGCCGCGCCCGCGACAGGCGCTCATCGCGCTGAAGCAGTGGGTATGGCCAACGTAACGTCGTACGACGTCATCGTCATCGGCGCCGGCTTCGCCGGCCTGAGCGCCGCGGCCCGGTGCGCGAAGCGGGGCGCGCACGTGCTCGTGCTCGAAGCGCGATCGCGCCTCGGCGGCCGGGCGACGGCCTTCGCGGATCGCGATACCGGCGAGCTCGTCGACAACGGCCAGCACGTGCTGCTCGGCTGCTACACCGACACGCTCGCGTTTCTCACCGACGTGGGCGCGATCGATCACGTCAGCGTGCAGCCGGAGCTGAGCGTCACGATGATCGACCGGAGCGGGCGGCGGTCGCGGCTGACGTGCCCGGCCTTCCTGCCGTCGCCATGGCACCTGCTGGCGGGCGTGCTCGAGTGGGACGCGCTCGGGTGGCGCGATCGGGTCTCGGTGCTCCGCATGTCGACGCCGATCAAGCTCGCGCGGCGCGAGCGGCTGCCGGGCGCGAAGCGGAAAGCGGCGTCATCGGGCGAGACCGTCGAGAACTGGCTGATTCGCAACGGGCAGGACGCGAGAATTCGCGAGATGCTCTGGAATCCGCTGGCGCTGGCGGCGCTCAATCAGGCGCCCGAGCGCGCGGCGGCGCCGGCCTTCGCGCGCGTGCTCGGCGAGATGTTCGGGAGCGACCCGCGCGCCTCGGCGATCGTGCTGCCGACCAAGCCGCTGCATCTGATGTACGCGGAACCGGCGCGCCGCTATATCGAGGGACACCGGGGCGCGGTGCGAGCCGGCGCGACGGCCAGGCTTCGCGTCGACGGCGCGGGCGCGCTCAGCGTCTCGGCGAACGGCGATCGATGGTCGGCGAAGTCCGTGATCTCGTCGGTGCCCTGGTTTGCGCTGGCCGATCTCTTCGACGCGGTGCCCGCCCCGCTGACCAGCGTCGTGGATCGCGCGCGCAAGATGGAGTCGTCGCCGATCGTGACGGTCAACCTGTGGTTCGATCGGCGTGTGATCGACGAGCCGTTCGTCGGACTGCCCGGACGCGTGATGCAGTGGGTGTTCGACAAACGAATCGTTTTTGGCGGCCTTCGCGCCGACAGCGCTTCGGCCAGCCACGCCGAGGTTCGCACGGATCATGGGCGAGCGGAGGCGGGCGGTGACGCGTCGCATCTGTCGCTCGTGTCGAGCGGCGCCGAGCGCGTGGTGTCGCGGACCAACGACGAGCTGATCCAGCTCGCCGAACAGGAGATCTACGAAGCGATCCCCGCGTCGCGATCCGCGCACGTCGTGCGGGCCACGGTCGTCCGCGAGCCGCGCGCGACGTTCTCGCTCGCGCCGGGCCAGCCGGACCGGCCCGCGGCCGAAACCGGCATCCGCGGCTTCTATCTCGCCGGCGACTGGATCGACACGGGTCTGCCCGCGACGATCGAGTCGGCCGTCCGCTCCGGCCATCGCGCCGCCGAGCTGGCAGGTTCATGAACGCGATCGTCGTTCACTACAAAGAGCTGGCGCTGAAGGGGCGGAACCGTCCGTGGTTCATCCAGCTGCTCGTCCGCCACCTCAAGGTCGCGCTCGCGGGACTGGACGTCCGGTCGATTCGATCGATCATGGGCCGCATCGAGATCGAGATGGGCCCGGGCGGATCGTGGGACGCCGTGCGCGACCGCGTGACGCGCGTCTTCGGCATCGCGAACTTCTCGTTTGCCGGGCGCGGCACGCACGATTTCAACGAACTCGCGTCGGCCATCCTGAACGATCTCGGCGATCGCCACGCCGATTCGTTCCGCGTCTCTGCGACGCGCGCCGACAAGCGGCTGCCGTTCACGTCGCCGCAGGTCGAGCGTGAAGTCGGCGGCCTGATCAAAGAAGCGAAGGGCTGGCGCGTCGATCTCGATCGGCCCGCCCTCACGATTCACCTCGAGATGCTGCCCGACGGCGCGTTCTACTTCTTCGGCAAGGAGCCCGGCGCCGGCGGCCTGCCGACGGGAACGGGCGGCCGCGTCGCGTGTCTGCTGTCGGGAGGCATCGACTCGCCCGTCGCCGCGTATCGATTGATGCGCCGCGGCTGCACGGTGTTCTTCGTCCATTTCCACGCGTATCCGATTCTGTCGCGCGCCTCGCAGGAAAAGGTGCGTGAGATCGCCGCCCTGCTGACGAGATACCAACTGCGATCGCGCCTCGCGCTCGTGCCGTTCGGCGATCTTCAGCAGAAGGTCGTGCTCGCCGTCCGGCCGGAACTTCGCGTCGTCGTCTATCGCCGGCTGATGCTGCGCATTGCCGAGCGGCTCGCGCGGCGCTGGCACGCGCGCGCGCTCGTCACCGGCGAAGTCATCGGACAGGTCGCGTCGCAGACGCTCGACAACATGACGATCATCGCGGAAGCCACCGGCATGGAGGTGCTGCGCCCGCTGGTCGGCATGGACAAGGACGAAATCACGGCCGAAGGCGAGCGGATCGGCACCTTCCCGATTTCGATCATTCCGGATCAGGACTGCTGCACGCTGTTCACCCCGCGGCACCCGTCGACGCGCGTGCGCCGCGAGGAGATCGCCGAAGCCGAGCAGGCGCTGCCAATCGACGAGATGGTGGCCGCCGCCGTTGCGGCGGTGTCGGTGGAGGACTTCAAATACCCGGTGCTAGAATGTACGGCCGCACATCATCGATAAGGCCGTAATCAGACACGTCAATTCCTACGAGGCAAGCGATGCCGGAGACCGCGACTCCACTCTCGGAAATCGAAACGATCCTTGGCGACGAGGCCGACGCGCTGCTGCAGCATCGATGCAAGACGATCCCGAAAGAGAGCCTTCATCTACCCGGGCCGGACTTCATCGATCGCGTGTTCGCCGCAACCGACCGGCCGACGCGTACGCAGACGAGTCTGCAGGCGCTCCTCAACCACGGACGGCTGGCCGGCACCGGGTATGTCTCGATCCTGCCGGTCGATCAGGGCATCGAGCATTCGGCGGGCGCGTCGTTCGCCCCGAATCCGGCGTACTTCGATCCCGAGAACATCGTGAAGCTCGCGATCGAGGGTGGATGCAACGCGGTGGCCTCGACGCTCGGCGTCCTCGGTTCGGTCGCGCGCAAGTACGCGCACAGGATTCCGTTCCTGCTGAAGGTCAATCACAACGAGTTCATCTCGTACCCCAACAGCTTCGATCAAATCCGCTTCGCGAGCGTCAAGCAGGCCTTCGACATGGGCGCGATGGGTGTGGGCGCGACGATCTACTTCGGATCGGAGGAATCCAAGCGGCAGCTGCAGGAAGTGACCGAGATGTTCCACCAGGCACACGACCTCGGGATGTTCACCGTGCTCTGGTGTTACCTGCGGAATTCAGCGTTCAAGAGCGGCGACACCGATTATCACCTGTCCGCGGATCTCACCGGTCAGGCCAACCATCTCGGCGTGACGATCGAAGCCGACATCATCAAGCAGAAGCTGCCCGAGAACAACGGCGGCTTCAACGCGCTGAAGTTCGGCAAGACGCACAAGAAGGTCTACTCCGACCTCACGACCGACAACCCGATCGACCTGACGCGCTACCAGGTGGCGAATTGCTACATGGGCCGGGCGGGCCTGATCAACTCCGGTGGCGCGTCATCGGGTGAAAGCGACCTGAAGGAAGCCGTGAAGACGGCGGTCATCAACAAGCGCGCCGGCGGCATGGGTCTGATTTCCGGCCGCAAGGCGTTCCAGCGTCCGGTCAACGAAGGCGTGCGCCTGTTGAATGCCATTCAGGACGTGTATCTCAATCCCGC
>Ga0070695_100000786_pt1 | contig 17064 bp, 14 predicted proteins | sample KBSK1252metaG_FD_65471 | JGI IMG/M metagenome (GOLD analysis project Ga0070695, IMG submission 65471) | Corn, switchgrass and miscanthus rhizosphere microbial communities from Kellogg Biological Station, Michigan, USA - KBS K1-25-2 metaG | ecosystem: Host-associated > Plants > Roots >...
GGCGCCGTCGTCAGTCCCTCCTGCGGGAAGACGCAGAGTTCGAGATCGACGGCCCAGGCATAGTCTTTGGCCAGCTGCTGCAGCGCTTCGACACCCTTGACGCCGACCGGCGCATCGATCTCGACGTGGGTGCGGATGCGCGTGGCTCCGTGCTTGAGGCAGCTCTCGAGCGTCGCCTTGGCGCGCTGATAGATGTCTTCCACCGTGAAGCTGGCCTTGACCGCCTGCACCCGGCGCATGTGGTCGGGTTGGCTGCGGCTTGGCTCGGGTTGACAGCGGTCGACGATCCGCGACTTGTCCAAGTGAATGTGGGTCTCAACCAATCCCGCGCAGCACAGGCAGCCCTCGGCGTCGTAGATCGCAGCCTCGGCCGCGATGTCGGGTGCGATGGCGGCGATCCGCCCGTCACGGAAGCCGATATCGACCAGCTCCGGCCCGCCACTGGCGCCGCCCCGTGCGGCCAGGCCATGGGCCAATCTGGCATTGCGAATAATGAGGTCAAGCATGGATTTGGTCCCTCAAATCCCCGCGGCATGACGGCATCCAACATGGACCCGAAGAGTAGAGGGCCGGGCCTTGCCTGAGCAAGGCCCCTGCCTGCCTGGCCGAATGGGAAAGCCCGCGGTCTGCCGCTTCGCGCGTTTCGTTCCCGGGCCTGTCCGCATAACATAGGCCCGCTTGCGTCGGGGCGTCCTGGGACAAAAGCGAGGGTTTGTGGTCACGAGATTCGAACTGGTGGTGCGCCGGAACCTGCCAACGGGCGTGCGGCGCCTGTTGCGGCTTGGCCGCCATGCCCTGGTCAAAGGGCAATCCTCGCCACCCCTGCCACGGCACCTGGCGGCGGACTGCCGCTTCTCGGCCTCGCGCTACGACCTGGTTGCGGCCTTGCCGAGCGGCGGGCGCATCGCCGAGGTCGGAACCTACAAGGGCGACTTCGCCCGGCATATCCTGGCGCACTGCGATCCGGCCGAATTGCACCTCATCGATCTCGATTTTTCCTTGCTCGACCCGGCGGTGGCCGCGGAGCCCCGTGTCCGCAAGCACGCCGGACAGTCCCATGAGGTGCTGGCCAGCTTTCCCGATCAACACTTCGACTGGATTTATATCGACGCCGATCATTCCTATGCCGGCACCTCGCGCGATGCCTTTGCCGCGGCCGCGAAAGTGAGACACGGCGGCCATCTCGTCTTCAACGACTTTGCCCACCTCGACCCTCAGCTCGGCGCCTACGGCGTGCACCGCGCCGTGGTCGAGTTTGCGATTGCCAAGGACTGGCCCTTTGCCTGGTTCGCCTATGACGCTAACGCGCTCTACGACGTGGCGCTGCGGCGACCACTTGAGCGCGATCACTAACTCGCATCCAAGCCCTGCAGCCGGGAACTGGCTCAAGCGCAGATTTGGTTTGTTGTCGGGGGGACGTGGGGTGTAGCGTTGCCAGCGAGGAAAACCGAGCAGGCAAGTCTCGGGATTGCGCGCGCCGGCGAAGCGCCTTGGCGCGCGCTCAATTGAGGAGGACGTCCGATGAGGCTCAGGGGAAGTATGCTGGCCGCAATTGTCTGGGGCGGTCTGGGGCTTGCGACCCTGCCGGACGTGGGCGCGGCTCAGGGTTTGTTCGCCAACCTGCCGCGCAACGAAACCCTGATCCTGGAAAATCCCGAAGGCACCATCAAGAACGCCGGCTGGTTCAACATCTGGGCCATCAATGCCGGCAGCCAATCGAACGGCCTGCAGCAGGCGGCCCTCGATACGCTCTGGTACATCGATCCCAATCGCGGCCTCGACGGGGTATGGCAGAACTCGCTGGCCGCCGATAAACCCCTCTACAACGCCGACTTCACGGAAATGACCGTCAAGCTGCGTCCCGGCATCTATTGGAGCGATGGCGTCGAGTTCACCGCGGCCGATGTGGTGCATACGGTGACCACCCAAATCAAGCACAAGAACATGCGCTGGAGCGCGGCGCTCGCCCTCAATGTCGAGACGGTCGAGGCGCCCGATCCCACGACCGTCATCTTTAAACTCAAAAAGCCCAACTCCCGCTTCCATGCGCTGTTCACCGTGCGCTGGAACGCGGTGTGGATCATGCCCAAGCACATCTTCGAAAAGGTCGAAGACCCCTTAAAGTTCGACTTCAACAAGCCGGTGTCGCTCGGCGCCTACGTGCTGCACAGCTACGACACCGACGGGCGCTGGTACATCTGGCGCCTGCGTGAGGACTGGCAGCGGACCACGCTCGCCCGCTACGGCACGCCGGGCCCCAAGTACCTCGCCTACGTCGATCCCGGCCCGCCGGACAAGCGCGTCATCGCCCAGATGAACCATGAGCTCGACGTCATTCACGACGTGGCGCCCGAGGGCATGTTCACGCTCGCCAAGCAGTCGAAGAGCTCGGTTGCCTGGTTCAAGGGCTTTCCCTATGCCCATCCCGACCCGACCCTGCCGGCGCTGATCTTCAACGGCCAGAACGAGCTCTTTAAGAACCGCGACGTGCGCTGGGCCTTGGCGCTGCTGATCGACATCAAGGCCGTCTCGATGGCGTCCTATCGTGGTGCCGCGACCATCTCGGCGATCGGTATTCCGCCGACGGGACGGCATCCCGAGAGCTACCATGAGCCGCTGCAGGACTGGCTTGCCAATTTCGAGCTCGACACCGGCAAGCGCAAGATCAAGCCCTACGATCGCGGCATCGGCCAACAGATCGCCGAGATGTTGCGCCCCTCCATGGGCGACCAGATCCCGAGCGACCCCAAGGCCATTGCTTCGGCCTTCGGCCTGGGCTGGTGGAAGGCCGACGCCGGAGCCGCCGCCGAGCTCCTGGAAAAGGCGGGCTTCAAAAAGGTCGGTGCCAACTGGCAGACGCCCGACGGCAAGCCCTTCACCGTGCGCGTCGTGGTCGAAGGCGAGGCCCGTCCCGTGATGACGCGGGCAGGTTCGATGATCGTTGAGCAGTGGCGCCGCGCCGGCATCGATGCCAAGACCGACGTCGCCCAGGGGACGCTGGTGACCCGGCGCGCCGCCGGCGATTTCGACACCCTGATCAGCTGGAGCGTGGAAACCTGGGGCGGCCACCAGGACCTCTCCTTCTTCCTCGACAGTTGGCACTCGCAATTCGTGGCGCCGGCCGGCACGCCGCAGCCGCCGCGGAACTGGCAGCGCTGGTCGCACCCCGACCTCGACAAGGTGATCGAGGAGATCCGCAAGGTCGGCTTCGATGATCCCAGGGGGTTGGAGCTCGGCCGTGAGTACGTCAAAATCGCCGTGCGCGAGATGCCCACCATTCCGCTGATGTCCTACAACGTCTTCACCGTGATGGACACCACCTATTGGACGGGCTACCCGACGGCGGAAAACCCCTACACCGACCCGGTTCCCAACTGGGCCAACTCGCGCGCCATGTTCGTCAAGTTGAAGCCCAAGAGCTGAGGCTCGTTGAGGCCCCGGGGGCCGATTTCGCCAATGCGTTTTTATGCGACGTACCTGGCGCAGCGGCTCGGCCAGTTTCTGCTCGTGGTCTTTATCGGCATCAATCTGACGTACCTGATCACGCACTTAACGCCGATCGATCCCGTCGAGCAGTCGATCGCCGCCGTCACCTCCTTCGGCAACACCTCGCCCGAGGCGATCGGTGCCATGCGCCAGTCGCTGCGCGAGCTCTATGGGCTCAACGGGGCGCCGCACGAGCAGTATCTGGCGTTCTGGCGGCGGATTGCCACCGCCGATTTCGGGCCCTCGCTGTCGGCCTTTCCGACGCCGGTGTCGACCTTGATCGCGCGCGCCCTGCCGTGGACGATCGGCCTTCTCGCAACGGCAACGCTGCTCACCTGGGTGCTCGGCAACCTCCTGGGTGGGCTCGCCGGCTACTACCAGAACAAGACGAGCCTCAAGATCCTGGCCATTATCGCCATGGGCCTCCACCCCGTCCCCTACTACATCGTCGCCTTCGTGCTCTTGGTCATGTTCGGCTACCTGTGGCCGCTGTTGCCCATTGCCGGTGGCAAGGCCATGAACCTCGGTGATCAGCTGAGCCTCACCGTCGTCTTAAGCATCCTCAAGCACGCGATCTTGCCGGCGCTGTCCTTGCTGCTGGTTGGGCTGGGGGGGTGGTTTCTCGGCATGCGCTCGCTCGTCTCCAATATCGTGAGCGAGGACTACGTGGTCTATGCCGAACTCGCCGGTGTCGATCGCCGCCGCATCTTGACCGCCTACGTCATGCGCAATGCGCTGCTGCCCCAGGTCACGGGCCTCGCTCTATCCTTGGGTGCAATTTTCAACGGCGCCATCATTACCGAGCAAGTCTTCGGCTACCCCGGCGTCGGCTCGCTGCTGGTCTCCGGCGTCTATGCCGGGGACTACGGCCTGGTGCTGGGGGTGGCAACCGTGTCGATCATCGGTGTGTCAACGGCGGTGCTGATCATCGATCTCCTCTATCCGCTGCTCGATCCTCGGGTCCGGACGGCCTGAACCCATGCTCGCCACGGTTCGCGACCTTGTCATCTACAACCCCGAGTTTCGGATCGGGGCGATCCTGGTGGGCCTGGTCGCGGGCATGGCAGCCCTGTCGTTGGCCTCGCCCTATGCGCCGCTCGACACCTTTGTGGTCGCCCCAGATCTACCACCGTCCCTGGCGCATCCCTTCGGCACCACATCGCGCGGCCAGGACGTGTTCTGGCAGCTCACGTTTGCCATCAGGAATACGCTGACGTTCGGCATCGTCGTCGCGCTTCTGAGCCGGCTGCTGTCGCTGGCGATCGGGCTGCTGGCGGGCTACAAGGGTGGTTGGGTCGATCGCGTCTTGATGGCGATCAACGACACCTTCATCGCCATTCCCCTGTTTCCGATCCTGGTCCTGTTCTACTTCGTGCTGCGCGATGCCATGTCCTGGGCCGCGCTCGCTCTCATCATGGCGCTATTGGGCTGGGCCTACGACGCGCGCCTCATCCGCGCCCTGGCGCTCAGTCTGAAGACCCGCGAGTTCACCTACACGGGGGTCTTTTCCGGCATGACGACGCGCGAGCTGCTGGTGCGCGAGCACCTGCCCTACGTGATGCCGATCGTGTTCGCCACCACCATGAACAACATGAACTGGTCGATCGGCCTGGAAGTGACGCTGTCGGTTTTGGGTTTCACCGACATCAATTCCCCGACCGTGGGCGGCATGATCTACTGGGCCAATCAGCACACGGCGCTGGTCGCGGGGGTGTGGTGGTGGATCGCCTTTCCCGTCATTTTGGTGGTGGCCCTGTTCATCGGTCTGTTCCTGCTCGCCGTGTCGATGAACGAGCATATCGACCCGCGCAGCCGGCTGAGGCGCATGGGGGCGGAGGGCGGCGCATGAGCGCGACGCCGGCCGCCGACGGGGAGAGGAAGCGCGCAACCGCGGGCGCTCCCCGCGCGCCCGTCCTCAGCGTCGACGACCTCAAGGCCTACTACCGCACGCGTCATTTCGGGATCGAGCGGGAGGTGAGGGCGGTCGACGGCGTCTCCTTCGAGGTCCGAGACAACGAGATTTACGGTCTCGCCGGGGAATCGAGTTCGGGCAAATCGACCCTGCTCAAGGCCATCGCCGCCGCCATGCGCCCCCCGCTGCACGTGGTGGGCGGCACGGTCCGGATGCGCTTCTTAGAGGGCGCCAAGTCGCTCTACGCGGCGTCGAGCGCCGAGCTTGCCCAGCTGCGCTGGCGCAAGCTCTCCTACATCATGCAGGGCTCCATGAGCGCGCTCAATCCCGTGCGCCGCGTGCGCCGCTCGTTTGAGGACTTTGCCGCGCGGCACTTGGGCGGCACCGGTGCCGCCTTCGAGGCCAAGGTCGTGGCCCACCTGGGCCTGGTGCGGCTGGACAAGGGCGTGCTCGACGCTTATCCGCACGAGCTTTCCGGCGGCATGCGCCAGCGCGTCACCATCGCGCTTGCCACGATCTGTCGGCCCGACCTCGTGATTGCCGACGAGCCCACCACCGCCCTTGACGTGGTGGTGCAGAAGGACGTGCTCGACATGATCCGCGACGTGCAGCGGCAGGTGGGCTCCTCCCTCCTGCTCGTCACCCACGATCTCGGCGTGCACGCCTATCTCACCGACCGTCTCGCCATTATGTACGGGGGGCGTCTGGTGGAAGAGGCGCCGACCGAGACCCTATTCCGCAGCCCGCTACACCCCTATGCCAAACACCTCATTGCCAGCCTGCCGCGCATCGGCGAAGCGGCCCCCAAGGTCACACTTCCTGGCGGTCCACCCAACCTGGCCGAGCCGCCGCCCGGCTGCCGGTTTCATCCGCGCTGTCCCCTGGCGATGGAGCGCTGCCGGCGCGACACGCCAACCCTGACGACGGTGGCGCCGCAGCACCGCGTTGCCTGCTTTGCCGTCGGAGGGCAGGCCTGATGGCGCCGCTGCTCGAACTTACAAACGTGTCCAAGACCTTCGGCGGCCTGCTGCGACGCCGCCGTGTCGCCGCGGTACGCGATGTCAGCTTTTCGCTTGCCGGTGACAGCCCCGAAGTCTTGACGCTGCTCGGGCAATCGGGCAGCGGCAAGACCACCATTGCCCGCATGATCCTCGGGCTCGAGACGCCGACGGCGGGGAGCCTGCGCCTTATGGCTGAGGATATTGCGGCGCTGCGCCGGGGCGCCGCGCGGCGGCGCTTGCTGGGGCTCGTGCAGCCGATTTTTCAGAACCCCTTCGAGGCCTTTAATCCTCTACGCCACGTCGACCACTATTTGCTGCTGACGGCCCAGAGGTTCGGCGGCGCCGGCTACGGCCCCGAGGCCCAGGCGGCGACGGAGGCGTCCCTGCGCCAGGTCGGTCTCTCGCTTGCCGAGGTCGCCCGCCGCTATCCGCACGAGCTCTCCGGTGGCCAACTGCAGCGTCTCGCCATTGCCCGCGCGCTCCTGGCCAAGCCCAAATTGATCGTCGCCGACGAGCCGGTGTCCATGGTGGATGCCTCCTTGCGCATGGCGATCGTCAACCTGTTCCAGACCTTGCGCGCCCAACTCGGCATTTCCATCCTCTACATCACCCATGATCTGGCCACCGCCTATCTGGTCAGCGATCGGGTCGCCATCATGCGGGACGGTGAAGTTGTCGAAAGCGGTGCGGCGCGGCAGGTTCTCACCCACCCTCAACACGCCTATTCGCGTCAACTCAGGGATGCCGTGCTGGTGCCCCGTTTCACCGCGGGTGATGGCGACGGCACCACGGCCGAAGCCAAGCATCGGCCGCAGCTTTGAGCCGGGAGAGCCAATCCATGCGCCACGCAAAAGTCCTTCTCGATCGCGACTTTGCCATCGGCGACACCGATCCCAGGTTGTTCGGGGCTTTTGTTGAGCATTTGGGGCGCTGCGTTTACGGCGGCATTTACGAGCCGGGCCATCCCTCCGCCGACGAAAAAGGCTTTCGCGGCGACGTGCTCGCCCTCGTCAAGGAGCTGGGGCCGACGATTGTACGCTATCCCGGCGGCAACTTCGTCTCCGGCTACAACTGGGAAGACGGCGTTGGCCCCATAGAAGCCCGTCCGACGCGGCTGGACCTCGCCTGGTTCTCCACCGAGACCAACCGGTTCGGCACCAACGACTTCATCGACTGGTGTCGCGCCGCGCGCCTTGAGCCCATGCTCGCCGTCAACCTCGGCACGCGCGGCGGCGACGCCGCGCGCAACCTCGTCGAATACTGCAACCACCCCGGCGGCAGCACCTATGCCGATCTCAGACGTGCGCACGGCTACCCAAGCCCACATGGCGTGAAGTTCTGGTGTCTCGGCAACGAAATGGATGGCCCCTGGCAAATGGAGCACAAGACGGCGACCGAATACGGCCGCGTCGCCGCCGAGGCCGCCAAGATGATGCGCTGGGTCGACCCCAGCCTGGTGCTGGCCGCCTGCGGCTCGACCGCGCGCAACATGCCAACCTTCGGGCGCTGGGACGATGAGGTGCTCGAGCACACCTTCGAGCTCGTCGATTTCGTTTCGCTCCACACCTACCTCAACAACTACCGGGGCGACAGCGCGGGGTTTCTGGCCGCCCCCGACCTGATGGACATGTTCATCGAGGAGGTCATTGCCATCGCCGATGCGGTGGCGGCGCGGCGCCGTTCCTTGAAACGCCTGATGCTGAGCTTCGATGAATGGAACGTGTGGTACCGCACGCGGCGCACGCGTCAGGACCGCGTCAAGGAGGGTTGGCCGGTGGCGCCGCCGATCTTAGAGGAAATCTACACCATGGAGGATGCGCTGGCCTTTGGCGGCGCCTGCATTTCCTTGTTGAACCACGCCGATCGGGTCAAGTGCGCCTGCCTCGCCCAGCTCGTCAACGTGATCGCGCCGATCATGACGGAAACGGGCGGCGGCGCCTGGCGGCAGACCATCTTTTATCCCTTCCAGCACATGAGCCGCTACGGTCGGGGACGCGTGCTCAAGCCGCAAGTCGCCTGCGAAACCTACCCCGCCTCCTATTACGATCCGCGCGGCAGCCTCGACCAGACATTTCCGATCCCGGCCGCGCCCTATCTCAAACTGGCGGCGGTGGCGACCGGAAACGGCGGGCTCAGCCTGTTTGCGCTGAACCGCGACCTGGCGCGGCCGATGACGGTGACGATCGCAGCGCGCGGGTTTGAGGACCTCGCCGTCGCCGCGGCGCTCCAACTCCGCGACGACGATTTGGCCGCGACCAACAGCACGGCGGCGCCCGAGCGGATCAAGCCGGTGGCGCTCGACGGGGTTAAGAGCGACGGCGGCAAGATCAGCCTGCAGCTGGCGCCGGCGTCCTGGAACGTGATCGCCCTGGCGCCCGCATTGCCTAATGGGTCCAAGGCGTGATGAGCTGAAAGGCGCAAAACGGGGCAATGCCCGGAAGATGCGCGCAGGACAAGGGAGGATGCAGGATGCCGTCGCGTGACAAGGGACCGGTCCGGGGCGTGGTGCCGATCGCACCGACACCGTTTCGTGACAACGGTGATCTCGACCTCGACAGCCAGCGCCGGGTGTTCGACTGCATGATCGACCAGGGGGTCGACGGCATCTGCATCCTTGCCAACTACTCCGAGCAGTTCCTGCTTACCGACGAGGAGCGCACGATCCTGCTCGATCTCGCGCTCGGCCACGTGCGGGGGCGGGTGCCCGTGATCGTCACCTGCAGCCACTTCTCGACCCGGATTGCGGCCGAGCGCGCCCGGCGGGCGGCCGCGGGCGGCGCCGACATGCTGATGCTGATGCCGCCCTACCACGGGGCGCTGCTGCGCGCCGATGAGGCCGGCACCTTCGAACACTTTGCCAGGGTCGCCGAGGCCGTCCCCGGCCTGCCGATCATGGTGCAGGACGCACCCCTGAGCGGGGTCACCTTGTCGGTGGCGTTCCTGGCCCGGCTCGCCCGCGAGCTGCCGCAGGTCGCCTACTTCAAGATCGAGGTGCCGGGCACGGCCGCCAAGCTCAGGGCCCTCATCGCCGCCGGTGGTGACGCCATCCGGGGGCCGTTTGACGGCGAGGAGGGCATCACCCTGCTGGCCGACCTCGACGCCGGCGCCACCGGGACGATGCCGAGCGCGCTGTTGCCCGATCTCATCAAGCCCGTCACCGAGCACCACCGCGCCGGTCGGCGTGCCGAGGCGGTGGCGGCCTATGCCCGCATCCTGCCGCTCATCAACTACGAGAACCGCCAGTGCGGGCTGAGGGCGACCAAGATCGTGATGGCCGCCGGCGGCGTGATCGCCAGCGAGGCCGTGCGCCATCCGCTCGAGCCACTGCCGTCCCCGACGCGCGCGGGGCTATTGGAGCTCGTTGCCGCGCTTGAGCCGATCGCGGCGCGCTGGGGCAAATGAAGACGCTCAATGTTTTTTAAGTTGACCGAAACAGGGGGTCTCCCATGACAAGTGCGCACGCCGTCTATCCCTCGCTTGCGGGCCGCGTCGTGTTTGTGACCGGCGGCGGCAGCGGCATTGGCGCTGCCATCGTTGCCGCCTTCGCCCAGCAAAAGTCGAGCGTTGCCTTTGTCGATATCGACGAGAAGGCCGCCGCTGAGGTGCAGGCGTCCCTGGGGGACACGCCCAGTACTTTCGAGCGCTGCGACGTGCGCGACGTGGCAGCCTTGCGCCGCGCCATTCAAAACGCGCGCGAGCGGTTGGGGCCGATCACCGTGCTCATCAACAATGCGGCGCGCGATGACCGCCACGCCAGCGACGAGGTGACGCCCGAGTATTGGGACGAGCGCATGGCCGTCAATCTCAAGCACCAGTTCTTTGCCGCCCAGGCCGTGCTTCCCGACATGAAGGCGGCCAAATCGGGCTCGATCATCAATTTCGGGTCCTCGTCGTGGATGACGGGCCAAGGCGGCATGGTCGCCTACACGGCCGCCAAGTCCGCCGTGCTGGGGTTGACGCGCTCGCTGGCGCGCGACTTCGGCCCCTACAACATCAGGGTCAATGCCATTGCGCCGGGCTGGATTTTGACCGAACGCCAGCGCAGCCTCTGGCTCACGCCCGAGAGCAAGGCGCGGCTCTTGGAGGCGCAATGCTTAAAGCGCGAGCTCAATGGCGAGGACATCGCCCGCGTTGTGCTGTTTCTGGCCTCCGATGAGGCGGCTGCCATCACCAGCCAGCACTATCTCGTGGACGCCGGGCGCCTCTAGGGCGCGATACGCTCGCCGCGGCAGCCAGGCCGAGCCACCATCGTGCGAGGCGCGCCGTGCTGCGCCGTCGGTTATCGGGGTGCACCCAAGTAGGCGGCGACAACGGCCGGGTCGCTCAGGACTTGGGCGGGTGGGCCGGAGGCCAGCGTGCGGCCATAGTCCAGCACATGAATGCGGTCGGCGAGATCGGCGACCATTTGCATGTCGTGCTCGATCCAAATCATCGGCAAGGCCAGCTCGTGCTTGATGCGCAGGATAAAGCGGGCAAGGTCGTCCCGTTCGTCGCGGGACAACCCGGCCGAGGGTTCATCGAGCAGCAATAGCGATGGCTCGAGCGCCAAGGCGCGCGCCAGCCCGACGAGCTTTTGGGTGCCGAAGGGGAGCGCTCCGGCCTCGGCGTAGCGCACGCTTTCGAGCTCGACGAATTCGATGATGCGCTCAGCTTGCGCGCGCTGGTTGACCTCATGCCGGCGCACGGCCGGCAGGAACAAGGCCTCGGCGAGGGGGTTGGTGGCACCGCGGGTATGCCGCCCGACCATGATGTTGTCGAGCACGCTCAAGTGTTGAAAGAGCTCGCCGTGCTGAAAGGTGCGGGCGATGCCGAGACCGGCGATGCGGCGCGGCGGCAGCCCGGCAATGTCGCGGCCGCGAAAGCGGATGCGGCCCTGCCCACGATAAAGCCCACTGATGCAGTTGAGCACGCTGGTTTTGCCGGCACCGTTGGGACCGATCAGCGCCAACAGCTCGCCCGCACCGACGCCAAGCGAAACGCCATCGAGAACGGTGAGCCCGCCGAAGGCGAGATGCAGGGCCTCGATATCGAGCTCAGCCATACCACCTCCGATTGCGGCGGTATTGCTTGACGTCGCGATAGCTGCGGCGCTGGCCAGAGGCCGATTGCCCCAGATAGAACTCGGCGACATCGGGGTGCTCGGCTAGCCGGGCGGCGCTGCCGTCGAGCACGATGCGGCCGTTTTCCAGGATATAGCCGTGGTCGATCACGCCCAAGCTGAGAGCCGCGTTCTGCTCGACGATCACCAGCGTCAGGGCAAGCGCGCTGCGGATGGCGACCAGCCGCTGCAACAGATCGGCGACGACGACGGGGGCGAGGCCAAGCGACAGCTCGTCGACGAGCAGCAGTTTGGGTTGGCAGACGAGCGCGGCGGCGATGGCCAGCATCTGCCGCTCGCCGCCCGACAACAGGCCGGCCGTGCGCTGGCGCAGCGGCGCCAGCCGCGGGAAAAACTCGTAGATCAGGGCTTCGCGCCGGCGCTGCTCGGCGCGCCCAATCCCCGCCGCCACCGGCACCAACAGGTTCTCGGCCACCGTCAGGTTGGCGAAGACCTTGCCGCGCTCGGGCACCAGCACGATGCCGGCCCTGGTGCTGACGTGGGGTTCAGCGCCTGTGATGGGCTGACCCAGAAAATGGATGCTGCCCTCGGTGATACGGGCATCATCGAGGCCATGAAAGCCCGAGATGGCCCGCAGCAGCGTCGATTTGCCGGCGCCGTTGCTGCCGAGAATGCCGACGATCTGCCCGGGGGCGACGCTGAGCGAGATACCCTCGAGTGCGGTGATGGCGCGCTGGTAGACGACCGCGAGCTTGTCGACGGCGAGGATCGCGTTCGGACCCGGAGCGGTCATCGGCGCGCTCCGCCGACGGGCCGATGCCGGAAGGGCCACAGCAAAAAGTAAGTTTTGAGGCGCCGCCACAGGCCGATCAAGCCCTGCGGTTCGAGCACCAGGAACAGGATCATGACGGCGCCGAAGGCGGCGGCGTTGACGGCAAACGACAGCCCGGCATAGGCGGTGGCCCCGATAAGCGCGCCGAGGCTTGCCTCGATGGCGTAGGGAAAGAGCGTAACGAACAGGGCGCCGAGGATGGCGCCGGCCAGCGAGCCCATGCCGCCGATAATGATCATGGCGACGTACTGGATCGATAAAAACAGGGAGAAGGCCTCAACCGAGACGAAGCCGCGGTAGTAGGCAAAGAGCGCGCCGGCGACGGCCGTCAGCGCCGAGGAGATGACAAAGGCCAGGAGTTTGTAGCTGGCAACGCCGATGCCGAGCGTTTGCGCCACCGTCTCGTTGGCGCGGATGGCGGCCCAGGCGCGGCCCGAGCGCGCGCGCGCGAGATTGGCACACAGGAAGAGGGTGGCCACGGCGGCCAGCAGCAAAATGACGTACCAAGCCCTTGCGTCGGTCACGGCCTTGCCGGCGAGGCTCGGCGGATCGACGACGATGCCCGTCGAAAAGCCGCGGCGCGCTTCGTATTCGCCGCCCAGGTAGGCGACCAGAAAATTGAGCGCCAAGGTGCTGACCGCCAAATAGAGCCCGCGCACGCGCAGCGACGGTAGCCCGAAGACGACGCCCAACAGGGCGCCGACCGCGGCCGCGGCCGGCAGCGTCACAAAGAACGGGGCCTTGAGTTCCTTGAACAGAATGCCGACGGTGAAGGCCCCGGCTGCCAACAGGCCGGCGTGGCCGAGCGAGACCTGGCCCGCGTATCCCGTCAGCAGCATGAGGGCGAGCGCGCCGATCGCGGCCAGGAACACTTGGGCTGCGAGATCGATCAGGAAGGGTGAGGCGACCAGCGGCAGGATAAGCAAGACGACGAGAAGGCCGAGCACGGCCGAGCGCTCGAGCCGCGTCGGCAAGAGGCTGAGGTCCTCAGCATAGTCGGTGCGGAAATAGCCGCTGGCGCGTGGTCGCCTAGACACGATCGAGCTCTTCGCGGGTGCCGAGCAAGCCCCAAGGCCGCAGCATCAAGACGACGATCAGCACCAGGAACGGGATGACCTCGGACAGGAGCGGGTCGACGTGGTGAATGAGGATCACTTCCGCACTGGCGACGATGGCCGAGCCCAGCAGCGCCCCGGCGAGGCTATCGAGCCCGCCGACCAGGGCGGCGGGAAAGGCCTTGAGGCCGATGATGGCCATGGTCTGCCCGAGGCCGGAATCGAGCGCGATCAGCACGCCGGCCAGCGCGCCGGTGAGGGTGGAGAGCGACCAAGCCAGGGCATAGATGGCGTGCAGGTTGATGCCGCGCTGGGCCGCCAGCAGTGGGTTCTGGCCGGCGGCGCGCATGCGCATGCCCCAGCGCCCCAGCCGCAAAAAGGCAAAGAGGCTGGCGTAGACGGCGAGCGTCGTGACCACCAGCAGCCCCGCCCAGAGCGAGATCCGCGCCCCGCCCGGCAGGGCAATCGCCCAGTTGGAGAGGCCGAGCGGCACCGCCGGATACTGCTGCTGGGCCGACCAGAGGAGGACGGTGACGCCGCGCAAGAGAACGCCGAGGGCAACGGTGGTCAGGACCGCCGCCAGCGCCATCTCGCCCGTCAGCTTGCGCAGCAAAAACAGGTAGACCATGGCGCCCACAACCAGGCTCAAGCCGAGGGCGGCGGCGATGGCCGCGATGGCATGGCCGGCGAACAGCGATGCCGTCCACAGCAGCAGGTAGGCCGACAGCATCAAGAGTTCGCCGTGCGCCAAGTTGAGGACGCGGCTTACGCGGTAGATCAACACATAGCCGCAGGCAATCAGCGCATAGATCGCGGTCAGGACGACGATATTGACGGCGAGCTGCACGAAAGCGGCGCCTTGCTCGAGTTATTGAACGTCGAAGGCGGTCCAGTCCTTTACCCGTTGGATCGCGCCCTTGCCGCTGTCCCAACGGTAGACGCGATAGTATTGCCGCGTGCGGAAGTGGTTGTCCTTGGTCCACTCGATGGGGCCGCCGCGCAGACCCTTGGTGTCGACCTTCAGCGTGCTCATGGCGGCCGCCAGCTTTTCCGGTGATGCCGGCCAGCCCGTGGCCTTTAGTGCGGCTTCCACCACCATGCCCGCGATCCAGCCTTCGGTCAGTTGCTCGATGGGGTAGGTGAGCTTTGCCGTTTTGGCCGCCTCGGCGATCTCCTGGTGGATCGGCAGCCGATCCTGAAACAGCGCGTTGGCGCCGACGACGTAAAAGGCGCCGTCTTTGAGCCGGGCCAATTCGCCTTCCGCCTCGATATGGGCCCAGGCGACATAGTCGCCCTTCCAATCGAGGCGGCGCAAGGCTTCGAGCGTGCGCACCTGGGTGACCCAGGGCGCCCAAGAGAACACCCAGTTCGCCCCGGCATCCTTGAGCTTGGTGGCGAAGGGTGTGTAGTCGGGGGTGGGGGGTGGGATCACCTCCTTGCCGACCACGGTCATGCCGAGCCCGGGCGCCTGCTGCTCGGCAAAGTCCATTTCCGCGCGCGACAGGGGAATGGCCATGGCGGAAAAGCCGATTTTGACCGGCTCCTTGGCCGTTTCCTTGATAAAGGCGAGGGTCGCGCGGCTGTCGTAGGTCGAGGCGAAGGCCGTGCTGCAGAACTGCAGGGGATCGGCGGGAGGATAGACCTCCTTGGGACAGACCGAGCTTGCAAACAGCACGGGGACGCCGGCTCGTTTTGCTTCCGCGACCACCGGGGCGAAGGTGGAGGACAGGCTGGCATTGAGCAACAACAGCACGTTGTCTTGCGCCAAGAGTTTCTTGGCGTTGGCGGTGGCCTTGCCGGGTTCGGCGGCATCGTCTTGCAGAATGAGGTTGATCTTCTTGCCGGCAATACCGCCGGCGGCGTTGAGGCGCTCGACATAAAGGCGGAGCGCATCGGCCGCTGGGGCGTAGGTCGAGGCGGGCGGACCCGTCAGAGCCCCGGTCAGGCCGATGGTATAGGCGTCTTGGGCAGCGGCCGGCGCCGCCAGCAGCACTGCGGCCATGGCCGCGCCTTGCAGTCTTAACAGCATGTCTCCTCCTCCCACGCCCCACAAAAAGCGTTTCGTTGGTTGGCAAATCTCAAACGGTCAGACCGGCGGTGGCCGCAGCCAGCGCCTTTTCCTCCTTGTCATCGTACATGTCCTCCACCAGGTCCTTGAACCGCGCGAGCATTTGGGCGCGCTTGACCTTGCGCGTTGGCGTCACCGGCTCGTCCTCCTCCTCGGGATCGAGCGCTTTGGGCAGGATCCGGAACGCCTTGATCTCTTCGACGCGCGCCAGCCGTTGATTGGCGTCGGCAACGGCGCCGGCGATTAGGGCGGCCACACGGGGCGCCGCAACGAGAGTGGTAAAGCCGCGGTAGGCCACGTCGTTGCTGCGCGCCCACTCGGCCACCGTCTCGAAGTCGATCTCGATCAGGGCGGTCAGGTATTTGCGCCCGTGGCCCAGCACGATCGCCTCGGCGATATAGGGGCTGGCGCGCAGGAGGTTTTCGATAAAGGACGGCGAAATCGTTTTGCCGCCGGAGGTGACGAGAAAGTCGCGGGCTCGGTCGATCAGTTTCAGGCGGCCCGCCTGCCATTCCCCGACGTCGCCGGTGGAGAGCCAGCCCCCCTCGCCGCGGATGGCTTCGGCCTCCCCAGGCTTTCCCCAATAGGTCTCGAACAGATCGCGGGAGCGCACGAGGATCTCGCCGTCGGCGGCGAGTTTCAGCTCGACGCCGTCGGCAGGCGTGCCGACGTCGCCGGGCCGAGCGAAATAGTCCCGCTGTCCCGCGATGATGCCGCCGGCGGTTTCCGTTTGTCCGTACATCTCCACGACATTGATGCCCAGCATTTGCCAAAAGCTCGCCGTTTCAGGGGAGAGCGGCGCACCGCCGCAGACCAGGAGCTCGAGCTCATCGAAACCGATCTTGTTGAGGATGGGCCGAAACATGGCCTGCCGCCAAAACCAAGCGGCGGCCGCGTCGCCAATTTGTTGCTTTCCCTCCCAGCGGCGGGGCAGCTGATGACAGGCAAAGGCCATGGCGCGCTGGTAGACGAAGCGCTTTAAGCCGCTGCTGCCGGCGACGCCGACCAGGATTTCGGCGGCGCGCTTTTGCAAATAGCGGGGCACCGTGAAGAACACCGTCGGCGCCGTTTCGAACAGCGTCTCCTTGAGGTCCTCGATCCTCTCGCCAATGTGGGGGACGAGCTCGGTGATGAGCGGAAGGGTGACGGCGATATCGCGGCCGAGCACGTGGCAGAGCGGCAGGTAGGCGACGGTGCGGTGCGGCTTGGCGACGAGCGTTGGGTAGTGTGCGGCCACCGAGCGCGCGGCCGCCAGGTGCTTGCCGTGGCTGATGAGTGCGCCCTTGGGGGGACCCGTCGTCCCCGAGGTATAGACAATAAAAGCGGGGTGCTCGGGGCCGAGCTTGTCGACCTCGGCGGCAAGCCAGGCGAGGTCGGCGTCGGCGCCGGCCTGGCAGATAGCGGCAAAGGTCGAAAGTTTCGCGTGGTGCAAGGCAAAGAGCGCAGTTTCGTCGACCACCAGCACGCCCCGCAGGTTGGCCAATCGGTCGATGCAAGGCAAAACCTTGTCGACGTATTCCTGGTCCTCGGCGACGAACAGAACGGCGCCGCCGTCCCGCATTTGGTATTCGACCTCGTGCGCCGATGCCGTTGGATAGATGCCATAGACGATGGCGCCCAACGACTGGGCCGCAAGATCGGCGATCAGCCA
>Ga0070695_100000794_pt1 | contig 16993 bp, 17 predicted proteins | sample KBSK1252metaG_FD_65471 | JGI IMG/M metagenome (GOLD analysis project Ga0070695, IMG submission 65471) | Corn, switchgrass and miscanthus rhizosphere microbial communities from Kellogg Biological Station, Michigan, USA - KBS K1-25-2 metaG | ecosystem: Host-associated > Plants > Roots >...
ATCATTTTCGCATGGTTCTCGGCGGCGAGCCGATCGCGCAGGGCACGAGTTACCAGTTGCGCCGCTACCCGGCCCCGGGGCTGGTGGGTCCGGTGCGGGTGGTCGGCGCGCTGCCCGCCGGCCGGCTCGCCGCCCGCGAGGCGGCGCTGCGGTGGCTCGCAAGCGACCAGGCGATGCGCGACGAGGTGCTGGCCTACGCGGGCGGGCGCGGGGAGTCGGTGCCGGGCGCCGGGCCCGCCGTGTCGGATGCAGCATCCGGCGACTCGGCAGGCGCCAGGGCGATCTCGGGCGCCCGCGCCGTGCGTACATGGCGCGACGGCTCGTCGATCGGCGCCGAGGTCGAAGCCCGGACGGGCACGTCGTTCGTGGTCCGCGAGAGCTGGCATCCGCGCTGGCGGGCGACGATCGACGGTGCCCCGGCCGAGATCCGGCGGGTGACGCCGGGTTTCATGGCGCTGAACGTTCCGGCCGGACGCCACGCGCTCGCGCTGCGCTTCGTCCGGCCGGCGTGGACGTGGCTGCTCTGGCTGCTGTGGCCGGCGCTGACGCTGACCGCGTGGGCCTGGGCGCGACCGCGGAGGCCAATCGCGGCAACCTGAGCGCGCCCGATCGCTGGCGCGTCGGGCACGACGCTGATAACCTTCTCACCGGTCGCGACAGTCCCCCTCGCGTCCACGGCGTCTCGCATCGCGCGAATCTCCACCGCGCATCGGGTCCGGGGCGAGGTAACGACACCATCCACTCCCTTGCCCGGGAGCGTTTCCCGTTGACCTGGTCCCCAACGTCCCCCGGTGGGCGCCATGTCTTGCGCTGGGCGTCGCTCGGCGCCCTGGCGCTGGCGTGCCTGCTCCTCGCCTCCGCCCTGCGATCCCTGCCGCTCCGCAACGAAGTGCGTCGCGCGCTGGTGCGGGGGGTGGGCGAGGTCGCGGCGCTGGCGCTGCGCATCCGCGATCCGTGGGCGCATCAGCCGCGCGCTTTCGTCATGGGTCTCCCCGACAGCGCGTTCCTGGCCACGTCGTTCCCCGACACGTCGTGGCACGCGCAGGACCCGCGAGGCCTGCGCACGCGCGTGGCGGGCTGGTCGAGCACGGCGCTCTCGGCCGAGCCCGGCTTCGACTTCGAGCGCTGGGACGACCCGGGCATCGCCGACCTGCGGCGTCGCTACCGGCTCGACACGCTGGTCTCGCACGAGACGCCCGACTTCAAGAGCCTCGAGCGCATCTCGGCATGGGTCGCCAGCCGCTGGGAGCCGGGCACCAGCACGCCGCCGCTCGCCACGCATTTCGACGCGCGCGAGATCCTGCGCCGCGCCGCGGCCGGCGAGGAATTCGACTGCGGCACCTACGGCTGGACGCTGATCCAGGTGCTGGCGGCAGCGGGCGTCAACGGCCGCCTCGTCGAGCTCGAGGGGCCCGACGGGCAGGGCCACTCGACCGTGGAAGCCTGGTGCGACGAGCTGGGCAAGTGGGTCGTGCTCGATCCCTACTGGAACGTCGTGTACGTGCGCGACGGCGTGCCCCAGAACGCGCTGGAGCTCCATCGCGCGTGGTTGAGCGGCCGGTGGCGCGATGTGGTCGCGGTCGAGCCCGCCAACATGTGGCGTCCGTCCGACTGGCGCGCAATTCCGCTCGAGCAGCGGCTCTCCGCGTATGCCCACTTCGACGTGAGGATGCGGAACAACCTGATGTCCGCCCGCTATCCACGCTGGCATCCCAAGGCGAACCGCATCATGGGCGCTTCCGAATGGGCCGGCGACGGTGCGGGCCGTCCGTTCTTCCGCAACCAGGAGCGCGACAGCTCGCGGCTCTACTTCGGACTCAAGACCACGGATCTGCGCTGGAGCTGGCTGTCGCCCGAGCCGGGCGACCCGCCGCGGCTGCTGGTGCGGCTGGCCACGCGCTCCGCGAACTTCGATTCCTTCGTGCGATCCGAGGGATCGGGATGGGTTCGGGTCGGCGCGACCGACACGCTCGCGGTCGAGGCCGGGACCGACACGGTCTGGTACGCGTCGCGCAACCGCGCGCACCGGGTGGGCCGGCACGCGTGGATCGCTTTCCAGCGCGAGGCGCCGCCGGCGCCCGCCGCCGGCCTCCAGATCGAAGCGCCGCCGGCAGCCACCGCCGGCGAGGCGTCGCCGGCGCCTGCCGCCGGCCTCCACCGCGGCGCGCCGTGAGCGGAACGTCCCGCCGCTAGGGCCGGCGGAGCGCGATGCTCGGTTCGGGCGGACCCAGCTCGAGCCAGATCACCTGGAAGCCGTCGGGCTCGCGCCAGTGCCGCTCGCGCATGACGTTCCACTCCCGCTGCGCGGTCGCGTCGTCGGGCCGCGCCACCACCTCGCGCCACACCGGCCACGCCTCCTCGGCGGTTCGGAACACGAGCATCACGTGCCGGAACTCGATCCGGCGCCGGCACGCACCCACGTCCGCCGGCGTGAGCGCCAGGTGCACGACCGGGCGGTCGGCGTACCACGCCAGCATGGGCCCGAGGTTGCTCATCACCACCTCGTTGGCGGGGACCTCGCGGTGGAGGCGTAGCCCCAAGTCGAGCAGGGTCGAGACGCTCGGCACGCCGCGCTGGGCTGCGGTCGCGCGCGCCTCGGCGTTGCCGCGCAGCGTCTGGGTCACGCCCCAGCCGATCGCGAGCAGTGCCACGCATACGCGGATCCCGCGCGCCAGGCGCGGGCTCAGCAGCGTGACCGGTGCCCGCGCCACGAGCGCCCACAGCGCCAGCGTTCCGGCCGCCTCGAGCGCGACCCGGGTCGGGAACAGGTACCGGATCCAGGGGATCGTGGCGGCGGCGGCGAGCAGGGCCAGCGCCATGGCGCCCAGCACCCCGCACGCGGCCACGACCAGCGCCCGCGGTGGCCGGCAGGCGAGGAGCCACAGGACCAGCGCCCCGGTCCAGAGTGCGCGCGGCCCGGTCGCGAGCGACAGCAGGAGCTGCGGCAGGCGCGAGAGGATCTTCGCAGTGATGAGTCGGGCGGCGTCGCCGCCGTGCGGGACCGCCGGCGCTTCGGGCAGGTGGAACAGCGAGAACCAGCTCCGCCCCTGGACGCCCTCCCAGACCACGAAGCGCGAGAGATCCCATCCCGGCGAGCCGAAGACGCGCCACTTGTAGAACCACCAGGGCGAAAGCAGCAGCGCGAAGCCCAGCAGCGTCAGCAGCAACACGCGCCCGCGCCCATTCCGCTCCGGGGTGAGCGTGGCCGCCGCGATGGCGAACATCGGGGCGAGCCAGAGCATGTTGGCGCGGAAGGTCCCGGTGAGGCCGAGGAGCACGCCGAACAGCAGCGGCCGGCGCGGCGCCCACCCGGACGCGAGCGCCACGCACGCGGCCACGAGTCCGAGCGTGAACGGCAGCTCCGTGAAGCCGCCGACGGCGAAGTGCTGGGCCTCGGGGTCGAGCAGGAACGCGGCGCCGATCGTGACGGCCGCGAGCCGCCGCTCGAGCGCGCTCGAGCCGGGAGCATGGCGCTCGAGCAGCCACAGTGTGGCCAGCGCCAGCATGGCGCCGAGCGCCAGGTAGCAGAAGAGCGGGACGATCAGCGTGAGCCCGTCGCGCGGCCGCCGCGAGGGGGCGCCGGGCGCCGCGGCCCCGTCGTCGTCACCGCGCATGTCGAGCCGGAAGAGCGCGGCCTCGACCACGACCAGGCCGGGCTGCACGACCGCGAGGGGCCACGGCGGGCCGGGGCGGTTCAACTCGAGCGGCAGGGCGAACGAGGTGCCGAGCCGTCCGTGCTCCGCCATCTCGCGGGCCGCGAGCGCGTACTGCGCGGTGTCGTAGCTCAGGACCGGCGAGCGGCGCCCCAGGTCCCAGGCGCGTGCGTGGAGCAGCCACAGGAACAGACCGGCCACGACCAGCGCCAGCACCAGGGTCAGTCTCGCCGCGGACATCCGTGTCGGGCTCACGGCGTCAGAGCCTACGCCATGCAACACGTGCGGCGCCCTAGGGGAGTTGGGCGCCGCAACGCGTCCGCGGTCACGGCCGCGGATTCTATCGGTCAGCCACCGCGCGACTCACGCGGGGCGTTCGGTTCACCCGCCAGCGGCGGCCTGCCAAACCCCCGCCGGCGGGGTGCTACATCCCCTGCTCGCTGGGATCGGTGTACCGCAATCGGCGGGCCACGCGTGCCGTCCGCTAAGTCGTTGTGCGATGCACCAGCGTCCGCGGTGGCGGCGCTCCGGCCGTGCGGTCGTCCGCGATGGATGCGGACCGCCGATGCAGAGGAGACGTCGGGGGGAAAAACAGAAGGGCGGCGCGTGAGCGCCGCCCTTGCTGGTTGAAGCGGTCCTTAGGCCTTGCGCACGCCCGAGGCCTGCAGGCCCTTCGGCCCGCGGGTCACTTCGAACTCGACGCGCTCGCCTTCGACGAGGGTCTTGAAGCCCTCTCCCTGGATCGCCGAGAAGTGCACGAACACGTCCTCGCCGCCTTCCTGAGAGATGAAACCGAACCCCTTCGCCTCGTTGAACCACTTCACGGTGCCACTAGCCACGTACTGCTCCTTTGAAACAAGGGCGCAACGGCCCTCCGACCATGCCGCCTGATCGCGACGGCTGCGTCCGGTCACAGTGACCGGCTGCCCGGGTCTTTTGGAAGGCGCGGCCCAACAGAAGCGCCACCAAGAACGTCCTTGGTGGCGATCGAAGGCTTGTATCGCACATCCTCAGCAACCCAAGACGGCGAATAAGATGACGTTTCCGCCGCAACGGTGCAAGTCCTTTGCAGCCCGGCGCGCAAGGGTGCTGGATCGCATTGCCCGCCATGGTGTTGCGACATCGGCCGCAAATGGCGGCCGTGCTCCGCCACGGGCCTCGCGATCGCCAGCGTCCCGCGCCTAGATCACCTCGAAGGTGGGGGCCGCCGGGAGCGCTCCGGTCGCCACCGCCCGCTGGTAGAGCAGCTGCAGAGCCTTCCGGCCCGTGATCCCCAGGTCCAGCGTCAGCTCGTTCACGTACATGTGGACGAAGCGCTTGCCCTGCGGGACGTCCAACCCGCGCCCGAACCGGAGCGCGTAGGCGATCGCCTCCTCCTCGTGGTCGAGCGCGTCCTGGATGCTGGCGCGGAAGCCCTCGCTCGCGGCCCGCATCAGGGCGGGGCCGAGGTCGCGCCGCACCACGTCGAGCCCGAGCGGCACCGGAAGACCGTCGCGCTCCTGCCAGAGCTCGCCGAAGTCGAGCACCTTGGTGAGCCCCTCGGCGCGGTAGGTGAGCTGGCTCTCGTGGATGATGACGCCGGCCTCGACCTCGCCCGCGAGCACCGCGGCCGGAATGCGATCGAACACGACCTCGACCGGCACGCACTCGGGGCATTCGATGCGCAGCAGGAGTGCGGCGGTCGTGAGCGCCCCGGGGATCGCCACGCGCTGCCCGCGCAGCGAGTCGAGCGTGCGCGCCTCGCGTGCGACCACGACCGGCCCGTAGCCCATTCCCATCGACGCGCCGCAGGCGAGCACCGCGTAGCGGTCGGAGAGGTGGCCGTAGGCATGGGCCGACACCGCGGTGATCTCGAGGTCGCCGCGCTCGAGCGCGCGCCGGTTGAGGCTCTGGATGTCGTCGAGCACGTGCTCGACCTGGCAGCCGGCGATGCGGGCGCGCCCGGAGTGGAAGCCGAAGAACATGTAGGCATCATCGGCGTCCGGGCTGTGCCCGAAGCGCAGGGTGCGAAGGGCGGGTGCGGTCGGGGCGTCGGTCATCGCTCCGGCAGGATAACGCACCCGGCTGCTGCTCCCGAACCGGCGCCCGTCCCGACTTGGGGCGCGTCCGTCGCGCCGCAACGCTCGTCCACCTCGCCGGCATCCATCCTGTCCTCCTCGCGGCCCAACCCTGCGCGCGCCGCCCGTGTCCAAGGGGATGCGGGCCCGGAGTCCATTCCGGCTCCATGGGTGCCAAGGCCCGCGTTCCGGAGGGTTCCATGAAGATCCTGTCCGTCATCGATCGCCTCCGGGTCCGGGCCCGCGCGGGGCGTGTCGCGGCCGCGGTGGCTTCCCTGCTCGCCGTGGCCTCCGTCTCGATGAGTGCGCCCGCCGTCCAGGACGGGCAGTGGCTCATCAACTCCACGCGGGATCCCGCGCGGGTCCAGCTGACGCTCATGCTGCGATCCACTCCGGGCCACGACCACTGGACCGGCTCGTCGCTGCCGCTGGCGCGGCTCCAGGGCCTGAGCCGCGAGGATCTCGACGCGCGCTCCGCCGACGTGCATTTCGAGATCCACCGCGACGCGGGCACGTTCCTGTGCCAGGGCCGGTCCGGCGGCGGGCGTGGCGCCGGGTTGTTCGAGTTGCAGCTCGCGCCGGACTTTCCCCGCGAGCTCGAGCGCCGCGGCGTCGCCGGCACGCTCAGCGAGAGCCAGCAGACGCGACTTGCCTTCGCCGACGCCGGCTACGCCCTGCTCGAAGCCCTCGAGGCGCAGCACTATCCGACGCCCAACGTGACGCAGCTCGTCACCATGGCCGATCACGGCGTGGACCTCGAGTACGTCACGGGCATGGCGGCGCTCGGGTTCAAGGTCCAGTCGCTCGAGATCCTGGTCGAGACCCGCGATCACGGCGTGGATCCGGATTACGTGCGCGGCATGCAGGAGGCCGGCTACTCCGGGCTCGCGCTGCGCCAGCTCGTCAGTACTCGCGACCACGGCGTCGACCCCGCGTACGTGCGGGGCATGGCGGCGGGGGGATTCACCGGACTGACGCTGTCCGAGCTCGTCGACGCCCGGGACCACGGCGTCGATCCCGATTACGCCGCCCAGATGCGGGGTCTCGGACATCGCGACATGTCGCTGCCGGAGCTGGTCGAGCTGCGCAATCACGGCGTCGATGCCGACTACGCGCGCGGCATGGCGGCCGCCGGGCATGCCGGCATGCCGCTGGCCCAGCTCCTGGTCTCACGCGATCATGGCGTGGATCCCCAGTACGTGCGGAGCATGGCCGCGGCGGGCTACAGCGATCTGTCGATCCCCGACCTGATCCGCGCACGCGACCACGGTGTGGATGGCGCCTTCGCGCGGCAGGTCAAGGCGAAGGTCGGAAAGGTCTCGCTCGATCGCCTGATCCGGATTCGCGACGGCGGCGGGATGGACGACTAGAGGTGTCGGCCGCGTCCTCTGGAGTCCGGGCGCTCCGAGGGCGCGGCGAAGACGTTCAGGCGGGCGGCGGCTCCGCAGGGCTGCCCGCCGCGGGGTCGAGGTAGGCGGCCAGGCGCGCCAGCGCACGGGGCCACGCCTCCCGGTAGCGGGCCAGGATCGCCTCGTAGTCGGGACGCGCCGGTAGCCGGTGGCGCGTGATGAGCACCGTGCCCTCGCCGCGCGCCTGCAGCTCGAATCCCACGCGGCCCGCGTAGCCGTCCGGATAGCCCTCGTGGCCGCCCTCGTAGGCGCACGCGACCGGGGGCTGGAACACCACCCATCGACCCTCGAAGGGCTGGGGCGTGGAGTCGGGCCGCGTCCAGTGCGCGGTCAGGCGCCCGCCCGGCGCCGGCAGGCTCGTGGCCGCGTCGCAGAACCAGCGCGCGAGATGGTCGCCTTCGGTCAGGGCCGCGAACACGCGCTCGCGCGCCACCGGGAGCTCGTTGCGGAACTCGAGCAGGTTGGTGGCCGTCGAGGCGGTGGTCATGCGACGCGAGCCCCCGCCTGCTCCCACAGCGCCGCGCGCAGTGCGTCGAGGCCGTCGCCGGTGCGGGCCGAGATCGCGAACGAGCCGGGGAACTCGACGCGCAGCCCGGCGACCACGTCGGGGTCCGCGATGCGGTCGGTCTTGTTGAACACCAGCGCCGTCGGTCGCGGTTGCTCGAGGATGCCGTCCAGCACCTCCTCGACCGCGGCGATCTGACGCCGGAAGTGCGGATCCGAGGCGTCGACCACGTGCAGCAGCTGGTCCGCCTCGATCGCCTCGACCAGCGTGCTGTGGAACGAGGCGACCAGATGGTGCGGCAGCTTGCGGATGAAGCCGACCGTGTCGGTGAGCAGCGCCACTTGCCGCGTCGGGCTCACCAGCTTGCGGGTGGTGGCGTCGAGGGTGGCGAACAGGCGGTCCTCCACGAACACCTGCGAGCGGGTGAGCGCGTTGAAGAGCGTGCTCTTGCCGGCGTTGGTGTAGCCCACGATCGCCGCGCGGAACTCGCGGCGCCGGCGCCGGCGCTGCACCTCGCGCTCGCGCTCGACCGCCTGCAGCTCGCGCTTCAACCGGGCGATCCGCTCACGGACGATGCGGCGATCGGTCTCGAGCTGCGTCTCGCCGGGTCCGCGCGTGCCGATGCCGCCCGCCTGGCGCTCGAGGTGCTTCCACATGCCGGTGAGCCGCGGCAGCGTGTACTCGAGCTGCGCCAGCTCGACCTGCAGCCGCGCCTCGCGCGACTGGGCGCGGCGCGCGAAGATGTCGAGGATCAGCTCCGAGCGATCCACGACCTTGCGGCCGAGCGCCTTCTCGAGGTTGCGCATCTGCGCGGGCGAGAGGTCGTCGTCGAAGATGACCATGTCGGCGTCCACTGCCTCGCACTGCGCCCGCAGCTCCTCGAGCTTGCCCTTGCCGATGAACGTGGCGGGATGGATGGTGCCGCGCCGCTGCGTGATCGTGTCCAACACGCGCGCGCCGGCGGTGTCGGTGAGGCGGGCCAGCTCTTCGAGCGAGCGCCCCATGTGCATGCCGTTCCGGCCGCCATGACCCACCAGCACCGCGCCTTCGGCGCGGGGCGGGTTGACGATCTGGTGCAGACCCTTCAAGCGCCCGGCCTGACTTCCAGCTCGTATCCGGCGGGGGTCAGATTCTCGAAGCTGCCGTCCTCGCGCACCAGCACCAGATCCTCGATGCGCACGCCGAGATCCCGGGACGGATAGTAGAGCCCCGGCTCGACCGTGATGACCATGCCCGGCTCGAGCACCTGCGTGTTGGAGGGCGGCCCGCCCAGGCGCGGCGCCTCGTGCACGGCCAGCCCCACGCCGTGTCCGAGCCCGTGCACGTAGCCTTCCTGCACGGTCTCGTCGGTGCGCGGCGTCGCGTGCCCGCGCTGCTCGAACAGCTCGCACACGCGCTCCTGGTAGGAGCGGCAGGGCTCGCCCACCTTGAGCTCATCCATGGCCAGCCGGAAGGCGTCGTGCACGTCGCCGTAGAGCTTCTGGAGCGGCGCGGGTGCCGGGCCCATGCAGAAGGTGCGGGTGAGGTCGCTGAAGTAGCCGCCGCCGGCCTCGCCCGGAAAGATGTCCACGAGCAGCGGTGCTCCCGCGCGCAGGAGATCGGGGTCGTTGCCGCGGTTGTGCGGGACGCCGGCGTCGCGGCCCTGGGAGACGATGGTCTCGCCGCCCTCGAGCCCGTGGGCGAGGAACTCCTCGTGCAGCAGGCGCCGCAGGCTGCCGAGCGTGACCTTGCCGTCGCCGTTCTGGAAATGCTCCCCGTCACGCCGCAGCGTGCCGAGGTGCTGGCGCAACCGCTCGACCGCCGCGACCGCGCCCGTGGCGGCGCGCCGGATCGACGCCACCTCGTTCGCGTCCTTGGTCGTGCGCGCCAGCGACAGCACGTCGGGGAACGTGCGGTCCACGGTGATGGCGGGGTTCTCGGCCATCGCGCGCTCGAGCATCTCGAAGGCGAAGCCGGCGCTCATGTCGCCGAAGAACGCCACCGGGCCCTGGATCCCGAGTGCCGCGCAGGTGTCCGCCATCAGCACGCCGAAGGCGCGCGCCGGCTGCCCCTCGCGCTCGACCAGGGCGTTGAGCCGGTGCTGCGCGAAGCTCGAGGTCTCGCAGCCCACGGCGGCGGCCGAATCGCGCTCCATCGCGTCGTGGATGAGGTGCGCGCGCCCGTCGGAGGCGCGCACGTACATGCCGACGTGGATCTTCTGGCCGGTGGTGTAGTAGAGGGCCGGGCTGTATCGGTCGTGGGCGAGCACGACCATGCCGGCGAGCCCGCGCTCCTTCATCAGACGGTCGAGGTCCTGTCGCACGACACCTCCCTGGGGGACGGCCGGGTCCGGAAAAGCGGACCTATGCTAATCCATCGGCCGGTGCGGGAGAAGCATGCAGCGGGGTCTCCTCCGCGGCCGGTGCCGCGCTCGGCCGCGCTCGTCGGGACGCCGCACCCCGCGCCGGGGGGCGCGTGCGTCGTTACTCCACCCAGGCGTTCGACGGCTTCCGCGAGCCTCCCAGCAGGCGCATCACGATGAGCCCGAACGCGAAGCCGCCGATGTGGGCCCACCACGCGACCCCGCCGCCGCTCCCGTATCCCAGCGACAGCGCGCCGCTGAAGAACTGCATCACGATCCAGAGACCCAGCACCAGCACGGCGGGCAACGCCATGACCTGGAAGAACGGGAACAACGGCACGAGCGTCACGACGCGGGCACGCGGGAAGGCCACGAGGTACGCGCCGAGCACGCCGGCGATGGCGCCGCTCGCGCCGACCGTCGGAAGCTGCGAGGAGGGATTGAACGCGCAGTGGAGCGCCGCGGCCACGGCGCCCGCGATCAGGTAGAAGACGAGAAAGCGAACGTGGCCCAGGCGATCCTCGACGTTGTCGCCGAAGATCCACAGGTACCACATGTTTCCTCCGAGATGGAGCCAGCCGCCGTGCAGGAACATCGACGAGAACACGGTGAGCACCGGCGCCGCGACGGGCTCCTCGCCGAAGCGCAGTGCGAGGGTCAGCCGGGCCGGCACCAGTCCCCAGGTGTGGATGACGTTCCGCAGCTCCGGGCCCATCGCGACCTCGCCGAGAAACACGAGGACGTTGAGCGCGATCAGCAGCCGCGTGACGACCGGGACGGTCAGCGACGGATTCTCGTCGCGAAGCGGGATCATGGGCGGTCCGTGGACCCGAATTCGGGCGGGGATGGGGTGCGGGTGAGGCGCGCGCGACGGCGCGGGAAGCGGGTTGACGGCCCTCCTGATGCGCCCCTATCCTGCGCCGCGCGGCAAACTGCGGTGCATCCCAGGCGCCCCATCATGCATCCGAAGGGGCGCTTGCACGCATACTAAGGGCGCAACAGGGGGTGTTTCCATGTCGAATGCGGTCGCCGTCACCGACCAGAGCTTCGAAGACGAGGTCCTCAAGTCGCCGGTGCCGGTTCTGGTGGATTTCTGGGCGGCGTGGTGTGGACCGTGCCGGGCGATCGCCCCGTCGGTCGATGAGATCGCCGCCGAATACAACGGCAAGCTGAAGGTCGTGAAGCTCGACGTCGATCAATACGGTGAGGTCTCGGGGCGCTACAACGTGCTGGGCATCCCGACCCTCCTCTTGTTCAAGGGCGGGCAGGTCGTCGAGAAGATGGTGGGGGCCTACCCCAAGACGGCCATGGTCTCCAAGATCGCGCCCCACCTGGCATAGCTCGTCGCGAGAACAAGACGGCCCGCGTCGCAGGACGCGGGCCGTTCGCGTTTCATCTCGCGCATCGGCGCGGGCCGATGCCGCGCGCGGACTACTTCTTCGCCACGAACTCCAGCGCCGCCGAGTTCATGCAGAAGCGCAGACCGGTGGGCCGGGGGCCGTCGTTGAACACGTGGCCCAGGTGTCCGCCGCAGCGCGCGCACTCCACCTCGTCGCGCACCATGCCGAGGGTCCGGTCGGTCGCGATCTCGACGTGACTCTTGTCGATCGGCGCCCAGAAGCTGGGCCAGCCGGTGCCCGAGTCGAACTTGGTCTCGGAGCTGAACAGATCGAGGTGGCACGCGGCACACCGGTACATCCCGGCGGCGTGGTGGTCCCAGTACTTGCCGGTGAACGCGATCTCGGTGCCCTGCTGGCGCAGCACGTGATACTGCTCGGGCGTCAGCAGCTTCCGCCACTCGGCATCGCTCTTGGTGATCTTCTCGACGCCGTGCTTCGCGGGCTCCGGCTTGGTACCGGCCTCGCCCGGCCGCGGCATGCCGGTGACACACAGGGCGAGCGCAAGGCTCGTCACGAGGATCCTGCCGTTCATCTGTCGTCATCCTTTCCCGAGGGTGATGCGCGCGGGGCGGTGGCTTCGAGGGCTCGAGCCTCGGAGGCTTCCCAGCCCGTCCCGCCGTGCATCCCTAGTACGGAGCCTGCCCTCGTTTGGGATGAGGATTCTCGCACACGGCTGTCCCGCCTTCGTCAAGATGAGGCGCCGCATTCCGCAACGCCTTGTGGCGCCACCCGCCCCGACGCCGCGTGCCCCGCGGCCCTCATCCGCACGCCGGCCCGGTCCGTAGAGCCGGCGTGAGCCCGCTCGGACGCCCGTCCGGATGCGGATCGACCGTGACGACGACGAACAGGAGGAGATGCGATGAAGCGCGCGCTGATGGTGCTGTCGCTGCTGGCGGTGGTGATTCCCGCCGCGGCCCTGGCGAAGAACGAGCCCATGGTGGGCGGCCAGCTGATGTATCCGACCAAGGACATCGTGGACAACGCGGTGAACTCCGCTGACCACACCACGCTGGTCGCTGCGGTCAAGGCCGCCGACCTCGTGGCCACGCTCAAGGGCCCGGGCCCGTTCACGGTGTTCGCGCCGGTCAACGACGCCTTCAAGGACCTGCCGGCGGGCACGGTCGAGACGCTGCTCAAGCCCGAGAACAAGGCGATGCTCACCCGGATCCTCACCTACCACGTGGTGCCGGGACGGCTCACCTCCAACGAGCTGCGCAAGCGGATCAAGGCGGGCAACGGTGCGGCCACGCTCAAGACCGTGAGCGGCGGCACGCTGTGGGCGATGATGAACGGCGACGCCAACATCGTCATCAAGGACGAGACCGGCGCGATCGCCCAGATCACGACCTACGACGTCAACCAGTCGAACGGCGTGATCCACGTCATCAACCGCGTGGTGATGCCGAAGTAAGCCGCACGGTGTGAACGCGCGAGGGCGGGCTCCGTGAGGAGCCCGCCCTTCGTGCGTGTGTCGAGGCGGCGGAGAACGCTTGCGGCGCCGGGGCGCGACGGCTCAGCGCGCGCGGGCCCGCTCGCTTCGCGGGCGCTCGGTCGCGGCCGGCGCTTCGGTCACGCCCGCGCGCAGCCGCGCCAGCGCCAGCAGCGCCAGCGGCAGCGACTCGATCGCGTCGCCAGCGGTGAGCCCGTACTGCCCGCGCTCGCCGGCGGCGAGATCGCCGGCCATGCCGTGGGCGTAGACGCCGAGGCGCGCGGCATCGTAAGGCGCGAGCCCCTGGGCGATGAGCGCCGCGATGGCACCGGTCAGCACGTCGCCCATGCCGGCGGTGGCCATGCCCGGGTTCCCGGTCGGGTTCACCGTGGCCAGCCCCTCGGGCGACGCGGTCACGGTCGGTGCGCCCTTGAGCACGACCACGCAGCGCCAGCGCTGCGCCCACTCACGCGCCGCGTCGATCCGCCGCGCCTCGAGATCGGCGGCGTCCGCACCGGTCAGGCGATGCATCTCCCCCAGGTGGGGCGTGAGCACGCGCGGCCCGGGCCCGCGCGTCAGCGCCTCGGTGTGCCCCTCGAACGCATTCAGCCCGTCGGCGTCGATCACCAGCGGCCGTTCGGTCTCGGCGACGACGCGACGCGCCAGCTCGGCGGCCTCACGATGCCGCGACAGGCCGGGGCCGAGCGCCACGACGTCGGCCGCGGCGGCGCGCGCGATGAGCGGCTCGAGTGCCGCGAGCGCCAGCGTGCGCTCGGCGGTCTCCGGCATCGGCAGCGTCATCTCCTCGGTCAGCTTCACCTCGAGCACGTCGTTGAGGCTGCGCGGCACCGCGGCCTGCACGGCGCCCGCGCCGGTGCGCTGCGCCGCCCGCGCCGCCAGCGCCACCGCGCCGGTCAGCCCGACCGAGCCGCCCACGACGAGCACGCGCCCGACGCTGTTCTTGTGCGCGCGCGGGTCGCGCGCCGGCAGCAGCGCCGCCATCGCCGCCGCGGTGGCCACGCTCACCGGAATCGGCGCGTCCGCCCCGCTCACGAGCCCGATGTCGACGACCTCGAGCGCCCCGACGAAGGCGCGGCCGGGATAGAGGAAGTGGCCGCGCTTGGGGCACCCGAACGTCACCGTCAGGTCCGCGCGCACCGCGCGGCGGGCGATGGTCCCGGTGTCGGCCTGGACACCGGTCGGCAGGTCGAGCGCGATGACGTGGGTCCCGCCGTCGTCGAGCGTGCGCAGCACCTGGACCGCGGCCGCCAGCAGCCCCTCGGGCTCGCCGCGCGCTCCCGTGCCGAGCAGCGCGTCCACCGCCAGATCCCAGTGGTCGCGGGAGGCGACCAGTCGCTGCAGCTCGTCCTCGCTGGCGATCGAGGCCACGCGGAAGCCGGTGGCGGTCAGACGCTCGAGGTGCGCGAGCGCCTCGCCGCGCATGCGGGCCGGGTCGCCCACGACGCCCATGTGGACCTCGGCGCCGCGGCCGCGCAGATGGCGCGCGGCGACCAGGCCGTCGCCGCCGTTGTTGCCGGTGCCGCACAGCACCAGCACGCGCAGCCCCAGCGGGGGTCCGTAGCGCCGCTCGATCGCCTCGACCGCGCCGGCGCCGGCGCGCTCCATGAGCGTCTCGCCGGTCGCGAAGCCGCCGTCGATGGTGGCCTGGTCGAGCCGCCGCATCTGCTCCGCGGTGACGAGGAGCATGCCCGCGCTCAGAACAGCGTGAACCGGGCGGCCACGCGCACCCAGAAGCGGCACGGGTGGCCGTCCTTGACGCACGGCGCGAAGCGCGCCTTGTTCACCCAGGCCAGCGCCGAGTCGTTCAGCTCGCGGACGCCGCGATCGATGGCGGCGCTCTTCACGGTCCCGTCGGTGTCGACCAGGACCAGCACCCAGACGACGCCCTGGACACTCTCGCGCCGCGCCGCTTCGGGATAGACCAGCTTGGGCACCGTGGTCATGCGCGGCCAATCCGAGCTCGCGTTGCGCTCGGGCAGCGAGAGCTTGAGCGTCTCGGGGAGCGTCGCCACCGTCTCGGGCGCCTTCTCCGGGGCGACCGCGGGTGCCGCCGGGGTCGTGACGGGCGCCGCGCCGCCGCCCGGCGGCGTGCTCGTCGCCGGTGCGGGACTCGCCACCGAGGACGATGCCGATCCGCCCGTCGACGCGGGTGGCGATGCCGAAGTTGCGGGCGGCGGTGCCGCCGCGGCCGCGGGTGCGGGCTGGCTCGCGGGCGCCGACGCCTCGGGCTCGGACTCCCACGGCTTGGCCGGCGGATCGACGCGCGCATCCACCTTGTCCTTCTGGATCTCGAGGTGGACCTTGACCGCGCCGAGCCAGTCGCAGGCGTGGTCGCCGGGCGAGAAGCGCGTGCACTCGCGCAGCAGCTTGCCGCGCCGAAGCTGGTCCTCGACGTAATCCTGAGTGTTCGGCGAGACCCCGGTGGCCTCGAAATGCGCGCGGGCGAGGTATCCCTCGCGGAAGTAGAGCGTGGCCTGGCATTCGACGCCGAAGAACTTCACCGATCCCTGCCGCGCCGTGGCGCCGGCGGCGTCGGCGGGATGCGCCTCGGTGAACGCGCCCATCTCGATGAGCTGCAGCTCGGTCATGCCGAGGTGCAGCTTGGTGCCGGGAATTCGGGTGACCTCGTGCACGGGGGTGGCGAGCGCGGTCACCAGGGCGAGGACGAGCACGGGCGTGAGCATGGTGTCTAGCGCCGGCGCGCGCGTCCGCGCGCCTCCGAGCCCAGGTCCTTGAGGAGGCGCTCGCGGTACTCGGCCTCACGGGCGGCGCGCGCCACCAGATCGGCATCGTTGGAGATGAAAGGCAGATCGAACAGATCCGGGGTGGCCTCCTGCTCCATGTAGAGCCGTTCCTGCTCGTGCCGCTGGAACGACACCGCCTTCTCGACGGTGTCGAACGATCGCGTCGGGGTGAACGTCTTCGCGACCACGTCGAAGATGTAGACGTGGAACTGGCCGTCCAGCCCGGTGGTGCCTTCGGGCGCGGCGTGGACCCTGACCTTCGAGGCCTTCACCTTGCTCTGGCTCAAACATCCTCCTTCTGCATGCGGACCTTGGGGGCGCGGGATGTGGATCCGGCCCTGGCGGTTCCGTTGAGTTCATCCACGATCGCGACCAGCTCGAATACATCGTCAATATCGAAGTCGGCCCCGGACTCCTTCGTGTCGAAGGTGTCCCCGTATCGGGCGAAGACGGTCTTCATGCCGAGGCTGCGCGCCCCCACCACGTCGCGCTCGGCCCAGTCGCCGATCATGAGCGACCGGCTCGCCTCCGCGCCCAGGCGCCGCAGCACCTCGCGGAACGGCGCGGGGCTGGGCTTGCGCTCGCCGGTGTCCTCGAACGTGACGACCGCGTCGAACACGTGCTGCAGCGAGAGCGAACAGAGACGCAGCCACACCTGCGCGCGCGGCGCGTCCGAGACGACGCCCAGCCGGATGCCGCGCTTGGTCAGCTCGAGCAGCGTCATCTGGACGTGCGGGTAGAGCACCAGCGCGGATTCGCGCGCGCGCCGGTAGGCGACGATGCCGGAGGCGAGGATCTTGGGATCGATGTGTCCCAGCTCGCTCTCGATCAGCTGGTCGAAGACCCGCTGATACTCGAGGCCCTGCTCCTGATAGATGGCGTCGATGCGCGAGCGCACCATCTCGCGCGGCAGGTTGAGGCCCGCGTCGATCATGCCGTCGATCGCGGCGTGGATCGCGTCCGACTTCATCTTCATGAAGTCGGTCAGCGTGTTGTCGAGATCGAAGACGATTGCCTTGATCAATCCGTGCGTTCTCCAGGTCCGTCCGTGTCGCCCGTCGTGAACGGGCGGTTACTTGCTCGACATCCCGATCTCACGCCCGAGGCTGATCTCGCCGTTGTCGATGCGGATGTTGAAGCCGCAATTCGGATTGCTGCACACCCATGCCTTGTACGTGATGGGAGCGCCGTCGCGTCCGTAGTCCGACAGGGGGAGCAGCACCCCGTCCTCGCACTTGCGGCACTCGGGAAAGCTCAGCTCCATCCCCTCCACCTCCCTCCGGTGCTCGCGCGGTCCACGGCCCGTCATTCTAGGGGAGGGGTACGGCGACGCGCCAACCGAATCCGGCCTGCGGACGCCTGCATGGGTATCGGCGATACCGGTCCGCGCCGTTAGCGTCCACCCTGCATGGTATCGGCGATGCCGGCCGCGAG
>Ga0070695_100000796_pt1 | contig 16966 bp, 20 predicted proteins | sample KBSK1252metaG_FD_65471 | JGI IMG/M metagenome (GOLD analysis project Ga0070695, IMG submission 65471) | Corn, switchgrass and miscanthus rhizosphere microbial communities from Kellogg Biological Station, Michigan, USA - KBS K1-25-2 metaG | ecosystem: Host-associated > Plants > Roots >...
ACCTCCGGCTCGGTGTCCGGAGATGAGCTCACCAAGGCGCGCAACGCGTTCGAGACCGCGAAAGCAAACCTTGCGGCGGCCTACGCGCAGGCCGCGCAGTCGCGAGCGAACCGCACCGCCGCGATCGGCTCGCGCGAAGCGAATGCCGTGCTGATTGCCAACGCCACCGAGGAAACCAACCCGGAGGTCGCACTTGCCCGCGCGAAGCGCGACCAGGCGAAAGTGAACCTCGAGCGCACGGTGATCCGCGCGCCGGTCGATGGCGTGGTGGCGAAGCGCTCGGTGCAGGTCGGCCAGCAGGTGAAGGAAGGCACGGCGCTGCTCTCCGTCGTGCCGCTCTCGCAGGTCCATGTGGACGCGAACTTCAAGGAAGGCCAGCTCGACCACGTGCGCATCGGTCAGCCGGTGAAGGTCACCTCCGACCTCTACGGGCGCAAGGTCGCCTATCGCGGCACCGTAGCCGGCCTCGCCGGCGGCACGGGCTCCACCTTCGCCACGATCCCGGCACAAAACGCGACCGGTAACTGGATCAAGGTGGTGCAGCGCGTGCCGGTACGCATCGCGCTCGATGAAGCGGACCTCGCCGCGCATCCGCTGCAGGTCGGCCTGTCGATGCTCGTGACGGTCGACACCAAGGCGAACTGAGATGAAAGAGCCCCTGAAAGGCGGGATGCTGTGGCTCGCGGCGATCGTGCTCGCCACCGCGAACTTCATCGCGGTGCTCGACATGACGATCGCCAATGTCTCGGTGCCGACCATCTCCGGATCGCTCGGCATCAGCTCGAGCCAGGGGACCTGGGTGATCACGTCTTACTCGGTCGCCGAGGCGATCATCGTGCCGCTCACCGGCTGGCTCGCCGCCCGCTATGGCGCGGTGCGCGTCTTTACGAGCGCCATGGGGCTCTTCGGCGCCTTCTCGGCGTTCTGCGGGCTTTCCACCTCGCTCGGCATGCTGGTGACCGGTCGCATCATGCAGGGCCTCTCCGGCGGCGTGCTGATGCCGCTGTCGCAGATGCTGCTGTTGCGCATCTTCCCGAAAGAGAAAGCGCCGGCGGCGATGGCGCTCTGGGCAATGACCACGCTCGTCGCACCGGTGCTCGGCCCGATCGTCGGCGGCTGGCTGTGCGACAACTACTCATGGCCGGTGATCTTCTTCATCAACGTGCCGATCGCCATCGTCTGCGCGCCATTTGCGCTGCGCATGCTCAAGCGCTACGAGACCAAGCTCGAGCGCGCGCCGATCGACACGGTCGGCCTTGCGTTGCTGATCATTTTCGTCGGCGCGCTGCAGCTGATGCTGGATCTCGGCAAGGAGCACGACTGGTTTGAATCGACCGAGATCTGCCTGTTCGCCATCGTCGCCAGCATCGGCTTCGCGGCGTTCCTCATCTGGGAGCTGACCGAGCGCCACCCGATCGTCAACCTGCGGGTGTTCCGCCACCGCGGCTTCACCACCGCCGTGATCACCATCGCCATGGGCTTCGGCGCCATCTTCGGCATGAACGTGCTGACGCCGCTCTGGCTGCAGAGCTTCATGGGCTACACCGCGACCTGGGCCGGCCTGGTGACCGGATGGAGCGGGGTGCTTGCCGTGCTCGCGGCGCCCGCGGCCGGCATGCTGATGGGCAAGACCGATCCACGGCGGCTGGTGTTCTTCGGGCTGATGTGGCTCGGCGGCGTGACGCTGGTGCGCGGCTTCCTCAACACCGATGCGACTTACTGGCAGATCTCGGCGCCGCTCATCTTCATGGGCATCGGGCTGCCGTTCTTCTTCGTACCGGTGACGGCGCTCGCGCTCGGCAATGTCGAGGAGCACGAGATGGCCGCCGGCGCCGGGCTGCAGAACTTCCTGCGCACGCTCTCCGGAGCGGTCGCGACATCGGTGGTGCAGACCGTGTGGGAGAACAAGGGCAACGAGTACCACGCGCAGCTCGTGGGCGACGTCGACCGCATGGGCGAGACCGCGGCGACGCTCGCCGCCGGCGGGATGGGGCCCGATCAGCAGCGCCAGGTGCTCGACAACCTGCTCACCAGCCAGAGCGTGATGCTCGCGACCAACAAGATCATGCTGATCGTCGCGCTCATCTGCTGCGCCGCGGCTTTCCTGATCTGGCTCGCGCCGCGTCCGGCGCGCAGCGTCGACATGACACAGGCGGGACACTGATGTATTGGGCACGCGGACCCAGGCTGATGCTCGCCAGCGTCATCCTTGCCGGATGTGCCGGCGCCGGCACCAGCAGCGCGCCTGTCGTCGCGGCCGACTGCGATGAACTGCGAGCCCGAGTTGCGCTGACCGATGACGAGCGGCGCGCCGCACTCGACAGACAGCAGGACGCCTGGAAGGCGGTGCTTCCATTCCTCGTCGCCGGGCGCTACATGAAGGGCAAAGCCGAGGCGGCGCAGGCTGACCAGCGCCAGGCCGACCTGCAGCGAGAGCTCGACGCCCGCGGCTGCGCGGCCAGCGCGGGATCGATTTCATGAAAGAGTTCGAGGCGCATCTCGCGCATGAAATCGTGGAAAGCGAGCGCGCCCGCATGGCGGTGCTCGCGCTGCTGTTCGCGCTGCTGACGGTAGCGTTCCCGCTGTTGGCGCTCATCTTTCCGCAGGAATATCGCGAGACGTTCCATTCACCGGCGACGCTCCTGCTGATCACCGGCGTTGCGGCCGCCGTCGTGGCGTATGAGCTCTTCGCGCGAGACATGCAGCCGCGTTTTGCGCGCCGGTATGGCACGCCGCCGGCCGCGGTGCGCTACTGGAACGCCTTTGCCGAAACCAGCGTGCCGAGCGTGCTGATGCTGGTCGGGATGCGCGACCTCGACCCGCTGCAGGTGCTGCAAGGACCGCCGGTGCTGCTGTACGGCGTGTTCATCGTGCTGGCGACCCTGCGTCTCGATTTCGCGCTGTGCGTCTTTACCGGCGCGGTGGCGGCACTTGAATACAGCGCCCTCGCCGTTGCCCATGACAGTGCGGCCGGCCACACGCTGATCAAGGCGCTGGTGCTGCTGCTATCGGGCTTTGCCGCGGCGTTTGTCGCCGGCCAGCTGCGCCGGCGCATCGCCAAGACGTTCAGCGCGCTTGCCGAGCGCGAGCGCGTGGTGAATGCCTTCGGCCAGCACGTCTCGCCCACCGTGGTGAACGAGATCGTGCGGCGCGGCGCCGACATCCCGAGCCGGCGCAGCTTTGTATGTGTCATGTTCATGGATATCCGCGACTTCACGCCCCTCGTGGAGAGCCGTACGCCGGAGGACATCGTCGCCCTGCAGAACGCGGTATTCAGCGTCGCGATCGATGTGGTCAACCGCCACCACGGTGTCATCAACCAGTTTCTCGGCGACGGCTTCATGGCGACCTTTGGCGCGCCGGTCTCGGGCGGCGAGGACTGTCACAATGCCGTGGCGGCGGCGCGCGAGCTGATCGGGGCGGTGAAGCGCCTGGCCGACGGGGGCGCCATTCCGCCGCTGCGCATCGGCGTCGGCCTGCATGCCGGCGACGCGGTGAGCGGCAATATCGGTTCGGCGCTGCGCAAGCAGTACTCGATCACCGGCAACGTCGTGATCCTCGCCTCGCGTATCGAGCAGCTCAACAAGCGCTTCGGCTCGCAGCTGCTGATCTCGCGCGAGGTGCTGCGCCACTGCGGCGACGAGGCGCAAGGCGCAGCGCCGCTCGGCGCCGTCAAGGTGAAGGGCCGCGAGCAGGCGGTCGAGGTCTACCGCATCGCCTGAATTTCAGCCGTAATGCGGCGGAAATGGCCTTGCAGTCTTGGCCCTCCACCATGGCGACATGAAACAACTGATGCACGTCGCGCGGCAAGCAAGCCCGTATCTGATGCTGGAGTTGCTGTTGCCGGGCGGCACGCTGCTCGCCATCCTGCTCTACCTCTATCGGCGCTGGCGCGCCGAATAGGTGCCCTCAGCGCAGCGGTATGGAGGCGATGAGCGCGAGCGTTTCGATACCCGGATTGATGTCGTAGAGCCCGCCGTTCGACACGTGCCTGAGCGTGGCGCCCACGCGCCAGCCGTGGTCGAGGCGATAGAAGAGATCGAACCCCGACTGGAACTCAAGCGTGCCGCCCAGATCGTTTTTGTCGCCTTTCGAGTACGCGCCGGCAGAGAAGTGCGGCGTCAGCATCCAGCGCGGCGCAAGCGCGAAGTCGCGGTACACCCCGGCATGGATATAAGCCGTGCCGTCGGACATGGCGAATGCACCCACCAGCGGCTTGATGCCCTTCAAGATGTCGTACCGGCTGGAGAGGTCACCTGCCGCGCGGTATTCGACGCTCCCGGTAACGACCGTATTTTTCACGTGACCGTTGTGGTGGAAGAAGCCGCTCGCGCCGGCGCCGAGCACGAGCGAAGCCCCGTCCTGCGCTGCGGCCGGCGCGGTGAGCGTTGCCAGCACAAAGACTGCGGCAGCGGGCCGCATGCCTCAGTCGAGCACGGCGGCGACGGTGGCTGCCTGGGATTGTCCGTGCGCGAGCTGCGTGTCGCTGCTCAGGGGACGCACATAAAGCGCGGCCCCGGTGACCGCGGTCAGCACGATCAGCATCGCGGCGGCGATGAGGCGAGGATGCGCAAAGAGCGGGCGGGGGTCTGCCATGGTGGTATCAGGCCGAGCGTTTCTCACGATTCAGCGGCACGACCGTGCGCAAGGTCTGCGGTTGCGCCGCGGGGCGCTCGCGCAGGATGCGCTCGAACGTTTTGCGCACGTCGGTAGCGTGGCTCGGCACGTAGCGAAACGAGGGATCAAGAATGCTCTTCATGGTTGCTAGATAGTGTGCCGGGCGCCGGCGACGGCCACGTTGCGGCGCCAAAGGCCCGTATTACGGCTGTAACTTTGCCTCGGGCGAGGCCTGAACGCCGAATTCGGGGCCGTCGAGCTGCCGCACCTCGCACTCGAGGTCCCACTGCGCGCCGTGGATGCGCAGGAAGCGCTTGGTCAGCTCGATCGCGTCCTGCTTGGACTTCGCCTCGAGGACCGCATACCCTCCGATCACCTCCTTGGTCTCGGTGAACGGCCCGTCGGTCACGAACAGCTTGCCGCGGCGCAGCCGCACCCTGACGCCTTCTGCCGTAGGCCGCAGCCCGGCGGTGCTGATCAGCACGCCGCTGCGCGTCATCTCGTCGATCAGCTTGCCCATGTCCTGCATCAGCTGCTCGCTCGGGGCCTGGCCGGTTTTCTCGTCGATGCGGATCATCGATAGGAAGCGCATGGTTCATCTCCTTGGGGTTGCCATACCTTCCAGTCGAACGGCGGGCCGCGAAATCGACATGTGGATAACCACATGTCGACGGTCGTCTGGCTCGCGATCAGCCCGAGCCTGAGCGGATTTCATTGCAACGCGCGGGCGAAGGTGCGGCCGCGCAGCAGCTCGCTTGCGCCGGCGTGCTTGAGCTCCGCCACAAGCTCGGAAATTTCCGCATCCACCTCGACGTAGACCTGGTCGCTCCAGTCGCCGCGCGGACAGGGCTGCACCTCGACGTCGGCAAGCGCGAGGTCCTGGTCGAACGTCACGGCGAGGAGCAGCGGCACGCGGGCAAATGCCTCGCGCACGCGCCGGTCAATCAAGCTTTGCGACGGCATTTCGCAGGAACAGCAGCAGCATCATGCGGCGGCTCGGCGATCAGCCGCCGTACGGGCTGTTGTAAGGATACGGGTTCACCTGTTTCACCGTGCCGGCATCCCGCGTATCGGTTTGCGAGGTGGCGCCGGCCGCGGCGAACGGATGCTTCAGGCTTTCCGGCAGCTGCGCACATCCGGCGACGAGGGCGACGGCGGCGAGCGCGGTGATGAGCGACTTCATGGTGGTCAGTCCTTTGTTGGTGAGTACAGTGATCGCAGTTTGGGGAGAGGCGATGGCCGCTGCGTGTCAGTTCGCGCGGCGCGGATTACGGACGCAATCGTCAGATGGCGTTCGCGGCGGCTTGCGAGCGTCGCAGCAAGTCTTGCCACAGACCGGCGGCGGGCTTGCCGAGCACCAGGTGCGCATCGGGCGCGAGCACGTACCACACACGCCGCGCGATTTCCTCGCGCAGCTCGCCCGGCTGCCATGCCACCAGGCCGGCGACGAAACGCGCCTTCGCCGCATCGCCTCTGATGATGGTATCGACGGTGGCGGCGTCGGCCGCGGCGTAGAGCCCCGGCATCAGCTCGAGCGATTTGCCGCCGGGGCTCTTCGCGCGCTCGACCAGCGCGAACACCAGCTGCGGCGCATAGGGACCGCCCAGGTACACCGGATCGCGCACTTTCTGCGACGGCCCGTCCTCGGGAAATATCTTGCCGAGCGTGAGGGTGGTCGGCCGGTTGACGATGAACCCGATGTGCTGGTCCTCGCCGAGCGGCGCCACGACGATCACGCTCGCGCCGTACACCGGATCGCGCAGCTCGGGTGCGGCGACGAGGATGAGCGGCTTGGAAAGGTCCGCCGCCGACGCAGTTGCCGCGCCGGCAAGCAGCATGACGAAGAGGAGCGCGCGTTTCATGACGCGAGCGTGCGAGGCGCAGCTTGCGCACCGATTTCGCCGCCCGCGACGTGCATTACGCCTGTAATTCCCGCGGTTACCGCCGCGATACGCTCGGCCGGCAGCCTTGCCGCGATGAAAAGAACGCTCACTCTGCTTTTTGGCTTATCCCTTGCCGCTCTTGGCCACGCGGCCGATCCCGAGCTCGTCATCGCCGGGCACGGCGCGAGCCTCGAGCAGGCGCTCGCCGCGCCGCACGCGCCGAGCTACCGGCTGCTCGTACTGCGCAAGGAGCTGATGCGCGTGCGCGCATCGCGCGCCGAGGAAGAGGTGCGCCAGCTGATTGAGCGCGCGCGCGCAGGCGGCGCGGTGGTGTTTGTGTGCGAGAAAGACCTGCGCGCCGAGCGCCTGCAGCCGGCGGACCTGCTGCCGGGCATCGTGACGGTCGACGCGACGGACGTTTGGGTAAACGGCGCGCCGAGCAATGCCGATCTCAAGCTGAAAAGCATCTGCTCCTGAGAGCGCACTATCGAGCGGGCATGCCGCCTGCTCGCGCCTGCCGTGTCTAGAATGCGCCTACCCATCTTCCGCGGAGGCATGCCATGCGCGCGATCCTTTGGCTAGCGATCGTCGTTATCGGAACCGTTTCGCTCGGGGTCGTTGCGCTGCACCGGGGAGAGACGCTCAACGCTGCGTGGCTGGTGGTCGCTGCGGTCTGTATTTATTTCATCGCTTACCGCTTTTACGCCCTCTTTATCGCGGAAAAGGCGCTGGGCGTGAATCCGGCGCGGCCGACGCCGGCGTATGTGCGCAACGACGGCCTGGATTACGTGCCGACCAACCGATACGTGGTTTACGGCCACCACTTCGCGGCGATTGCCGGGGCAGGCCCTTTGGTGGGCCCGGTGCTCGCCGCGCAGATGGGCTATCTGCCCGGCACGCTCTGGATCCTCGCCGGCGTGGTGTTCGCCGGCGCGGTGCAGGACATGACGGTGCTTTTCATGTCCACGCGGCGCGATGCCCGCTCGCTTGGCGACATCATCCGCTCGGAGATGGGACCGACCGCCGGCACGGTGGCGGGAATCGGCGTGCTGCTGATCTGCGTCATCATTCTCGCGGTGCTGGCGCTCGTCGTGGTGAACGCACTCGCGCACAGTCCATGGGGCACGTTCGCCGTCGCCTGCACCATCCCGATCGCGCTCCTGATGGGCGTATACAACCGTTATTTCCGTCCGGGCCGCATCGGCGAAATGTCGATCATCGGCTTCGTGCTGCTGATCGCCGCGCTCGTCTTCGGACGCACCGTTGCCGAGACGCCCGCGCTCGCGAGCTGGTTCACGTTCTCGGGGCCGACGCTTGCGCTTCTCATCATCGCCTACGGCTTCTGTGCCTCGGTGCTGCCGGTGTGGCTGCTGCTCGCGCCGCGCGATTACCTCTCGACCTTCCTCAAGGTCGGCACCATCGTGCTGCTCGCGGTCGGCATCATCATTGTGCGGCCCGACCTGCAGATGCCCGCCGTGACGCGCTTCATCGACGGTACCGGCCCCGCCTGGGCCGGCAGCGTGTTCCCGTTCCTCTTCATCACCATCGCCTGCGGCGCCGTGTCCGGCTGGCACTCGCTCATCGCCTCGGGCACGACGCCGAAGCTGATCGAAAACGAGCGCGACATCCGCTTCATCGGCTACGGCGGCATGCTGATGGAATCGTTCGTTGCCATCATGGCGATGATCGGCGCGACCGTGATCCACCCGGGCGTGTACTTCGCGATGAATAGCTCCGGTGCGCTGATCGGCACCGATGTGGCGCAGGCGGCGCAGGTGATTTCGAACTGGGGCTTTACCGTCACGCCGACCGAGCTGACGCAGATGGCTCACGATGTCGGCGAAACCAGCATCCTGTCGCGCACCGGCGGCGCACCGACCCTCGCGGTCGGCATGGCGACGATCCTCTCCGGCTTCCTCGGCGGCAAGGCGCTGATGGGCATCTGGTATCACTTCGCGATCCTGTTCGAGGCGCTTTTCATTCTCACCACGGTGGACGCGGGCACGCGCGTGCTGCGCTTCATGCTGCAGGACCTGGTTGGCCACGCGCTGCCCGCGTTCCGCGAAACGCGCTCGTGGACGAACAACCTGGTCGGCTCGGCGCTCGCCTGCGTGCTCTGGGGCTACATCCTCTACCAGGGCGTGATCGATCCGTTCGGCGGCATCTGGACGCTGTGGCCGCTTTTCGGCACCTCCAACCAGATGCTGGCGGCGATCGCGCTCATCGCCTGCACCGTGATCCTCTTCAAGATGAAGCGCGGCGCCTACGCCTGGGTCACCATCGTGCCGACGGCGTGGCTCGTCATCTGCACGGTGACCGCGGGGCTCGAGAAGGTGTTCAGCGCCGATACCAAGATCGGCTTCCTCAGCCACGCGCGGCAGTTCGGCGATGCCATCGCCGCCGGCAAGGTGCTCGCGCCCGCCAAGAGCATGGCCGACATGAGCCGTGTGGTGTTCAATGACTACATCGATGCGACGCTCGCCGCGCTGTTCGTGGCAGTGGTGCTGACGATGGTCGTGTACGGCTACATCAGCATCCGGCGCGCGCAGTCGGCGCCGGGCATCACGGCGCGCGAAATCGGCGCCGTACCGGCATGAGGCTGACGATGGACTTCCTGCGGAGTGCGTACAAATGGGCCGCGCAGGCCGCGCGGCTCATGGTGGGCGTGCCGGACTATGAGACCTACGTCGAGCACCGGCGCGCCGAGCACCCGGACGAGCCGCTCATGACCTACGAGCAGTTCTACCAGAACCGGCTGAAGGCGCGCTACACCATCGACAAGGATCACCTGCGCGGCTGCTGCTGAGCGCGGTTGCAGTTGTAACCCGGCGCGGTTGACGCGGCGCCACGGCCGGCGATACGATTGCCCGGGCAATGGTTGCCGCGGCAATTAAATCCGAGGTGCCGCCGGTCTACGAGCTGCGCTCGTTCCGCAGCGCCGACGCGGTCGGCGCGCTGGTCGGCCGCGCGCGCAAGGCGCTCGCGCGCGAGTTCGACCGCGAGCTCGCCGGGCTCGGCCTCAACACCGCGCAGGCGCTCGTCATCGTGCTGCTCGCGGAAGGGCTCGCCGGCACTGCCGCCGATATCGGCCGCGAGCTCTCGCACGACCCGGGCGCCATGACGCGCATCGTCGACAAGCTCGAGGATGCGGGCTACGTGCGCCGCGTGCCGCGCGAACGCGATCGGCGCGCGAGCGACCTCGAGCTCACCGCTGCCGGGCGCCGCCTGCACGGGGAGGTGCGCCGCGTGCAGGTGGCGTTGCTGAATCGCATGCTGCGCGGCTTTTCGCGCGGCGAAGCGCGCACGCTCGAGCGGCTGCTGAAGCGCCTGATCGACAACTCGAACGGCGCCGAATGAGGCGCGCCCTCATCCTGGTCTTGCTCGCCGGCGGCTGCGCCAGCGACCGCGGCCTCGGCCATCGCAGTACGCCCGCCGAGCCGGCGGCGCTCGCCGCCGAGCAATCGCTCGGCGGCGAAGCCGCGAGCGGCGAATGGCCGGCGCTCGATTGGTGGAAGCGCTTCGCCGATCCACAGCTCGATGCGCTGGTCGACGAAGCGCTCGCCGGCAGCCCGAGCCCGCGCCTCGCGCAGGCGCGGCTCGATGCGGCGCGCGGGCAGGCGCAGATCGCCGGCGCGCCGCTCAAGCCGCAGCTGAACGCCGACGCCAGCGTCAATCGCCAGCGCTTCTCCGAGAACTACATTTTCCCGCCGCCGATCGGCGGCTCGAGCTACACCACGACGCAGCTCGATCTCAGCGCGAGCTTCGATCTGGACTTCTGGGGACGTAACCGCGCGGCCTACGAGGCGGCGGTGGGACGCGCGCGCGCCACGCAGGCCGAGGCATTCGCCTCGCGGCTTGCGCTGTCCTCCGGCGTGGCGGGCGTCTATGTGCAGCTCGCCCGCGCCTACGAGCAGCTCGAGCTTGCGCAGCGCACGCTGGCCGACCGCCGGCAGGTGCAGAGCCTCACCACGGATCGCGTGCGCGCGGGGCTTGATTCACGCCTGGAGCTGAAGCAGGTGGAGACCTCCATCCCGGCGGCGCGTGCACGCATCGCGCAGATCGAGGAAGAAATCGCGCTGGCACGCAGCCAGCTTGCCGCGCTCCTCGGCAAAGGCCCGGACCGTGGTCTCGCCATCGCGCGGCCGCAGCTGCACATGAGCGCCGTCGCGCTGCCCTCGCGCGTGCCCGCCGATCTGCTCGGCCGGCGTCCCGACATCAGCGCCGCGCGCGAGCGGGTGCAAGCCGCCTCGCGCGACATTGCCGCGGCGAAAGCCGCGTTCTATCCCGACATCAACCTTACGGCGCTGATCGGCGTGCAGTCGGTGACGCTTTCAAAGCTCCTGCAAGCCGGGAGCGCCATTCCCTCTGCCGGCGCCGCCATCCGCTTGCCGCTCTTCGATGCCGGGCGGCTGCGCGGCAACCTCGCGGTGCGTAACGCCGATTACGACGCCGCGGTCGAGCAATATAACCAGGCGCTTGCCGATGCGCTGCGCGAAGTGGTCGACCAGCTCGCCTCGATGCGCTCGGTGCAGATGCAGCGCGCCGAGGCGGACACGGCGCTCGCGGCGGCAGAGGAGGCGTACAACCTGGCGGTGACGCGCTACCAGGCCGGCATCGGCAGCCTGCTCCAGGTGCTCACCGTGGAGACGCAAGTGCTCGAGCAGCGCAACCTGCGCGCGGATCTCCACGCGCGCGAGCTGGCGATCTCCATCAACCTTATCCGCGCGCTCGGCGGCGGATACGACGTACAGGTAGCCATGCAATGAACAAGCGGCGCATCCTCCTCATCGGCGTCATCGGCCTCTTCCTGCTTGCGGGCGCCGGCTACACCGTCTATTGGCTGCTGCACGGCCGCTGGCACGAGACCACCGACGACGCCTATGTCGGCGGCAATCTGGTGCAGATCACGCCGCAGATCGCGGGCACGGTCCTCGCCATCTATGCCGACGACACCGATTACGTAAAGGGCGGGCAGACGCTGGTGGCCCTCGACAAGGCCGACGCGCGCGTCGGCCTCGAGCAGGCCGAAGCGCGACTCGCCAAGACGGTGCGCTCGGTACGCACGCTGCGCGCGACCAGCACCGAGGGCGAGGCGAACGTCGCGCAGCGGCGCGCCGAGCTGCGCAAGGCGGAGCAGGATCTCGCGCGTCGCCGCGCCGTGGAGTCTTCCGGCGCCGTCTCGGGCGAAGAGCTGCAGCACGCGATCGACGCCGTCAGCGCGGCACGGGCGGCGCTCTCTGCCGCGGAGCACCAGTTCGCGGCGCAGCGCGCGCAGGTGGATCGCACGGACGTGCATGACCATCCGGATGTGCTCGCCGCCGCGGCGCGCGTACGCGAAGCGTTTCTCGCGCTCTCGCGCACCGAGCTCCCGGCGCCCACTGCCGGCTTCGTTGCCCGCCGCTCGGTGCAGATCGGCCAGCGCGTCGCGCCGGGCAACGTGCTGATGACCGTGGCGCCGCTCGAAGACGTGTGGGTCGACGCGAACTTCAAGGAGAACCAGCTCGCCCACCTGCGCCCCGGGCAGCCGGTCGAGCTGGCGGCGGACGCCTACGGCGGCAGCGTCACCTATCACGGCCGCCTGGCGGGCTTCAGCGCCGGCACGGGCGCGGCGTTCGCGCTGCTGCCGGCGCAGAACGCGAGCGGCAACTGGATCAAGGTGGTGCAGCGCGTGCCGGTGAGAATCCTGCTCGACGCCAGGGAGCTCGCCGAGCATCCGCTGCAGATCGGGCTCTCGATGAAGGTGGATGTCGACACGCACAATCGCTCGGCCGGGCGGCTCGAGCGTGTCGCCCGCGATAAGCCGGTCTACGAGACCACGGCATTCGCGTCGGTCGACGCGCAGGCGAACGAGCGCATCGAGCGCATCATCGCCGAGAACAGCACGCTCGCGCCGGCCACCGCGACGGCGGCGAACGCGACCAGCGCGAAGGCGGCGCGTGGCGCAACCGGCGGCCGTTAAGCCGCTCGAAGGCGGCGCGCGCGTCGCGGCGTCGCTCGCCGTCGGGCTGGCGACGTTCATGAACGTGCTCGACACGTCGATCGCCAATGTCTCGATCCCGGCGATCGCCGGCGACCTTGGCGTCTCGCCGAACCAGGGCACCTGGATCATCACCTCGTTCGCGGTGGCGAACGCCATCTCGGTACCGCTCACCGGCTGGCTCACCGAGCGCTTCGGCCAGGTGCGCCTGTTCCTCGCGACCACGGCGCTGTTCGTCCTGGCGTCGCTCCTCTGCGGGCTCGCCATTTCCATGCCGATGCTGGTTTTCTTCCGCGTGGTGCAGGGCGCGGTGGCCGGGCCGATGATTCCGCTCTCGCAGACGCTGCTCCTCTCGAGCTATCCGCGCGAGAAAGCCGGCGTCGCGCTCGCCAGCTTCTCGCTCACCATCCTGGTCGCGCCGGTCGTCGGCCCGGTGCTGGGCGGCTGGATCACCGACAACTATTCGTGGCCCTGGATCTTCTTCATCAACGTGCCGGTCGGCGTGGTGGCGTTCATCATGACGGCGTCGCTTTATCGCGGCCGCGAGACCGAGCGCCTGAAGCGCCCGATCGACGTCGTCGGGCTCGCACTTCTGGTCGTGTGGGTCGGCGCCCTGCAGCTCACGCTCGACAAGGGTAAGGACCTCGACTGGTTCCACTCGACCGAGATCGTTGCGCTCGCGGTCGCCGCGGCGCTCGCTTTCTGCCTGTTCCTCGTCTGGGAGCTGACCGACGAGCATCCGGTGGTCGATCTCTCGCTCTTCCGCAATCGCAACTTCTCCACCGGCACGCTCGCGATCGCGCTCGCCTACGGCGCGTACTTCGGCAGCATCGTGCTGCTGCCGCTGTGGTTGCAGCAGTACATGGGCTACACCGCCACGGATGCCGGGCTGGTGCTCGCGCCGGTCGGCGTGCTGGCGCTGGTGCTGACGCCGATCGTCGGCCGCACCACTGGCAAGGTCGATCCGCGTGTCTATGCGACCACCTCCATGCTGGTATTCGCCGCGGTGGCATGGATGCGCTCGCGCTTCAATACGCAGGTCGATATCTGGACGCTGGTCGTGCCGACCATCCTGCAGGGGGCGGCGGTATCGTGCTTTTTCATTCCGCTCGTCAACCTGGCGCTCGGCGGGCTGCCTGCGGAGAGAATCGCCGCCGCTTCAGGCCTGAACAACTTCCTGCGCATCACCGCCGGCGCCTTCGCCACCTCGACCGCAACGACGCTCTGGGAGAACCGGGCGGCGCTGCACCACGCACAGCTCGTCGAGCACCTGACTCCGGGCAACCCGGCGACCAGCGCGACGCTCGATCTGCTCGCGCGCCTGGGCATGCAGCCCGAGCAGCGCTACGCCTACCTCGATCGCCTGGTGAACCAGCAGGCCTTCACGCTCTCCGCGCTGGACCTCTTCTACGCTTCGGCCATCCTCCTCGTGCTGCTTATTCCGATGCTGTGGATTGCGCGGCCGCCGAAAGGTGCAGGCGCGCCGGCAGCCGCCGGCGCGCACTAGAAAAAAAGCCTCGCCACATCAGGGAACCACTAGAGAGGGGGTGGGAGGAGTAGGAGAGGCTCCCTGGACTGCGTGGCGAGGCTCGTGAAGGGCAGGTCATCGTGCGATGGCAATCGCACCGCTTCGTTACGCGCGCGCAGGCCGCGGTTACAAACGCAATCAGTGAAGGTGGCGGGCAAAGGTGCGGCCGCGCAGCAGCTCCTCGCCCTGTACGACCTCGGCGGCCAGCTCGAGCGCGAAATCGCCGAGCAGCACGCGCACCTCGTCATAGATCTCGCGGCCCCAGCTGTAGCCGGGCCACGGCTGCAGCTCCACCTGGTATGCAGCGAGATCGGTGTCGTAGGAGAAAGCGAGGAGCGACGGCACGCGCTCGAACAGCGCGCGCGTGCGCGCTGCAATCAGTGCTTCGCTGCGCTCTCGCGCGCTCGCCTGGAGTTGCGATGAAAGCGCTTTGGTTTCCATGACGATCACAGTTGTAGCCGCGCCGGGCTGCATGTCGATGTCGGCGAGCAGCGGCCGCGTTACAACGGAAACCGAACGGCCGGGATAAGCTGTACGCGATGCGCCTGCTGCGCGTGATCCGGGCCGTACTCTGGTCGTTCTTCGGCGTCGGTCGCGGCGTGCGCGACCTCGAGGGCGTGCACCCGGGCGTGCTGATCGCGATGGCGCTGGTCGTCGCGGCCATGCTGGTGGGCGGCATCGCAACGCTGGTGCATTTCGTCGCCGCGCCCGCCGCGAGGCGCGCAGGCGGCATTGAAGCGCCGCGGTCGAGGCCGCCGAAGGCGCACGGGCCGGTCGAGGCCGCCGACACGATGGCGGAGCGGGCGCGGCCGTGCACCACCTGCCACGGATCGCAGACGCAGGCGACGAAGGACGGGTTTTCGCCGCGCATCGCCGGCAAGCCGGCTGGCTATCTCTACAACCAGCTTGTCAGCTTCCGCGACGGTCGGCGCAGCTATCCGCCGATGGTCTACCTCGTGCAGTACATGACGGACGACTATCTGCGCGAGCTGGCCGGCTACTTCGCCGCTCTGGAACTGCCATATCCGCCGCCCGATGCGAGCGCACTCACCGCGGCAGAGACGATGCGCGCGCGCCAGATCATCGCGGAGGGCGATCAGGCGCGCGCTGTGCCGCCGTGCGTGGCGTGCCACGGCGCGACGCTCTCCGGTGTAGAGCCGGCCATCCCGTCGCTGCTCGGACTGCCGCGGCAGTACATGAACGAACAGTTCGGCGCCTGGCGCAACAGCACGCTGCGCTCCGTGGCGCCTGATTGCATGGCGGAAGTCGCGCGGCGCCTCGCGAGCGCCGATATCGCGCTCCTGACATCGTGGCTCGCGGCGCAGCCGGTGCCGGCGAACCCGAAGGCGGCGAGCGGCTCGGCGAAGCTGCCGCTCGAGTGCGGCAGTGTCGAGATGGCAGCGCGACCGGGTGGGGCCGACGCCGCCAGCCCGGCTTCGGCACCGACGGGCAAAGGCGCCTATCTCGTCGCTGCCGGCGACTGCATCGCGTGCCATAGCGCGATCGGCGGCGCGCCGTTCGCCGGCGGCCGCGGCATCGACACGCCGTTCGGCACGGTTTACTCGAGCAACATCACGCCCGACACGGCGAGCGGCATCGGCGGCTGGTCGCGCGACGATTTCTGGCGCGCCCTGCACGAAGGACGCGGACGCGACGGGCGGCTGCTCTATCCGGCGTTTCCGTACCCGAACTTCACGCAGGTGACGCGCGAGGATGCCGACGCGATGTACGACTATCTGCGGACGCTGCCGCCGGTGGCGCGCAGCAATACGCCGCACGCGCTGCGCTTTCCCTACAACACGCAGGCGGCGCTCGCTGCATGGCGGCTGCTTTTCTTCCGCGCCGGCGTGTACCTCGCCGACGCCAGGCAAAGCGCCGAATGGAATCGCGGTGCCTATCTCGTCCGCGGGCTCGGGCACTGCGACGCCTGCCACGCCAGCCGCAACATGTTCGGCGCGGTGAGCCATCGGCTCGATCTCGGCGGCGGCCTGATTGCGCTGCAGAACTGGTATGCGCCGCCGCTTGGCACGAGCACCGGCATCGCCGGCTGGGATGCGGCGCATATCGCGGCGCTGCTGACGAGCGGCGTCTCGCCGCGCGCGACGGCCATGGGGCCGATGGCCGAGGTGGTGTATCGCAGCACGCAGAACCTGACGGCGGCCGATGCGCGCGCGATCGCCGCCTATCTGCAGTCCTCCGCCGTGCCAGCGCCGCAGCGCACGTCGCGCGCGCCGGACGAGCGCACCATGGCGCGCGGTGCGGCGATCTATGGCGATCATTGCGCCGAGTGTCACGGCGACAACGGCGAAGGCGCACCTCCGGCCTATCCGCCACTCGCCGGCAATCCGAGCATGAACGCCGCGGTGGCGGCGAATGGCATCAAGGCTGTGCTGAACGGCGGCTACGCGCCGGTCACGCGCGCGAATCCGCGGCCCTATGGCATGCCGCCGTTCTACGGCAAGCTGAACGACCAGGAGGTGGCGGCGGTCCTCACGTACGTTCGCGCCTCATGGGACAACGCAGGCGCGCCGGTCTCCGCCGTGGATGTGGAGCGCTATCGCTAGCTAGTAGACGGTTTCGACCGGGACGCCGAAAACGTAGCCTGCGCCGCGCTCGGTCTTGATGTAGCGCGGGTCGCCCGGATCGCTTTCGATCTTGCGCCGCAGGCGCAGGATCTGTACGTCGATCGAGCGGTTGAAGACCTCGTCGTTGTGCAGGCGCGAGAGGTCGAGCAGCTGATCGCGCGAGAGAATCCGGTTCGGCGCGCCGAGCAGCACGACGAGCAGGCTGAATTCGCCGTTGGTGAGCGGCACGGCCTGCCCTTCCGGACCGCTGAGGCGGCGAAGGTTGAGGTTGAGCTCCCAGCCGTCGAAGCGGTACGCGCGGATGCCGTCGGGCTTGCCCTGGCGCACCTCCGCGCGCCGGCGGCGCAGCACCGTGCGGATGCGGGCAAGGAGCTCG
>Ga0070695_100000797_pt1 | contig 16949 bp, 18 predicted proteins | sample KBSK1252metaG_FD_65471 | JGI IMG/M metagenome (GOLD analysis project Ga0070695, IMG submission 65471) | Corn, switchgrass and miscanthus rhizosphere microbial communities from Kellogg Biological Station, Michigan, USA - KBS K1-25-2 metaG | ecosystem: Host-associated > Plants > Roots >...
CGGCGCCCGCGCCCTCCTGGCCACCTGGCGGTTCACGCCGCCGACCGGGACGCTCCCCAGCTGACGTACAATCCGCGTCTTTCCGACCCATCCTGGGGTCCCGACGCGGAGGACGCGCATGGCGGAGCCGGCCCAGCAAGAGCACAAGCCCTTCGTCCCGCAGCACGTCGAGATGCGCGAGTTCACGGTGGGCACCGTGGTCTTGGGCCTCGTCATGACCGTGGTGCTGGGCGCGGCCAACGCCTACCTGGGCCTGAAGGCCGGCCAGACCATCGCCGCCACCTACCCGGCGGCGGTGATCAGCATGGCCTGGCTGCGCCTCAGGCGGGGCACGATCCTCCAGGAGAACCTGGCCCGGACCGCCGGCTCCATCGGCGAGTCGGTGGCGGCGGGGGCGATCTTCACGATCCCCGCCTTCCTGATCGCCGGTGCCTGGCCGTCCTTCGAGGGGCCGGGGGCCTACTGGCGCTCCACCGTGCTCATGATCATCGGCTCGGTGCTGGGCGTGCTCTTCGTGTCGCTGGTGCGGCGCGCCATGGTCGAGGACCGGAGCCTCCCCTTCCCGGAATCCACCGCGGCGGCGGAGATCCACAAGGCGGGACAGCGCGGTGCGGGCGCCGCCAAGTACCTCTTCCAGAACATGGCCATCGGTAGCGCCATCTTCCTCGCCAGCTCGATGAACCTCTTCGCGCTCAGCTTCGCCAAGGTCGTCCGGTTCGGCCAGGTGGGCGGGAAGGTGCGGCTGGGCACGGGAGCCAACGCCAACGCCCTGACCACGGGCGGCGCCACCCAGCTCGTCACCCCCGATGTCAGTCCCGCCTACATCGGCGTCGGCTACATCCTGGGACCGAGCGTCGCGTCGCTGAACTTTGCGGGCTCCCTCTTCGCCTGGGGCTTCATGGTCCCGGTGCTCGTCTACTTCCTGGGGCCGCAGCTCCAGACCTTCCTGCCGCCGGGTGCCCCCCTGGATACCTGGGCGGGCACGACCACGAGTGTCTGGCGCTTCATCGTCCGCCCCATCGCCGTGGGCGGCATGCTGGTGGGCGCCGGCTTCACGATGTTCCGCATGCGGGACAAGATCGGGGCGGGCCTGGCGCGCGCGGTGCGCGAGCTGTCCGCCGGGGACGCCGCTCAGGCACGGGCCGTGCGCACCGAGCGCTACATGGCCTCGAAGACGGTCTTCATGCTGATCGGCGTGACCTTCATCGCCATGGCCGCCCTCTACATCAGCTTCGCCGGGGTGAAGGCCGGACTGACCGCCGCCATCGTCATGCTGATCGCGGGCTTCTTCTTCTGCGTGGTCTCCGGCTACCTGGTGGGGATGATCGGGTCCACGAACAACCCCATCTCCGGCATCACGCTCTCCACCCTCATCGTGGCGGCGCTGCTCATGGTGGCCCTGGGTGTCTCCGGCCAGAGCGGGGTGGTGGCGGTCCTGGGAGTGGCGGCGGTGGTCTGCGTGGCCGCGGCGGTGGCCGGCGAGCTGCTCCAGGACTTCAAGGTCGGGTACATCCTGGGCGGCACGCCGCGCACCATCCAGCTCGTGGAGCTGGTGGCGGTGGTGGTGGCGGCCCTCGTCATGTACTTCCCCCTGCTCATCCTCTACAAGGCGAACATCGCCAACGGCGGCACGGGCTTCGGCGATCCCGCCCTGTCCGCCCCCCAGGCCAGCCTCATGGCGTTCCTGGCGAAGGGCATCGTGGGCGGGGACATGGCCTGGCCGCTGATCATCGTCGGCGTCTTCCTCGGCTTCACCATGATCCTGCTGCAGGTCCGGAGCCCCATGCTGGTCGCCGTGGGGATGTACCTCCCCTTCGGCACCACCTCCGCCATCTTCGTGGGCGGCATGATCCGCTGGCTCGCGGACACCATCGCCAAGAAGCGTGGGTACAACGACGCCCAGATGGCCCGCTTCGGGAACGTGGGTGTGCTCATCGCTTCGGGGCTCATTGCCGGAGAGGCGCTCATGGGCCTCGTCACCTCGGGCCTCGCCATCGGCGGCGTGAACGTGGCAACGCTGCTGCAGGGCGGTGAAGGACACGAGAACTACTTCAACGACCCCAGCTACCCGGTCGGCGTGGCGGTGATGGCGTTCATCGCCTGGCTGCTCGTGAAGATCCCCCTGGACAACGCCGGGGATCCCAACGAGCCCGCCCCGCCCGCCGCCATGATGTGAGCGTTTCGGAGGATCCATGAGCGCCGTCGCCGACTACCTGCATCAGAACGAGGACCGCCTCCTGAGCGAGCTGCAGGAGCTGCTCCGCATCCCCTCCGTGAGCACGCTCCCCGAGCGCAAGGAGGACGTCCGCCGCGCCGCCCAGTGGCTGCAGCGGCGCCTCACCGCCGCCGGCTGCACCACCGCCGAGGTCCAGGAGACCGGTGGGCACCCCATCGTCTACGGGGAGTGGCTGGGAGCGCCCGGGAAGCCGACCATCCTCGTCTACGGGCACTACGACGTGCAGCCGGTGGATCCCCTGCACGAGTGGAAGCGGCCGCCCTTCGAGCCGGTGGTGGAGGACGGGAAGATCTGGGCGCGGGGGGCCTCGGACGACAAGGGGCAGGTGATCCTGCACGTCAATGCCCTGGAGGCGCACCTCAAAGCCAACGGCACCTGCCCGGTGAACGTGAAGCTCCTCATCGAGGGAGAGGAGGAGGTGGGCTCGGACCACCTCGAGCCCTACATCGAGAAGAACAAGGCGCGCCTGGCCGCCGACGCCGTGGTCGTCTCCGACACGGCCTTCTTCGCCAAGGGCGTCCCCTCCATCTGCCACGCCCTGCGCGGCCTGGCCTACTTCCAGATCGACGTGCGGGGCACGGACACCGACCTGCACTCCGGGACCTTCGGCGGCTCGGTGATGAACCCCGCCTTCGCGCTCGTGCATCTCCTCGCACAGCTCAAGGACAAAAAGGGAAAGGTGCTGGTCCCCGGCTTCTACGACAAGGTGCGCAAGCTCTCCAAGGCGGAGCGGAAGGCCTTCGCCTCCCTTCCCCACAGCGACCGCAAGTGGGCGAAGGCCATCGGGGCCCCCGAGCTGTTCGGCGAGGCCGGCTTCACCACGCTGGAGCGGATCTGGGCCCGACCCACCCTGGAGATCAACGGGATCTGGGGCGGCTTCCAGGGCGAGGGGGCGAAGACGGTGATCCCCGCCGAGGCGCACGCCAAGATCTCGACCCGCCTGGTCCCCGACCAGACGCCCAAGGAGATCGCGCGCAAGGTGGAGACCTACCTCAAGAAGATCGCCCCCAAGGCGGTGAAGGTGACCGTGCGCGAGCTGCACGGCGGCGAGGCCTGGCTCGCCGACACCGATCATCCCGCCCTGCAGGCCGCCAGCCGCGCCGTGAAGCGCGCCTTCGGGAAATCGCCGGTGTTCCAGCGGGAGGGCGGCTCCATCCCGGTGATCGCCGCCTTCGGCCGGATCCTCAAGATCCCGAGCGTGCTCATGGGCGTGGGCCTGAACGACGACAACCTGCACGCGCCCAACGAGAAGATGGACCTGGAGCAGTTCCTGCGCGGGAACGCCGCCGCCGCCTACCTCATGGAGGAGCTGGGCGGTCGGGAGGAACCGGCCCACGTGCCCCGGATGCGGCGCAAGACGGCCTAGCACCGCCACATTCCAGTATCTGCAGCCGGCGCCGGCCCCTCCGCGGCGAAATGGACTCGTCTTGCCGCCGGCCGGCGTCTATCCTCGGGGCAGGAGTCCACCGTGCACCCGGGAAGCCTCCTCGCCAGTCTGCTGCTCGCTGCCGCTCCTTCCGTGCAGGAGCAGGTCGAGGTCTCGCGGGTCCTGCTCGATGCCCGGGTGGTGGGCCGCGGCGGTGACCCCGTGCTCGACCTGACGCCCGACGACTTCGTGGTGCGCGTGGACGGCATCCCCGCGCGTGTGGAGGCGGCGGACTGGGTGGGGGACGGGAACAGCGATGCCGGTGCCTCCGGTTCTGCGTCCTCCGCCCCGCAGCTCCTCGTGCTCTTCTTCCAGCGGCAGATGGAAGAATCGCGCGCGGTGGGGCTCCTCCGCATCGCACCCATCCTGGCGCGCATGGTGGAGGAGCTCGATCCCCAGACCTGGGTGGCGGTGGCCACCTTCGACAGCCACCTCGAGCTCTACACCGACTTCACGCGCGATCACGCGCAGGTGGCGGACATGCTGCGCCGTCACGTGATGTTCCTCGACCATCCGGGAATGCCGGAGAAGGGCCAAGGCCCATCGCTCGTCGGGAGGCTCGACTTCCGCGCCATGAAGAAGGCCTACAACATCGAGACGGCGCTGAAGCTCCTGGCCACGGCCCTGGAGCCGATGGACGGCGCCAAGTCCCTGGCCTACTTCTGCACCGGCATGGGGCGGCTGACCTCGCTGGGCATCCTCCAGCACCGCGACTTCGCCCCCGCCGTCCAGTCGCTGGTCCGCGGGCGCACCGCCGTCTTCTCCCTCGACCTGGTGCAGGCCGACCTCCACAGCCTGGAGGAGCCCCTGCGCTTCCTGGCCCGCACCACCGGCGGCTTCTACGACAAGACGTACGTGATCCCCACCGGCAACGTGCACCGCCTGGCCTCGGCCCTCACGGGCCACTACGTGCTGGCCATCGAGAGCCCTGTTCGTTCCCGCGGGGAGCACCGCATCACCGTGGAGCTTGGGCACGGCCTCCACGGCACGGTGCACGCGAGGGACAGCTTCGTGGATTAGCGGGATACTGCCGGCGTGATCCTAGCTGCGCTGGTCGTGCTCATGGGAATCCTGTTCTTTCTCCAGATCAGGAACGGCATCGCCTTCGGTTTCATCCGAATCGCCGGACAAAGGACTCCGTTTTCCAGACACGAAGAGCCCTTCTTCTTCTGATTCCAGATCTTCGTCAGTTCGGTCTTTTGCGGTGCCTTCCTGATCGCTGGTCTTCTCATGGGCGCCTACGCGCTGCATCTCGCCCGGATGGCATCGTTCTCCTGGACGAACGTCCTCTGGTTCGACCTGCCATGGGGCGTCGGCCTCGTCGCGTGCCTGTTGGTTCTGGTGTTCGCGGCGCTGGTGAGCCTCGACTCTTGGATCAGGCGTTAGCTAGCGCCGGAAGGTCTCGTCGAAGCGGGCCAGGTAGTCTCGCCGCGCGCGGCGGATCACCTCGTGGGCGTCCTCGCGCCCGAAGACGTGGGTGATCTCCACCGGCTGGGCCTGCTGCCGGTCGGGGCCGTGCTTGTAGGTGAGGAAGTAGTGGCGGAGGCGCTCCACCAGAGGCACCGGCAGCCCTTCCAGGGCGCGGATGGCCCCGTACACGGCGTCCCCCTCGAGCACCGCCAGGATCTTGTCGTCGGATTCGTTGCCGTCGATCATGCGTAGCCCGCCCACGGGCACGGCCTTCACCAGGATGTCGCCGTGCGGGATGGGCCGCTCCGTGATCACGCAGATGTCGAGGGGGTCTCCGTCGCCCACGATGCCGCGGCGCCCGGTGCGCTCCATGCAGAACGCGGCCACCTCCTCCTCGCAGAAGGTCTGGGGGACGAAGCCGTAGAGTGCCGGGCAGACGTTGCTGTACTGCTGGGGCCGGTCCACGCGTAGGATCCCCGACACCTTGTCCACCTCGTACTTCACGGTGTCGGTGGGGACGATCTCCACGTAGACCGTCACCACGTCGGGGGCCTCCCGTCCCATGGACACGCCGTGCCAGGGATGGGCGCGGTAGGGGATCGCGGACAGGCCGCGGTTCCTGTCAGGCGGCGACATACCGCGCCGTCTTGCCGTCCTCGCGCCGGCTCACTCCCCTGCCCGGGTTCGCCGCCAGGTGCTCGAGGATGCGCTCGACCGTTTCGGCGTCGTCGACGACTCCGGCATCGGCGGCGACCTGCTCCACCGTTCCCCCGCTTGCGCCCCGCTGCTCCAGCGCCGCCACCACCTTCTTCTGCAGCGCGAGCACGGCGGCCGCCGCCTTCTTCCCCGCCTCCACCCCCGGCTGGTGGTAGGCGTTGACGCGGATGAGGCTCGCGTAGAGCCCCACCGCCCGCTCGTAGAGGGCGATGAGGGCGCCCACGCTCGCCGGCGACACCTCGCGCAGCGTGAGCAGGATCGACGGCCGCCCTGCCTCGTGCAGCGCGCGCCGCGTCCCCAGGAGGAAGCCCTGCAGGTAGTCGCCGGAGGTGATCCCCGGCTCCACCTCGAGACCGCTGCCCCCGTCGCGGAGGACCTGCAGGAAGGTCACGAAGAAGTTGGGGACGCCCTCCCGGAGCTGCTGCACGTAGGCGTGCTGGTCGGTGGAGCCCTTGTTGCCGTAGACGGCGATCCCCTGGTGGACGACCTTGCCGTCGAGGTCGCGCTCCTTCCCCAAGGACTCCATCACGAGCTGCTGGAGGTACCGGCTGAAGAGGGCGAGGCGATCCTTGTAGGGGAGGACGACCATGTCGCGTTTGCCCACGCCCTCCGTGGCGTGGTGCCAGGAGAGGGCGAGGAGGGCGGCAGGGTTGTGCGCCGGATCTCCCTCGCGCGTGGCGCGGTCCATGGCCGCCGCTCCCTGGAGCATGGCCCGGACGTCGATCCCCTGCAGGGCCGCCGGCAGGAGGCCGACCGCGGAGAGCTCCGAGGTGCGGCCGCCCACCCAGTCCCACATGGGGAAGCGCGCCAGGAAGCCCTGCTCCTTCGCGGTGTGATCGAGGGCGCTCCCCTCCTGGGTCACGGCGCAGGCGTGCTTTCCGAAGTCGAGGCTCCGGGCCCGGTACGCGGCCGCCGCCTCCAGCATCCCGTTGCGTGTCTCGGGCGTGCCCCCGGACTTCGACACCACGATCGTCAGCGTGCCCGCGAGGTCCTCGTCCAGCCTCCCCAGGGTGCGGGCGATCCCATCGGGATCGGTGTTGTCCAGGAAGTGGGGTCGCAGCCTGTCGTCCTCGCTCCCCAGGGCCTCGGCCACGAACTGGGGCCCCAGCGCCGATCCGCCGATGCCGACGAGGAGGTAGTTCCGGAACCGGCCACTCCCGTGCACCTCCCCGGCGAAGGCGAGGACGCGGGTGAGCGTGGTGCGGATCTCCTCGGCGATCGCGGGATCGGGGGCGAGCTCGGGCGCGCGCAGCCAGTAGTGCCCCACCATGCGCCCCTCGTCGGGATTGGCCAGGGCGCCCTTCTCCAGCGCGCGCATGTCGTCCAGCGCCTTCCGTAGCGCCGGGTCCATCGAGACCGTGAACGCGCTCGGGATCCCCATCCCCCGGGCGTCGACGCGAAACCCCAGCGCGCGGTCCTCCCAGGTCAGATCTGCTTCCACAGGAACACCGCCTTGCTCATCCGCGTCTCGATGCGGGAGACGTAGCGATGATAGCTGCCGCTTCGCACACCCGGATGCCAGGTGGAGCGGGGGAGGCCCGCCGCCAGCTCCGCGGCCTCGTGCTCGCTGAGGGCGTCGGCGCTCTTCCCGTAGAAACGGCGCGCCGCCGCCTCGGCGCCGAAGACGCCGGGCCCGAACTCCACCACGTTCAGGTAGAGCTCGAGGATCCGCTTCTTCCCCAGGTCGCGCTCCAGCTCCTTGGTGAGGATCGCCTCCTTGAGCTTGCGCACGGGGTTGCGTGAAGGAGACAGCCAGAGGTTCTTCGCCAGCTGCTGCGTGAGCGTGGAGGCGCCCCGGGGCGCCTCGCCGGCGTCCACCGCCTCCCGCACCGCCAGCCGCACCTCGTGCAGGTCGAATCCGTCGTGGGAGAAGAAGTCGATGTCCTCCGCCACCAGGACCGCTCGCTTGAGGTTCGGGGAGATGCGCCCGTAGGGCACGACGTGCCAGGAGGGCGCCTCCTCATGCTTCCTCTTCCAGGCCTCGATGAAGGCCGTGCTCTTCGGCCAGCGGCTGCGCAGCGCGCCCACCGCCGGCCAGGTCAGCGCTTCCCAGGCAGCGTAACCGGCGGCCAGGAGCAAGCCGACGAGCAGGAAGATCCGGAAGGTGCGGCGGAGAGGACCGTGGTGCTTCTTTGCGCGTGCGGCGGGCACGGCACGTTCGTAGACTTTCCCGCGCACGAGGTCAAGCGGGATGTGGGCCCAGCAGCCAGACGATGCCATCGCGCGCGCCGCGGAGAGCCTGGCGCAGGCCGAGCGGGTGGTGGCGCTGACCGGGGCCGGGATCTCCACGGAGAGCGGCATCCCGGACTTTCGCTCGGCGGGCGGGCTGTGGGCCATCTTCGACCCCGCGGAGTACGCGACCCTGTCCTGCTTCCTGCGCGAGCCCGAGAAGGCCTGGCGCCTGTACCGGGCGCTGGCGGCGGCCCTCCTGGGCCGTCGGCCCAACGCCGGACACGTGGCGCTCGTCCGCCTGGAAGAGGCCGGGCGCCTCCGCGGGATCGTCACGCAGAACATCGACGGGCTGCACCAGACGGCGGGGAGCGGGAACGTGCTGGAGCTGCACGGCGAGGCGCGTCACCTCCAGTGCCTGGCCTGCGGGCGCCTTACGCCCGCCCTCGTGGCGCACCTCGCCCCCGGCCCCGCCCCGCACTGCGAGGACTGCGGCGCCTTCCTCAAGCCCAACGTCGTGCTGTTCGAGGAGGCGGTGCGCGACCTCGACCTGGCCGCCGCTCTGGTGCGCGACTGCGACCTCCTCCTCGTGATCGGCACCTCCGCCCAGATTGTGCCCGCGAGCACGCTGCCGGCGCGCGTGCGTGCGGGGGGCGGGTCCATCCTCGAGTTCAACCTCGAGCCCACGGAGCTGACCGCCTCCGGGCTCGGCCGTTCGGGTGCGTTCGTGGCGGGCCGCATCGGGACGACGCTGCCCTTGGTGGTGGAGCGCGCGCTGGCCCGGTAACGAATTCGAACTCACCGGGATCGTGCACGCGGCGGAGCTTCCTCGTATTCTTGGCGCGGACCGCCCCGGGAGGCCGTGCTTTGACCGCGGAGTCTCGCCCCGCGTCGCTCGTCGCCGAGCGCGCCGTCCGGTACCTGCAGCACGAAGGCCGCCGGCTGCCGAGCACCGCCCTGGTGCGCGTGGTGCTCGCCACGCGCATGTCGAACGAGGCGGCCGCGCGGCGCGTGCTGGAGACGGCGTTCTCCGGCGATCCGCGCCTGCTCTACGGGGAGGGGGGCTGGGCGGTGCTGGCGGCGCAGCCCGCGCCGGTCGCCCCCGACCTCGACCTGGTCGAGCCCGACCACGTGCTGCTCATCCTCGTGGGGAGGAAGCCGGTGCGGCGCGCTCCCTTCCGGCTGCATGCGGTGGCGGGCGTCCGCATCCGCACCGGCTCCGTCCTGTCCGCCTGTGGAGGTGCCGTGGGGACGGGACCGGCGGCGAACCGGCTGGCGGCGTCGCTCCGGGAGATGCTCCGGGAGGCCACCCCGGTCGTCCACGACGCGCCCGGTGCCGTCGCCGCGCTCGAGCGATGGCTGGGCCAGGCCCTCCCCGCTCCCCTGTCGCTCCGGCGCCTGGCCGCCGCGCGCCTGGGCCTTCCCGCCGGCCACGGGCTGCCCGACCTGGCGGCGGCGCTGGGGATCCGCTGGCGGGACACCGACGATCCGCTGGACCTGGCGGAGGCGCTGGAGTGGAGCCTGGAAGGGCTTCGCCGCCCGGGCGAGACGCTGGAGACGCTGCGGGCGGAAACACTCCTCGCCCAGGGGACCGGCCTGGACGGCTCGACGCTGCCCTTCGATCCCGCGTCCTTCCTGGAGACCGTCCCGCACGCCCCGGGCACCTACCGGTTCCTCGACGCCGAGGACCGGCTCCTTTACGTGGGGAAGTCCACGAACCTGCGGCGGCGTCTGGCCTCCTACTTCCGGGAAGGGAAGCGGCCGGTGCGCGTGCAGCGCCTGCTGGACCGGTTGCATCACGTGGAGGTCGCCCCCTCCGGCTCCGACCTGGAGGCGGTGCTGCGGGAGGCGGCGGAGATCGCGCGCCGGCGGCCCGCGCACAACGTGCAGCGCCACGTGCACCCGCAGGCGGATCGCTTCGACCGCCTGGACCGGCTGCGCTCCGTGCTGGTCCTGGAGCCGGCGGAGACTCCGTGGGTGCTGCGCGCCTACCTCCTGCGGGAGGGGCGCCTGCTGGACCGCGTGCCCCTCGGCCCGCGGGGCGGGGGCCTGGCGCGGGTGGAGCGCCTCCTCGACGGGTACTTCTTCGAAACGGGCCCCCGGGTGCGGGGGCGAGTGGGGAACGCGGTGGACGTCGAGGTCGTCGGACGCTGGCTCGCCGCCCACCGCGAGCGCGTGGTGGCGTTCGACCCCACGCATCTGCGCTCCTCCGCGGAGGTGGTGGCCCGCCTGCGCTGGTTCCTGCAGGGCGGCCCCCTCACGGACCCCACCGGACGCCCCGTCGTCCCCCGCTGACTTAGCCCCGCTTCGCCTACAATGAGCCGGCCCCGATGAAGGACCTCCTCTACGTCCTGCTCGCCCTGGGCCTGGTGGCGTTGAACGCTTTCTTCGTCGCCACCGAGTTCGCCATCGTGCGCGTGCGCACCACGCGCATCGACGAGCTGGTGGCCAAGGGCGTGCGCCGGGCCGCGGCCACGCGCACCGTCCTCCAGGACCTGAACGCGTATCTCTCCGCCTGCCAGCTCGGGATCACGCTCGCCTCCCTGGGCCTGGGATGGGTGGGCGGCCAGCCCGCCTTCGCGCACCTCCTGGAGCCGCTGTTCGCCGGCCTGGGGCCGTCGGCCGGGATCGCCGCCCACTCGGCGGCCATCGCCCTGGCCTTCTTCCTCATCACCGTCCTCCACGTGGTGGTGGGCGAGCAGGCGCCCAAGATGGTGGCCATCGAGCGCGCGGAGGGGGTGGCCCTCTTGGTGGCCTGGCCCATCCGCATCTTCCACTTCGTCCTGTTCCCCTTCACCTGGACCATGAACGCGCTCTCCAACCTCGCCGTGCGCGCCCTGGGGCTGGCCCCGGTCTCCGAGGGAGGCCTGGCCCACAGCGAGGAGGAGCTGCGCATGATCCTGTCCGTCAGCCAGCGCAGCGGCACGCTCCCCGAGGCGCACGCCGAGCTCCTGGAGAACGCGCTGGACTTCACGGAGCGCGCCGTCCGGCAGATCATGGTGCCGCGCGCCGACATCGTCTGGCTCGACGCCCGCCAGCCCTACGAGGACAACGTGCGCGCGGTGCGGGAGAGCGCCCACACCCGCTACCCCCTGTGCGAGGGGGACGTGGACCACGTGGTGGGCGTGCTGAACCTCAAGGACCTCTTCCTCCAGCCGCCGGAAACGGACCTGCGCCAGCTCGCCCGCAAGCCGCTGTTCGTCCCCGACGGGGTCTCCATCGACCGGGTGCTCCGCCAGTTCCAGCGCTCCCGCACGCATCTGGCGGTGGTCATCGACGAGTACGGGGGCACGTCGGGGGTGGTGACGATCGAGGACGTGCTGGAGGAGCTGATCGGCGAGATCCAGGACGAGTTCGACGAGGAGGCGCCCAAGGTGCAGGACCTGGGGGGCGGGCGCCTGTCCGTGGACGCCTCCGTCCCCGCCGACGAGATCGCGGAGACGCTGGGGATCGAGGACAGCACGGACGAGCAGGTGGACACCCTGGGGGGCCTGGTGGTGGCGCGCCTGGGGCGGATCGCGCGCCCGGGGGACGTGGTGACCCTGGGAGGCCGGCGCGTCGAGGTCAGCCGCATGCGCGGCCGCCGCATCGTCCGCCTCGTCGTGCATCCCGCGGCGCCGTCCTGAGTTGCCGCGTGCGCGCGCCAGCTGGTACTCTGCGAGCCTTCGAACGCTGTTGCGACCCGCTCGCAAGAGCAGGAGGCGCCTTGCCGGGAGAACGGCCGAACCTGCTCGAGGGCATGCGCGCGCGGGGCCTCCGCCTGACCAGCCAGCGCCGCATCGTGGCCGATCTCCTGGAGCAGGCCCGCGAGCACCTGGACGCCGACGCCGTGCTGGCGCGGGCGCAGGAGAGAGACCCCACGATCCATCGCGCCACCGTGTACCGCACCCTGCACCGCTTGAAGAAGCTCGGGCTCATCGACGAGCTGGACCTCATGCACGTCTCTGGCGAGCGCCACTACTACGAGGTCCGGCCCCGGGCCTTTCACATCCACCTGGTGTGCACCGTGTGCAAGGGCGTGGAAGAGCCTTCCGGTCCCTTCTGGGAGGAGCTGAAGCGGAAGGTGGAGCGCGAGACCGGGTTCAAGCCCGAGATCGTGCGTCTCGAGATGGGCGGCCGCTGCCGCCGCTGCCTCCGGCGCGGGGAGGGCCCCGCCCAGGCTTGAGTTCCGTTTTCCCGTTTTTTGCTTGCCGTGCCGTTGCGACTCGCTCGCAACAGGGGGGAAGAATGCTCGGACGGTTCCTGGCGGTGGTGCTCATGGGGACGCTCGGCTGGGGGGGGACGCTGGCCGCGGACGACGCGCGGGTGGCCGAGATGGAGCGGCAGCTCCGCGAGCTGCGCCAGCAGGTGGAGGCCATGAAGGCGTCCGCTCAGGGAGGCGACGTCGCGGAGGTGGAGCGGAAGATCGACGTGCTCACCCGGGAGATCGAGAACCTGAAGCTCGGCGAGGCCGCCCCGGCGGCGAGCGTCGAGGAGGGCGGCGTGCACGGGCTGGGACCGGCAGCCTCCAAGGTGTACGCCGTGAAGCAGGGCGTCTCCATCGGCGGCTACGGCGAGTTCCTCTACCAGAACTTCGACGGGTCCCTGGAGGACGGCACCCCCTCGGGGGAGACCGACAGCGCCGACCTGGTGCGCCTGGTCCTCTACACCGGGTACAAGTTCAACGAGCGCATCCTGTTCAACTCCGAGATCGAGTACGAGCACGCCACCACCGGCGAGGGGGACGAGGAGAAGGGCGAGGTCTCGGTGGAGTTCGCCTACCTGGACTTCCTCTTCGCGGAGCGGATGGGCGTGCGCACCGGCCTCGTGCTCGTCCCCGTGGGATTCATGAACGAGCTGCACGAGCCGCCCATCTTCCTGGGGACGCGGCGGCCCATGGTGGAGCAGCAGATCCTCCCCACCACCTGGCGGGAGCTGGGAGCGGGCGTCTTCGGGGAGACCGGTCCCCTGTCCTGGCGTGCCTACGTCACCACCTCGCTCGATTCCACCGGGTTCGAGGGGGAGACCATCCGCGAGGGCCGGAGCGGCGGCTCCCAGGCCGCGGCCGAGGACATCGCCCTCACCGGCCGGGTGGACTGGACCCCGCTGGGCGGACTCCTCGTGGGGGCCTCGCTGTTCGCCGGGAACACCGGGCAGGGCCGCGGCTTCGACGGGGGGCTCACCCTGTGGGACGCCCACGCCGAGTGCCGCTGGCGCGGCCTGCAGGCCCGCGCGCTCTACGCGCAGACGGCGATCGACGATGCCGCCGCCATCAACGACCAGAACGGCCTGGTGGGAACGGAGTCGGTGGGCGAGGATCAGTACGGGTGGTATGGAGAGGTGGGCTACGACGTGCTGGCCGGGCGCAGCAGCCAGTCCCTGATCCCCTTCGTCCGCTACGAGCGGTGGAGCACGCAGGACCAGGTGCCTCAGGGCTTCGCCGCCGATCCCGCGAATGACCAGACGCTGACCACCGTCGGCCTGTCCTGGAAGGTGATCCCCAACGTGGTGGTGAAGGCGGACTGGAACAAGTCCGAGAACGAGGCGCGCACGGGAGTCGATCAGGTCAATGTGGGTCTTGGCTTCCTGTTCTGAGCGACTGCGGGCCGCTCTCCTGGCGGCGGTCCTGCTCGCGGGCGGGACCGCCGTCCAGGCCAAGCTGTTCCTGAGCCAGGAGCAGGCGCTCGACCTCGCCTTCGGCGGCGAGGCCGCCGTCGAGCGCCAGAGCCATTTCCTGACCCCGGAGCAGGTGGCGCGGGCGCGGGCGCTGGCCGGCCCCGGCGTGCAGGTCGAGGGAGCGCTCGTCACCCGCTACGTGGGCAGGAAGGACGGGCACGTGCTGGGGACGGCCTACTTCGATACCCACCGGGTGCGGACGCTTCCGGAGACTCTGATGATCGTGGTGGGACCGGAGGGGAAGGTGATCCGGGTGGAGGTCCTCACCTTCGGCGAGCCCGACGCCTACCTCCCCCGCCCCGCCTGGTACGGCCAGTTCCAGGGGCGCGCGCTCGACCGGGAGCTTGCGGTCTCCCGCGGCATCCACGGCGTGACCGGGGCCACGCTGTCCGGCCGCGCCGCCACGGAGGCGGTCCGGCGCACCCTCGCCCTGCACCAGGTCCTGCCGTGACATGGACGGAGAAGTTCCTGCTCTGGAGCTCCACGCTGGTGGTGGCGTTCACCGGCCTCGTCTACGCGTGGATGAAGTACCTGCTCCCTCCGGTGGACCCCTACTCGGCGATCCACCACCCCCTGCAGCCGCTCGTCCTCAAGGTGCACCTGGTGGCGGCACCGTTCCTCGTGTTCGCGGTCGGCCTCGTCTTCATGCAGCACATCTGGGGACAGTTCCGGGGGGGCATGAAGCGGGGACGGAAGAGCGGCGTCGGCACGCTGCTCACGCTCGCCCCCATGGTGCTGTCCGGCTACCTGATCCAGGCCGTGACCTCGGAGAGCTGGCTGTTCTGGCTGGCCACCGCCCACCTGGTCCTGGGCGCGCTCTTCCTCCTCGGCTTCACGTCCCATCAGCTCGCGATGTGGGCGCGCCAGGCGAAGGCACGGCGGCGGGGGGCGTCGGACCGTCGAGCCCCAGATCGGCAGCCACCCCGCGCAGCGCCTCCAGCGTGAAGGCGATGTGCGCGTCGAGGTCAACCCCCAGCTCGGCGGCACCGCGCTCCACGTCCTCCCGGTGCACGCCGCGCGCGAACGCCTTGTCCTTGAGCCGCTTGCGCACCGAGGAGACCTTGACCTCGTGCAGCGACTTCCCGGGCATGACGAGCGCGCAGGCGGTGAGGAAGCCGCACAGCTCGTCGGAGGCGTAGAGCGCGCGCTCCAGGTCCGTGGTGCGCGGCACGCCGGAATAGTCGGCGTGGGAGAGGATGGCGCGGCGGAACCACTCCGGGTAGCCCAGCCGCTCCAGGATCTCCGCACCACGGAAGGGATGGTCCGAAGGATCGGGCCAGCGCTCGTAGTCGAAGTCGTGCAGGAGCCCGACCAGGCCAAAGGCGTGGGGATCGCCGCCCAGGCGCGCGGACTGGGCGCGCATCGCCGCCTCCACCGCGTAGGCGTGGCGCCGGAGGCCGGGGCTTGCGGTGTGCTCGTGGAGCAGGGCGAGCGCCTGCTCGCGGGACGGGAGGTTCTCCATGGCCCGGGCATGGTAGCGTTCCTCCGCGTGGACCTGCTGCCGCTACAGCTCGCGCGCTACCTCGAAAGCCTGGCCGCCGCCCCCGTGGGCACCCCCCGTGAGGAAGAGGTCAGGATCTCGATGGAGGCGCTGGCCGCCCAGCGCGGCTTCCCCATCGTGGGGCCCCAGGTGGGGCGCGTGCTCGAGCTGCTGGCGCGCGGGCTGGGGGCGCGCCGGGTGCTGGAGCTGGGGTCGGGGTTCGGGTACAGCGCCTGGTGGCTCGCTCGGGCGGTGGGGGACGGCGGGGAGGTCGTCCTCACCGAGGGCACGGCCGAGCGCGCGGGCGAGGCGGAGGACCACCTCCGGCGCGCCGGCCTGCTCTCCCGCGCGCGCATCCTGGTGGGAGACGGCTTGGACCTCGCCGCCCGCGAGGGGGGACCGTTCGACCTCGTCTTCAACGACGTCGACAAGCACGCCTACCCGCAGGCCTTCGAGGTGGCCCGGCGGCAGGTGCGCCCGGGCGGCCTGTTCGTCTCCGACAACATGCTGTGGCGGGGGAACGTGATCCCCCCGGCGCAGGAGGACGCCGCCACCCGGGGCGTGGTGGAGCTGACGCGCCGCCTGTACGCCGATCCCGACTTCCTGACCGTCCTCCTGCCCATCCGCGACGGCGTGACCGTCTCGCTGCGCGCGCGCTGAAGGGACCGCCGTGGACCGTCCCTTCGTCTACGTGAACATGGCCATGACGGCCGACGGCAAGATCACCTCGGCGGCCCGGGAGTACGCCGCCTTCACCTCCCGCCACGACAAGCGCACGATGGACCGCCTGCGCGCGGAGGCGGACGCCGTGCTCATCGGGGCGGGAACGCTGCGTGCCGACGACCCCCCGCTGTCCATCCGCGACCCGGAGATGCGCGCGCTGCGGGAACGCCTGGGAAAGCCGCCGGAACTGCGCACGATCGTGGTGAGCGCCCGCCTGGACCTTCCCTTCGAGGGACGGTTCTTCCGCGGGGGGGACCCGGCCTGGCGCGTGGTGGCCACCGTGGAGGACGCTCCCGAGGAGCGCGTGCGCGCGCTCGCCGGGCGGGCCGAGGTGTGGCGCCTGGGACGGGGTCGGGTGGACGTGCCCCGGCTCTTGCGCCGCCTGGCCGAGGCCGGGGTGGAGCGGCTCCTGGTGGAGGGAGGCGGCGAGACCAACTGGGCCTTCTTCGAGGCGGACGCCATCGACGAGCTGTACGTGACCCTGGCGCCCTGCCTGCTGGGAGGGCGTGACGCGCCCACGCTCCTCGAGGGGGAGGGGACGCGCCTGGCCGGCCGCAGGAGCCTGCGCCTCCTCTCCTGCGAGCGGGTGGGAGAGGAGCTGTACCTGCGCTGGGCGGTGGAGCGGGGCTGACGGCATGGACCGCTTCCAGATCGCCGACGTCCTGGAGGAGATCGCGGCGCATCTCGAGTTCCGAGGGGAGAACCCGTTCAAGGTGCGGGCCTACCAGAACGGTGCCCGCGTCCTGCGCGATCTGGAGGACGACCTGGAAGGACTCGTGCGCAGCGGCGATCTCCGCAAGAAGCGCGGGATCGGCGCGGCCCTGGCCGACAAGATCGCGACGCTGGTGACGACCGGCAGACTCCCCTACCTCGAGGAGCTGCGGGCGGAAACGCCGCCCGAGCTGCTGTCCTGGACCGACATCCCGGGGCTGGGTCCCAAGAAGGCGCGTGCCATCCACGAGGCGCTGGGGATCGTCACGGTGCAGTCCCTGGAGGAGGCGGCGCGGCAAGGGCGCCTGCGCGCGCTGCGCGGGATGGGGCCGGCGCTCGAGTCCAAGGTGCTGGAGGGGTTGCAGCGTCTGAAGCGGAAAACCCGGCGCGTCCTGGTGCCGGTCGGCCACGCCGCCGCGGCG
>Ga0070695_100000798_pt1 | contig 16948 bp, 24 predicted proteins | sample KBSK1252metaG_FD_65471 | JGI IMG/M metagenome (GOLD analysis project Ga0070695, IMG submission 65471) | Corn, switchgrass and miscanthus rhizosphere microbial communities from Kellogg Biological Station, Michigan, USA - KBS K1-25-2 metaG | ecosystem: Host-associated > Plants > Roots >...
GGTTTCTGGGGTTGTGGTAACGGGACGTAGCGCAGTCCGGTAGCGCACCTGAATGGGGTTCAGGGGGTCGCGGGTTCAAATCCCGCCGTCCCGATTGAAAGCAAAGTAGTTACAGGAAGCCGCTTCCATACGCGTGGAGGCGGCTTCCATACGTAGAGACCTGATCATTCCCCCCGAGCGCGAAACATCGGCCCTCGACATTGTGCGAATGTCGGAACTTCGGCCTGCAGCGACAAGCACTTACACGATTTCGCCCCTCCGCCGCCGCAGGTCGCGTGCTCGGTAACTACGCGAACCTGTACTTCTACTATGTGAGCCCGAGATGCGATCAACTTCCATTGGCATGGCGCCAGCGCGCCGAGCAACTCCGTGACTGGGGTGGCGGCGATGATGCTGCTCGCCTGTGGGAACGCGCCGCCGTAGAGCTGGAACAAGCGCTCGCCGCTGCGGGCAACGACACCGTCACTCTTACAGAAGCCGCCCGCCTGACCGGCCTCACCGCTGCGCATCTCGGTGATCAAGTGCGGGCGGGCAAGATCCCAAACGCCGGGCGCAAGGGCCGTCCGCGCATCCGCCGCACTGATCTCCCTGCCGTGAAGCATCCGGTGCCGGAGCATCCGCCCCGGCGTGCCGTGATAAGTCCCAGTGAACGGACCAGCATCATCCGCCGTCGTCGTTCCCACTAGCCAGGAGGAAGCCATGAACAAGAAGCGCCGCCGCCACGGCGGCTCCGCGTGGAGCGTGACTCACATCAGACGGTGGTCCGAGTATCCCGGCCTCACCCTCCGCGTGGCCGAGTTGAAGCCGGCCGGCACGCTGCAACTGTTCTGGAAGCGCACGGGACAGCTCCAGAAGTCACGGTCGCTCCAACGCACACGCGCCGATCTGGGCGCCACCCCGAAGGAGCAGCGCGAAGCCGCCATCTCGATCGCGCGCGAATTCTTCCCCGAGATCGCCAAGCTCGAAGCGGACGGCAAGGCGCCGCTTCCGGCCGCGGTCGTGAAGGCGGACGAAGTGCTGACGTTGGGTCGCTTGGTCGATCTGTACGAGCAGCGCGGCTCGTTGCAAGCGGAGGAAAGCTATCGGCGCGAGCAGACGAAGAAGCTGCGCGTCATGGCCGCATTTCTCGGCCCCGAGAAGCTCGTCGCGAGCCTGAGTGAGAGCGATGTGAACGCCTGGATCAATCACCGCCGCCACCCCGGGGAGGAGGGGCGGAAGGTGCGGCAGAACACCATCGCGGGTGATCTGCACGCGCTGAACATCGCCCTCAACTTCGCCTACAAGGAGAAGTGCGCCGACGGCTCACGGCTGCTCAAGGAGCATCCGCTGCCCGACCTCGTGATCGAGAAGGAGAAGAACCCGCGCCGGCCCATCGCCGATCCGGACCGCTACGCGAAGCTCAAGAAGGTCGCGCGTGGTGTGTCCCCGGTGCTCGACTTGGTCCTCGATCTGTTGTGGGAATCCGGCCACCGCATCGGCGCCATCCTGGGCCTGCGCTGGCAGAACATCCTCTTCGAGCCGACCGAGGCCGCCACGCTGGCTCGCGAACTCGAAAGCGAGGTGGGGTGGACACAGGCCGAGTTCGCGTTGGGTGGGATTCACTACTACGAAGGCCGCCGCGCGAACAACAAGTCGTATCCCCACGTGCGGCCGATCTTGACGCCGGAGACGTGCGAGGCGTTGGAGCGCGTGCGCAAGAAGTCGGCCGCGATTGCGGGCGCGTGGCTCTTCGCCGATCCGCGGGACGCCAGTCAGCCGCTCAAGCGCTGGGTGCTGCACCGCTGGCTCCGTGAGGCGGAGCGGAAGGCGAAGCTGCCCCATCTCAAGGGCGGGGCGTTCCACCCGTTCCGGCGGGCGTGGGCCACGCGGTGGAAGGACCGGCCAGATGTGGACGCCGCGCTCATGGGTGGGTGGAAGGACGTGGAGACCAAGAATCGTTCGTACACCAAGTCGGACGTCCAGGCGCGCCTGGCGTTTATCAAGGCTGGGTGAGCCATGAGCAACAAACGGAATCGCAAGGCAGTTCTCTAGGATCAGGCGCCGCTGCGGGGCAGTGCTGACCGCGGCGGTGTTCCTGTCTTCTCGAATCTCACAGGAGATTGGGATGAAGAAGAAGATTAGGCGGCGGTACACCAAGCGCGGGAAGATGGTGCTCACCTGGCGCGACCGACTGGCCTACAGGATACGTATGGAGCACGTCGCCGTCGGGCGTTCATTGCGGGACAGTCTTCTCCATGCCCGCCAGGCCGGGCAGTTGCTAATCGAGGCCAAGGAGAAGTTCGCACGCGGCTCGTTCATGGCATGGGTCAAGGAGTCGTGTGAGTTCAGCCACAGCAAGGCGAATGCGTATATGCGGATCGCACGCGGCTGGGACACCCTGGAGGCGAATTCGCAACTAGTTGCGAATTCGACCATCGTCGGCGTGGATCGGTGGCTGCGGCAGCAGCCCGAACTGGTGACCAGCACGACGACATTGACGCTGCTCGGAAAAGTCGTGACGCGCACGGTATCACCGCCGTTTTCCCCACGCCCCCGGCATGACTGGGAGCGCAAGTTCTACGCGCTGGAAGGGCGCATGGCCCGCATGGCGGCCACGCTGCACGAGTTGTTGCCGCCCATGAACCGCGGCGAGGCAGAGGAGATGCGCGGGGCGGCCCTCGAACTGCGGCGTGCGGTCGACGAGAAGCTGATCGCCGTGCTCGACCGGCACATCTCCGGCGAGATTGAGCAGCAGGAAGCGGCCGAGCGCGAACGCCTCACCGCGCTAGCGCATGAGATCGGCATCATGGACGACGAGCCGCACTTCGCGCACGACGAGGACGAGAAGGTGGCGGCCGAGACAAACTCCCAGAACGCAGTCGATTGATCTTCTAGGACCAGCAACTCACAATTCATGTGCAGCGCAACGCTGCGGGAACTCTGTCGCCATCCTCCCCAACTGAACGCGACGCGATGGTACTGGGTGGGCTTGATCCCCCCCGCAAGCGCTCTGACTGATCCAAGCAGTCGGAGTGGCCCGGTCCGTCGCATCCTCACTTGGAGAGGCCTTCCGAAGTTCGGTTGCCAATTCCAGTGAGACATAGGTGCGCGTGGTAGTCGAGATCGGCCAGGCGTCTTGCGTGTCCGGAGACGCGCTCGAGAGCTGATCGGACGGGGCCACGAGTGCGCGCAAGGTAGCCGGTAGGCATCGGATTTCGCGTGCCCGCTTGTGACTCAGTGTGTACGCGGGTCATGGCCCACAGGGAGCGCAGGATGCGGGCGTACGAGGACGCTGAGAGCATCGCGGCGGCACAGAAGCGCGAGGCGCAGATCCGGGGCTGGGTCCCGTGGCTGCGCGGCATCCGCTGGAGTTACGTGGCGACGGGGAACTTCTCTCACCCGCTGCTTCCCGGGAGCATCCTTGAGACGGTGCGGACATGGCTGGACGCGATTCCCCCCGCGTACATCTCAATCGGTCGAGCCGCGTATGCCGCGGTCGGCGTGCAACGCGGCCGCACCGAGCGCTACCACGTCCATCTGCTCCTGGGCGCCGTCAAGCGAGAACATCTCGTGGAAGTGTGGCTCCGGGATTCGTGGCGGCGGGATGGGCATCTGCTAGTCGATGGCTACCATCCCGCGAGAGGCTTTGTCGAGTATCTGGTCGAGCAGGCCGACGAGATCGAGTTGTTCGGCACCCTGCGGCCGTATCGGCCGCACCGATGACGGAATTGGGGGGGATCGCGGTGATTGACCTGAGGAGATTTCCTCGTGATCATGCCTAACGAGAGGCGCGGGAACCCAGGCTTCTGCCCGCCAGCGGAGCCCCGAGAAGAGCAATCTTCCGGGGCTCTTGTATTGGGGGGAGCAGGAAAGGACGGCGGCATGGACGAGCGGCAGGTCGAGCAGTTCCGGTACGAAGGCTGGTGCGATCGGTGCCTGGCGGCGACCACGCATCTCTTCGGCGCCTGTCAACGGTGCCAGCGCGAGGTCCAGTTCCCGAGGTCGGCGGTGATCCCGGAGCCCCCGACGGAGCCCTTGCTGATCAAGAAGCGGAGGACGGCGTGATGGGCCTCAGGCATGAAGGGTCCGGGTTTCCGCGGATCACGAGCATGGGCTCGTTCCGCTCCCGGCATGAACGTCGTGCTCATGTCACGCCGGGGCCGGACACGCGTCTGGGGGCGTCGGCGTATGGCGGCGTATGGAGCCCTGGGCGGGAAGTAGTTGGAAGCATCAGCTCCCAATCGGACCACAGTTCAGATCGTGCGGCAATCACGGCGGACAACGGGTTCCGCCGTGCCACGCTGCAGGGCCAAGGCCGCAAGGGATCGCACGGCCTGAGGTCGGCCAGGGCCGTTGCTCCCAAACTGTCGAGTGTGGTTCGAGCACGCCAAGGGCACGCGCACGAACTCGGCGTACCTGCACTCATTCCTTGATCATCGGCGGACGCGGTGGACATGGGAGCCCCGACCACGGGAAACGAAGGGGGTCGGCATGACCGCGTTGGCGGCGGAGGTGGCGATGCCTGAGGAGGAGACGATCACGCCCAAGTGCTCAGGCCTGAGGAAAGACGGCGCGCCCTGCAACATCGAGCCCGAGCTGCTGCATCAGGACGAGGACGGGCTCTGGTGGTGTTGGAATCATGACCCCGACCCCACAATAGCGGCGGAACGGGAGACCGGGCGCGTGCGGGGCGGCGCAGCGCTGGCGCGAAAGTACCGCAAGCATCAGTACCTCGACGCCGACGAACTGGGCCGGTTGGAGAGCCCCGCGGATGTGCTGCGGATCGCGGCGGCGGTGACGTTCGCGGTGGCCACGGGGCGGTTGTCATCGAGTGCGGGATCGGTGGTGCTGCGGGCCCTGCAGGAGTGGCGGCAGGCCCATGAGGCGGTGGACGTGCTGGCGGAGGTGCGCCGAATGAAGGCGATGGTGGAAGCGATGCGGCGAGATAACGGAGGGCGGACCAGATGAGCGTGCGCCGGGAATTGGACAAGCTCCACCGAGCCCTGGGTGGGCGGCGGGCGTTCGAGATCGCGGCCATGAGTGACGCCGAACTCCTCGCAGCGGCGGAGCGAGCGGCGGCCCGCATCCGGGCCCGCGGACCGGCGGACCTCAGTCAGACGGCGGCGTTCCTCGCGGCGAACCCGGAGTATCGGGCCTGGTTGGATCAGCGGTTCGCGGACGTGAGCGACGACGAGTTGCGGGCGATGTTCGAGGGGGCGAAAGCGGCGGTCGAAAGGAAGCGGTCGGCATGAAGCGGCCCTACGGGAAAGGGATGGGCCGTGGCTACCGCGGACCGCTGCGGTGGCGGCGTAAGAAGCGTGTGCCCGAACCGGTGCTGATCATGCCCGAGCCCCCCGTGGTGCCGTTGACGGCCCGCGAGCGAGAGCAGCAGACGCGGATTCAGCGGGAGATCGAGGCGTGCAAGCGGCGGCTGGCGGCAAGCGACCGAATCCACCGAAAGGACGGTTGACATGATCGCGCCATGTATTTCGGGGCACCTCGATGCTCGACAGCTGCGGGCTTTCGCGTTGGAGATCGAACGGGCGGTCAAAGTCCCGACCGGCGGCTGGATCATCGGGACGCAGAAGAAGGGCATGAAGGCCGTGAAGGCGATGAGCAAGATCCTGGAGCACTGGGAACCACAACTACAACTGAGGAACGTATGAACTGGAGTCAGGAAGGGGCGGCGGTGCGCGACATCGTCGCCGAGATGCAGCGGCGAGGCCACGCGGTCACGGCCCAGCAGGTCGCGAACGCGCTCACGGCGCCACGGGCGACGGTGGCCTCGGCGATGGAGGCGGTGATTCAGGCGAGCCGCGCCACGAGCCAAACCCTGGACATCCTGTCGGCCCGCGAGGCTGAGAGGGAGCAAGAGAAGCAGCTCGCGGAGTTGGGGCGCGATCTGGCGGCCAGCGGGTACACCGCCCTCGTGAACGATGGGGAGGTCACGGGACTCTCGGGCGCGCCCTACTTCAAGCAGTCGCCAGCCGAGAAGACGGCCCCGACGCCGGATCTTGAGACGCAGCTCAAGAGCCGGAAGCGAGAGCTGGAGCGCATCGTCGCCGACCCGGCCACATCGGTGCTCATGCTACACCGGGCCACGCAGGAGCTGGCCGACGTGAACCGGCGACTCGAGATGCTCTCGGCCATGAAGGCGCGTCTGGATACGGGCATGTGAACGAGGGCCGGGAGCAGAGTGGGGCGCAGAGAGATTCTGCGACGCCCGATACCTCCCGGGAGACTGCTGGCATCACTGCCCCGGCCTGCAGCAGCACCGGGCGCACAAACACAAAGGAGGAGGAAAGATGACGAGTAGTCGAGAGGTACAAGAGGCCGCAGGCCTCGAAGGGGAGACGCTCGAAGCCAAGGCCGAGCGACTTCGGGCCACGGTGGCGGACCAGCAGGCTCCGGCGATGGAGCTGACACAAGTCGAGCAGCAGATCGCGGAACGGGACGCGGCGCAGTTCAAGGCCCATGCCCAAGAGCGGCTGCTGGGCATCGTGCGGGCCGCGGGGAGCTTGAACGCGGCGCTCGAACAGGACGAGGTGCGGGTGCTGCAGACGCAGGAGGCGGCCAACAAGGCAAAAACGATGCTCAACGAGCGCTGCGACAAGCTCGCCGCCTTGCGCCGTGAGGCTCGGGCCCTGGCTGACCGCTTCGGGCTCGAGGCCCCGGCAATCGAGGCGCCGGTGCCAGCGACCCTCCCTGTCCTGCGCGAGCTGGAGGGCGTGGATCTGCACGGAACGCTCTACGCTGGCGAGATGATCAGGGAGATGTGCACGCGCGACGGCGTGGAGCTGCACCGGCGGACGTACGAAGAGATCGCCGGATCGCCAGGCTACGAGATCGTTCAGGCTGCCGGGCTGAAGCCGTGGCCCGTGCCGACGCCGGAGCAGCGGAGGGTGGCAGCGTTTGTACGCGGAAGTGAAGCGCGGATCGGGGGCTGGAAGGCGTAGAGGTCATTGGCCGGGTCGCGACGCGGCGATTCCCCGTGGACCGACCGCCGACGGGCAACGGGGATCCACGCCCCCACCCGGCCAACCGCACACTTCAAACGGAAATGGAGATGAACAGATGACGACGGACGCAACTGCGAAACAGGCAGCACAGACCAAGCCGGCGCCGACGCGGAGGGAAGCACGACACGCCGCACGACCGGTCAATCAACAGGCGCTCGACGAACTCGCAGCGCGAGAGGCCGAGCGGCAGAAGACGGAACAGGCAGCACAGACCGAGCGCGCGGCAGAAGTGCGTGTGCGGTCGGGGAAGATGGACGAGCTGGACGAGATCGAAACGGCACTCGACGCGGTGCAGGCAGCCGTGGCCGACATCGCCCCGAGCGGCAGCAGCCTCGGCAGTTCCATTCAGGCGGTCAAGGATCACGCGAAGGAAGGGCTCGACCAGGTGCGGGCTGCGCAGCGGCAGCTGGAAGAGCGGTGACGCGATGACCGGCACGGTGCGACGGCTAACGCGCCTGCCCAAGTAACGCCGGACTGCGCTCAGGGGCAGGAACGGTGCCCTGCCCTTGTTTTCCTTTATTGCGCCCCGTTTATGCACCATCTCCCTTCGATAGAGCACGCGGCAGAAGCCCCAGTTCGTCGATGGCCTGCCCACCTTGCACGCCTCATGTTTTGCAACGGGACGTGAGGGAAGTACGGCCCGGGCGGCCTAGGGGAGTGGCAGCATTGCCGAGCGCCCCGATCCACAGCGCGAAGGGAACGGACCAGCCCCGCAGTCGATGCCTGCTCATTCAAGTGCCATGGTTCCGACCATCACAAGCAGGCGGGCTCGACACTGAACGGAAGCGACCGAGGCGGCGCTGGGCCCCGCGGATAGCCGATGCAGACAGGCGATGTCGGCCACGGGACGAAACAATCGCGCGACGGAATGAAGGCATGTGGGGAGCGCGTGACAGGCGCCGGCCCTCCAGCAGTGGGGTTCGAGGCCCCGCGATGCCCTTCCCCAGTGGGTCCGCAGTTCCCATTCCAGAAATCACCAGGAGGTGGACATGGCTACCGGACATGGCGGTAAGAAGTACCACAGTCGGTTTGTGGGTTGCAAAGACGACGCTATCGCGATGCCGCCCAAAGCGACCGAGCGCCCAGTCCTGAAGTTGATCGGGCAGGACGGCAATGCGTTCAACACTCTCGGGCTGGCGCTGCGTGCAGCTCGGAGGGCCGGGTGGTCACAGGCGCAGATGGACGAGTACAAGAGCAAGGCGACGAGCGGCGACTACAACGACCTGCTCACCGTGACCATGGAGTACTTCGACGTTCAGTAGGTAACCCGAAGGCCTTGTTAACGGGCGACCGTTGGAGTAGGCTTCCTCTCGTCTCCTCACACCCAATGGTCGCAGGTCGGCACTTCGGCTGACTTCCTACCGCGGAGTGACGGAGGCCAAAAGCAAGTGCCGCAGCCGGGTCGCTCACCCTACCCGCGCCGCACTTAGGAGCCTCCCATGGGCAGTTCTCGCCCAGCAGGTGGTACGCCCCCTTCCGCTGATCGTACGCTTCAGATGTCGGTCGCGAACATGACCTTCATGGTTGATCGCCTCGGTTCCGATTGCGCACCCGGCCAGTACATTCGCGAGCTCACGGAAAACGGCCTTGCCGCCGTCGAGGCGCTGGGTGGCGGCAAGAAAGGCGACGTCATCTGGGACGTGGACTGGAACACGCACGCCCTGACCGGCCGCTACAAGCTTTGCGTCATCGACACAGGCATAGCGATGACCGGTCCCGAGATGGTCGAGTACATCAACAAACTCTCGTCATCCGTCCACCAGCAGTCGAACACGGGCAACTTTGGGGTCGGCGCCAAAATCTCCGCGGCCCCGCTGAACCACGAAGGTCTGATCTACCTATCATGGAAGAACGGCATCGGCAGCATGATTCATCTCTGGCGCGATCCGGTGACGGACGTGTACGGACTGAAGCAGTTCGCCCGGCCCGACGGGACTCACGACTACTGGGCGCACGTCGATCCGGCGGTGAAACCGGAAGGCATTAGCGAACACGGCACTATGGTGGTGCTGCTCGGGATGTCCGAGGAGCAGAACACACTCGAGCCGCCCGACGGCATGCCGATGCCCGCGAAGTGGATTCTCCGTTACCTCAACTCGCGCTACTTCCGCTTTCCTGACGGCGTTACGGTGAAGGTCCGCGAGGGCTGGGCGAACCCAAAGGGCGACAAGCACAACTTCCTTCGCGTTGCGGAGGGGATGGCGGCGTGGTTGCAAGAGAACGCCGAGTCGTCGGGCTCAGTACCGCTCACCGGCGCGAGCGCGCACTGGTGGATTCTTCGGTCGGATGCCGATGTCAACTCGGGCCACAACACGCCGCCGCCCCACACGGCTGCGCTCTACCAAGACGAGCTGTACGAGATAACGCAGGCCCGCTCCGGCGTCGCCCGCCTCCAGAGTTTCGGGGTGATCTTCGGACATCAGCGTGTCGTCATCTACGTAGAGCCCGATGCTTCAAAGCATCGCGTAGAATCCAACACGGCACGGACGACGCTCACGATGGATGGCGAAAGTCTCCCATGGGCCGAGTGGGCAGCGGAGTTCCGGGACAAGATTCCTGAAGCGATTCGGGTCTTGGTGGAGGAGGTCGGCGCAAAAGCGGCATCGTCGGATCACCGTCAGTCCATTCGCGAGCGGCTGCGTGCCATTCTCGACCTGTTCAAGCTCACGCACTACCGGCCCGCAAAGAGCGGGTCGCTCACGATGGATCCCGAGTCCGTCGTGGCGGGGGGCAAGTCACGGCCGGGTGGCCGAATTGCTGAGAGGGGAAGTAGCGATTCGGCTTCAGGTGGCCGCGGCGGCCGCGCGGGGTCGATCTATGGACTCTTCCTAGCAACGGACGGCAAGGCGGCCGAGGAGGCTGCGATAACAGGAGAGCCGAACCGCAAATGGGTTTCGATCCAGGATGGCACTCGCACCAAGGATGATATGGAGGACAAGGCTGCCAAGTATCTCGCGGCGCAGAATCTCATCCTGATCAACGCCGACTTCCGCGTGTTCACCGACATGATCGCAGCGTGGACTAAGAAATACGAGCACGCCCCTGGCGCGGCTTCGGTAGTTCAGGAGGTCGTGCGCGAATGGTTCGAGCAGCAGCTCGTCGAGGCGGTGATGGGGGCTAAGGCGCTCCGCGATTCTCCTGAGTGGACCATGGACACGCTGGAAAAGGCCTGGTCGCAGGAGGCACTCACGGCCGTCGTGATTCCACGATATCACGTGAACCATGCGATCAGCCGGGGGCTCGGCTCGCGGCTTGGGACGTTGAAGGATAGGGTCGCGTGAGCCAGAGCCATGAGTGAGCCGGGTTACAAGTACGATGTTGCGATTTCCTTTCTCTCCGGCGATCTGGATGCTGCGCAGAAGCTGGCCGGCCTTCTGCGAGACCGGATGAACGTCTTTCTGTTCACGGACAGACAAAGTGACGTAGCAGGGGCTGACGGCATTGAGCTACTGTCGGCCGTATTTGGAGAACAGGCGAGAGTTGCCGTGGTCTTGTATCGCGAGGGTTGGGGCAAGACGGCTTGGACTGGAATCGAGGAAACGGCGATCAAGAACAGGGGTTTGGAGCACGGCTGGGATTTTGTGCTCATGATCCCGCTGGAAGCCAACCCAACACTCCCGAAGTGGCTGCCTCGCGCGCAAATCTGGCTCTCCTACGAGCGGTATGGCCTTCCGACCGCAGTCGCGGTGATAGAACGGAAACTTGAGGAGCTAGGGGGCGAGGCAAAGCCGGTTACCGCAGCAAGCCGCGCGAACGAGCAAGCTCGTCGTGTCGCTTGGCAACGAGAACGGGAAGCCAAGCGCCGCTCGCAGGAGGGAGTGGAAGCCGCAAAAAGACACGTCGCAGCCTTGTTCGCCGAGCTACAGAAGGCCGTTTCACAAGCGCCTGGCGCCGACATCCAATTCAAGCAGGCCCGGGACAACGCGGCGCGAATCTGGACGCAATCTCCCAATCGTGAGGGCACCACGGTTACGCTCTATTGGTCGCTTTCCTGGGCCAACGTATTAGACCAATCCGGGCTGCGTATCCGGCTGTTCGAAGGTTATGCACCAGCTGCCGGTGAGGACATCATCGCGTTTGAGGATGCGACGGAAGTTGGTGAGAATGTGTTTGACTTCGAGTTCGGCGAATCCGGTCAATGGCTCTGGCAGCACCGTGATACAAAGCGGACCTATGACACGGCGGAACTCGCTGCCTTTTGCATCGGGCTTCTCGTCGACCACAGCAATCGTCAGTGAGCGGAATGTCTGATCGCGCCGACGCGCCGCGGCTGCGTGCTTACCTCCAGCACATCGAGGGAAACGCGGTGTTGACCATACCTCGCGAGGACTGGGACCGCTTTCAGGTTGGGCCGGGCGACACCGTTCTCGTGGACGTAACGAAAACTCCAATGGGGCAGATAGCGAGCGACGCTACAGTGGTCGCAACCGTCGCCCGTCAGTTCTCGGACGCGACCGCCGAAGTCACGATCTATCGCGACGATCCAGCCGATGCGCCGAAGCGCATCAACGCCGACAACTACGTCGCGTGGCTCGACCTACCCAGCCATCAAAGCTTTCCACAGATGCTTGTGGCAGCCTCGACCCGCGACAACCGCAACCTGCGTGATTTCCTGGGGCAGAACGTGTTACTGATCAAGCAACCGGCGGACGCTGCGCACCATGACACTGACTTGCCGCCAACGGTCAAGATGGTACTGAAGCCGCCAACAGGGCCCTAACCGCGATTCAAGGAGACTACCAGCATGGTCGCCGTGGTGACGCTGGTCGTGGGCGGAGCCACCCTAGTCGCGGGCGGGCTCCTCGGGCGCTGGCTAGAACGCCGTAGCGTCAAGAAGGCGAAGGCCATCCACAAGCCGAAAGCGATGGACCCCAAGGCCTACGACGAGCGATGGAACTTCGTCGTCGCGAGCTACCAGCACGGACAGGATCAGTACGACCGCCTCATTCCGTGGGGCTCGGGCGGCGCCCTTCTTCTTTCGGTCGGGCTCTTAGAGAACCTCATTAAACATCCGCTCCCCGGTACCACGTGGGCACTCGCCGGCGGCTGGGCCGGCCTCTTTGCAGCACTCGCAAGCTCCGTTTGCGGCCACTGGTTCAGCGCTCGGATGTACGAAGCCGACAAGAACGCGATGGACCTTGCTCAAAAGGGGTCGCTTAGTGATGATGAAAAGGTCGAGCATTGGCGGCTGACACGAACAACTGCCACGATGGATCGGTGGACGCGAGCCCTGAACTGGATCTCGCTGATTGGCTTCTTAGGCGGCGCGGCGCTCGTGATCTTGTTCGCTTTTCTAAACCTTGGGTGAGGGACCTATGACTGACGATTCGGATGCCGTACAGAAACGCGAAACGGTGATCAAGGCGCGTGTGTTTATCTCGCCGAAAGTGACGGCCACGGCCGCTGCCGATGGCGGGGAGGAGCGAGGGCAGGTGTACATCGCCCCGAAGGTGACGACGACCACCCCCCCGAAGGTCACCAAAGGCGACAACGGGCAGGGGGCCAAGAAAGAGTAGCCGGACATGTCACAGACCTTGAACCGCGGCCTCTACCGAGTGAAGCGCTCCGCCGCGGGGGCGAAGAGCGTCGAGCACAGCGCAATCGCGGACGTCGGGAATCGGCTCGGGCTGCTACGGACTCGCGACGTGTTCCACCCGTACGCGGTGTTGATCGTGCACCAGACGCCGCCCGAACTTGCATATGAGTACTTTCGGGACGGCCTCCCCGACGAGTGGACGGTGGTCGGCAAGATCACGGACGAGGCTGGCGCTCGCGCCCGGCTTCCGCAGGCCGCTGCGAATCCGCGCTACGACCCGGTTCTGAACAACTGCGAGCACTTCGCGTCGACGCTCGCGACGGGCGTCCGCCAAAGCCCGCAACTGCGCGGGTGGGCTGCCGTCGTGCTGATCGGGGTGGGCCTGTGGGCCCTGGCTAAGTCCAACTGAAGCTTGGATGTGCCAACTTTCGTGACCCGAATGAACATCGTGGGGTTCAGGGGGTCGCGGGTTCAAATCCCGCCGTCCCGATTAGACTTAGCAGAGTCTCACCAGCCGAATCAATAGTCTGGATCAATAGTTTCGCCAGGGGAGGGCGGCTCAAAACGAGCCGCTCTTCCTACTTAATAGACGTGGAGCCCAACCACGTCAGTCTCGGTGACATGCCCGCGGGGTGGCGAAAGCGGGCGGCCTCCTACACGAGTACGGCGATCCGCACAGCGCCCGGCTCTGGCAGCTCGCGGGCATCGAGCTCGAGCGAGCGCTGCGCGCCTTTGGCGAAGAGACGCTGACGCTCGTCGACGCCGCCCGCCTTTCCGGCTACACCGCCGATCATCTCGGGTCGCTGGTGAAGCGAGGCAAGATCCCCAACGCGGGACGCCGCGGAGCCCCCCGCATCCGTCGTCAAGATGTTCCGCAGAAGCAGCCCCATGGACCGGGGCGGCCCACCCGTTCCCAGAAGCCGGTCTACTACGAGCGCCGTGAGGGTTGCCTGCTACTCCGTACCACCAATTGCGACGTGCGCTTGGTGAGCATGGGCCGCGCAAGTCTCTCAAGCGCGGGGACGACTGCGTGCCAGTGCGGGTTGGCAACGTCCCGGGAAGGCTGTTCACGGTCCAACGAGAGTGCGATCAGACGGACGGTCTGCCGCTCGCGCCGGACGAAGAGCGAGCCGAGCGATTGCCAGCCCGGAGGTTGAAGTGTGCCATTCAGAGCCCGCGTCAAGATGGCCGCGCAGATATCGGCCATTTGAAGTCCCAGGTCGTCCTCGGAGGGAGTCAACGCAAAATCGTCTTGCAGGACTCTCTTTATGTCCGTGCAGTAGTGTCCCGGGATTGGCGCACTCCCATCAACTGGTGCGGTGTCGAAGCGTTCGAGGAACGAGTAGTCAGCTCCCGGGATCATCCCCATCGGACTCATGGTGGTCTTCGCCATGATCAACGGTCCGATGAGTGACGTCCACAGGTTCTCCATAGGGGTTATCGACGCATCCTTCGCATCCACACGCCAGACGAACGAGCCCAGTTCTCTCGGTCGCCGCTGGGCGTAGTACATCGTGGCGGTCTCCAGGAGCCGCGGAATGAGTTGCCACAGGCAGAAGACCTGAATGAAGAGTTGGTTGGGCAATGCCTTCATGGTTTCTTGCGACGTGACCACTTCCTGGATGAGGGTGGGTTGATGCTCGCGAGTGATGTGCTCCATCAGGCGGTCAGCTTGCCTGACCTTGAAGTCCGTGATGTCCAGGTCTCTGTACTCGCCCGCATCCACGACAACTGCTTCTAGGATGACGTCGTATTGCTGCAGCAGGGCAATGAACTGTGCTGTGTCGGTCTCCGAGAGCGAGGCCCCTTTGATCTCTCCGCCCGAGGCTCCGAGCCGCTGTTTCAGCTTCCGAAAGGACCGCCGCAACGCGCCTTGCGTCGACGATGGGACAACGAGGCCCACCGTTGCTGCCGCCCGGGACTTGGCTCCATCGAGCGGAATGAATTGGCCAGATTCGTCGATGAAGATGTGCACGAACAAAGGTACTCACGAACAGAAAGATTCTTCAAAGCCGGTGGCGGCAAGAAGGTGCGCGCCGGGAACGCCACGCCAACATGGCCGCGTAGCAGTTACTTTCCACGACACCAAGAGAGGAACCTCTCGCGGGAAGGCCTAGACGCGCGCGGACCAAAGTGGTCACCCCCGGCGGTGACAGTCCACGGAGCTGAATGCCTTGGCTCGACTGGCACAACATCAAAGCGAGCGCGGCAGTGGAACACTTTCCCACACTTCCGGAACTTCCCTGGGATTCGTTCGGTCCACGGTTGGTGGACATACTCGTTGCCACCTACAACAGGCTGGATCGCGAATGGCCAGCAAAGTGGCACGCATACCCAAACGCCCAAGTGCTCATGGAAGGCACGGCACGCACCGTGAGCAACACCTACCACACCATAAGGATTCTGTCCTCAGACAAACCGCAGCCACCAATCATGCGCGAAGACGCGCTGTCTGTTGGCCCGCTCAGCCGGACGATCCTTGATTCATTGTTCATGGTGATCTTCGTCTTTCACGACTTGCCGGCTCGGGCCGCGTGGTACTGGAAGTCTGGCTGGCGCTCGTTGTGGGAAGGAGTACAGCGCTACATCGCCGCTCATGGAAGCGACCCCGCCTTTAGTGAATGGATCGCGTTACAGACTCAATGGCTCGACATAACCGCAGCCCGTTATGGGCTAACGGTGGCCGAGATTGCGAATCCAAAGTTGATTCGTCCGTGGTGGCCGCATCCCGGCGGCATGCTGAAGGACAAGAGCACGTCACCGGATCGGTTGGCATTGATGCGGTTCCTTAATGACTGGTACTACGGGGGACTCTCCTCCGAATCACATCTCAGTTTGTCGGGTCTCGTGACGCGGTCGGCCCCGCTAATTCCGGGACATGACCCAGACGAACTTGAATGGAGAATGGACAAGCAACGGTCTGACAATTTTCTTGTCGCCACGTTCGTGGCGCTGGCCTTCGCCTCTGAGATCGAGATTGAGTGCAGATTCGGCTCGTCCGACCGGCTCAAGTACGTTTGGACTGTTCTGGCAGGTTACGCCAAAGGCGCCAAGACTCTATACGACAAGTGGTACTCGCCGCGTCTGTAGCGCGGTCGCGGAGGAGACTACGCGGAGTAGTAGAGTGGTAGCATTTGCTGCGTGACACGACCCGGTGCGTCCACTGTATCGTTCGAGGGCATGGATACCTTCTTTAAGGACCTCGCGCCTCACGTCATCTATGAGCTGCGGGCCATGGTGGCGGCTCAGCAGCTGTATCACGCGGACCCAGACTCTCGACCGGGGACGTTCGCGCTGGAGGCCTTCCTCATCCACGTCAGATGCTTGCACGAATTCTTCACCCAAGATGAACGGAAGCATCCCAAGAACATGTATGCGTGGGATTACTTCGCGTCGGCCGCGGAGTGGGCTTCGCACCGCCCCGCGCCTGCCGTCCTCACGCCCGATATGGTAGACCGGTTGCATCGCCGACTAGCACACCTCAGCCGTGACCGCGTGACCTGGGCAAGCGAGGAGAAGGCTAAACCCTGGGAATGGCCGGTAGACGAGCTCGCCGATGCGATCCTCGGCTACGCGCTCGCCTTCGTGAACGCACTACCGTCCCCGCGCGCTGGCTGGTTCGGTGGCGTGCTGACCGTCGCCACGGCGCCCACCAAGCCGCGGCTAAGCAAGCTCTTGAAAGGGGTAACGTGGGTGGCTGCAGCGGTGGGCCTCGGGTCTCTCGGCGTCATCTGGTATCACCGGCCCCAACTGCCTGACCACTGGCTCCTGCAGGTGGCTGTCTTTGCAGCCGTCGCGACCGTTCCAATTCTGCTCGTAGAGGGGTTCGCGAGGGTGGTCGTACGGTTGGGGAAGGAACTCCGGCTCAGTGACCACGTGGTGGGCTTCGAGAATCCCGGCGCGTACCTCGGGCTCGTGGAGCGTGTTCTGTTCCTCGGGGCGTTGGTCGCGGGCTACCCCAGCTTCATCGGAGTGTGGTTCTTGTTCAAGGGCATCGCCGGCTGGAAGCCGGGTGGAACTGACATCCAGGCAGGGCGTAGGTTCCAACTGTTCCTACTGAACAACGCTCTGTCGTTCGCAGGTACGGGGTTAGGCTGGATGGTGTGGAACCTACTCCACCTGCCGTGAAGACGAACGCGCTTCAACGAGTATGGATGACCCATACGGGGGCCCGTCAAACTACCGGGAAGTCCAGGACACGCGGGGCCGAATCGCAGGGAGTTGCAGGGTCGGACAACAGGGGAGATTCGTTAGGCAGCAACGACTCGCTGGCGCGTCAACGAGTTCGCTGATCCTGCAGTTATCGCAATGGGGTTCAGGGGGTCGCGGGTTCAAATCCCGCCGTCCCGATTAGAGTTAGCAGTTTTTCCCCGCAGTCGGTAATAGTTGCTGGTAATAGTTCCGAGTTCGTTAA
>Ga0070695_100000799_pt1 | contig 16940 bp, 13 predicted proteins | sample KBSK1252metaG_FD_65471 | JGI IMG/M metagenome (GOLD analysis project Ga0070695, IMG submission 65471) | Corn, switchgrass and miscanthus rhizosphere microbial communities from Kellogg Biological Station, Michigan, USA - KBS K1-25-2 metaG | ecosystem: Host-associated > Plants > Roots >...
TCTTCCCGTGCGCCCCGGCCACGGCCACGCTGTACTTGAGCCGCATCAGCTCGGCGAGCATCTCCGCCCGGGGGATGATGGGCACCTCCAGGCGTCTGGCTTCCACGATCTCCGGGTTGTCCTGCCTGACCGCCGAGGAGACGATCACCACGTCCGCGTCGCGGACGTACTCCGCCCGGTGTCCGCGGTGCACGCTCGCCCCCAGCCGCTTGAGCCGCCGCGTGGCCTCGTTGCTCGCGAGGTCGGAGCCCGAGACCGGATAACCGAGGTTGACCAGCACCTCGGCGATGCCGCTCATCCCGGAGCCGCCGATCCCCACGAAGTGGAGGCGCCGCGCCTTACGGAACACGGGCGCCTCCGGGGAGGAGGGAGAGGGCGACGTCCGCGATCCGCCCCGCCGCGTCGGGACGCGCCAGGGTGCGCGCCGCCTCCCCCATGCGCCGCAGGCGGGCGCGGTCGGCGGCCAGCTCGGCGACGGCGCCGGCCAGGCCGGGGCCGGACAGCTCGTGGTCGAGGATGGACAAGGCAGCCCCCACCTCGGCCACGGCCTCCGCGTTGAGACGCTGGTGGTCGTCGGCGGCATGAGGGTAGGGGACGAGGATGGCGGGCCTTCCCGCCGCCGCCAGCTCGGCGAGCGTGGTGGCGCCGGCGCGGGCCACCACCAGGTCGGCGTCGGCCAGCCGGCGCGGCATGTCGTCGAGGAAGGCGGCCACGTGCGCGGAGGCCAGGGAGGGGAAGGCAGCGTAGGCGGCGCGCACTTCATCCAGCGCGTCGGGGCCGGTCTGATGGACGATCGAGGGAATCGGGAGCATCTGCGCCAGCGCGGGCAGGGCCTCCACCATCGCGCGGTTGATGGAGCGGGCGCCGCGGCTGCCGCCGAACACGAGCAGGGAGAGGGCGGGGCCGCCGGGCGGCGGGCCGATGCGGGTGAAGGCCTCGCGGACCGGATTGCCGGTGACGATCCCGCGTCCGTGGAGGCGCCGCCGCGCGGCCTCGGAGGGAACGCACACCGCGTCCACTCGCGGGGCCAGCCAGCGGTTGGTGGCTCCCGGGAAGTGATTCTGCTCCAGGATCATCGTTCTCACGCGAAGCGTCCTCGCCGCCAGCACCGCCGGACCCGACGCGTAGCCGCCCACCCCGATCACGAGGTGGGGCCGCTCTCTGGCCATCCACCACAGGCAGCGGGCCAGCGCCGCTCCCGCCATCCCCGCCGCCGTCACGCGCGCCGTCACCGTCGCGCCCTTCAGCCCCGACATCCGTAGAGTGCGCAGGGGATACCCGGCCTGAGGCACCAGGCGGGTCTCCAGTCCTCTCTGCCCTCCCACGAAGGTGATCTGCGCCTCCCTCAACCGCCGTCTCAGCTCGTCCGCCACCGCCAGGGCCGGGAACACGTGCCCGCCGGTCCCTCCGCCCGCGATCACGATCCTCACCGCATCCGCCAACGCCTCCTACCCCGAGTGCTGCGACACGTTGAGCAAGAGCCCGGTGGCGGCCAGGGTCGCCACCAGGGAAGAGCCTCCATAGCTGATGAAGGGAAGGGGCAGCCCCTTGGTGGGGAGAAGCCCCAGGCACACGCCCATGTGGATGAGTGCCTGCACGACGAGCAGGCAGGTCACCCCCAGCGCCAAATGGAAGCCGAAGCGGTCGGGCGCCCGCAGCGCCGCGCGCACTCCCCGCCAGAAGAGGACGAGGAAGGCGGCGAGCAGCAGCAGGCTGCCGATCAGCCCCATCTCTTCCCCCACCACCGAGAAGATGAAATCGGTGTGTGCGGCGGGGAGGAACCATGCCTTCTGCATGCCATGCCCGAAGCCGACGCCGGTGATGCCGCCGCTTCCCACCGCCAGCAACGACTGGGTGAGCTGGAACCCGGCGCCCTGCTGGTCGCTCTCCGGGGCCAGGAAGGTGCGGATGCGGGCCAGCCGGTAGGGCTCGGCGATCACGGCCACGGCGAAGAGGACGGCCCCCGCGGCAGCCGCGTAGGCCAGCGTCCGCCAGCGGAGCCCGCCCACGAACAGCAGGATCCCCGGCACCAGCGCGATCATCACCGCCGAACCCAGGTCGGGCTCGACCGCGGTGAGGAAGGCCAGGGGGCCGATCCAGCAGGCAACGCGCAGCAGGAAGCCGCGCTCGTTGACGGCCTCCGGCTTCTCGGCCAGCAGGCCCGCCACGTAGATGATCACCACCAGCTTGACGAACTCGGAGGGCTGCACGGCCAGCGGTCCCAGGCGGAACCAGCGGTGCGCGCCTCCGGCGGCCGGCATGAAGCGGACCAGGACGAGGGCCGCCCCGCAGGCGATGAGGGCCACCTCCGCCAGCCGCCGGTCGGCCAGGCGCCGGTACGGCACGGACATGATCCCCACCATGCACAGGAGCCCGAGCACGAAGTGGACGGCGTGCTTGGCCAGGTATCCGAAGGGGCTGCCGCCGTGGCTCATGGCCTCGTAGTGCGAGGCGCTCCCCACGAGGAAGAGACCGGCCACCGCCAGCAGACCGGCGGTGAAGAACAGCCAGCGGTCGGCCACCAGGCGCCTAGGCAAGGCCGGCCACCGCGCGGACGAAATCGTCGCCGCGCTCCTCGAAGTTCCGGTACTGGTCGAAGGACGCACAGCCCGGGGCCAGGAGGACGACCTCCGTGGGCCGGGCGTTCGCAGCGGCGGCGCGCACGGCGGCTTGCACCGTGCCGCAGTCGTCAACGGGGACGATCCCGTCCAGCGCGCGCCGGATGACCGGGGCCGCCTCGCCCACGAGCAGGATCCGGCGGGCCTGCCGCCGCACCAGCGGCGCCAGGCTGTCCCAGTCCGCTCCCTTGTCCTTCCCCCCCAGGATCAGGTGGACGGAGCCGGGAGGGAAGGAGGCGAGGGCACGCGCGGTGGCGTCGAGGTTCGTGGCCTTGGAGTCGTCGTAGTAGTCCACGCCGCGCGCGGATCCCACCTTCTGGAGCCGGTGCGGGAGCGCCTGGAACCCGGCGAGGCCTCGCGCGATCGCCGGCCCGGGCACGCCGGCCAAGGCGCAGGCGAGGCCCGCTGCCAGGGCATTGGCCACGTTGTGCTCCCCGGGGACGGGAAGGGAGGCTGCCGGGAGCAGGGCTTCGGGACCCGGCCTCCCGGGAAGGCCGCGCAGCACGAGCGTCCCCTCCTCGAGGCCGGCGCCCCGTGCCACCGGCCCCCGGGTGGAAAAGGAGAAGCCCTGGCCGCGCACGGCGGCATCGAAGCGACGGCTCTCCGGATCGTCGGCGTTGAGGACGGCGACGTCTCCGGGCTCCTGCGTCTCCAGCAGGCGGGCCTTGGCCGCGGCGTAGGCGTTGAGCGAGCCGTGGCGATCGAGATGATCCGGGCTGAAGTTGACGAGCACGGCCACGGTGGCGCGGAAGGTCTCGATCGCCTCCAGCTGGAACGACGACAGCTCCACCGCGTGCACGGCGTCCGGCCCGTCGTCCTCGAGGAGCACGGAGAGCGGCGTGCCCAGGTTCCCGCCCGTGCCCCCGCGCACCCCGGCGGCCCGCAGGATCGTCCCCGTCATGGAGGTCGTGGTGCTCTTTCCGTTGGAGCCGGTGACGCCGATCACACGCCCCTGCAGGAAGCGGAAGGCCAGCTCCACCTCGGCCCAGACGGGGATCCCCGCGGCCCGGGCCGCGGCCAGCACCGGGGTGTCGGCGGGGACCCCCGGGCTCGTCACCACGAGGTCCACGCCCTCCGCGAGCTCGGCGGGGTGCCCGCCGGCCAGGATGTCCACCCCGGTTCCCTGGAGGGCCTGCCCGGCGGAGGCGAGCTCCGCCGCGACGCGCCGGTCGGCGGCCCGCACGTGCGCGCCGCGCGCGGAGAGCAGGCGCGAGGCGGCGATCCCGCTCTTGCCGAGGCCGATGACGAGCGCGCGCGCCTCCCGGAGGTCCGGCTCGTGCGCGGCGAAGGTGCGGGTCGGCGTCAAGGCAAGCGTCCTCACGGTCAGCGGAGCTTGAGCGTGGCCAGAGCCAGCAGTGCGAAGATCACGGCCAGGATCCAGAAGCGGATCACCACCTTGGTCTCGCTCCAGCCCGCGAGCTCGAAGTGGTGGTGCAGGGGGGACATGCGGAAGATGCGGCGCCCGCGGAGCTTGAAGGAGGTGACTTGGAGGATGACCGAGCCCGCCTCCAGCACGAACAGCCCGCCGGCGATCACCAGCAGGAACTCCTGCTTGATGAGGAGGGCCACCGTGCCCAGCGCCCCGCCCAGGGACATGGACCCCACGTCCCCCATGAAGATCTGCGCGGGGTGGCAGTTGAACCAGAGGAAGCCCAGGGAGGCGCCCACCAGGCCTCCGCAAAACACCGCCAGTTCCCCCGTTCCCTTGACGTTGGGGATGCCCAGGTAGTCCGCGACCTTGGCGTTCCCGGCGGCGTAGGCCAGGACGGTGAAGGCGGCGGAGGTGACGAGCACGGAGCCGATGGCCAGGCCGTCGAGCCCGTCGGTGAGGTTCACGGCGTTGCTGGCGCCCGCCAGCACCAGCACCACGAACAGCACGAAGGCGTAGCCGAGATTGGGCTGGAGCCACTTCACGAAGGGGAAGCTCAGGGAGGTGGCGAAGGCCCCGCGGCGCGCCATCCAGACCAGCACCGCCCCCACCAGCAGGCCGGTGATCCCCTGGAGCACGAGCTTGCGGCGCGCGGTGAGGCCGAGGTTCCGGCGCCCGACGATCTTGAGGTAGTCGTCGGCGAACCCGATGGCGCCGAAGGCGGTGGTGGAGGCCACGGCGATCCAGACGAACGGGTTCCGGAGATCGGCCCAGAGCAGGGTGGGGAGCAGGGCGGAGGTGAGGATGAGGATCCCCCCCATGGTGGGTGTCCCCTTCTTCGACTGGTGAGACTTCGGGCCCTCCTCGCGGATCTCCTGCCCGATCTGGAACTGACGCAGCTTGCGGATCAGCCCGGGCCCCAGCACGAAGGAAAGGCAAAGCGCCGTCAGCACCGCCATCGCCGTCCGGAACGTGATGTAGCGGAACACATTGAAGGCGCGGATGTCCGTGTGCAGCGGGTAGAGGAGCAGGTAGAACATCAGCCCTGCTCCGGGGGAAACGCGGCCTGGATGGCCTGGACCACCTTCTCCAGACGGATCCCTCGCGAGCCCTTGACCACGACGAAGTCGCCGGGGCGCAGGCGGCCGGCCATGCCGCGGGCGGCGGAGGAGGCGTCGGGCTCGTGCGCGGTGCCGTGCACGCCGCAGCGGGCGGCCTCCTCCACGGCTTCCCGGGAGCGCGCACCGACCCCGACGATGAGGTCCACGCCCGCCTTGGCGGCCAGGCGCCCCACCTCGCGGTGGAACAGGGCCTCCTCCGGCCCCAGCTCCAGCATGTCCCCGAAGACGAGGACGCGGCGTCCGGCGCGCGTGCCGGAAAGCGTGCGCAGCACGGCAGCCACGGCGGCCGGGTTGCTGTTGTAGACATCGTCCACGAGGGCGATTCCCTGGCCCAGGCGATGGATGCGCCCGCGTCCCGGTCCCGCCTCCAGCGTCCGCATCCCCGAAGCCGCCTCCTCGAGCGACGCGCCAGCCGCCAGCACCGTGGCCAGGGCGGCCAGCGCGTTCTCCGCGGAATGCGCCCCGGGGAGGCGCAGCTCCAGGCGCTCCCGTCTTTCCCCCTGGCGGACCGTGAGGGCAGCACCGGGCAGGAACCGGTCCTCGACTTCCTCCAGCACGAGGTCGGCGGCGGCGTCCCGACCGAAGGTGAGACGGGGGCCCGCGTGCCGCTGCGCCTGCAGGCGCACGTGCCCATCGTCCAGGTTCACCACGGCCGTGGCCTCGGGGCGCAGCTTGGCGAACAGCTCTCCCTTGGCGGCGGCGATGTCGTCCAGGGAGCGAAAGAACTCGAGATGGACGGGGCGCACGTTGGTGACGAGCCCCACGTCGGGGTCGGCGAGCTCGGTGAGGGCTGCGATCTCTCCGGGCGCGCTCATCCCCATCTCCACCACCTGCACCTGGGCGTCCTCGGGGCAGGCGAGCAGCGTGAGGGGCAGGCCCAGGTGGTTGTTGAGGTTGCCCGTGGTGCGGTGGACGCGGCGCGTGGTGGCCAGGGAGGCGGCGATCAGCTCCTTCGTCGTGGTTTTGCCCGTGCTCCCGGTCAGCCCCACGACCTTGGCGGGGACCTTCTTCCGGGCCAGCTGCCCGCAGCGCCACAGCGCCTGCACCGGATCGTCCACCTGCACCAGTGCGGCCGGTGCCTCCATCTCGGCTTGGGGAGGACGGGAGATCACGGCCGCGGCCGCGCCCGCGCGCGCCGCCTCGTGGAGGAAGGCGTGGCCGTCCGTGCGGCTCCCCGGAAGCGCGAAGAACAGGCCGTTCTCGGCGAGAGTGCGGGTATCGATGGAGAACGAGGTGAGGAGCGTCCGTGGGGAGCCGCGTAGCAGGCTTCCCCCCGTGGCCTCCACGACCTCGGCGACGCTAAGCGGAGGCATCGCCACTCCATCCCATCTCGGCCAGGGCCCGCCGCACCAGGGCGCGGTCGTCGCTGACCTCCACGCGGTCGGCGAAGGTCTGGGTGGTCTCGTGCCCCTTCCCGGCCACGAGGACCGCGTCGCCGGGCCGGGAGCCGGTCACCGCGCGGCGCACCGCCTCCGAGCGGTCGGGCACGACCTCGGTGCGGGTGGCGGCCCCGGGGACCTCGGCCACGCCCGCCTCCATCTCGCGCAGGATGGCCAGCGGGTCCTCGCCCCGCGGATTGTCGGAGGTCAGAACCACGCGGTCGGCGAGCTCGGCGGCGGCCCGTCCCATGGCCGGCCGCTTGCCTCGATCCCGCTCGCCTCCGCAGCCGACCACCACCGAGAGGCTTCCTGGCACGAGCGGCCGGAGGTCGCCCAGCACGCGCCGCAGGGCCTGCTCGGTGTGCGCGAAGTCCACGAAGACGGAAAAGGGCTGACCCGCTTCCACCCGCTCCAGGCGGCCGGGCACCCGAGAGAGCGAGGCGATCCCCGCCGTCACCGCACCCACGGGAATCCCGGCGGCGAGCCCACAGGCGGCGGCCGCCGCCGCGTTGTCCAGGTTGAAGCGTCCGGGGAGCTGCAGGGTCAGCTCCAGAGGTCCCCACGGCGTCTCCAGGCGAGCCCGCGAGCCCGCGAGCCCGGAGTGCTCGTCGTGGAGGCGCACCTCGGCCTCCGGCCCCCGGCCGAAGCGCAGGACCCGGGCGCGCGTGCGCCCCGCCATGCGCGGACCTGCGGGGTCGTCGGCGGGGAGAACGGCGGTGTCGCCCGGGGACAGCGCCTCGAAGAGGCGCGCCTTGGCGTCGAAGTACGCGTCCAGCGTGCCGTGGAAGTCGAGGTGGTCCCGGCCGAGGTTCAGCAGCGCCGCCACCGGGAACCGGGCTCCCTCCACCCGTCCCAGGACGAGCCCGTGCGACGAGACCTCGAGCGCCACGAGCGTGACCCCGGCGGCGCGCATCTCGGCCAGGGTGGCGAACAGATCCAGCGATTCCGGCGTGGTGCGGGCGGAGGCGCGCTCGGCGCCGGCCACGGCGATCCCCACGGTGCCGATGCGGCCCGCCCGCAGGCCGGCGGCCCGCGCGATCGCCTCGACCATGGCCGCCACCGTCGTCTTCCCGTTGGTCCCCGTGATCCCCACCAGGGTGAGGGCCTCGTCGGGACGGCCGTGCCACTCGCGCGCCAGGCGGCCCGCGGCCAGGCGCGCGGCGTCGACCTGGACCCAGGCCACCGTTTCCTCCATGGCGGCGGGGCGCGGTGAGGGGGCGAGCACGGCGGTGGCACCGCGTGCGAGCGCCTCGGGGACGAAGGCCTCGCCGCTGGTCCGCTCGCCGGGAAGAGCGAAGAACAGCGCCCCCGGCGCCACCTTGCGGGAGTCCACGGCCAGGCTCCGGATGGTGGCATCGGCGCCGGTCACCGCGAGGGGGGCGATCCCGGCTTCCCGGAGCAGCGAGGAGAGGCTGCGCGCCGATGCGGTCACGGCGGGCTCCACTTCCCCGACTGGAGGGCGATGGCGCAGGCCGCGGGAGCCGTCAAGGGGGTCGCCGGCGCCGGCGTCTGCTCGGTCACGAAGCCGCTCCCCCGCACGCTTGTGCGGCAGCCGCGGTCGCCGAGCACCGAGATCGCGGCGCGCAGGGGGAGGCCGCGGACGTCGGGCATCTGGCCGGCCGCCGTCCACACGCGGGTGAACTCGGGCTCCGACTCGGCAGCGGCGGACTCACCGACCTTCCCGCGCTGGGCCGCCTGGAGCACGCCCCTGCCGTCCGCGCGTCCCGGCTCCTTGGGCCTCTCGTCCAGGAGAGGATCCTCGTCAGGCGGGACCCGGAGGTGCGCGAGGGCCTCGCCCATGATCCGCGCGAACACGGGGGCGGCCACCTGCCCCCCGTAGTACTGCGCCCCCACCGGCGAATCCAGCACCACCAGCCCGGCCAGGCGCGGACTCCGGGAGGGCGCGAAGCCCACGAACGAGGGCACCTTGTCCTGCGTCGAGTAGCCGCGCCCGGGGACGCTCTTGCGGGCGGTCCCGGTCTTGCCGGCGATCCGGTAACCGGCCACCCAGGCCTGCTTCCCCGTCCCCTCCTCGATCACCCCTTCCAGGAGCGAGGCCATGATGCGCGCGGTGCGCTCGGACACCACGCGATGGGAGGCGGGCTCGGGCGCCGGGTGGAAGGTGCCGTCCTCGGAGCGCGTCCCCAGGACGGTGCGGGGCGGATACCACGTGCCGCCGTTGGCGATGGCCGCGGCCGCCGCCGCCATCTGCAGCGCCGTGACCCCGATCTCGTACCCCATGGCCAGCGAGGGCTGGGTCGTCGCCGACCAGCGTGCCGGCGCCTTGAGGAGGCCGGCCGTCTCCCCGGGGAGCTCGATCCCTGTCTTCTGCCCGAACCCGAAGCGCTTCAGGTAGTCGTGCAGCACGTCCTTCGTCAGGGGGCGCACGACCTTGATCATTCCCACGTTGCTCGAATGCTCGAGCACGCCGCGCAGGGTGAGCAGGCGAAACGGCTCGTGGTCGTGGACGGTGTGCCCGCCGGCGAGGGTGAGGACCCCGTTCTCGCAGTCGAAGACCTGGTCGGGCCCGACCTTCCCCTGGTCGAGCGCCGCGGCGGCTCCCACGATCTTGAAGGTGGAGCCGGGCTCGTACAGGTCCGTCACCGCTCGATTCTTGCGGGCCGAGGGGAGAGCGGCACCGTAGTCGTTGAGGTCGGCGGTGGGCCGGTTGGCCAGGGCCAACACCTGGCCGTTCCGTGGGTCGAGCAGGATGGCGGAGGCCGCCTTGGCGCCCGTCTCCTTCATGGCGCGGTCGAGCTCCCGCTCCACGACGTGCTGCAGCACCAGGTCGAGGGTGAGCACCACGTCCTCGGGCCGGCGCTCCTCGGGTCCTACCCGCTGCAGGACCATGCCCCCCTTGGCGTCGAGCGTGGCCAGGTAGGTGCCACGGCTGCACTGCAGCAGGTCGTCGAGCGCGCTCTCCGTTCCCTCGATCCCCTTCTGGTCGATGTCGGCGAACCCGATCACGTGCGCGGCCAGGGAGCCCCGGGGGTAGAACCGCTTCCCCTCCATCTCGAAGTCGAGGGGGCGGCCCTTCCCCACCGGAAGGTCGAGCCCGCGGATGGCCTGCGCCGCCGCAGGATCGAGCCGGCGCTTGAGCCAGACGAAGGGCTCGCCCGACTGGAGGCGCGCCAGCACGCGATCGGCGGGGAGCTCGAGCACCGGCGCCAGCAGGCGCGCCGCCTTGGGCTTGTCCGGGATCCGCGCAGGGTGCGCGAAGAGCGACCACGTCTCCAGGCTCACCGCCAGCTCGCGGCCGTCGCGGTCCACGATGCCGCCGCGCCGGCCCAGCACCTGGATGCGCTGCTGGTGCTGCCGCTGCGCCTGGGCGCGCAGGGCGTCCCCACGCGCCACCTGCAGCACGTAGAGACGGGAGACCACGCCCGCCGCCAGCAGCCCGACCATCAGGACCAGCCAAGCGACGCGGTGTCGAACGTCGGAGTGCATGGGGAGCTCGATCCTCCGCGCCTCGCCGAAGCTTGCCTTCAGCGCGCGCCGTCCTCCCGGTCGGGTCCCCTGGCCATCAGTCCGCCTCGCCCGGTGGCCGCGGGGAGGATCACCACCCGCTGATTGCTGGCGGGGTGCACGAGCCCCAGCTCGTCCTGCGCGCGCGCCTCCACGGCCCGCGGAGATTCGAGGTTCGCGGCCTGCACGCGCAGGCGTCGCTCGGTTTCGGTCAGGCGCCGGCTCTCCGCGCGCAGCTCCTCCACCCGGTAGCGCAGCTGCACGTGCTGCATCTGCTCCAGGAGATAGACGGCGAAGGGAGAGAAGGACACGAGGCACGCCGCCAGCAGCGTCCACATCCAGCGGGCGCGGTGGAGGTCGCGCTCGCGAGAGAGGGGGACGTTGCGCCAGCGGCGGTCCGCGGCCACCGAGCGGGCGGTCATCCCAGCCTCTCGGCGACGCGCAGGCGGGCGCTGCGGGCGCGGGGGTTGGCGGCCACCTCCGCCGCGGTGGGCCGCACGGCCCGAGGGGTAAGCACCGTGAGGACGTCCTCCCGCCCGCAGCCGCAGACGGGAAGGCCGGGGGGGCAGATGCAGCGCTGCGCCAGGTCGCGCATCGCGTGCTTGATGGCGCGATCCTCGAGGGAGTGGAAGGCGATCACGACCAGGCGCCCGCCGCGGCGTAGCAGGGAGGCGGCGGAGGTCACGAAGGTGTCCAGCCCGGACAGCTCGTCGTTGACGGCGATGCGCAGCGCCTGGAAGGTACGGGTGGCGGGATGGATGGCGTAGCGCCGCGCCGCCGGGCCGGCCACCCGCTCCACGAGCTCCCGGAGCTCCCGGGTGGTCTCGAGCGGCCGTACCCCCCGGGCACGCACGATCGCCTTGGCGATCGGTCCCGCCAGGCGCTCCTCGCCGTACTCGCGCAGGATCCGTCGAAGTTCCGGCTCTTCCGCCTGGGCCAGGAGATCGGCGGCGGTCGGCTCCGCGCCGGCGGGGTCCATGCGCATGTCGAGCGGGCCCTCCGCCTGGAAGGAGAGGCCTCGCGTGGGGTCGTCGAGTTGCGCCGAGGAGATCCCGAGATCGGCCAGCACGCCGTCCACCGCGAACACCCCCGCGCCGCGGAGCAGGTCCGGCAGGTCCCGGTAGTCACCCTGCAGGGGAAGGAAGCGCGCTCCGAACCGGGCGAGCCGTTTCCCGGCGAGCTCCAGCGCGCGCGGGTCACGGTCGATTCCGACGAGCTTTCCCTCGTCCGAGAGGCGCTCGAGCACCGCCTCGGCGTGTCCGCCGAGTCCGAGGGTGGCGTCCACGTACACGCCGTCCCTCCGGGGGCGCAGCCACCCGATGGATTCTTGCAGCAGCACCGGCGCGTGCACCGGCCCACCCATCGTCGTGACCTCCGTCGGCAGCGGCAGCATCGGAAGGCGTCAGATCCCCATGCGGGACAGGTTCTCGAGGTCCTGGTCGGTGAGCGGGGACTTGGCCAGCCGCTCCTCGAAGACCGACCGGTTCCAGACCTCCAGGAAGTCCTGCTGCCCGATCACGGCGACCTCGCCGCGCGTGCCCGCAGATTCCCGGAGCAAGGGGTGGATGAGAAGGCGCCCCTGGGGGTCCATCGACGCGCTCTGGCCGTAGTAGTTCACGGCATTGCGCAGCCGCATGACCGCGGGGTCGAAGGCGGGTGCCTTGGCCAGCCGCTCCTCGAAGCGGCTCCAGACTCCCATCGGGTAGAGCCGGACCGACTCTCCTCGGAGGCTGGTCACGAAGTACTCGGTGCCGTACGTGGGCTCGATGAGGGCGCGGAAGACCGCGGGGACCTTTAGACGTCCCTTCTCATCCACCTTGGCGAGGGCATTTCCCCGGAGCATGGGCGTCGTGGACCACCGCGGGCCCCGGAGCGGGGGAAGCTGCGCCCCGGAGCCCCCGATGGGCCCCGAACCGCAGCTTGAACCACCCCGGAGGATGAGGAGGGAGAAGTCACCCCCTGCCGGGCCACTTTGCTCCACTCCAGGCCACCCGGAGTCTAGGCGCGCCCCCTATACCTGTCAAGAAGATGCAACAGATTTCGTCCTGGAGGAGGCGGACGAAAGAAAGGCGAAAAGCGCCTAGATGCCTAGCCGCGTATAGGCGGCGCGACTAGGTCAGAGGAACGTCAGAGACCGATGCCGGTGACGGGCTCCGTCTCGTCTCCCTCGGTCTCGCTTCGCGTCGGGGGAAAGCCGTCCGGGCCGTCCTGAATGCCGAAGGGATGCGACGTGGCTGTCAGGGAGATCATCCGGAGGACCACGCGGCCGCCCACGCGGTAGCCGATCACGAGGGCGCTTTCCGTGGGCATCAGGGTGGGGGAAGAGGCGCGTTCCCCGGGGGCGGAGACCTGCACCTGGGAGCTCAACCGGGTCGCGCCGGCGGCCAGACGAGAAACGACCAGCGCACCGGTCTCCTGGATGGCATGGGCGATATACAGGTTCCCGGCCGCGTCGAAGGCGAGAGCGGGCTCGATCTGGCTCAGCCCGTCGCTGTAGCCCAGGAACACCGGCTCCGACCACATTCCGTTGGCGCCGAGCACCGACACCGCAATGTCGGTCTCGGAGCCGGCCCGGTAGGCCCAGGCACTGTAGAGGCGTCCGTCGAGGGGGTTGGCCACGGTCACGAGGCCGCTATCCACGCCGCGTCCCAGATAGCGGGTCGGTGTGGACGCGTGGTCCACGGGACGCGCGTGCGCCGCGGTCGCGGCGGCAGCGAGGGTCAAAACAAGGGCGAGGCGGCGGCAGTAGGGGCTCCGCTCACGCATCGCTGCGCCTCCTCTCGACGAACGCGTCGAACGCGTCCACTTCCGCAAAGCGGCGCTCCAGTGAGGATCGAAGGACCTTGAGGCGGCCAAACGCGATCTTCTCGCGGGTGGGGTTCTGCTCCTCTGCCGCCATTTTCCAGCTGTAGAACGCGTTGAAGAAGAGGAGGTCGGGGAACTTGCTCTCCGCCTGCCCGGCCAGGGAATCGGACTCCCGCAGGCAGCGCTGTGCGCGCTCGCGATCGCCGAGTCGGTAGTGGGCCTCACCGAGTCCGCTCCAGGCCTGAGCCTCCAGACGCCGGTGACCTGCAAACCGAGCCTCGCCGAGGGCCGCCCGCAACAGCCGGATCCCCTCCCGCGGCTTCCCCATGGAGGCGAAGCAGCCCCCGATGTTGATCCTGACCTTGATGGCCTCGAAGCTCTCACCACTCTCCGTGTACAGCTGGGCCGCCTCGTGGTAACGCTCGACGGCCGCGCCATGCTCGGCGCGATCCGCCAAGACCCGGGCCAGCGTGTGGAGCGAGCGCGCGGCCAGGAGGAGCAGTCCCTCGGAGCGCGCGAACGCGTGCGCCCGCTCTGCCTCCATCTCGGCCAGCAGCAGGTCGCCCTGGTCGGCGTGCAGGTTCGCGAGGTTGAGCAGCGCCTGCGACCGCAGGGGGCCGCCTGCATGTTGCATCTGCCGCAGCGCCGCCCGCAGTTCCTGCTCGGCCAGGGCCAGCTTGCCCATCCGGCCGAGAGCGACCGCGAGGCTGACCCGAGCGCGGGCGACCATCTCGTCCCGATCGTTGACCTCTCCCCGATCCTCGGCCTGCCCGAGAACCTCCAGGGTGCGCTCGTAGCAGGCGAAGGCGCGCCCGAGGTCCCCCGCCCGGACGGCATCGTGCCCCTGCTCGAGCAGGACTTCCGGATCCTCGGAGGTCGGCTTCAGCTCCTCGTAGTCTTCGAGGTCCACCACGTCCGAGAAGGCCTGCACGGAGACGTTGAACACGCTGGCCAGGACGCGCAGCTTGTCGAACGAGGGGTAGCAAATCCCCTTCTCATAGCGACTGAGCTGCGAATTGTCGATCTCGCCGCCCTCGGCGCGCGCCCGCTCCTCGACCCGCCTGAGCGAGTACCCGTAGCCGGTGCGCAGGCGGCGGAGATAATTCCCCAGCCTGACGCTACCTTTGAGATCCGCCGCCTGAGGCTGCGCACCCATCGTCCACCCCCAGTGATGATCCCTCTCTACGCCGCCCTCGACATCCCGTCAATCGCCCTGCGGTTTCACGTTGCGGTGAAGGTGCAGCACAGGGCAGGAAGGGGAGGTGCACGCTAGAATACGCGTCTGCGGGAACCCCGTCCACGATGACCATACCCAGCGCTAGGCCGCGCGAGGTGCCCGCCGGGTCGCTCGGAGGGGAGATCCTCCGAGCTTTCCTGGTATTCGCGCTTCTTTTCGTGGCCCTGACCGCCACCGCCGAGCATCTGGCCTCCCGCGAGTTGGACACCCGCGCCATGGTGCGGCGGCTGGATCTGGGGCAGGACGAAGCCGAGCGGATCGCCGATGCCGTGGCCGCCCTGGCCTGGGGAAGGCACGGCATCGACTTCGACCGCCTCCGCCAGCGCCGCGAGGAGCTCGTCCAGGTGGTGGACGAGCGGCTGTGGGCCCGCTCCTTCGTGCAGTACGTGGAGGTACGGGACCGCTGGGGGACCCCCCTGCTGTTCCTGACCCGGGAGGGGGAGGAGACCGGATCCAGCTTCGGCTCCCTCCCCAGCGGGGAAGGGATGGAAGCCCTGGACGCGGTGCAGGTCGCTCGGGCACCCCTGCTGGGGGCGGCCGGTCCGGAGGGGGACGTGCGCCTGGGGGTCTCCGGCGAGCAGTTCCAGCGCGAGATCGCAGGGTTGCAGCGCTCTTTGCGGGTGCAGGTCCTGCTGGCGGCCTTCTTCGGCCTGGCCGTGCTCGGGGTGGGGTTCCTCTACGTCCTGCACCTGATCCGCCGGATCCGCAGGCTGGAGGAGGCCAAGATCCAGGCCGACCGGCGGGCGACGATGGGGTTCCTCGCCCGGGGGCTCGCGCACGAGATCCGAAATCCCCTCAACGCGATGAACATGAACCTGCAGATGCTCGAGGAGGAGCTGTCCGGTCTGCCCCAGGCCGGGACGGACTGGAGGGACATGCTCCACGACACCAAGAGAGAGGTGAAGCGCCTCGGGGACCTCGTCACTTCCTTCCTCGACTTTGCTCGAGGCAACCCGGTGCAGCTGGAGAAGCGGGACCTCAACGCGGAGCTGCGGGAGGTGGCCAGGCTGTTCCAGGCGGAATTCGCCAAGCACGGGCTGGAGCTGACCCTCGATCTGGAGCCCAGCCTTCCCCCGTGGGAGATCGACGACAAACAGTTCCGCCAGGCCGTGATCAACCTTCTCCTGAACGCCCGCCAGGTCCTCCGCAGCGGCGGCCGCGTGGTGCTGCGGTCCCGGGTTGGGTCCGGAGGGGAGATCGTGCTCGAGGTGGAGGACGATGGTCCCGGGATCCCTCCCGAGGCGCTCCCCCGCATCTTCGAGCCGTTCTTCACGACCAAGGGGGGAGGGACCGGGCTGGGACTCCCCATCGCCCAGCAGATCGTGGAGCGCCATCAGGGCCGCCTGGAGGTGGAGAGCGCGGTGGGAAACGGCACGATCTTCCGCATCCGCCTCTCCCGAAAGGTGGGACGGGTTCCCCTGCCGACGTCCCCGCAGGTGGCATCGTGACGGACGCGGAACGCCAGCGCGTGCTCGAGCTTCGCCGGGAGATCGCGGAGCACCGCCGTCTCTACTACCTGAAGAACGCGCCGGCGGTCAGCGACGCCGAATACGATGCCCTGGAGCGGGAGCTCGCTTCGCTCGAGGCCCGTTTTCCCGAGCTGCAGAGCCCGGAATCGCCGACCGAGACCGTGGGCGGCGAGCCGGCGCCCGAGTTCGCGGCGGTCCGCCACGCGATCCCCCTCCTGTCCCTCGACAACGCCTACGACGAGGCCGAGCTACGTGAATGGGAGCAGCGCCTGCTCCGCGCGCTGAGGGGCGCCCGTCCCCGCTACGTGGTGGAGCCCAAGATCGACGGGCTTTCCATGGCCCTGCTCTATCGTGGGGGAGGGCTGGAAGGGGCCTTCACGCGGGGAAACGGTGTGGTGGGGGAGGACGTCACCCACAACGTGCGCACGATTGCCTCGGTGCCGTCCCGGCTCCGTCGGCCTCTCCCTCGGCTCGACCTGCGGGGGGAGGTCTACATGCCGAAGCAGGCCTTCGCGGAGCTGAACCGCGTGCGCACCGAGGAGGGGCTGCCGGCGTTCGCGAACCCGCGCAACGCCGCCGCAGGCTCGGTGCGGCTGCTGGATGCCGCCATCACCGCCGCCCGGAACCTCGAGTGCTTCGCCTACGAGCTGGCCGCCCTCGAGGACGCGCCCATGCCGGCGACCCATGGAGAGGGCCTGGCCCTCCTGGCCGAGCTCGGGCTGCCCGTGAACCCGCTGAACCGCTCCTGCGCCGATCTGGACGAGGTGCTGGCCGTGCTCGGCGACCTCGCCGGCCGGCGCGACGCTCTCCCCTACGTGATCGATGGCGCCGTGGTCAAGGTGGACGAGCTGCACTTCCGGGGCTCGGCCGGCGCCACCTCGAAGTTTCCCCGCTGGGCGGTGGCGTACAAGTATCCGCCGGAGCAGGCGACCACTCGCGTCAAGACGATCCTGGTGCAGGTGGGGAGGACGGGTGCCCTCACCCCGGTCGCGGAGCTGGAGCCGGTCGTGGTGGGCGGGACCACGGTGTCGCGGGCCACCCTCCACAACGAGGACGAGATCCGGCGCAAGGACGTGCGTGCGGGCGACCGCGTGGTGATCGAAAAGGCGGGGGAGGTCATCCCCCAGGTCGTGCGCGTGCTGCTGGAGGACCGTCCCCCCCAGTCCGTCCCCTTCCTCATGCCGGACCATTGCCCCGCCTGCGGCTCGCAGGTGGTGCGCGAGCCGGACGAGGTCGTGGGACGGTGTACGGGCGCGGTCTGTCCCGCCAAGCGGCGGGAGGCTCTTCTCCACTACGCTTCCCGCTCGGGGATGGACATCCAGGGGCTGGGAGAGGCGCTGGTGGACCAGCTCCTGTCCAAGGGGCAGGTCCGCGACGTGGCCGATCTCTACAGCCTGGAGCTCGAGACGCTGGCGGCGCTGGACCGCATGGGGCGGAAATCGGCCTCGAACGTGCTCGCCCAGATCGACGCCTCGCG
>Ga0070695_100000801_pt1 | contig 16920 bp, 16 predicted proteins | sample KBSK1252metaG_FD_65471 | JGI IMG/M metagenome (GOLD analysis project Ga0070695, IMG submission 65471) | Corn, switchgrass and miscanthus rhizosphere microbial communities from Kellogg Biological Station, Michigan, USA - KBS K1-25-2 metaG | ecosystem: Host-associated > Plants > Roots >...
TTGACGGCGCTGCGGTCACCGCCGGTGACCTCGCGATCCTTGCGGAAGCCGCGCTTACGCTTCGACGACTTCTTCTCCAGGTTGTGGCTCCGCATCGCCGGCCGGCGCAGGATCTTGCCGCTGCCCGTCACCTTGAACTTCTTCTTCACGGATCTCCGTGTCTTGACTTTCGGCATCTCGTGTCACTCCTGCGTTCTTTGTCGGGCCGAGCAGCATCACCATGTTGCGTCCGTCCTGGAGGGGCTGCGACTCGATCTGCCCGATCTCCTTGACGTCGTCGGCGAGCCGGAGGAGCAGGTCGCGGCCCCGCTCCGGATGCGTTTGCTCCCGGCCGCGGAACATGATCGTGACCTTCACCTTCGCTCGCTGGTTGAGGAATCGCTCGACGTGTCCCTTCTTGGTGTTGTAGTCGTGGATGCCGATCTTCGGCCGGAGCTTGATCTCCTTCACCTGGATCTGGCTCTGGTGCTTGCGGGCCTGTTTCGCCTTCTGCTCCTGCTCGTACTTGTACTTGCCGTAGTCCATGATCTTGGCGACAGGCGGATCGGCCTGGGCAGCGACCTCGACGAGGTCGAGGTTCTTGCCATAGGCGTACTCGCGCGCCTCGTCCGTGGTCTTGATTCCGAGCTGAGCACCGTCGTCGTCGATCAGCCGGACCCGGGCGACGCGGATCGAATCGTTGATGCGCGTCGTGTCGCGCGGGGCTGGACGGGTCTGGTCGAACGGCCGGCGTCTGGGCCTCAAAGGCAAATCACCAAGTTGGGCTTACTCCTCCTCGTTTCGTGGTCGCAACATGAAAAGCCGCTGACATGCAGCGGCCCGTTTCCTCGTCCCAATAAATCGAACACTGGCGACTCGGTTGAACCTCCGCGGTCCGTGCGTGGGCCCGGGAGGTGAGGAACGGTCCGCCCCTGCTTTTCAGACGTCAGAGGGTAGCAAGCCTGGCGAGAAGATTCTCAAGCGAGACGGTCGACTGCTCGCCGCCGCGCTCGCGCACCGCGAGGCTCTCGTCGCTCTCGCGGTCGCCGTAGACGACCGCGACGGGGATCTTCTCGAGCTCGGCGGCGCGGATCCGCTTTCCGATGGTCTCGGTCGGCTCGCCCACGTCGGCGCGGAAGCCTGCCTCCCGCAATCGGAGCGCGAGGGTCTGCGCCGCGTCGTGGTGCGCGTCCCCGACCGGCAGCACGCGCACCTGCACCGGCGCGAGCCAGAACGGGAAGGCGCCTGCGTAGTGCTCGATCAGGATGCCGATGAACCGCTCGAGCGACCCGAAGCTCGCCCGGTGGATGACGTACGGCGTGTGCTCCTGATTGTCTGCGCCCATGTACGTCAGGCCGAAACGTTGCGGCATCTGCGAGTCGAGCTGGATCGTCCCCATCTGCCACGACCGGCCGAGTGAGTCGGTCATGTGGAGGTCGATCTTCGGCCCGTAGAAGGCGCCGTCGCCCTCGTTCAGCTCGTACTCGAGCCCGCGCCGCTCGAGCGCCGCCTGCAGGGCGGCCTCCGTGAAGTCCCACTCCTCGTCCGTGCCGAGCTTGTTGTCGGGGCGAGTCGAGAGCTCGAAGCGGTACTCGAGCCCGAACAGCTCGTAGAGGTGGGACGTGAAGTCGAGGCAGCCGAAGATCTCGTCCTCGATCTGCTCGCGGGTGCAGAAGAGGTGCGAGTCGTCCTGGGTCACGTGCCGGACGCGGGTCAGCCCGTGCAGGGTTCCCGCGAGCTCGTTGCGGTGGAGCGTCCCGGCCTCGGCGAGGCGTAGCGGCAGCTCGCGGTAGCTTCGCAGGCGGTCGCGGAAGATGAGCATGTGGCCGGGGCAGTTCATCGGCTTCAAGCCGTACGTCCGGTCGTCCTCGGGGATGAGGAACATGTTCTCGCGGAACTTCTCCCAGTGACCCGAGGTCTCCCAGAGGGTCTTGTCGAAGATCACGGGGGTCTTCACCTCGACGTAGCCGCGCTTCAGGTTCTCACGGCGCCGCAGGTCCTCGAGCACGTTCCAGACCACCATCCCCTTCGGGTGCCAGAACGGCGAGCCGGGCGAGACCTCGTCCAGGTGGAAGAGGTCGAGCTCGGTGCCGAGGCGGCGGTGGTCGCGTTGCCGCGCGAGCTCGAGTCGCTCGACGTACGCATCGAGGTCTTCCTGAGAGTAGAAGGCGGTGCCGTAGATGCGGGTCAGCTGCGGGTTGGCCGCGTCGCCGCGCCAGTACGCGCCGGCGAGGCCGGTCAGCTTGAGCGCCTTGATCGGCTTCGAGTCCTGCAGGTGGGGGCCGCGGCAGAGGTCGGTGAAGTCGCCCTGCGTATACAGGGAGATGTCGCCTTCGGCGGTGTCGACCAGTTCGAGCTTGTACGGGTCCGAAGCGAAGAGCTTCCGCGCCTCGTCTCGTGAGATCTCCTGCCGCACCCACGCGCGGCCCTCCGCTAGCTCGCGGTCGATTTGAGCCTGGATCTTCTCCAGGTCCTCCTCGCGAATCGGCTCGGGGAAATCGAAGTCGTAGTAGAAGCCGTTCTCGATCGGCGGCCCGATCGCCAGCTTCACGCCCGGATAGAGCTGAGTCACCGCCTCGGCCAACAGGTGCGCGGACGAGTGGCGTAACACTGCGAGAGCATCCGGATCCTGCTTGTCGCGCGTGGTGAGGAACTGGATTTTCTCCCCGTCGATGAGCGGCAGCCGCACGTCTTGCACGCGCCCGTCGACGCGTACGAGAACGGCTTGCTCGGCGAGCTTGGGCCCGATCGCGCGCGCGGCGTCGAGCCCGGTCGCGCCGTCGGGAAGTTCGAGGTCTGAGTTGTCGGGAAGGACGACCTTCATGGATGAACCGGCCAAGGATATGCACCCCCGCGAGGACGACAGGAACGAGGAACTGGAGGAGTCTCCGGTGCCTGATCCGACCGCGAAAGACACGGACGGAGAGGACGACCCGGAGGCCGACTAGCGGGGTGTCGTGATGCGCTCGGAGCGCATCGTTCGAGTCTAGCCGCCGAACTCCATGAGGATCCAGGGCGCGGTGTGCTCGTCGTCGGCCCCGTGCCGCGAGACCTCGACGAAACCCGCCCGCTGCCAGGCACGGACGGCACCTTCGTTCCACGCGTAGGGGTCGACGGTCACTCGCTCCCGGCCGCGCTCCTCGATCAGGTGCTCGGCCATTGCGCGCCCCGCGTCCGGGCCGAGCCCGCGGCCGCGGGCGGCCGGGATCAGGAACATGTCGAGCCCTTCGGGGTGTACCTGGAGGAAGCCGATCGGCTCCTCCCCTTCTTCGACAATCCACGCCTCGACGTCGTTGCGCGCGAGCCGCTCCTCCATCTCGGCGCGGGTGAAGGTCTCGCCGTCCCAGTAGCGCGCGACGTCAGGGTCGGCGTGCCAAGCGACGAGACGATCGACATCGTCCGCGTCGGCCGGCCGCAGCACCGTCAGTCGTCCTCGTACGAGAACTCCCATTCCACTGTCACGCCCTCGGTCGCACCGCCGGCGCTGCGGTAGAGCGCGTTCGCCGGGCCGTTGCCCGGGTCGGTGAGCACGAAGCCGACGCGGATGCCCCGCTCGCGCGCGAGCTCGCCCAGTCGCGCGAAGAGACCCGAGCCGATACCGCGGCGCTGGTGATTCTCGGCCACGTCCACCTCGTAGACGAAGAGCTTCGCCCGGTCGCCATGACGCCGCGGAAGCTCATGCGCGAGCACGAAGCCGACGGGCAGCTCACCGTCGAACGCGACGAGCATCAGCGTGTGCGGATCCGCGAGGAGCGCTTCCGGGTCGCCCGGGCCGTCGTTCGTCGCGAGCTCGCGCACGACGTCCTCATCGCCCGGTGCGAGCAGGCGAATCGAGATTCCGTCCACGCCCGTTGCCGACTCAGGGACCTCGTCCACCGCAAGGAGGATCGCATGCCCGGCAAAAGACCGAGCGTCAAGAACGAGAAGCAGTACGAGAAGCTGAAGGAGAAGGGGATGTCGAAGGAGCGCGCGGCGAAGATCGCGAACTCGCCGGGCGCGTCGAGCAGAGGCGGCAAGGCCTCGGGTTCCGGCACCCGCCGCAGCAACTCGAGCCAGGGCGGCACGACCGCCCAGAAGAAGGCCGCGGGGCGCAAGGGCGGCCGCGCGACGGCGCGGAAGTCCTAGAAAGAAAAGGGGGGCGCCTCCTGCGAGGCGCCCCCCTACGGCGAAGCCGTATCGGCTTGATTAGCCAACGGGGACGACGTTGCGAGCCTCGGGGCCCTTTTGACCCTCAGCCGGCTCGAACTCGACGCGCGAGCCCTCGGCGAGGGACTTGAAGCCCTCAGAGCTGATCGCGCTGAAGTGAACGAAAACGTCCTTGCCGCCCTCGTCCGGGGTGATGAAGCCGTACCCCTTCGCGTCGTTGAACCACTTAACGGTTCCGGTTGCCATATGAAAAACACCTCCCTCCGCGGAAGTTCTGAACGGACGGGAGGCGCAATGGACGCGCGACCGGGTCTCGCTCTAGTGCTAGTGCCGACCCAACGGTAGCGACAATCCGCATCTCATGCACCTGCTCGCCGCTCCCGACAAGTTCCGAGGGACGCTCAGCGCCCGCGAGGCGGCGGCCGCGATAGCCGCCGGAGCGGCCAGCGCAGGCTGGACTGCGACCGAGCTCCCAGTCGCGGACGGCGGCGAGGGAACGCTCGACGTCCTGGGCGGCGGCAACCGGCGAACGACCGTCACGGGTCCGCTCGGCCGCCCGGTCGAGGCGGAATGGCGCCTCGAGAAGAACGGCACCGCACTCATCGAGGCGGCACTCGCCTGTGGGCTCACGCTCGCCGGTGGACCGGACGCGAACGACCCGCTTGCGGCGACGAGTCACGGAGTCGGCGAGCTCGTCGTTGCCGCGATCGCCGAGGGCGCCGAGCGGGTCGTCGTCGCCGTCGGCGGAGTTGCTTCCACCGACGGTGGGGTCGGGGCTGTCGAGGCTCTGCCGACGCCCCTGCCAATCCCGCTCGACGTCGCGTATGACGTCGAGGCTCGGCTACTCGACGCGGCGGACATCTTCGCGCCGCAGAAAGGAGCGACGCCCGAGCAGGTGCTGATCCTGCGCGAGCGCCTCGCGGAGCTCGGCCTCCCCGACATTCCCGGCTCCGGTGCGGCCGGAGGCCTCGCCGGTGGACTGGCGGCCATCGGCGGGCGGCTCCTCCCCGGCTTCGACCTCGTTGCGGAACGAGTCGGTCTCGACCAGCAACTCGCTCGGGCAGATCTCGTCGTCACCGGCGAGGGCCGGATCGACGCCACCTCGTTCACGGGAAAGGTCGTGGGCCGCGTGCTCGCCCGCGCGGCGGAGGCAGGCATCGACGCGCTTGTGGTCGCGGGAAAGGTTGCGCCTGACAGCCCCACCGACGCGCCTTCGCTCGTCGAGCGCTACGGTCCCGAGAGCGCGTTCGCCGAGCCTGCGAAGTGCCTGACGGAACTTGTCGCAACCGCTCTAGCGACTCGCCGCAACGGACCCTAAGCTGCAGGCCCGAAAGCATGCCCAAGCCAGTGGAAAGACACGGACCGCGCCTCACCTACCGCCCTGGCCTCGACGGCCTGCGCGCGATCGCCGTCGCGGGTGTCTTCCTCTACCACTCGCGAATCGACTGGCTGCCGGGCGGCTTTCTCGGCGTCGATCTCTTCTTTGTTCTCAGCGGCTACCTGATCACGTCGCTCTTGCTCGTGGAGTGGGAGGCGCGCAACCGCATCGACCTGCGCCGCTTCTGGCTGCGGCGCGCGCGGCGCCTGCTGCCGGCGCTCGTCGTGGTCGTGCTCGCGGCGCTCATCCTCGCGGCGATCTTCGCGCGCGACGACCTCGCGAGAACCCGCGGCGACGCGATCAGCTCGCTCCTCTACTACACGAACTGGCACGAGATCATCGCCAACCACTCGTACTTCAACCTCATGGGCCGCCCGTCGCTGCTGCAGCACCTCTGGTCGCTGGCAGTGGAGGAGCAGTTCTACGTCATCTGGCCACTACTGCTCGTGCCGGGGCTCGTCCTCCTCGGCCGCAAGCGGCTGCCCTTCCTCGTCGCCGCCGGCATCGCCGGCTCCGCGACGCTCATGTGGGTGCTCTACAACCCGACCGATCCGACGCGCGTCTGGAACGGCACCGACACGCGCGCCTTCCTGCTCCTCATGGGCATTCTCCTCGCGCTCGTCTGGCCGTATGTCGAGCGCCTGCGCCGGGGATTGCCGCTGCTCGAGCTCTTCGGCGTCGCCGCGCTCGTCGCGACCGTCCTCCTCTTCCGGCAGATGCACGACTACGACCCGACGCTCTGGCAGGGTGGCGACCTCGCCGCCTCGTTCTGCTTCGTCGTCCTCATCGCGGCAGTCGCGCACCCCGGGACCGGGCTCGGCGAAGCGCTCGGCGTGCAGCCGCTGCGCTGGCTCGGGGAGCGGAGCTACGGGATCTACCTCTGGCACTGGCCGGTCATCGAGCTCATGCGGCCGGGCGTCGACATCTCGTGGACGGGGCCGGGGGTCGTCGTCGCGCAGGCCGCGATCGTCCTGACCGCAGCCGAGCTTTCGTACCGCTTCGTCGAGCAGCCGATCCGCACCGGAAGCCTGCAGCGGCGGCTCGCGGAACGCCCGCGGCGGTTGCGGCTCGAGCTCGTCGGCGCGGGAGCGATGGGCCTCGTCGCCGCGTTCGCGATCCTCTTCGTCGTCCCCAAAGCCGTCAACCCGATCACGAGCTATGTCAACCCACCGAAGGTGCACGCGGCGACGAAGCGTTCGCACCCCCGCACCACGACGCAGCCGCATCAGGTCAGCCAGCACACCGGCGACACTGCGAAGCAGCCGCTCCACGCCCTGCCGCCCGGCCGGATGCTCGCGCTTGGCGACTCGGTGATGCTCGACTGCCAGCGCCCGCTGAAAGCGGCACTCAACCACCGCGTTCGTGTCGATGCGACGGTGGGCCGCCAGATCGCCGACACGATTGACGAGCTCAACAAGCTCCGGAAGCATCACCGGCTGCCGAAGACGCTCGTGATCCAGATCGGCAACAACGGCCCGCTCTGGTACCACGACCTCGTCAACCTACAGCGCGCTTTGCGTGGGATTCCGGACATCGTCTTCGTCAACGTCCGCAACGCCACGAGCTGGCAGGACGAGTCGAACCACGCACTCGCCAGCTGGCTGCGCGGCTGGCGGGCCGCCCACCTGGCCGACTGGTACGGGAACTCGACGAACAAGATGCTCTCGGACGGCACGCACCCCTGGCCGTACGGGTGCGTTATCTACGCGCACTTGATCAAGGACACACTGCGCTCGACCTAGACGGCGGGTTCGCCGGCCGAAGCGAGCTCCTCCTGCGGCGATCGGGTGATGAGGAGCGCGATTGCCGCGCCGGCCGCGTACCCGACGAGCACCGCGGCGAGGGAGCCGCCGAGCCCCGGCTTCTGGGTCATGTTCCAGACGACCCCGAAGACGATGCCGAGGTTCGAGAACTCGACCACCCAGAGGCCGGGATGGAGCGCCATCCGCCGCGCCTCGGGGCCGAGCGGGCCTGGGCCGTTCGCCTGCAGCGCCGCGCCGAGCTTGTGTCCCGTCCGCTCGGCGATACCCGCGCCCTGAGCAATCAGCACCACGAGCGCGCCGATCCCGACGTCGATCCAGCGCGTGCTCCACGACCACGGGAAGGTCGTCTCGCTCGTCAGGTAGGCGCCCGTGCCGAAGAGGCCGAGGATCGCGACCGGAAAGAGCTTCCCGACCTTGCCGGCCATCATCCCCCACGGCGCAGCCTGTTCGACAGTGCGCGCGGCGCGGAGCTGCAAAAGGCAGACGAGGAGCACCGAGCCCGCGCCGATCCCGACGAACAGCGACATCAGATGCACATAGAGGACGTAGTGGTACGTATTCACGGCTTCTCCTTGTAGTAGACCCCTTGAAGGCCGAGACTAGGCGAAGCCGCAGACGGGTTCAAGAGCGTCGGCCCACCGCAGTGATCCGTTCGCGCACCTGGCGGGCCATCGGAATGTTCTTCTTGCGCTCATAGCGTTCGAGCGCATTTCCAAAGGCAGCTGCAGCCTCATCGCCACGCCCGGCGGCCTGGAGCACCTCCGCGAGATCCCACCACGCTGCAGCTTGGTCGTTGAGCCCGTCTGACCTTTCGACCGCATCGACGGCCTCGCGTGCCGCCTCCTCCGCCTCCGCATGCTCGCCGCGGTGGGAGTGGACGAGAGCATGTACTTGCCGCCAAGGAAGACTCGACTCATCGTCTTCCTCGAGCTCGCGCGCCCGGTCCGCGAGCGCCTGCGCCTCATCGAAGCGGCCAAGCACACAGAGCACCCGGCCGAGGAGGGAGAGGTAGAGCGTGAGATATGGCAGCTGCTCACGCTCCTCGAGCCATTCGCAGACCAGTCTCAGCCGAGCTGCGGCCTCCTCGTGGTCTCCCCGCAGGAGAGCGATCTCCGCGACGCGCCACTCCAGAAGCCGCCGTCCGTCCAGCTCGTACTGACGAGCATTCGCCTCGAGCGCAAGCGGCATCGCCTCATCGAAGCGGTCGAGCATCGCGAGCAGCCAGGCCCGACTGGCGAGCGACAACGGCGCGGGCGCCTCGGGGAGCACGGCGTCAAGCCGTCGCAGCGCCTCGTCCGCCGGCAGCGGCCCCGCCACGAGTGGCACTTCGAGCCAGAAGAGCCCGGCTCGTTGCTGGCCTGCGAGCCTGGCGTGCTCGATGGCTCTTCTGCTCGCCTCCTCCCAGTCGGCGAACTGCTGGCGGCCGTTGGCGACGGCGAGCCCAAGAACCTCCCAGACGTGTACGAGCGACGCATGGTCATTCGCCTGTTCGAGCAGCGGCAGCGCGGCCAGCAGTAGCGGCTCGACCTCCTGCGAGGAGCCGCTGAGATTGAACCAGTGGTAGGCGGCCATGGCGCGGGCGAACGCCTCACCCGACTCGTCGCCGAGCGCAGCTGCGCGATCCGCAGCGGCGGTGAGCATGGCGTGTGCACGCCGCGAGTCGTCGACGAAGAGCGTGGCCGCGAGATCGACCTCGAGCAGGACATCAAGCCGGAGTGGTCGCGTCAGATCGAGCGCTCGCTCGAGCAGCGCGCGGGCGGTGCGGCGATCTTCCCGCCACAGCGCTCGGCGCCCCGCCGCGGCGAGCCGGTCTCCGGCGCGCTCGGCAAGCCCGTCGACCGGCTGACCGAGCTCCTGCCGGTAGCCCACTGCCCGTTCGAGGTGATAACCGACGAGCTCGTCGAGCTCGACGAGCTCGGCATGCGTCTCGAGCCAGTCGGCGAAACGCGCGTGGAGCTCTGCGCGAACGCTCTTCGGCAACGCCTCGTAGGCCGTGTCCCGGATCAGCAGATGGCGGAACCGGAAGCCGTCGTCGCCGGCGAGCTGCGCCCGGTCGGGCCGGACGAGCTCGCGCCGTACGAGCGCGGTCAGTCGTGCCGTCACCTGCTCCTCCTCCGGCGCAAGCGCCTGCACGGCCCCGCGATGGAACAGCTCGCCCTCGACGGAGCCGCGTTGCAGGACGCGCCGTTCCGACTCCTCGAGCTGGTCGAGGCGCGCCGTGAGCAGGGCCTTCAGGGTGGGCGGCACCTCCACGTCCTCGCTCTCGCGAGCCATCGCCAGCATGTCGGAGAGGAAGAGCGGATTGCCACCCGCAGCGTGGCCGATTCGCTCGGCCAGCTCTTCTCGCACCTCGCTGCGCATGAGTTCCTCGGCCTCCGCGTCGTTCAGCGGCTCGAGCCGCAGGACATTCGGCCAGGCCGGACGCCGGTCGAGGAGCTCCGGACGCGCCGTGCAGAGCAGCAGGAGAGGAGCTGCCGTGAGCAGCGCCGTCGCCTCGACCAGGTCGAGGAAGGTCTCCTCACCCCACTGGATGTCGTCGAGGACGACGATGAGCGGCGCCTGCTCCTCGAGCAGCTTGCGAAACGCCCACGCGATCTGATCGGCACTCGTCGCCTCCTCGCTCTCGCCGAGCAGAGAGCGGATCGCCGTGGCGGCACTTGGTTCGGAGGGAAGCGCGGCGAGCTGCTTGACGACCTCCACCACGGGCCAGTAGGTGATCCCCTCGCCATACGGAAGGCAGCGACTCCGCACAGCACGCGCTTCGACGGATCCGAGCGCCTCGGCCACCAGCCGCGACTTGCCGACCCCGGGCTCGCCCACGACTGTCACGAGCTCGCACTTTCCCTCCGAGCGCGTTCGTTCCCACGCCTGCCGGAGCGCGGCGAGCTCCGGCACTCGGCCGACGAAGCGGGTCGCATGGCTCCGCTCCAGCTCGCCGCGCACGTCCAGCAGCCGGAAGGCCGGTACCGGCGCCGACTTGCCCTTCAGCGGCAAGGGGTCGACGGAGTCGGCCCCGACGCTCTCGCGCACGAGCCGGAGCGTCCCCTCGCCGATGAGGATCGTCCCGGGATCCGCCGCCTGCTCGAGCCGGGCGGCGACGTTCACCGCGTCGCCGGTCGCGAGCCGCTCGGCTGTGCCCGTCACGACCTCCCCGGTATTGATCCCGATACGCGCTTGCACGCCGAGCTCAGGCAATGCATCCCGCATCTCGACCGCGGCACGACAGGCGCGCAGCGCGTCGTCCTCGTGCGCCACCGGCACGCCGAAGACCGCCATCACCGCGTCGCCGATGAACTTCTCCACGGTGCCGCCGTGCGCTTCGACGATGCCGCGCATGCGCTCGAAGTAGCGTGCGAGCAGCGCGCGCAGCGCCTCGGGATCGCTCGACTCGCCGAGCGCGGTAGATCCGGTGACGTCGCAGAAGAGGACGGTGACGGTCTTGCGCTGCTCGTCCTCCGCACCGGCGAGCGATGCCGCGCAGAACGGGCAATAGACGAACTCGCCCGAAATCTCCTTGCCACAGGACGGACAGGTCACAGCGTGAATCTACGGCGAGATCCAACGCGACACTAGGCTTGGGACGTGGATCCCGAACGCGCAGCAGAGCTGCTCCGCGCCGAGCGGCTGAGGATCGAGCGGTCGCTCGCCACCCGCCAGCACTCCGACGACGGCGAGGAGGCGGACGACCAGGATCCCGGGAACCTCGCCTCCGACCTCTATCAGGACGAGCTCGACGAGGGTCTTCGCTCGGACCTCACGTTGCAACTCGCGGCCATCGAGCGTGCCGAGGCGCGCCTGGCAGCCGGTACCTACGGCCTGTCGGTCGAGAGCGGCGATCCGATCCCGGACGAACGCCTCGAGGTGTCTCCGACGGCTGAGCTCACGGTCGAAGAAGAGCGCGCGCGGTACGGCTAGGAAACCTCCTAACTAGCCGACCGCCTCGACGATCGCATCGAGGCCGCCGGCGAGGACGTCTTCGTCGATCACGAGCGGCGGCGCGAGGATCAGGACGTTGCCGGAGCGCCCGCCACGGCCGACGAGGACACCGCGTTCGCGGAGCTCACGCTGCTTTTCGCCCGCAAGCTCGGCATCCGCGAGCTCGAGGCCGAGAAAGAGGCCGCGGCCGCGTACGTCCGCCACGGTCGTGAGCTCGTTCTCTAGGCGGGTGAGAGCGTGTGCCCCGAGCCGTGCGGATCGCTCGACGAGGCCCTCTTCGCGGAGCACGTCGATCGCCGCGCACCCCGCCGCAGCGTTCAGCGCGTTCGCGAGGAACGTGGACGTGACCGCGTCCGGCTCCCACGTCGTCATCAGCTCAGAGCGGCCGAGCAGGGCGCCGAGCGCGAGCCCGCCGCCGATTCCCTTCCCCACCGTCATCAGATCCGGGACGACGCCCTCGTGCTCCGACGCCCACATGCGACCGCTGCGCCCGAAGCCGCACTGGATCTCGTCGAAGACGAGCACAGTCCCCGTTCGATCGCAGAGCGCCCGCAGGCCGCGCAGGAATCCGTCCGGAGGGAGTACGACGCCGCCGTTGCCCTGGATCGGCTCGACGAGGATGCACGCGGGCGGCTCGACTCCCGAGGCGGGATCCGTGAGGGCGTGCTCGAGCAACGCCAATGCCGCCTCGCCCGGGTCGCGGTCGCCGGCCCAGGGGCTCCGGAACGGATCCGGGTACGGGATGAAGTGCGCGTCGGCGATGACGCCGAACTGCTCGCGGTAGGCGCGCTTGCCTGTGTAGCGCAGCGCGCCGACGGTGCGACCCGGATACGCGCCCGAGAAGGTGATCACGTTCCGGCGACCCGTCGCGGCGCGCGCCAGCTGGACGGCCACCTCGTCCGCCATCGCGCCGGTGATCGCGAGCAGGACGCGGTCGAGCTCCGGCGGCGCGATCGCGCCGAGCCGCTCGTAGAGCTCGGCCCGCACCTCCGCCGGAGCAGCCGACGGGCAGTGCGTCATCACGCCCGCCTGCGCGTGGATCGCCTCGGTCACACGCGGGTGGCAGTAGCCGACATTCGCGACGGCGAACCCGGCGTAGAGGTCGAGGTAGGCGCGGCCCTCGGCATCCCAGACGTGGCTGCCCTCCGTCCGCGCCCAGACGACCGGCTCAGGCTCCCAGAAGGTGCGCATGCCGGTGCCCTCGAGTGCGCGGATCCGCTCCCGCACGTCTTCCGACGACGCGGTCATTCGCCCACGATCGTGCGGCTCTGCTCGGGCGCCGCCGCGAGTGCCGTCTCGAAGGCTCGATCGAGCTCGGGGCTGCGCGATCCGGTCGTGTACGTCAGCCGCGTCGCCATCGCCGGAATAGCATCTCACGCGATGGCGGACCGGTCGCTCTTCGTGGCAGCGCTGCAAACGGCGGGATTCCCCGGCGATCCGGTGGCGACGCTCGCGCAGTTCGAGCGGAATGTTCGCTCGCTTCGTTCCACGTTCGACGGGCTGCAACTCGTCGTCGCGCCGGAGCTCTATCTGATGGCGCTGCCACCTCTGCTCGACGAGGACGGCGTCGCGCCCGAGGACCTCGCGGTCGACGTCCCGGGCGACCTCACGGCCGAGCTCGCGGCGCTGGCCCGCGAAACCGGGCTCTGGCTGATCCCCGGCAGCGTCTACGAGCGCGTCGGAGACTCCGTCGCGAACACCGCCCTCGTCCTCTCGCCCACCGGCGAGCTCGTCGCGACCTATCGCAAGTGCTTCCCGTGGCAGCCGTACGAGACGACTCAGCCGGGCACGCACACAGTCTGCTTCGAGATCGACGGCGTCGGCCGCTTCGGAATCGCGATCTGCCACGACGGCGCTTTCCCCGAGATCTTCCGCTCGCTCGCGTGGCAGGGGGCCGAGGCGATCTTCCAGGTGACCCTGACCGGAACCTCCGACCGCGACGCCGAGACGGTGGTCGCGCGGGCGAACGCGATCGTCAACCAGGTCGCGGTCGTGAACGTCAACGCTGCGGCTCCGGTCGGGAACGGCCGCAGCCTCGTGATCGACGCCGAGGGTGCCGTGCGTTACGAGGCCGGCGTCGGCGAAGAGGTCGTGACGGCCGTGCTCGACCTCGACCAGGTCGCGCGCGTCCGCGAACGCGGCAGCTTCGGGCTCAACCGGCTCTGGGAGGAGATGGACCGCGTCGGGCCAGGGCTCGACCTCCCGCTGTACGGCGGCTACCGGCCGCGGCCTCGGTAGAGCTCCAGCACTGCCTTTCGAGGCAGCGCACGAACCACGCGTCCCTCGCGTCCGGTCGTGTCGACCGCGGCCCAGAGCGAGCAGAGCACCGCTTCCTCGGTCGCGTCGACGGCGGCCTGGAAGAGCGGATTGAGCTCGCGGTCTGGGAACGAGCGCTCGCCCGAAGTAGCGAAGGCGACGAAGATCTCGCCGCTCCCGTGATGTGCGACCGAGCCTGCGCGCGCCAGGCCGAGCCCGGCGCGGCGCGCGAGCCGCTCGAGCTGCGGCGGCGTCAGCGGCGCGTCGGTCGCGACGACGGCGATGCAGCTGCCGCCGGGCGCGGGCGCCTCGTCGGGACGCTCGTCGAGCAGCCGTCCCACCGGCACGCCGTCGACACGGAGCTGCCCGCTCGAGCCGAAGTTCGTGAGCAGGAGGACGCCGACCGAGTGCTCGCCGGCGCGGCGGCTCGACGAGCCGATGCCGCTTTTCCAGTCGAAGCAGCTCATCCCGGCACCGGCGCCGACGGCGCCTTGCTCGAAGTCGGCGGACGCGTCGGCCACCGCACGCGCGACGTCCTCCGGCTGCACGTGCTTGACGCGCGCGTCCGAGAGCCAGCTGTCGTCGCACTCCCCCACCACCGGGATCACGACGTCGGAGACGCCGACGCGCGGGTCAGCCGCCATCGCAACCGACACCGCTCCGTCGTAGACGCGGCCGACCGCGTGCGTCGACGTGAGGTACACGGGCGTGTCGAGCCGTCCCCACTCGCGGATCTCGAGCGAGCCGGTCAGCTCTCCCGCGCCGTTGAGAACGGCGGTGCCGGCCGGCACCGGCAGCGCCGGCGGGACGACTGCGGTCACGCCGGTCCGCTCGACCGTGACGTGCCCGACGATGACGCCGACGTCGGCGATCGAGTTCCGCGGCCCGGGCTCGAGCGTGCCGATGACGATGCCGTCCTCGCGAGGGCGTGGCATGGTCCGACCCTAATGCTGCCGCCGTTCGTCTGGAGCGACGACTGCCTCGGCCACGAGCCGAAGTCCGAGATCTGGGTGGGCGAGCGCACGCCCGCGACGGAGGTGCCGGCGCGAGCGCACGCGATTCGCGACGCGCTCATCGCGGCCGGCGCCGAGGAAACCGCTGCAACGCCGCACGACGACGAAGCCCTGCTTGCGGTGCACGACCCTGCGCTCGTCGAGTTCCTGCGCACGGCGTGGGACGAGTGGTCGGCCGCCGACCTGCCCTCCGATCGCGTCGTTCCGTACATCTTCGCCCGCGCCGAGCTGACCAGCGGCCGTCTGCCCGCGACGCCCGTCGCGGTCTCGGCGCGACCCGGCCTCTTCGCCTACGACACGATGACCCTGATCGGCCCGGGCACCTGGGAGGCAGCACGGGGCGCCGCCGACGCCGCGCTCACCGCCGTCGACCTCGTCGCCGACGGCACGCCGCTCGCCTACGCGTGCACACGGCCGCCCGGCCACCACGTCACCCGCTCGCTCTACGGCGGCTCGTGCTACCTCAACAACGCGGCGATCGCCGCGGCTGGGCTCGTCGCACACTTCGATCTCGTCGCCGTCGTCGACGTAGACGCGCACCACGGAAACGGGACGCAAGAGCTGTTCCGCGGACGCAGCGACGTCCTCACCGCGTCCGTCCACGTCGACCCCGGCGCGGGCTGGTTTCCGCACTTCCTCGGCTTCGCGACGGAGAGCGACAGCTCGAACCTCAACCTGCCTCTCGCGCCCGGTACGAGTGACGACGACTGGCTCGCCGCCGTGCGTCGGGCCGCAGCGTTCGTCGAGCCCGCCCGCGCACTCGTCGTCGCGCTCGGCGTCGATGCCGCGGCCGGCGACCCCGAGAGCCCGCTCGAGGTGACAGCCGCCGGCTACCGCGAGGCCGGGCGGATCCTCGCCGAGCTCGGCCTCCCCACCGTCGTCGTCCAGGAGGGCGGCTACGACCTCGCGACGATCGGCACCCTCGTCGTCGAAACCCTCACAGGTCTCGCAACGGTGTAGAAAACGCGGATGAAACCGCTCCCCGCAGGGGGCACGATCGGCGTCGGCGCGTTCGCCAGCTCGTACGACATGCGCTCGGAGGTCGAGCGCGGCGTCGAATGGTGGGAGTCCCGTGGCTACCGGGTCAAGCTCGCGTCGGGCGTCTACGCGCGCGACGACTACGTCGCCGGCGACGCGCGCAGCCGCGCCGACGACCTGCACGCTCTCTTCGCCGACCCGGAGGTGGACGTCGTCCAGACCCTCCAGGGTGGCTTCGGCTCGAGCGAGATGATCCCCCACCTCGACTTCGACCTCATCGCCGCCAACCCGAAGCCGTTCGTCGGCTACTCCGACATCACTTCGCTGCACGTGCCGATCCGGCAGCGCTCCGGGTTCCCCACCTTCTACGGATACGGGCTCATGGGGGTCGGCGACCCCGAGACGAGCGCGTTCACCCACGAGCGCGAGCTCGCCGTCCTCAGCGGCGACGTCACGGGACCCGTCCCGCCCGACCCCGACGATCCCTATGTGCGGGCGATCGCGCCCGGCCGCGCGACCGCGCGGCTCGTCGGCGGCTGCCTCTGGCTCCTGTTGCAGACGCTCGGGACGCCGTGGGAGCTCGAGACCGAGGGGACGATCCTCTTCTTCGAGGACACGCACGCACCGCCGTACTACATCGACGGCCAGCTGACGCAGCTCCGCCACGCCGGCAAGCTCGACAACATCGCGGGTGTCGTCGTCGGCGAGATGTGGAAGTGCGACTACGGCGACCTGTCGCGCGACGTCTCCGACTGGCGCGCGACGAGGTCGATCGAGGACGTGCTCGACAAGCACCTGCAGCCGCTCGGCGTGCCGGTGCTCTACAAGCTGCCGCTCGGCCACGGCAAGCACCTGGCTTCCATTCCGCTGGGGGTCCGTTATACGCTCGACGCGGACGAACGGACGTTGACGGTCGACGAGACGCCGTTCGAAGGCTGAGGGAGGGCTAGATGAGTAAGAAGTGGCTTGCGGCGGTACCTCTGGCAATCACCGCGCTGATCTTCGCGACGGCCGCGACCGGCTCCGGTTCGAGCTCGAAAGGCGGTGGAACTTTCAAGCTCGGCACGGCCTCGGGCATCGACTCGCTGAACCCGTTCGTCGCGTTCAACCAGGACGCCTACAGCGCGTTCGAATACATCTACCCGATCCTCGTCCAGTACGACAGCCACCTCCACTACGCGCCGTTCTTCGCGACCTCATGGCACGCCTCGAAAGACGGCAAATCGTGGACGTTCAAGACCCAGCCGCACGCCAAGTGGAGCGACGGCAAGCCGCTCACGGCAGCAGATGCGGCCTGGACGATCAACACCGACGTCAAGTACAAGGACGGCGCTACCGCGAACGTCGCCGGCCTCGTCTCGCACATCACGGGCGCGAAGGCCCCAAACGCGACCACCCTCGTCGTCAACTATGACGGGAGGGTTAACCCGAGCTGGGTGCTCGGCCAGTTCCAGCAGTACGCCATCCTGCC
>Ga0070695_100000803_pt1 | contig 16885 bp, 15 predicted proteins | sample KBSK1252metaG_FD_65471 | JGI IMG/M metagenome (GOLD analysis project Ga0070695, IMG submission 65471) | Corn, switchgrass and miscanthus rhizosphere microbial communities from Kellogg Biological Station, Michigan, USA - KBS K1-25-2 metaG | ecosystem: Host-associated > Plants > Roots >...
TGCTCAATCGTGACGACATCGATGCCAAAGCCGACGCGTTTATTGATTTTCTCAGAGATCGAGTGCTGGGCAGGACGTTCGACGACGGCTTCGGGACCACCCACCGCGTGCAGACGTTTGCCGATCTCGACCGGCTGTTTCGCTCGATCTTCGACGGACTCGAAGTCATCTCCGGGGGTCGGAGCGACACGTGGCGCACTCACCACATCGCCACGATGCGGAAGGTGCGCAACCGGCTGCTGAATATTTCGACGCGCTGCAAGGGGCTGGTCACCGACGACGGTCCGTCCAGCGATCTCCCTTGGCAGAAATTTCAGGATCGCACGGTCTATGTCATCGACATCGCCAACGTGGATCCGCTGGGCCAGGATCTCGTCTTTGCCCGCGTCGTCTCGAAGCTGCGCGAGCAGCTCGAGCGCCGGGAGCTGGGCGTGGACGCGGTGGTGGTGTTCGTCGATGAGCTCAACAAGTACGCACCCGGTGACGGTCCCGATACGTACGTGAAGAAAATGTTGCTCGATATCTCGGAGCGAGGCCGTTACCTCGGCCTGGTGCTGTTCGGCGCGGAGCAGTTCCGGTCGCAGGTCCACCGCCGCGTCGTGGGCAACGCCGGAACGCAGATTTTTGGCCGCATGGACATGGATGAGTTGGCGACGCCGGGTTATCAGGTGCTCACGCCCGCGACCAAGAGTAAGCTCGCGACGCTGCCGATCGGCGAGCTGATGGTGCGGCATCCCCACTTCACGCAGCCGATCTTCATTCGCTTTCCGAAACCGCCCGTCTTGCGCGGCCGGGACGGCGTGGAGCGGTTTCCGCCGGCGGCGGATGTCCCGTTCGACGACGCGGTCGTGCGCCAGCTGGTGCGCCTCGATCGCCGCGTCAGGCCGAACCAGGTGAAGGATCTGATCGCGGACCGCGAACAGGATGACGTGCGGCGCGCGCTCGCGACGGTGCGCCGCACGCGACCTGACGACGTGCTGGCCTACTTCCGGAAGGTGCTGGGCGCTCGCGTAGACGCCGAGGCAAGCCGGCCGCGGGAGCACCAGGCGGTGCCGCCTCTCAACTCGATTTCCGACGAGCCCTACTGACATGACTCAGCGCCACGTCGTAGCCCTCACTTTGGCGGTGGCTGCGTGCGGCAGAGGTGGGGGGGGTCCGAAGGTCGCGCTGCGGTTCCATCCGCCAGCCGGCGCGGTGTATCGCTACGCACTCGAGCAACGGACGCTGATCAGCATCGAGTCTGGTCCGCTTGCCGCGATGGGCAAGCAGCGGCTCTTCATGCGCGTGCTCTTCACGCAGACCGTCAAGGGACCGACCGAGGGTGGGACCGAAGTGGACGTGGTGTTCGAGTCCATGGAAATGGAGATCCCGGGAGTCTCGCAGGCTGTCATCGCGCGCGAGCTCGCGAAAATGAACGGAATGCGCAGCACCCTTGTCTACAGTGAAGCCGGGAAAGTCGTCCGGAGCCACTTCGAGCCGACCCCGGGGACGCCGGCCGAGCTGACGCGGCAGATGTCGAGCGGCGTGACGGCGATGACCTTTGGCTTCCCCGATCACCCCGTCGGCGAAGGCGACTCCTGGACCTTTACGACGGACCTGCCGCTTCCTCAAGTGCCCGGGGGGACCAATGGATCACAGGCTGGCCCCGCGGTCTCGACGCTGACCGTGCGCGAGATCCGCATCACCGGGGTCGATACGGCCGTGGTCGTGGACATCAAGACGGCGTTCCCGACGGGACCGATCCCGATCACCTCCGGCGGGCAGTCCGGTACCATCAAGCTCGAGGGCGACCTCGCCGGCCATCAGCAGTTCTCGATCTCTCGGGGCGCGATCCTCGATGGGACGGTCAAGGGCAATACGAAGATGCATCTGGCGAGCGCCGTTTTCGGCTCGAAGGGGATGGACATGGCGACCGACATCGAGACCTCGATCTTTCTACTTCCCTAAGCATGAAACTCGCGCTGGCTCGTTTGTGCTGCGTGATCCTGTTTGCGGAAACTGCGGCATGTAGCGGCAAGGTCGCGCTCCGCCATCGCCCGCGTCGCGACGCGGTCCACCACTATGTGCTGACGATGCGCGATAGCAGAGACGATGCGCCGATCGTGGCCTCGGTCGCTCGGACCGATCAGGTGTGGACCATCTACTACACGCAGCTCGCGCGCTTCACCGACCGACGCGGCGCGGGGAGCGAGGTCTCGCTCCAAATCGATTCGGCACAGCTGCGACCGTCCGGAGCCGATCCCGATCTGTCCCCAATGAATGGCGCGACGATTTTGGCTTTCCTCGACGGCCGCGGGCAGCTGCAGCGCACGGAGCCCGACACCGCTCCTGGTCTGCTTCGGGCGATCGCCGCGGTCATGGCCCCGTGGTTCCCCGAGGAGCCCGTCGAGCCTGGCGACGGGTGGACGGTGACGACACCCGCGCCCCTGGAGGTATTGGAGCTGAGCGGGCAGGATTCTTCGAAACTGCAACTGCACGCCACGCTCACCGCGCTTCAGAAAACGGTGAACGATTGGATCGCGGACGTCGGGATCAATGGTCAGCTCCCTCCTGGCGAGACGCGGGTGATGACGAGCTTGGGCGCATTGCCGGCGCGATTGTCCGGGACCATGATCGGCCGGTACAGGTTTTCGCTGCCACGGAGTGTAATGATTTTCGAAGAGCTGACCGTGAGCCTAACGCTCGTGACCGACGCCCCGAGGGTGGGCAGAGACACCGTTTTGTCTCGGCTCGTGACTCAGACCACGATCCGCTTGCAATGAAGCTCGCGCACCTCGCCGACCTCCACCTCGGCTTCCGCCAGTTCGACCGGCAGACGCCCAAGGGGGCGAATCAGCGGGAAGTGGACGTCGCCGAAGTCTTCAAACGTGCGGTAGACGACATCCTCGAGCAGAAGCCGGAGCTGATCGTCGTCGCCGGTGATCTGTTCCACTCGGTCCGCCCGACGAACGCCGCCATCCTCTACTGCTTCCGCCAATTCCACCGGCTGCGGACTGGGCTTCCGGCGACACCGATTGTCGTGATCGCCGGCGAGCACGACACGCCACGGTCGAGTGAAACGGGCAGCATCCTGCGGCTCTACGAAGCGCTGGGCGTGGAAATCGCCGTCGAAGATGCGCGCCGGATTGTTTTCCCCAAGCTCGATTGCGCGGTGCTCGCCGTGCCGCAATCGGCCCTCGCGAAAGCAGACCGTCCGGCACTTCGGCCGGAGCCCGGTGGACCGACGTTCAACGTGCTCGTCACGCACGGAAAGTACGGCAACCTGGGTGAGGAACGTGGCACCGTCGAGTATGGCGGCGCGGAATTGTCGCGGGAGCTGCTCGCGCCCGAGAAATGGGATTACATCGCGTTGGGGCACTATCACACCGCGCAGTCGGTCGCGACGAACGCCTGGTATTCCGGGAGCTTGGAGTACCTGCCGCCGAACCCCTGGGGTCAGCTCCAGGATGAAGGGGCGCAGCACGTCAAAACCAAGGGAAAGAAAGACCGGCGTGGGAAGGGCTATTTGCTCGTGGAGCTCCCCGGCGCGGGGGTCACGTTCCGCGACATTGCGCCGGTACGTCGCCACATCGATCTCGAGCCGATCCGCGGCGCCGGACTCAATGCGAAGGAGCTGGATGCCAAGATCGCCGAACAAGTCGGGAAAGCGAAGCTCGACGATCAAATCGTGCGGTTGCTCGTGTGGGACGTCGACCGCGCGGTGGCTCGCGACCTCGATCACGCCGCGATCCGCGGGTACAAGGCCCGCGCGCTGAACTTTCAGCTCGATCTCCGCCGGCCCCAGGCGCAACGGAACATCACGTCGTTAGGTCCGGGCGCCAAACGCCAGACGCTCAGCGAAACGGTGCGGGACTTCCTCGGCCGGCGTCCGCTCGATGCCGAGCTGAATCGCGAAACGTTCGTGACGCTCGGCGTCGAATATCTGGAAGCGGCGGGTCGGAGCGACGCCGAGACCGGCGCGGGTGGCTCCGCGTGAAGCTGCACCGGCTGCGGCTCGTCAACTTTCGCCAGCACGCCGATACCGAGATCGTGTTCGGAGACGGCATCACCGGCATCATTGGGCCCAACGGCTCGGGCAAGACGTCGTTGCTCGAGGCGATCGCGTGGGCGATTTACGGCAATCCGGCGGCACGCGGCGACAAGGACTCGATCCGTAACCTGCGCGCCAAGGCGCGCGCCCCGGTGCGCGTAGAGCTGGAATTCGCGCTGGGGAGCCACTCGTTCAAGGTCGAACGCGGTCTCAACAACGCTGAGCTGTACCAGGATGGCGTCGTCGTCGCCAACTCGCTCAAGGAAGTCACCGCCAGGCTGCAGCGCGTCCTCGGCATGACGCACGACGAATTCTTCAACACCTACTTCACCGGTCAAAAAGAGCTGGCGGTGCTCGCCGACGCTACGCGCCCCGAGCGCGCGGCCTTTCTGTCCCGCGTGCTGCGGCACGAGCAGGTTACGATTGCGCAGGAACGGGTACGCGAGCGCCGGAACGGGCTGGGACACGAAGTGGAGGGACTCGAAACCGGCCTCCCGCCCCAGTCCGAGCTCGAGAAAGAGCGGAAGGTCGCCGAGGCGCGGCTGACTGACGCGCGCAAGGCCGCGACGGCGGCGGCGGGCGATCGAACCAAGACGCAGAAGGCACTCGCCGAGGAAGAGCCACGCTGGCAGCAGTGGGTGGAGCGGCGCGAACGCACCCTCTCGTTGCACGGCGACTTGCGCGTCGCGGAGCAGGGGGTCGTGGTCGCGCGGCAGGAGTTCCAACGCCTCGACAAGGAGCTGGCCGAGGCCCTGTCCGCGCGCGAGGAGCTGCGCACGCTCGATGCCGAGGTCGCGCCGATTTCGAAATTCAAAGCGGAGCTCGCCGAGCTGGAGCGGCTGCATCGCGAGGATGCCGCCCGCCGCGAGGAGCAGGCGAAGATCACTGAGCTCACCCGCAACTTGAACGTGCTGGACCGGCGCATCGCGGAGCTCGCGGACGCCGAGACGGCGCTGGAGCAGGCCGCGCAGGACGCGCGCGCGCTGGCGGTGAAGCTGGAAGCCGCTGAGAACCTGCTCGAGGAGCAACAGGCTGCCTGGGTGCGCGAGAAGGAGTACGCGAACACGCGGCGCGTCGAGCTCCTCAAGCAGCACGAGGAGGTCAAAGATCAGCGCGACAAGATCGAGCGCCTCGGCCCTGAGGGCCAGTGCCCGACCTGTCTGCGGCCGTTGGGGGTGGAGCATCGCGCCGTGCTCGACGTGCTGAACAACCAGCTCGACGTGATCGTCACCGACGGCACCTACTTCAAGCAGCGCATCGAGCAACTGGCGGCGCCGCCCGCTGCCGTCACCCAGGCGGAGGCCGCGCGCGACGCGTTGCGCGAGGAGGCGCGGCACATCACCGAGCGCGAGGGGAACTTGCGCGCGCAGGCGGGCGAGCGCACGCGGGCGCAGAAGGAGCGCGCCGGTCTCGCCAAGCGCACGCAGGAGATCGAGCGCCGCGTCGCCGCGCGCGATGCGGGCTACGATGCGGCGCGGCACAACGCCGTGCGCACGGAGCTGGCTCGGCTCGAGCCGGTCGCGCTGGCGGCGGCGGCGCTCTCGGCGCGGGCCGAGCGCGCCGAAGCGCTGGTCGGAGAAGCGGAGATCGCGGAGAAGGCGCTCTCGGCGCGGGAGGAGCACGTCAGGCAGCTCGCCGAGGCGGTGCAGGCCGAAGGGTTTTCCGAGCCGAAGTTTCAGGCGGCGCGGGAGCGACACGATCGCGCCGCGCACGCCCTGCGCGCCGCCGAGCTGGCCGTGGCCGAGACGCGCGGCGAGCTGGTGGCGGCCGAAAGCGCGGTGCGCGAAACCGAGCGCCGGGCCGCGGAGCGAGCGGCGCGCGAGCGCACCATCGCGGGGCGCAAGGTCGAGCTGCGGCTTCATAACGAGCTGGACCGCGCGTTCTCCGATCTCCGTGCCGAGCTGAACGCGGCCATGCGGCCGGAGATCGGCGCGCTGGCGTCCGGATTCCTCTCGGACCTCACGGACGCCCGCTACGACGAGGTGGATCTCGACGAGGACTACCGGGTTGTGGTCCTCGACGAAGGCGTGCCGAAGCCGGTGATCTCGGGCGGGGAAGAGGACATCGCGAATCTCGTGCTACGGCTCGCGATTTCGCAGATGATCGCCGAGCGAGCCGGGCAGCCGCTGTCGCTGCTCGTGCTGGACGAGATCTTCGGCTCGCTGGACGAATCGCGCCGCCAGCACGTACTCGCGCTCCTGCGGCGTTTGGGCGATCGTTTCCCCCAGGTCATTCTCATCACGCACATCGAGCAGGTGCGCGACGGGCTCGACCGCGTCATTCGCGTGTCTTACGACGCCACCACAGGGGCGAGCGTCGTCCGCGACGACACCGCCACCCTGGGACCACCCGATGCGAGCGTGGCTGCCTGAAGCGCGAGTAACCGGCCCCGAGCAAGCTGTCGAGCGCGACATCGAGGGGCTGAATCGCGTCTTCGCGGAGGCGTTCACCGACCGCTATCGCCGCGACGGCCTGATCGGCGTTCGCGTGCCGCAGCTGAATCCGCTGGTCTGGCGCTACGCGCTGCTCGATGCCGGCGAAGGCGCGATGGTATGGCGCGACGAGCATGGCGAGGTCGCGGCGTTCAACGTGGCGCACCAGGCGGGCGCCGAAGGATGGATGGGGCCGCTCGCGGTGCGACCGGACCGCCAGGGCACCGGCGTCGGGAAGACGATCGTACGCACCGCGGCCGACTGGCTGATCGATCGCGGCATCACGACGCTCGGCCTCGAGACGATGCCGCGGACTCCCGAGAACATCGGCTTTTACGCGCGGCTCGGGTTCACGCCGGGCTACCTGACTGTGACGCTGACCAACGAGATCGCCACGCGCGGCCATCCGGCGCCCGTCCTGCTGTCGCGCCGGCCCGCGGATGAGAAGGAAGCGGCGATGGCGTCGGGCCGCCGCCTCGTGAGCGACCTCGTGACCGGGATCGACTTCTCGCGCGAGATCATGCTCACCGCCGAGCTGGGACTCGGCGATACGTCGCTGGTCGAGGGCGATACGGGACTGGATGCGATGGCGGTGTGGCACTCCGCGCCGCTCGCCGACAGCCGGACGCGGGACGAAGTCCGGGTTCTGAAGCTGGCCGCGCGGAGCGATGCGGCGTTCGACGCCGCGATTGGCGCGGTGGAAGCTGCCGCCGCGAAAGCGGGCATCCGCCGGATCGCGGTTCGCTGCCAGAGCCGGTATGCGGAGGCGTTCCGGCGCCTGATCGCCCGCGGTTATCGCGTGCGCTGGACAGATCTGCGGATGACGTACGAGGGGTACCCTGAACGGCACGCGGATCAGGGGGTGCTGTTCTCGAATTGGGAAATCTGAGGTTCGGTGAAGCGATGGTATGCTAAATGGTTTATACAGGTCAGTCTAATTCCCGTTAGGCGCCATCATTTGTCGTGGTTATGACGGATCATCCAGTCGTGGTATTTCAACCCAAACCGAGATACACACTCAAGCCTGCGGTCCTAGCCGCGGTAATGACGACCGGCGCCATTGTCGCCGGTCTCTGGCGCTCGTCTCCGCATTCGTCGTGGCAAGGACGCGTGATTCTTCTTCTCGCGACGTTTGCGTCATTTGTCGTCTGGTACTGGGGTACACGTCTGCTCTTCGCGCGTCGACACCGTGTGACGGTCTTCCCGAGTGGTCTCAAAGGACCGACTACCGAGGGACATCAAGCGTTTTGCGGCTGGGAAAACATTACGGAGGCTCAGGTGATTCGAGGAGGCCCCGTAGAGTACGTGCTGGTAAAGGGCCGATATCTGGCCTTCCCGCTCCGTTTGCCGCTTGAGTTCCTTGATGACCACGAGTTCGTAGCGGCGATCGATCGGCACATTGAGGAAGGGACTCCTCTCAGCCTCGCGCTTCGAAGCGCTGGCGCCTAACATGCGCGTGAAGCTGGCGGCGCCCGTCATCGGTTGTAGAATTGCCTTTGTGAACGTTACAGCACGGCGCCGCGGCTTACGCGCCATCCGTTAGGCAGCACGGCGATCAAGAAATGCGAACGGCTCCGATAATTGGACTCGCTCTCATCACCGCATGTTCACATGCGTCGCAGCAGCGCCGCGATCCGGCACTGCGGCCAGTGAACCCATACGAACCAGGCCTCGTGTTTACTGCGGCGGTTGTTGATGCTCCCCCCACAGTCGTCCAGTGTCCGCCGGCTAAATACCCAGCGACGCTCCGAGAAGCGAAGGTCCATGGCCAGGTCGTGATTGAGCTTGTCGTCGATACTCTCGGTCACCCCGAGCCGAGATCGCTCCGCACGGTCGAAAGCCCTCACGACTCGCTCTCAATAACTGCCCAGGCCGCCGTACTGGGCTGTGAGTTCACCCCCGGTCGGATAAGAGGGCGCCCTGTGCGCGTACTTACGCAAGTGCCCGTCGACTTTGACCTCAAAGAATGATTTAATAGGCTTTCATTCGTGATCACTTTAGCTCGGCGCCGCAGCTTAAGCGCGATCCGTTAGGCGGCGCGGGAGGCATCGGTTGAGTTCTGGACCAGAGTCTCGACGCGCCGAGCCAAAACGAATTGTTGGCCTCGCCATACGGACTACCAACACCGCGGAGTCCGATCCTTCCAGTGCGAAGATTCCGAAACTGTGGGAACGGTTCGGCCGGGAACGCTGGGCGGAGCGGCTGGATGAAGTCGGCGCGTTCGGGCCGACAACGGCGGTCTATTCAGCGTATGAAAGTGATGTGACTGGCAGCTACCAGCTTCTCGTCGGACGCCAAGTACGCGATTCCTCCCCGGTTTCGGCACCGCTCAAAGTCGTTTCCACGAGTCCAGGATCGTATCGGGCATTCCGTTGTTCCGGCCCACTACCCCAAGCCGTCATTGATGGGTGGCGCGATGTGTGGACGTACTTTGCGAGCGCCAACGTGCCGGCGCGCGCCTATACCTCCGATTTCGAGATATACCCGGACTCAGGGCCAGTCGAAATCTGGGTGGCTGTCCTCGGTGAACATTCCGTAGCCAAAGGGTAGAATCGGTCCTAGTCGGGAGGCCTAGATGCATTTTCGTCCAGTTCACTTTCTTCCCGTCGCCACCGTTTTTCTCCTGGCGAGTCCAGATGCTCCCGCTGCCAGTTTCCAGGGGTCGTACACGCTGCGCATTGAGTCCTTGAACCAGTCTCCCCTCAAAGTTCGGATCACCACCGCGGACATCGCGCCCGAGGGACGGAGAGGGCTGCAACGAGATACCGTACTCGCACCGCCCACGAGTCTCCCGATCCCTGATTTAGTTGGTCGCGTCCACGTTGTGGTGATCGGTTTCGCGTCCGTTCGAGTCACGTTGACGAACAGCAGCGTGCCGGCCGATTCGCTGGTATCGATGGGACGCGATATCACGCTCGCGCGCAAAGCGAACGGTCGGTTTGAGCGCATCTGGACGGCGCAGCCGCTCGTACCCTAGGTCCTTAAGCCCGCTGATCGCGGCTCTCCCTGCAGTACAGTACGTCCGGGCTACAGGATGGGCTTGTGCGGCACCCGATCAGCTTTGAAGTGCTCGATTGACGCCCTGTGGCGTCGTCGCAACGATCGCGGCTTTCTCCACAGAAGAACGATTCTTGCTCTCCTCGAGGCATCCCACTCGAGGAGAGCCGTCATGAACTGGAAGACTGCCCTCGCCGCCGGAGTCTTGCTCGTCGGACTCGCGTGCCGCGACGCCACACGGCCCGAACAGGACGTGTCCGCCACACAATCGGGCCCGGTACCGGGCGAGTACATCGTCGTATTCCAGCCTACGGTCGCCAATCCCGCCGCGCTCGCGGCACAGCTGGTCGGCAGCAACGGAGGCACGCTGCGCTACACCTATACGAGCGCGCTGAAGGGCTTCGCCGCGACGTTGCCTGCCGCGGCAGCGCAGGCGCTCGCGCGCAATCCGCTCGTCGCGTACGTCGAGCAGGATCAGGTGTTCAGCGCGGACGTCACCCAGTCGATGGACGCGAACGGCGATCCCTGGGGGCTCGATCGCGTCGATCAGCAGGCGGGCCCGCTGTCGCGGACCTACACGTATACGGCGACGGGTGCGGGCGTGCACGCGTACATCATCGATACCGGGATTTGGGATCTGCATCCCGACTTCGGCGGCCGGGCCAACAACGTCTACGATGCCTTTGGCGCCACGGGGACGGACTGCCACGGCCACGGCACGCATGTCGCCGGCACGATCGGCGGGACGACCTATGGTCTCGCCAAAGGCGTTTCGCTGCACGGCGTGCGCGTGTTGAGTTGCGGCGGGCTGGGACTGACGTCGCAGATCATCGCGGGCATCGATTGGGTGCGGCAGAACGCCATCAAGCCCGCGGTCGCCAACATGTCGCTCGGTGGTGGTCTGTCGACAGCGCTCAACGATGCGACGACGAACCTCTGGAATTCCGGGGTGTTCGTCGCGGTCGCCGCGGGGAACGACAACGTGGACGCCTGCACGGCATCGCCCGCGAGCGCGACCGGTGCTTTCACGGCGGCCGCCTCGGAGAAGACCGACGCGAAGGCGTCGTATTCCAACTGGGGGACCTGCGTGGAAGCGTACGCGCCCGGATCGGCGATCGTCTCCGATTTCCTGGGCGGGACGACGATGTCACTCAGCGGCACCTCAATGGCGTCACCGCATTTCGCGGGCGTCGCGGTGCTCTACAAGGCGACCTTCGGGGACCAATCCTCAGCGACCGTGTCGAATTGGATCCTAACGAACGCGACGAGTGGCGTGATTACGGGGAATCCGGCGGGGACGCCGAATAAACTGCTCTACAAGTCGACGCTTTGACGCGGGGTGTGGTTGAGGGGGGCGGTTGGTCGGTCAGGCAGTTTGCGCACCGCCCGACCGCTCAACCGCCTGTTTATCCAACGTTCCGCTTACGTAGATGACCTGCGCTAATCCGAGCACTTCGATCGTATGCGGCAGGTTCGGCGGCAGGTCGAGCCGGTCGCCCGGCCCGAGGTCGACCGCCTCGGCGCCGGCGGTGATCCGCAGATACCCCTCGACGACCCAGCGCGTTTCGGGAAACGCGTGCTCGTGCTCGGCCATCCGCGTGCCCGGGAGATCCGACCACCACGCGGTGACCATGCCTTCGCGCTCGAGCGCGCGACGCACCGTAGCCACCTGCAGCGGCCCGAGGCGCGGATCCCAGCGCCGCGGCGCCAGCGTCACGACACGAAGCGCGGCGCGCCGACCAGAATGCGCCGCGCGATCAGCATGATGGCGCCCGCATACAATAGATGAATGGCGCCGCTCGGCACTTGCCACACGAACAGCAGCAAGAACCACGCGATCAGCATCACGACAGCGGCGAGTAACGACAGGTTCACGGTGATTGACCTTTATGGGTCGGAAAGTATTCTAGTACCCAGGGGCGGGGAGATCAAACTATTGAGCCAACAAGCTCGATTGTGGACCCGGATACTGCGGCCCATGTCATGCCCCCTCGGGGGAAGACAGAATTCGTGGTGAGGGACCCATCATTACTTTCGGGCTTCAATAACCCTCCTCGTTCCTGTTGTAATCGATCGGCCGGTCCATGTTATGTGGCCCCGGCCGATCGCTTTTTGGTGACTGTTTGCCAGAAGTACTTCGGCGCCAGCAGCGCCCGCCCTTTGATCACAAACCCCACCAGCTGGATCACGATCCACAACGCATAGGCGACCGCCACCTCCTCGCGCAGGTGCGGTACCAAGAACTGCACCAACCAGAGCACGAAGAGCGCCGTGGCGTCAAACCAGTCGAATTCCATGTTCGCGAGCACCACGAGTCCTAATCCCGTTTGCAGCAGCGTGAGGGTGATCTCGAGGCGCTGACTGGTGTCGAAATGGAAGTCGGCCCACGTGCCGGTGTGGTGGTAGTGCGAGTACCCAAAGACCAACGGGATCATCGCGGCGAGCACGGTCCACTGATTGATGTTGCTCGAGACCATGTTCATCAGCGCCATCGGCGCATGGGTGACGCGCCGCGCCCACAGGAACGCCGAGACCTTTTCGGGAAACTCCGAGAGGAACGGCGCGACCCATTGCACGAGGACGAACTGGCTGATGCCCAGCGTGGCCGCCACCGCGAGCATCGATTCGAGGAACGGATGCGCCGTGACGTACAAGAGAAAGCCGCCCCCGCCGAACAGCGCGCCGATGGCCGCCTGGCGGCGCCAGCCGCGCTGCCGGTAGGCCCATTGTGACACACGCGGGGCGTCGGCGAGCTCTTCGACGTTGTGGGGCGGATTCCGTAACAAGACGAGCAGATACGCGACGTACAGCAGCAACAGGACCACCGCGTCGATCCAGCTGATCGACTGCTTCCAGACGATCACGCCAAAGTAAAGCAGCGGCGGAACCAGCCCGATCACTTCGACGGCATGCTCCGGCTGGAGCTTGATCGGCGGCACCGGCGGATCGCCCTGGCGCCGTCCGAAAAACGCAAAGACGAAATAAATCATCGGCCAGCCGAGGCCGAGCAGGAGCCGGATGGCGCCGGTCAGATTCGCGATGGCGAGATGCGCGCGCTCGGGATCGCGTCCCGCGTCCCACGCGATGACCGCCTCGACGGCGAACTCGGGAAGCGTCTGGAGCCACGCCAGAATCGCGAGCGCCAGGCCCTGGGAGATGAGAAACTGCGCGGCTTCCGCGCCCCAGGCGACGAGAAAAGCGGACAGCAGCATGCTGGGGAAGGTCCACAGCGCCGCGAGCGCCGTGCCTCCCGCCTGCGTCGCCTGGGCGACTAGCTTTAGGTATGCCGCGCTGCGTCGTAACACGCCGGGTCCATTTCAATGCCGCCCATCGGCTCGCGAATCCGCGTTGGAGTGAAGCGGAAAATGAGCGCGTGTTCGGCATCTGCAACAGCCCCAATTTTCACGGCCACAATTACAATCTGGACGTGTCCGTGGAAGGCGAGGTCGACCCCGAGACCGGATACGTGCTCGACATCGGGCGCCTCAAGGAGATCGTCACCGAGTGCCTGGTGCGGCACATGGACCACAAGAACCTCAATCTCGACGTCCCCTGGTTTCGCGAGCTGAACCCGACCGTGGAAAACATCGCGATCGTCTGCTGGCGCGTGCTCGCGCCCGCCGTCGCCCCCGCCCGGTTGAAGCGCATCCGCCTCTGGGAGACCGAGCGCATCTACGTCGACTACGAAGGAACGTGAGTTTATGGCGAGAGATCAGATGAAGTCCGCGAGCCTGCACAGCTTCCACGAGACCCACACCGAGCCTACCGAGGTGCGGATTCCGTTCCAGAGGCTCGTGCACGAGATGCTCGAGCAGCTGGGCGAGGATCCGAAGCGCGAGGGACTGCGGCAGACGCCCGCCCGCGTGGAAGCGTCGCTCAAGTGGCTGACCCGCGGCTACGGCATGGACGTCGAGGAAGTCGTGGGCGACGCGGTATTCCACGAACAGCACGAGAGCATGATCTGCGTGCGCGATATCGAGATCTACTCGATGTGCGAGCATCACATGCTGCCGTTTTTCGGAAGAGCACACGTCGCCTATCTGCCCAACGGCAAGATCGTCGGGTTGTCGAAGATCCCCCGGGTAGTGGAGGTCTTCGCGCGCCGCCTGCAAGTGCAGGAACGGCTCACCGATCAGGTCGCCGAAGCGCTCTGCCGGGTCCTGGACCCGCTCGGCGTCGGTGTCGTCATCGAGGCCTATCATCTCTGCATGATGATGCGCGGCGTGGAGAAGCAGAACTCCAAGACGGTGACAAGCTCGTTGCGCGGCGCGTTCCGGGACGACGCCAAGACGCGCGATGAATTCCTGCGGCTGGTGCACGGAGGGGCTGGATTGCCTTGAAGCTCGCGCTCGTGACGGGCGCGTCGCGGGGCATCGGCCTCGCGGTCGCGGAAGCGCTGCATGAGACCGGCGTGCACGTCGTGCGTGTGGCGCGGAGCCTGCGCGCTCGGTCGAGCGAGCGGATGACGGACATCCCCTGCGACGTCACCAAACCGGTCGCGGTGAAATCCCTCGTCGACCAGATCGTCGGCGAGCTCGGCCTGCCGGACGTCGTGGTGAACAACGTCGGCATCTTCTTCATCAAGCCGCTCGCCGAGACCACGTATGACGACTTCGCGCTCACACTGGCAACCAACTTGACGGCGCCGTTTTTGATCGCCCGCGCGCTTGTCCCGGCGATGGTGCAGCGCGGCAGCGGGCATCTGGTCACGATCGGCTCGATCTCGGACTACATCGGGTTCCCGGGCTCGTCGGCCTACGCGGCCAGCAAGTTCGGTGTGCGAGGCATGCATGAGGTGATCCGCGCCGAGACGGCACGCACCGGGGTGCGGACGACGCTGGTGTCGCCGGGGCCTGTGGATACGGATATCTGGGACGCCGTCGATCCCGACTCCAAGCCCGGCTTTACCAAGCGCAAGGACATGATGCGCGTCGAGGATATAGCGGCCGCCGTGGTGTACGCGGTCACGCAGCCGGAGCACGTTACCATCACCGAAATTCGGTTGTTGCCGACGGCCTACTCGCCTCGAGGCTAATGCACATCGAACTGACGGAAATGCTCCGCTGCCCCGAAGCTCATCGAGAGGAGATGCTGGTTCTTTCGACGGGCGAGGTGAAAGACCGCATGGTGCGCTCCGGGCTCATCGGCTGCCCCGTGTGCCACAAGGAGTATCCGATCGGGCGGGGCATCGTGAACTTCCGCCGCAGCCAGGAGCGTGTCGCGAAGGAGTCGTCCGGCCCGCGCCCCGCCTACGCGCCACCCTCGCCGCTGCCGTCCGCCGATGCCGCGAAACTGCAGGCGTTACTCGAGCTCTCCGGACCCGGCGGTTACGTCGTGCTGGTCGGCGCCGCGGTGCGCCAGGCGCCGCGACTCAGCACCCTGATGCAAGGGATTCATTTCGTCGGGATCAATCCGCCGTCCGACATGGACGAGCAGCCCACGCTGTCCCTGATCTACGCCAGCGAGAAGGTGCCGCTGCGCACGTCCGTCGCGCGCGGCGTCGTCGTCGGCGCAGACCTCGCGACCTCGCCGTGGCTCGTCGAAGCGCATCGCGTGCTGCTGCGCGGCCGCCGCTTTGTCGTGGAAAACGAAGAGCCCGAACTTCCGATCGGGCTCCTCAAGCTGGCAGCCGAACACGGGCTGTGGGTGGGAGAAAAACGGTAACACGAACCGATTCTGAAAAGCAGGTCCTTCGCGCCTGCGGCGCTCAGGATGACAAGCTTGCTCGCTTTCGTGAAGAAGGAGATAGGAGAGAGAACAAGAACCGTTCCTTTCTTAATCCTTTTTTTCAACGAACCGGGGCGGCTTGTCATCCTGAGCGGAGCGCGCGGAACGCGCGCGCAGTGAAGGATCTGCTTGTTCTTACGGGGACTCAGCCTTCGATCGACGCCGCAATCGCGTCGCCCGACGAATACGCCGCATCGATCTGATTCTTGTAGCGCTTCTCGACCTCCCGGCGCTTCACCTTGAGCGTCGGCGTCAGCTCCCCGTTCTCGATCGTAAAGTCGTTCTCCAGCAGCAGCACCTTCTTCGGCGTCTCGAACTTTGCCAGCTCGCGCAGCATGTCCATCACCTCGCGCTCCACCTTCGCCTGCACGTCGGGCAGCTGCAGCAGCTCGGCGCGCGCCGAGTAGTGCAGGCCGCGCTCCTGCGCCCAGCGCTCCAGGTTGTCGAAATTCGGCACGATCAGAATGATGGGGAACTTCCGGCGGTCACCGTACATCATGGCGTTGGCGACGAACTTGTTGCGCTTGACCGCCATCTCGATCGGCTGCGGCGCGATGTACTTCCCGCCGGCCGTCTTGAGCAGCTCCTTCTTGCGGTCCGTGATCTTCAGGTACCCGTCCGAATCGACCTCGCCGATGTCGCCGGTGAGGAGCCAGCCGTCCGCGTTGATCGTATCGCGCGTCGCGTCGGGCAGCTTGTAGTAACCCTTCATGATGTTCGGGCCGCGGGCCAGGATCTCGCCGTCCTGCGCGATTTTGAGCTCGACGCCGGGAATCGCGCGGCCGACCGTGCCCAACTTGATGCGGTCGAGCGGATTGAGCGTGAGCACGGGCGACGATTCGGTCAGCCCGTAGCCTTCGATGACCGGGAGCCCCGCGCTGTAGAAGAACTTGGCGATGTCCGCCGATAGTGGTGCGGCGCCGGAGACAAAGAAGCGGATCTTCCCGCCCGTGCGCGCCCGGAGCTTGGAGAAAACCAGCCGGTCCGCAATTTTTTTCTTGATCTTGAGTCCGCCAGGAATCGGGAGCCCGGCGAGCGACAGCGTCGCCCACTGCTCGCCGGCGCGCTTCGCCCAGAAGAAGATGGTGCGCTTGATCGCGCTGCCCGACAGCGCGTTCTCGAGCACGCGGGCGTACACTTTTTCGTACAGCCGCGGCACCGACAAGACCACCGTCGGCTTCACCTCGCCCAGGTTGGCCGCCACGGTGTCGAACGACTCGGCGTAATTGATGATTACGCCGGCCTGGAACAGCGTGTAGTCCACCATCCGCTCGTAGCTGTGCGACAGCGGCAGCATCGACAGGCACTCATCCCCGCCGCCGATCGGCATGATCTGCAGGCAGGCCTGCACGTTCGACCAGATGTTGTGGTGCGACAGCATCACGCCTTTGGGGTCGCCCGTCGTCCCTGACGTATAGATCAGCGTCGCCAGGTCATCGGGTCCTGCCTCCAGCGCTTCCTGCCGCCACCGGGGATGCTTCGCGACAACGGCTCGGCCCTTGGCCTCGACGGCCTCGAGCGCGACGACACCTTCCGTGCGACGCTGCGCTGCCGCGGGACCATCGAACACGATCACGTGCCGGAGGCCGGGAAGATTGCTTTTCACCTCGAGCACCTTGGCCAGCTGCGCGGCCGTCGATACGAACGCCGCGACCGATTCGGAATCGCGCAGGATGTATTCGGTCTGCTTCGCGGTGAG